>LNFM01038811.1_pt1 | contig 11546 bp, 15 predicted proteins | sample 596031 | NCBI WGS metagenome assembly LNFM01 (sample SAMN04254537, study PRJNA301005) | activated carbon metagenome | isolation source: dual media filters at the Ann Arbor, Michigan drinking water treatment plant | place: USA: Ann Arbor | reverse complement strand
TTCGGCCTCATGGGCGCGCTGCTGATCATGTCCCGGCAGCGGGGGATGGAGTTCATGTCCTCCGGCATCGGCGTGGTCCTGCTGCTCAACCTCGGGATCACCTTCGCCATCCCGGGCATCTCCATCGGAGGACACCTGGGCGGGCTCGCGGGCGGGGCGGCCGCGGCGCTGCTGCTGTCCGGGTTCGGCAAGGGCCACCTGGCCTACGGGCGGATGACGCCGCCGATCCTGCTGGGCTCCGCCGGGCTCATCGCGGGCGCGGTCGCGGTGGCCATCGTCGCCGCGAACGCCGCCGTCGGCTAGGTCCGCCGCCCCGGGGGAGCCCCGCGCGGCGTGACAGACGTCTGGGTTCCGTGCGACACTCGTCGACGGCCGACCCGCCACCCCGCACCCGCAGCCCCCGGGCGACGATGGACATCGGCACCACCCTCCGCGACGCGCGACGACGTCAGGACCTCGGTCTCCCCGAGTGCGAGACCGCGACCCGGATCAGGGGCCGGTACCTGACGGCGCTCGAGGACGAGCGCCTGGAGCTGTTGCCCGAGCCGGCCTACGCGCGGGCGTTCCTGCGCACCTACGCGACGTTCCTGGGCCTCGATCCGCGGCCGCTGCTGGAGGAGCTGGACGAGCGCCTGGGGACCCTCGCTGCCGACGAGCCGGCCCGCCCGTCGCCGCCCCGGCGCGTGCGGCCCCCGCGGCGCCCCCGCCGTCGCCGCGGCCCTGCCCGCGCGGTGATGCTCGCGGCGGGCGGGGTGGCCGTCATCACGGCCGCGGTGTGGCTCGGCGGCCGGGAGGGGACGAATCCGGTGCTCAGCGTCGGCATCCAGCCCCGGACCGTCGCCGGACCACCGCGGACCCCCGTCACCACGGTGACCGACCCGCCCGCGCGGACCGCGCCCGCTCGCACGGCGGCGCAGCTGCGGCTGACCGGCAGGGCGCCGGCCGGGAGCTGGGTGCAGGTGCGCCGCACGGGACCGCGGGGACCGGTGGTGTTCGAGGGGACGATCGCGGCCGGTGCCGCGCGGACCTTCCCGCTGGGGCGGCTGTGGATGCGCGTGGGGTGGGGCCCGGCGCTGCAGGTGGCCGTGGGGGACCGGGTGCAGGAGCTGCCGGCCGGCACCACGGAGGTCACCGTCACCTCGGCCGGTATCGTCGGCTGATGGATCTGTCGTCGCTTCCGCCGCGGGGCACGCCGGGCACGCGGAGCGCTCCATCGGGCGCGGCCGAGCGGGCCGTCGTGATCGGCGCCGCCGCCGCCGGGATTCTGGGCTGGATCATCGGGGCGGTGTTCTGGAGCAGCCGATTCCCTCCCGACGGGTTCAGACAGCTCCAGGTGAACGGCGCGATCGCCCAAACCGTCGTCGTCGCCACGACGGCGGGCGCGATCGCGGGACTGTGCGTCGCGGTACTCCGCGGCCGGGGCACGCTGCTGCGCCGGCCGCGCGCGCTGGTGGCGGGCATCGTCTGGGGGCTCGTGATCAGCACCCCCCTGGTGTGGGTGGCGCTGCTGGCCGCCACGTTCTTCGGGCCGGCCGTGGGCGGGTTCCTGTGCATCGCCGCACCGCTGTTCGGGATACGCGCGGGGGTCCGCATCGCCCGCCGCTCGGCGGATCGTGAGATGGGCGCCGTGCCGCTGCGGGATCTGCCGCCGGTCTCCCGGGGCCGAGCCCGCTGATCAGCCGGGGCGGCCGACCTCGTGCACGCGCTCGATGAGCGCGGCGACGAGGTCGATGCAGGCGCGCACGTCGTCCGGGTGGCAGGCCTCCACGGATGAGTGCCCGTAGCGCTGCGGGATGGAGACGCAGCCGGCGATGCTGCCCTCACCGGCGAGCTGCAGCGACGCGGTGTCGGTGCCGCCCTTGTCGGAGACATGGAACTGATGGGGGATGTCCCGCTCCACCGCCAGCGACTCCAGGAAGTCCACCAGGATGCGGGACCCGATCGCGCTGGCATCCATGATGCGGATCGCCGCGCCCTTGCCGAGCTTGGTGCCGCCGCCCTTCTGGCCCGGGCCGTCACCGGACGGGCAGGTGTCGATGGCCAGGCCCACGTCGGGGAGGACACGCCCGGTGGCCGCGCGTGCGCCGCGCAGACCGACCTCCTCCTGCACCGTGGCGGCGGCCACGATCTCGGCCGGTGACGGCCCGGCGGCGCGCATGGCCTCCAGCATCACGAAGACGCCGACGCGGTCGTCGATGGCCTTACAGGTGATGAGCTCACCCAGGGTCCGCAGCGTCCGCACGCGGGTCACCACGTCACCCGGGCGCACCAGCTCCTTCACCCGGTCGGCGGGCAGCCCGGTGTCGATCACGAGGTCCTCGAGCTTGGGGGCCCGGTTGCGGGCCTCCTGGTCCAGGACGTGCACCGGAGGGGTGCCCACGACCCCGTCCACCGGTTCCCGGCCGTGGATGAGCACGAGCTGGCTCACCAGGGTCCGGGCGTCCCAGCCCCCGAGGGGGATGACCCGCACGAACCCGGACGAGTCGTCCACGGCCGTCACCATCAGGCCGATCTCGTCCATGTGGGCGGCGATCATCAGCCGCACCGGGGTCCCGACGGCCCCGGTGGCCTCACGGGTTCCCAGCAGCGACCCCAGCGGGTCGGTCTCGACGCGGTCGCACACGGCCTCCAGCTCGGGCCGCACGATCGCGGCGACGGCCTCCTCACGGCCGGATGGTCCGTGGGCCTCGGCGAGGCGGGCGAGCAGGTCCATGCGCACGCCGGGACCCTAGCGCGCCGGCGCGGCCGGACGGGGTCCCAACCGGCGGCGCGGCGGGCGACGAGGTGGACGAGTACGGCAGGGGAACCCGATGAGGATGGGCGTCCCGGATGTGCAATTGGACGTCCGGGTGTGCAATTGCACACCCCGTCTGAGCGGCCACGGGGCCTGCGTCAGATGGTGTCCGGACTCAGCCGGGGCGGGGTGATCTCCGGGCGAGCGGCGGCCCCGCGATCCCAGTCGGCGAATGCGCGGTGGAGGTCCGGGTGCCGGGCGCGCAGGTCGGACCAGTCGAGGCCCAGCTCCCCGGGGGTCACGTCGTGCAGCCGGCTCCACGCGCGTTCCAGCAGGACGCGCGCGCCATGCGCGTTGCCCCGTCGATGGTGCTCCAGCGCGACAGCCAGCTGGATGAGGCCCTGGAACAGGACCATCCCTCGGTCGGGTCCGCGCCGCCATTCCACCTCGAGCGCCTCGTGGGCGTCGAAATACTCACCCGGGCGAGGGCTCCGGATCCGGCGGGCGGGTGGCCGCCAGCATCGGGAAGGGGTTCATCGACGCGCCGCTGCGTGTCCATGCGATCTGCAGGCTCCCGGTGGACTGCCCGAGCGGCTGGCCGAGGGTCACGGTGGCGCCGTGGCTCACGCCGGGCGCGTAGCTTGCCAGGGGCCCGTAGCCGATGCGGTTGCCGTCGTCGCCGACGATCCAGAACGCGACGCCCTCGCGGCGCTCGCTCGCGGTGCCGGCCACGAGCCGGCCGTCGACCGAGGCGACCACGTGGGTGAGCACGGCGGTCTCGATGCGAACCGTGCATGGAGCGGACGCGGCGCAGGTCTCGGCGTCGTAGCGCGCCTCGCCGCCGCCACGGACCGCCAGCGGGAAGGCGAACTCCGAGAGCGACGTGGCCCGCGCGCCCTGCATGGCGTTGCCGCCCCACACGGCCACCACCGGGGGGCCCTCACCCACCGACGGGGGCTCGGGGGCCACGGGCGGCAGCAGTCCGCCGTCCAGCCCGTCGCCGCCGCAGGCCGGGACGGCGTCCTGATCCGACAGGAGCGGGCGGCGGGTGGGGTCGCCGCCGAGCGCCGCGTAGTACCGCGAGACGCCGGCGGTCCAATGGTTGTTGAGCCCGGTGGGGTCGTTCTTGGCGCCGATGGGCGCCCACTTGGCGCCGATCTCGGCGATCGTGTCGCGCCCCTCCGGCAGGTAGTACTGGGCCAGGGTGGACACCGCGAAGCGCACCGCGTCGGCCTCGGTCGCGAAGACCATCCCCGGGCCGAGCCCGAACGGGTTGTGGATGACGGCCGCCGGGCCGTACGTGCCCAGCATCGTCTCGTGCGCGGCGATCGCGACGATGAGCCGGGGGTCGATCCCCGTCTGGGACGAGACGTCCACCAGCGTGGTGCCGAGACCCGCCATGGGGCTGCCCGCGGACAGCAGGATGCGGTCGAAGCCCGTGGCGTTGCCGGGTGCGAGGCACGCGAGGCTGGCGTTCGCGTCCCGCTGCTCGGCGGGCGGGTCCGGGACCTTGGGCTTGTTGCCCGCGGCGCCCACGGCGGCACCGCCGCCGATCAGCACGACGGCGACGGCCGGCCCGATGAGGGCGGCCAGGGCACGGGGAGGACGCGACATCGAGGCGATTCTATGCCCGATGGCGGACATTTCTGTAGGGCTCCCGGTTACGGTGTGACACCAGAATGGCGGATCCGTCGACACGACGTACCATCGGCATGGCGCTCGCGGGCCTGACCGGCGTGCTCTTCATCGTCCAGCTCGTGGCCCTCGCACTGGGGCGTTTCGAGATCGCAGCCGTGTGCGCCGCGCTGTTCGTGGTGGGCTGGTTCGCCCTGCGTTCCTGGCAGAAGTCGATGGCCCGGAAGGCCGCGGGCGGGGGCTAGCCGCCGCCCGGCGCGTCCCGCACGACGCTGAGGGTGATGCCGTCGCCGATCCCCAGCGCCACGGTTCGCAGGCGGGGATGGTCGATGGCGGTCCGGGTGAACTCGAGCAGGGCCGCCGCCTCCGGCCCGGGCCGTGCCGCGACCACCTCGCCGCCGTAGAGGATGTTGTCGGCCACCACGAAGCCGCCGGGCCGCACCAGGCGGACCGCGTGATCCAGGTAGCCGAGATATCCGGGCTTGTCGGCGTCGATGTAGCACAGGTCGTAGGCGCCGTCCGGCAGCCCCGGCAGCGTGTCCGCCGCGGGGCCGCGGAGCACCCGGACCCGGTCCGCCAGACCGGCCCGAGCGAACCATCGCTCGGCGCGGTCGGCGCGCCCGGCGTCGGCCTCCAACGTGTCCAGGCGCCCGTCGCCGGCCAGCGCCTGTGCGATCCACGTGGCCGAGATGCCGAGGTACGTGCCCACCTCCAGCACCCGCCGGCCGCCCGATGCGGCCACCAGCACCGCCAGGAGCCGGCCGAGCTCGGGGTGGGTCATCATCACCGCGCCGGGGTCGTCGCGGTTGTCCTCCATCACGCGCCGCACCTCGGCCGACGGTGCGGCCAGCGCGTCGAGGTAGCCGCCCAGCGCCCCCGTGAGCTCCGTGCGCCCGTCGGCCATCAGTCGCGCCCCAGGCGCCGCAGCCCGGTGAGGGCCCACGCGCCCAGCACCGCCAGCAGGAGCGCGATGGCGCCGAGGCCCGGCCACACGTCCGACCACGACGCGCCGCCCAGCTCCGTCGCGCGCGAGGCCTCAAGGATGCGGGTCACCGGGTTCCAGTCGGCGATGGTGCGCAACCAGCCGTGCTGCAGCTCCCGGGGGGCGTAGGCCACCGAGGTGAAGATGGAGACGAACACCACCAGCTGCATGAGCGGGGCGGACTGGACCGTGCGCGCGCGCAGGGCCACGCCCATCGACCACAGCGCGGTGGCCACGCCGAACCCGGCGGCCATCACGTAGACGACGATGGTCCCGAGGACCCCGGGCGGGGCGACACCGCCGATGGTGCCGGCGATGAGGACCACCGTGGTGGTGAACAGGCTGCGCATACCCGCGGCCGTGAAGGGCCCGGCGACCAGTGACACGCGCGGCGCGGGGCTGCTGATGAGCCGGTCCACGAAGCCGCCCTCGATGTCGCGGGCCAGGGTGGTGCCGGCGTTCACCCCCGCGAAACCCGCGCCCATGATGGTGGCGAACGGGATCGTGAAGGCCAGGTAGTCGGAGGTGCCGATGGGCAGCGCCCCGACCCCCAGGATGAACAGCGGCATCACCAGCGAGGGGATGAACACCGAGGGCATCCGCCGCACCAGGATGATCGCCCGCCAGGCGAGCATGCCGCTGACCGCGGCGGTGCGGCCCATTGCGCCGCCCATCACATCGCCCCCAGCCGGCGACGGAGCGCCACGGCGCTGCCCCCGACCGTGAGCACCGAGAAGCCGGCGATGATGGCCAGGGAAAGGGCCGCGGCGCCGGGCCGGAAGCCCTCGATCACCTGTGCGCGCATCCCCTCCACCAGATGGGAGATGGGGTTGACGTCGGCGACGGCCTTGAACCAGCCGGTCATGGTCTCCCGCGGGAAGAAGGCCGAGGAGAAGAACATGAGGGCGAAGAACAGGGGGAAGGAGCCCTGCACGGCCTCGGCGGATCCCGTCCGCAGCGCGAGCAGGATCCCCAGGCCGCCGATCGGCACGGCCAGCAGGCCGGCCAGGGCGATCAGGGTGACGAAGCCGGCCACCCCGCCCTCCATGCGGGCGCCGAAGGCCAGGCCGATCGCGACGAAGAGGGTCGCCTGCGCGGCGGCCAGGACGATGCCCGCCACCAGCCGGTTGGTCAGCAGCACCACCCGTGAGACCGGGGAGGTGACCAGCCGGTCGAAGAAGCCGCGCTCGATGTCGCCGGCGAAGAAGGCGCCGGAGCTGACCCCGCCGATCAGGACGCCCTGCAGCACGGTGCCGGAGATCCCGAAGTCCAGGTAGCCGTTCACCTTCGGGAAGCCGGGGATCAACGCGATGCCGCGGTCGAACGAGGCCGTGAAGATGGCCATGAGCAGCAGCGGGAAGAAGAGCGACGGGAACCACGCCTGCGGGAACCGGAAGGTTCCGGCAACCGCCCGCCGGCCCAGCGCCCACGTCTGGCGCAGGGCGAGGGTCACCGGCGCCGCCCGCGCTTCCCGCGTCCCGCCGCCGGGGACTCGCCGCCGCCGTGGCCCTCCAGACGCCGGCCCGTCTTCGCCACGAAGACGTCGTCCAGGGTGGGCTGGTGCAGGTCGAGGGACGCGGTGGAGATGCCGGCCTCGTCCAGGGCGCGCACGGCCTCGGCGACGCGGGCCGCGCCGCCTGGCAGGCGGGCGGCGGCGGTGCCGGGGGGCCGCGCCTCCACCTCGGGCCCGAACCGCACGAGCACCTCCTGGGCGGCGTCGCGCCGCTCGGGATCGGCGGGCGTGATGACCAGCGCCGGGTCGCCGACCTCGGCCTTGAGCTGCTGGGGGGTGCCCTCGGCGACGATCCGCCCGCCGTCGATGATCCCCACGCGGCCGGCCAGCTGGTCGGCCTCCTCCAGGTACTGGGTGGTGAGGAACACCGTGGTCCCCGCCTCGGTGTTGAGCCGCCGCACCTCCTCCCACAACGCCAGCCGGGAGGTGGGGTCGAGCCCGGTCGTGGGCTCGTCGAGGAACAGCACCACGGGCTCGTGCACCAGCGCCAGGGCGAGGTCGAGGCGCCGCCGCATGCCGCCGGAGTAGGTCCCCACGCGGCGCTCGGCCGCCTCGGTGAGGCCGACGCGGTCCAGCAGCCGATCGGCGGTCGAGCGGCACTCCGCTCGGGACAGGCCGTGCAGCACCCCCTGCAGGTGCAGCAGCTCGCGCCCGGTCATGAACGGGTCGATCGCGGCGTCCTGGAGGGCGACCCCGATGGAGCGGCGCACGGACTTGGCCTCGCTGGCCACGTCGAACCCGGCCACCGTGGCGGACCCGCCCGTGGGGCGCAGCAGCGTCGCGAGCATGCGGACCGTGGTGCTCTTGCCCGCGCCGTTCGGTCCCAGGAACCCGTAGACCTCGCCGGGGCGGACCTGGAGGTCCACGCCGTCCACGGCCCTGATGCCGCCCTTGAACTCCCGGACCAGGCCCTCGGCCAGGATGGCCTCGTTCATCGCTCCTCCAGGGTGTGGGCGGCGGATGGAATCGACCGAACGTGCGGAGGCCCTCGCCCGGATCGATCGCCTCGAGGAGGAGATCGCGCAGGCGCTCCGCGAGAAGGACCTCGCAGCCGACGGGGACGAGCGCTCCGACGGGCACCATCATCCCGCAGAGGCGGCCAGTGATGCCGAGGCCCGTGAGAAGCAGCTGCGGGAGGTGCTGCGGCTGAGGGACCAGCTGGAGCGGCTCGGACGTGCCCGGCTGGCCATCGATGCCGGTACCTACGGCATCTGCGCCGACTGCGGGGAGCCGATCCCCGAGGGGCGCCTGCGGGCGCTCCCGGACGCCGAGCGGTGCGTGGCCTGCCAGAGCAAGGTGCCGCGCCGACGCTAGCGTCGCGCTGCCGGCGGTCACACCGCCGACGCGGCCGCGGCGACCGGTTCGCGCTCCGAGGGTGGGGCGAGTCCGTCCGGAGCGCCGGCGGTGCGGGGCGGGCGCCCCACGCGCCAGGCCAGGGTGACCCCGGCCATCCACACCAGGCCCGCGACGGCCACGTGGGCGAGGACCACCTGCCACGGCAGGCCGTGGCGGTACTGCACCTCGCCGATCACGATCTGGATCCCGAGCAGCGTGAGGAAGACCGCAACGGCCCGCTTGGCCCGGGGGTCGGTGGGCGGCTCACGTCGCGTCCAGACGGCCAGCACGATCATGAGCACCACCAGCACCGCGACGGCGCGCACGTGCAGCCACGCCGCGGCCTCCAGGTCGCCGAACCGCTTGAGCACGTCGTCGTCGCCCGAATGGGGCCCGGCGGCGGTGACCAGCACCCCGGTGACGATGGCCGCGAGCAGCGCCAGCGCGGACAGCCCCGCGAACGGCCCGCGGCGGCGGTCGGTCGCCCGGGTGCGCCCGTTGCGGTGGTCGTCGTTGGTGATCACCAGGAGCACGGCCATCGTGAGGGCGCCGATGGAGAGCAGGAAGTGGCTGGCCACCATGAGGGGGTGGAGGTCGGTCAGGACCGTCAGCCCGCCCAGGGGGACCTGCAGGATCGACATGGTCATCGCCGAGAGCGCGTACCCCCGGAGCGCGGGCCGGGCGTTCGCGATGCGTCGTGCGGTGAGGAAGGTGAGCACGGTGACCAGCAGGATGAACGCCGAGGCCAGCCGGTTGGTGTACTCGATCACCTGGTGGTAGCCGGCGGCGGGCACCACCCCGCCGTCACACAGCGGCCAGTCGGGGCATCCCAGGCCGGAGCCGGTGAGGCGCACCAGGGCGCCGCTGAGCAGGATGAACCACAGCAGGCCCGCGTTGACCAGCACCAGCGTCGTGAAGCGCCGCGGCGTGGCGAGCCGGTCGAGCATCGCTCCGGGGAGGCCGAGCAGGGAGTGTGAGGTCCGGCTCACGGTGGTCATGCTAGCGTCGCCGACGGTGCGTCCGGACATGTCACAGGTCGCGCAGGTCGGGGATGATCGGCAGCCGATGCCCACCGTCCCGTCATCCGCGCCGCCCGAGCCCGACGACCCCGCCCGCCGCCGTCTGGGACGGCTGCTGGGGCTGCTGCTGACATGCGTCGCGGTGGCCGCCGCGGTGTGGTTCGGCCTGACCGCGGGTGTCCGCGAGGACCGGATCGTCTCGCGGGTGGCCGAGCTGCAGTCGCTGCCGCCCGACGCGCCGGCGTCCCCGGGGAGGTCGACGATCGCCGGGCTGCGCCTGGCGAGCCTCACCGCGCTCGGCTGGTCGCCGGAGGGGAGCCGCGTGGACGAGGTCGCGGGGCGGGCCGCCAGCACCGTCTACTTCCGGCGCGGGGGCCTCGGCGTGGCCCTCACGGTGGTCTCCGGGCAGCCCGTGCCGCCCGAGCGCGGGGCGGTCCGGATGGAGCGCGCCGGCGTGGAGATGTTCCGGCAGACGACCGACGGCCGGCTCGTGCTGAGCTGGCGCCGGGCGGGACGGACGGCGGTGCTGTCGGCCGTCGGCGTGTCGCAGCCGGAGCTCATGAACCTCGTCGTCGGGCTCACGCCCGGGCGGCGCTGAGCCGCGAAAGATCACCCGAAGTGGGTAACAAGTCCGCGCGAGTGGTGTCGATAGGGGTGGGGACAGTCCCCAACGGCCCCAGGAGGCCCACCGATGCTCGCGAACTTCGTCGCCCGCCGTCTCGCCCTCGGCTTCACGCTGACGTTCGCGCTCTTGGTGATCCTCAATCAGACGCTGAACTAGCGCTCGGGGCCAGGATCGCGGCGCTCCTCGCCGCGCTCCTGATCGCCGTCCTGGCGCTTCCCGCCGTCGCGTCCGCCCATGCGGAGCTGCGCGGCACCGAACAGGTCCCGGGCGGGCTCCGGCTGAGCTTCGACGCGCCGGTCGAGTCGGCGTTCCTGCGGGTGGAGGTCGCCCGCGGCGGTTCGCCGCGCACCGTGGCCGCCACCATCGATCCGGTGGACCCGCAGGCGCTGCTGGTGCCGCTGGCCGGTCCGGTGCGCCCCGGCACGTCGGTTCGATGGCGGCTGCTGTCGCAGGACGGCCATGTCACATCGGGCCGGTACGTCCACGGACCGGTGCGGCCCGGACCCGACGGGGTCGGGGCGGGCCCCAGCGCCGATGGCGGCCGCCTCGGTGACTGGGTCGCCGGCGCCGGACGGCTGCTGGTGCTGCTGGGCGCGGTCATGAGCCTCGGGCTGGTGGCGTTCCGGTGGGTCGTCGCCATCCCGGCCTGGGCGTCCGGGGGCCTCGCGCCGCCGGGCGCACCCTCCGCCGAGGCCTTCCGGGAGCGGGCGGGCGCGGCGCTCTCCGCCGCGGCCGGGGGCTGGCACCGTGCCTGGCGCGCGTCGGCCGCGGTGTGGGCGGTGGGCGTGCCGCTCATCGCCGTCGGCACCCTCATGGCCGTGGAGGGCGGCGCGGGTGACCTCGGAACCCTGCTGTCCGAGACGCGCGTCGGGACGGGCATCGTCGTGATCGCGGTCGCCGCGGCGACCGGGGTGGCCCTGGGCGCGGTCACCCGGCGACGGCTGGAGGGCGCCGCGCCGTCGGGGAGCTGGGCCGTCGTCCTGGGCGCTCCGTCCGTCGCCGCCCTCGCGGCGATGTCCTGGATGGGGCACGCGTCCAGCGGCAACGACGTGACCCTCAACGTGGGCGCCGATCTACTGCACAACGGGGCCACGGCCGCCTGGATCGGCGGCCTGCTGGGCCTGCTGGCGTATCTGCTGCCCGCCGGCGCCGCGCTGGCCGAGGGTGACCGGATGCGCCTGGTGGCCCAGGGCGTCGTGCGGTTCTCGACGCTGGCGACCGTGTGCGTGGCCGTCCTGGTCATCACCGGGGTCTACCGGGCGCTGGCGGAGGTCGGGGCCCTGTCCGACCTCGTGGACACCGGCTACGGCATCGCGTTGCTGGTGAAGCTCGCCCTGTTCGCGGTGATGCTCGCCGGCGGCGGCTACAACCGGTTCGTGCTGCACCCCCGCCTGGAGCGGGCCGCCCTGGGCCTGCCGGGGGGCGAGAGCGCCGCCGGCGAGCGCCTGGCGCGCAGTGTTCGCGCCGAGCTGGTCCTTGCCGGGCTGCTGCTGGTGGCGGTGGCGGTCCTGGTGTCGAGTGCCCCGACCGTCTGATCCGGCCTCGGTGTCCGGTACGATGCCGCCCGTGATCGACGCGGATGTCGTTCGCCACGTTGCCCGCCTGGCCAGGCTCGCCCTCTCCGACGAGGAGCGGGAGACCATGCGGCGGGAACTGTCGGTGATCCTCGAGCATGTTGACCAGGTCCAGGACCTGGACCTCGC
>LNFM01011997.1_pt1 | contig 11547 bp, 7 predicted proteins | sample 596031 | NCBI WGS metagenome assembly LNFM01 (sample SAMN04254537, study PRJNA301005) | activated carbon metagenome | isolation source: dual media filters at the Ann Arbor, Michigan drinking water treatment plant | place: USA: Ann Arbor | reverse complement strand
GCCGTCCGGTCGTCGCGCGATCCGTTTCAGAGAAATTGAGGCGATACGATGTCCGACGAGACGAGCCGGGGCGGGGATAAAGGGAGCCGCCGCTACCAGATGCTCGACATCTGGCGCGGGGTGATCTGCCTGCTCGTCGTCGTGGAGCACGTCGGCGTGGCCCTCTGGCCCGAGGCGGGCGACGGGACGGGTTGGGAGGGCTGGCTCCGGCTCAAGCTGGTGGAAGCCCTGACCTGGAACATCGGCACGCCCCTCTTCTTCGTCATCAGCGGCTACTGCATCGCGTCGAGCCTGGAATCGGCACGCCGGAAGGGGAGGGGGCCCGGCGAGTTCCTGGCCCGCCGGGCCTGGCGGATCTTCCCGACCTACTGGGCGGCGCTCTTCCTCTTCATCGTCGTGGTGGCGGGCCTCGACGCCCTCGGCCGTCCCGACCTGCACCGCAGCGCCCTGGCGCTTGAGTTGGATGAGCCGGGCAAACTTTCGGCGGCGCAGTGGCTGGGGAACCTGACGCTCACCGAGACCTGGCGGCCCAGAGTCGCCGGCCCAGAGTCGGCCGTCTACACGCGGGTGGCCTGGTCGCTCTGCTATCAGGAGCAGTTTTACGGGGTCTGCTGCCTCCTGCTCTGGCTCTCGCCGCGACGGCTCTTCCGCGGCCTGGGGATCGCCTCGGGGCTCATCATCCTTCTGAGGGTGGTGGCCGAGGACATCGGGTCTCTCTACCGGATTGAGGGGACCTTCCCGGTCCGCTGGCACGAGTTCGCCGTCGGGATCGCGGCGTACTGGCGGCTGACGGCCGGGGCGACGGCGCTCGCCTGGCACCGCCGGGCCGCCGAGCTGGGGATCGCGGCCGTGGCCGCCGCCGGGATCAAGACGGGCGTGGCGTCGACCGCCGCGGCGGGGGTCTTCGGCCTCTTCCTGATCGCGGCGCACCGCTGGGACGCCCCCCTGTCGGCCCTCGGCTGCCTCCGCCCGCTGCGGGCCTGCGGCAAGCGGAGCTTCAGCATCTATCTGATCCACCTGCCGGTCACGGTGGTCGGGAACACCCTGCTGTTCCAGCTCGGCCTGACCGACTACTGGGTCCGAGCCCTGGTCTCGGTGCCCGTGGTGGTCGCGGCCTCGCTTGCCGTCGGCTGGGCGTTCTACGGCAGCGTCGAACAGCGGTTCCTCGGGGAACCGGTCCTGCCCAAACTGCCGCGGCGGTCGCCCGCGCCCGAGCCCACCCTCCTGGCGAACGCCGCCTGATTCGACGGCACGACTCACCCCGCCGCCAGGGGACAGGGGATGTGTTGGGTCTTTTTCGGCACCCGGCAGGCCAATCGGCGGGCCGCCCGAGCTGCTTCCGTCGCCTGCCGTCAGGGCAACCCCTGAGGGGCCGCCAGACACACGCCGAATCCCCGTCCGGACTGAACTCTCATGGCGATCTCGCCGCCGTCTTTCAAGCAACGAGTCCCCTGGTGGGCGAAAGTCGGGGTGAAGGTGGCGGTCGGCCGCCTGCCCGTCGGCTACCCATTCTGGAGGTCTCTGTCGCTCTTCCGGTTCGGGGGGATGGACCGGCCCGACTGGGCCTTCTCCACGTTCGACCGACACTTCCGTGCGGCCGACTTCGCGGGCAAGCGGGGCGGGTTCGTGACCCTGGAGGTCGGACCGGGCGACTCGCTCTTCACCGCGCTGATTGCCAGGGCACACGGCGGTTCGAAGACGTACCTCGTGGACGTCGGCCGGTTCGCCCGGCTCGATTTCGCCCCCTATCGGGCGATGATCGACGACCTCCGGGCGCGCGGATTTGACGTCGGCGGCCTCGGCGCACTCGACTCGGTGGGTGCGATCCTCGACGCCTGCGACGCCCACTACGAGACTCAGGGCCTTGAGTCGCTCCGCCAACTCCCCGACGCCTCGGTCGACTTCCTGTTCTCCAACGCCGTCCTCCAGCACGTCGGCCGGGACGAATTCCTCCCGACGCTCCGCGAGTTGCGGCGAGTCCTGAAGCCCGACGCGATCGGCTCGCACAGTATCGGTGTCTGGGACCTCTTCGGCGACGCACTCAACCACCTGCGGTTTTCGGACAGGGTTTGGGAGTCCCGTTGGGTCAGGGAATCAGGGCTGTACACGAACCGCTATCGGTTCTCGGAGTTGATCGGCTTCTTCAGACAGGCGGGCTTCGACGTCGAGGTGACCGAGGTGAAGCGTTGGAAGACCCTGCCGACCCCACGCGACCGGCTCGCGCCGGAGTTCCAGAAGTTTGACGACGATGACCTCCGGGTTTACGCGTTCAACCTCCTCTCCCGTCCCACCACCGCCTGACCGGGGCGGCGCGCCCTTCTCGACCGACGCCCGGCCGTGAATCCACCCCCCTTTCCCACGGCCGTCGGTTCGGCGTACCGCGGGGGCGTCGGACGGGCGATTCCGGGCGGGCCGTCGCCGCCCGCCGCGGCGGGCGCTTGCACTCGGGCCCGCACTCCTATCGAACGCCGCCCGAGTGGCGTACAGACCCTCTGCCATTTTGGAAACTCCTGTTTCATGAAACCAACACGGGCGCGGCCCGAGGTTGCGACCGTTCAACACACCCGTCAGTGTTCTCCCGCCGACACTTGTCGAACAATTCTCCCTGGGCTTTAGAGAAGATGTAATCGCCTTGTCGCAGGAAATAGCCCCTGACCTTTCGACCGGAGCGGAACGGAATGCAGCTGTCGTCTCCTTCCTGGAAGCGGAGTGTCCCCTGGTGGGCGAAGCTCGGCGCGCGGGTCGCCCTGGCCCGGCTCCCCGTGGATTACAAGTTCTGGAGGTCCTTGTCGCTCTTCCGTCACGGCGGGATGGAAGACCCGAGCTGGGCGTTCGAGACGTTTAACCGGCATTATCATGCCGCCGATTTCCCTCACAAGGGGGACGGCTTCGTCACGCTCGAAGGGGGCTCGGGAGACTCCCTCTTCAGCGCCCTGATCGCCAGGGCCTACGGGGGGTCACGGACCTACCTGGTCGACGCCGGTCGGTTCGCCAACTTCGACCCGGCCCTCTACCGGTCCATGATCGCTTACTTGCGGGAGCAGGGACTCCCCCTCGACGGGCTGGAGGACTTCGGCACCGCCGAGGCGGTGCTCAACGCCTGCGGCGCCGAGTACCACACGAACGGCCTGGAGTCGTTCAGGAGTCTTCCGGACGCCTCGGTCGACTTCCTGTTCACGAACGGGATGTTCCCGGTCGTGCCGAGGGCCGAGGTCCTGCCGATCCTCAAGGAGTTCCGGCGGGTCCTGAAGCCCGACGGCCTAAGCTCTCACAGTATTGGCATTTACGACTGCCTTGGGGACGCCCTCAACCACCTCCGATTCTCGGAGAAGGCGTGGGAGTCTCGCTGGATCCGGGGGTCGGGGGTGTACACGAACCGCTACCGGTTCTCGGAGTACCTGGAACTCTTCGAGGAGGCCGGCCTCCGGCCCGAGCCGACGGAGGTCAATCGCTGGGACGCCCTCCCGACGCCCCGCCAACGGCTCGCGCCGGAGTTCCAGAAGTTTGACGACGATGACCTCCGGGTCTACTCCTTCAACCTCGTCGCCCGTCCGGCCGTCGCGCCGGTCGTCGCCTGACCTGGGCGACCCTTCCGACCCGCCTTCCGCCGACGGCCCCCGCGCCGAAATCACTTTCCTTTCCGGGCACGCCGTCCTAAGATTCGGATAGGACGCATCGAATCCCATTCTCGGGTTAGCGTCGGCGAAGGGGGGCGGGTCGGCCCCCCCGATCTCCATTAAAAGGTCGTCACTTGACGGCAACCCCAGCCCGAACGGGTCGTGCCGTGATCTGGGGTCACTTGATCTGTCCCGTGTCGGGGCGCGGGCCCGCCCCGCGCGGGGGGCAATCATGCGCTTTCATCGCTCGGACCGAAAATCCAGGGGGAAATCAGGGCGCCCCCCCGGCGCCCGGCCGTTGCACAGGGTGCCGGCCGGGGGGGCCGGGGCAGTCGCCCCCTCCGCTGCCGGCGACGGGGGCGCCCGCCTGAAGGCGGGGCCGCCCGACCTTCCGGCCGCGATCGGCCGGGCGTCGTTCGCCTTCCGGGGTTACGACGTGACGAACCTCGGCCGGAGCGCCGAGATCCTCGGCCACCGCGCCTACGGCCCGACCACCCGCCGGTTTCTCGACGCGGCCTCGGCGTTGACCTCGGAGGTCCTGGGGAGAACAGTCGACCTTGCCGATAGGGTTGCGGCGGGAGAATCGACGGGCCTTCAAGGGTTCACCGAGGACGTCGCGACGATCGTCGCGATGGAGCTGGCACAGGTGGCGCTCCTCGAAGAGTTCTTCGGGGTCCGTCCGGCCGACGCCCGGCAGAGCTTCGGCTACAGCATCGGCGAGATGGCCGCACTGATCTCCGGCGGCGTCTTCACGCTGGAACAGCTCCTGCCGGTCCCGCTCGCCTGCGCGGCCGACTGCGCGGAACTGGCCGAGAACTCAACGCTCGGCGTGCTGTTCTCGCGGGGCCCCGCGCTGTCGCTCGACGCCGTGAAAGACCTCTGCACCGAGATCAGCGGAGAAGGGAACGGGCTCGTCGGGGTCTCGGCCTACCTCTCGCCGAATACGGCCCTGATCCACGGCGAGGGGGAGACCGTCCACCGGCTCGCCGCGGCGCTCCCCGGGCCGCTCCCCGGCGCGGCGGCCCTCCGGCTCAAGACGCACAAGCTGCCGCCGCTGCACACGCCGATCGTCTGGCGGCGGAACATCCCGAACCGGGCCGCCGCGGCGCTCTACAAGATCGGCGGCCGGCTCACGGTGCCCGACCCGAAACTGATCTCCTGCGTCACAGGGACGGCGAGTTACACGCCGGGCAACGCCCGGGACACCCTGATCGGTTGGGTCGATCACCCCCAGCTCCTCTGGGAGGCGATCGACGAGACGCTCCGCGGCGGGGTCGAGACCGTCGTCCACGTCGGCCCCGCGCCGAACCTGATCCCGGCGACGTTCCAGCGGCTCGGCAAAAACATCGCGGCGGAGCTGGAACGGTCGTACTTCGGCCGGATCGGCCGGGAGTTCGGCTCTCGGGTGAACCGGCACGCCTGGCTCGCCCGGATGCTCCCGGCGCGTGCCGCCCTGCTGAGGGCGCCGACCGTCCAACACATCATCCTCGAGGACTGGCTGCTCGAACGGGACGAGTTCCCGGGCTGAGCCGCCCGACGACGCGCCCGGCAGACCCTTCAACCGCGGAGGTCTTCCCCGATGGCAACGACAACCCGCGACTCTGACCTCGGCCGGCCCGGAGCCGGGCCCGACGCGCCGACGTTCGTCGAGACCGCGCTGGCGCTCGGCGGAAAAAGCGCCCTGGAGGCCCGGTCCACCGGCACGATCGACCGCGCCGACGACCAGGTCGAGGCGATGTTCGCCGAGCGGCACCAGACCGCCAACAGCCCCGTCCACCTCGCCGTCTGGGGCAGTTCGGTCCCCGTCGACCTGTTCCGGCCGGTCGCCGCCGAGGTCCCCGGGGCCTGCGCCCGGGTGATGAACGACTCGCTCGAAGTCGTCCGCCAACGCAAGGCCGAGGGGACGCTCCTCGACGCACACGGCAAGGTCTCCCCAGAGACGCTCGGCGAGCTGGCGGGGGTGGGCTACTGGGGGCTCCTGGTCGACGTTGAGTACGGCGGCACCGGCGCGCCCTTCTCCGCCTTCGCGGCCTTTCTGACCAGAATGGCGACGATCGACCCGACCGTCGCCGGGCTCGCCTCGGTCCACGGCTGCATCGGGGCGGTCGACCCGCTCCGGGCGTTCGGCACCGCCGAGCAGAAGCGCCGGTACCTGCCGAAGCTCGCCAGCGGCGAGAAGCTCTCGGCGTTCGCCCTGACCGAGCCGGGGGCGGGGTCCGACCTCACCGCCCTGAAGACCACGGCCGTCCTCGACGGCGACGAATACGTGGTCAACGGCGAGAAGCTCTTCATCACCAACGCCGTCCCCGGCCGGACCGTCGGCCTGGTCTGCCGGATCGAGGGGGCCCCGGCGGTCCTGATCGCCGACCTCCCCGACCACGAGGACGAACACTTCCAACTCGTCCGTTACGGGCTCTACGCCCTGAAACACACGCACAACAACGGCCTCCGGTTCCGCGACTTCCGGGTCCCGGCGGAGAACCTGTTGCGGCCGTCGCGCGGCGACGGCCTGACGGTCGCCTACCACGGCCTGAACCTCGGCCGGGTCGCCCTCTGCGCCTCGGCCGCCGGGGCGATGCGCGGGATGCTCGCCGGGATGCTCCCCTGGGCCGACTTCCGCAAGACCTACGGCGCCCCGATCGGGACCCGTGAACTGGTCCGCCGCCGGGTCGGCCGCCTCGCCGGCCTGATCGTCGGCTGCGACGCGCTCGTCGCCTGGTGCGCCGGGCTGCTCGACCAGGGTTACCGGGGTGAGATGGAATGTGTCGTCGCCAAGATCTTCGGCAGCGAGGCCCAGAAGGAGGCCGCGATCGAGCTGTCGATGAAGACGCACGGCGGCCGGGCGTTCCTCCACGGCCACCCGTTCGGCGACAACGTCCACGAGTACCTCGCCCCTTGCATCTACGAAGGCGAGGGTGAAATGCTCGGCATGAGTTTCTTCAAGTCGCTCATCAAGGGGCACGGCAAGTCCTACTTCGAGCCGGTCGGCAGGGCGATCGCCGCCGCCGGCCTGCGGAAGCCCGACATGAAGAACCCGGTGCACCTCTGGGCGCTCCGGTCGCCGCTGCGGGCCTACGCCGGCTGGTACGCCCGCGAGAAGTTCGCGTCGATGGCCCCGCGGACCCCCGACCTCTCCGGCGTCCCCGAGCCGCTCGCCTCGCACGCCCGGTTCGCCGCCGAAGGGCTCCGCCGCTGCCGGTTCGAGATCAGCGCGGCGATGCGGACCCACCAGCTCAACCTGGCCGACCGCCAGTGCCGGATGGCCGAGCTGTCGCGACGGACCCAGGACCTCGTGGTGATGCTGACGACCGCACTCTACGCCCCGGGCCGTGGCGACCTGGTCGTCCGGGCCGCCGACGTCCTCTGCCGCGACCTGAAGCGGGGCCTGACCGGGGCCCGGCCCTCCGACCGCGACTTCCGCGCGGCGACCTCGCTCGGCGAGGCCGTCGAGGCCGGAGGCTTCGCCGCGATCGCCGGGGTCGACCCGGGCGCGATCCTGATGACCTACTGAGCCGGCGATCGGCCGGACGACCGAAGGCCGGCCGCCCCCTCCACGACCCTTTCAGGAGTCCACGCGATGGCCCCCGCGCTACGCTACGAGGAGATCGGGAACAAGGTCGTTCTCGTCACGTTCGACCTCCCCGACAAGAAGGTCAACACGCTCGGCACGGCCGTGCTCAAGGAGCTGGGCGAGTTGGTCGGCCGGCTCGAAGGGAGGGGGGAACTCCGCGGCCTCCTCTTCCGGGGGGGCAAGCCCGACCAGTTCGTCGCCGGGGCGGACCTCAACGAACTGGGCGCCCTCTCCCAGATGCCCAGGGACGCGATCGGACAGGGGATCGACGCCGGCCACGCACTCTTCAACCGGGTCAGCAAGCTCCCGTTCCCGACCGTCGCGCTGATCGACGGCCCCTGCATGGGGGGTGGGACCGAACTCGTCCTGGCGATGGACGAGCGGATCGTCGCCGACACGCCGGCCGTCAAGGTCGCACTCCCCGAGGTCAAAGTCGGGCTCATCCCCGCCTGGGGGGGCACGCAGCGCCTCCCCCGGCTCGTCGGCGTGAGCGCGGCCGTCGAGATGATCGGCACGGGGGACACGATCGACGCGAAGAAGGCCGTCGCGATCGGGTTCGCGTTCGACGCCGTCCCGACCGACCGGATGGTCGAGGAGGGGCTCCGACGGATCGACGACCTCCAGGCGACCGGCGACTGGTTCGAGCGCCGGCGGAAGCGGTCCGGGCCGGTCGGCCTGGGGCCCGACGCCGCCGCCTTCCTGTTCGGCACGGCCGAGGGCTTCATCAGGGCCAAAACCAAGGGGCACTACCCGGCCCCGCTGGCCGCACTGAAGGCGGTCCGCGACGGCGTGAACCTGACCCTCGAAAAGGGGCTCGCCGCCGAGCGCGAGGCGGCGCTCGACGTCGTCGGCTCGACGACCGCCGCCAACCTCATCGCCGTCTTCTTCATGAACAACCGGCTCTCACGCGACCCAGGCGTCAGCGACCCCTCGGTCGTCCCCCGCGAGGTCCGGCGGGTCGGCGTCCTGGGGGCGGGGCTCATGGGCTCCGGGATCGCCACCGCCTTCGCCAGGTCGGGCGTCCCGACCGTGATGGCGGACGTCGATCAGGGGCGGATCGACGCCGGGCTCGCCAGGGCGAAGGAGGTCGTCACCTCCCGGATCAAGATCGGCCGGGCCACGACCGACGACCTCGCCGCGATGCTCGGACGCCTCGGCACCGGCACTTCCCCCGACGCCTTCTCCGGCTGCGACCTCGTGGTCGAGGCGATCGTCGAGAACGAGAAGGCCAAACTCGACGCCTTCAAGACCCTCGGCGCGATCCTCCCTGAAGGGGCGACGCTCGCCAGCAACACCTCCACGATCTCGATCACAAGGATGGCCGGGGCGTCTCCCGACCCCTCCCGGTTCGTCGGCGTCCACTTCTTCAACCCGGTCGACCGGATGGAACTGGTCGAGGTGATCCGGGGCGAGGCGACCTCGGACGAGACGGTGGCAACCGTCGTGGCGCTGGCGAAGAAGATCCGCAAGACCCCGATCGTCGTCCGAGACTGCGCGGGGTTCCTGGTCAACCGGGTCCTCTACCCCTACCTCAGCGAGTCGCTGAGGCTCCTGACCGAGGGGGCCCCGATGGACGCGATCGACCGGGCCGCGACCGACTTCGGGATGCCGATGGGCCCGATCACACTGCAGGACTTCGTCGGGCTCGACACGCTCTGCTACTCGGGGCGCGTGATGGCCGAAGCCTACCCCGACCGCGCCCGCCCCGCCCCGCTCCTCGAAGAGATGGTCGCCGCCGGCCGGATGGGGAAGAAGTCGGGGGCCGGCTACCGGAAGTTCGACGGCAAGGGGAAGCCCCACGCCGACCCCGACTTCGAGGCGATGCTCGCCCGGCACCGGACCGGCGACCACGTCCCCGACGCCGCCGAGATCACCGACAGGCTCTTCCTGGCGATGTTCCTGGAAGCGACCCGGGTCCTCCAGGAAGGGATCGTCCGCGACCCTGCCGACGCCGACATGGGGATGATCCTCGGGACCGGCTTCCCGCCGTTCCGGGGGGGCCCGCTCCGCTGGGCCGATTCCGAGGGCCCCGGCACGCTCCTCGAACGCCTCGAGCCTTACGCGCACCTTGGCCCCCGGTTCGAGCCGACCGACCTCCTCCGTCGGCTCGCCGCCGGGGGGGGCCGGTTCTACCCCAGGCCGAACGTCGCGGCCGTCCCGGGCCGCTGACGCGACGCGCAGCGCAATGGATGGAACGACGAGGCGGCCGGCAATCTCGAACCGAGGCGACCAGACCAGGAGAGACCCGTGAAACACGCCGTGGTCATCGACGCCGTGAGGACCCCCGTCGGCCGGGCTTCGGCCGACAACGGGTACTACCGCGACGTCCGGGCCGAGGACCTCTCGGCCGACGTCCTCCGGGCGCTCGTCCAGCGGACGGGGGTCGACCCCCGTCTGATCGGCGACGTCCGCTGGGGTTGCGTACAACAACAAGGTGAGCAGGGCTACGACATCGCCAGGATCGCCGCGTTGGCCGCCGACCTCCCGGTCGAGACCGGCGGCGTCACCGTCAACCGGAACTGCGCCTCCAGCCTCCAGGCGATCAACGACGCCGCGCTGAGTGTCGCCGCGGGAAACGACGTGGCGGTCATCGCGGGGGGGGTCGAGCACATGGACCACGTCCCCATGTCCCTCGGCTACAACTCGTACCCGGGCCTCTTCAAGAAGCACGGCGAGGGGGTCATGAACATGGGCCTCACCGCCGAGTACCTCGCCCGGAAGTACCGGGTCCCCCGGGCCGAGCAGGACGAGTACGCGCTGCGGAGCCACCGGCTCGCCGCCGGGGCCGCCGCCGGGGGGGCGTTTGCCGACGAGATCCTCCCCACCTGGGGGCGCGACGAATCGGGCAGGAAGGTCAAGCTCGACCGCGACCAGTGCGTCCGCCCCGACACCTCGCTCGAAGCGCTGGGGGCGCTCACCCCGGCCTTCGACCCGTCGGGGTCGGTCACCGCCGGGAACAGCTCACCGATGAACGTCGGCGCGGCCGGCGTCCTCCTGATGGACGAGGAGAAGGCGAAGGAACTCGGCCTCCGGCCGCTCGCCCGGGTCGTCTCGATGGCCGTTGTCGGCGTCCACCCCGAGGAGATGGGGATCGGCCCCGTCCCCGCCGTCCGCAAGGCCCTCGGACGCGCCGGGATCACCCTCGACCGGGTCGGCTGCATCGAGTTGAACGAGGCGTTCGCCGTGCAGGTCCTCGCCGTCCTCAAGTTGCTGGAGATCGGGGCCGACCGGGTCAACACCCGCGGCGGCGCGATCGCGATCGGCCACCCGCTGGGGGCCAGCGGCGCCCGGATCGTCACGACCCTTCTCCACCGGATGCGCGACGAGGGGGCGCAATACGGCCTCGCCACCCTCTGCGTCGGCATGGGGCAGGGGGTCGCCACGGTCTTCGAGGCGTGCCGGAACTGAACCGAGGGGCCCGCCCCGCCCGAGACCGACCGACGGCCGGCCCCATGCCGGCCGTCGGTCGTTCGAATGGGCCCTCAGAGTCTGCTCAGAGCCGTTGCACGTCCCGGCTTCGTCAGATACTCTGAATTCACCAAGACCCCACGGGTGCCCGACCCCCCTGATTTCGCCGGAGCCCGGACAACTGTTTCCGAATAAATGCGGAGGCGGATCGTCTGGTAGGTCTGGCGGAACCTTGTCGGCCCCCGGACTCCCGGCGGGGCCGCCGTCGTCAGTCGCCTCCCGGCCGCCCGTTCTTCCTTGTTTGCGACCTTCCCGTCGAAGTCGCCCGCCGCCCGGCCGCCTCGAGCGGCCCCGGCCCGGGGGTCGCAGGCACCCGAGTCGGGGCACCGGGGAGGGGTCCGAACCCCAACCACCTGACACCCCTGGATGGACGAGTCATGTCGCGCACCCCGACTTTCCGCAACCGCCTCGGCAGCCTGGCGATGGCGGCCCTGCTGTCGACCGGTGCCGGTGCCCTCGGCGGTGAGACCGCCGACGCGCCGACGCTGGCCCTGCAGTTGACCGACCTCGGCCGACAGGCCCGCGCCCAGGGCCAGCCGGCCCAGGCCCGCGCCTTCTTCCTCAAGGCCCTCGAACTCGACCCCGACAACGCCGAGGCGACCCGGGCGCTTGCCGACGAGCCCGTCCGCCGGGTCGCCTTCCAGGCCCCGGACGAACCGACCCCCGTTGCCGACCCGATCCCCGAGACCGCCCCGCCGGGGGCGACGATCGAGGAGATCGACCGGATCGAAGGGGTCGCCCGGCAGCAGCTGGCCGACGACGTCCGGCAGCGGCTCCAGCAGGCCAGGGACTACGTTAATTCCGGCCAGCCCGAGGCGGCGCTCAACGCCCTCAGGCTCGCCAAGACCGTCGTCGCCTCCTCCAACGCCGTCGACCCGGCCGCCCGCGAGG
>LNFM01011995.1_pt1 | contig 11547 bp, 11 predicted proteins | sample 596031 | NCBI WGS metagenome assembly LNFM01 (sample SAMN04254537, study PRJNA301005) | activated carbon metagenome | isolation source: dual media filters at the Ann Arbor, Michigan drinking water treatment plant | place: USA: Ann Arbor | reverse complement strand
CTGGCCGGCTTCAAGAGCGGCGAGGTCCGCGCCCTGGTGGCCACCGACATCGCGGCGCGCGGCATCGACATTGACGATCTGCCGCACGTGGTGAACTACGAGATTCCCAACGTCAGCGAAGACTACGTGCACCGTATCGGCCGCACCGGCCGCGCCGGTGCCGACGGCGCCGCCGTCAACCTGGTCTGCCTGGACGAGGAAGGCTTCATGGCCGAGATCGAGCGCTTCACCAAGCAGAAGATTGAAGTGCAGGTCGTCGAGGGCTTTGGTCCGGAGCCGGGTGAGCGCGCCGAACCCATTGCCATGGGGCGCCAGACCATCTGGGGCGGTGCCGGCAAGCCGCCCAGCCGCGAGGTCATGGCCGCGGCTGCCAAGGCGGCGCGCAGCGAGATGATGCAGCGCATCCGCGACAACAAGGCCAGCCAGGGTGAGCGTGGCGGCAAGAGCGGCGGTGGCCAGCGCAACGGCAACGGCCAGGGTCAAGCCCGGGCCCAGGGCCCCGCCCGTCCGCAAGGCGCCAAGCCCCAGGGCCAAGGTCAGGGCCAAGGTCAGGGCCAAGGTCAGGGCCAAGGCCAGGCGCGCAGCAACGAGCAGCGCCGCAGCCACAACGGTCCGCGCGGCCAGGGCCAGGGCGGCGGCAACGGCGGCCAGCCCGATCCGCTGCGCACCGGCACCGATGCACTGAGCCAGGGCGGTCGCCGCCGTGGTGGTGGCGGTGGTCGCGGCCGTTCCGGCGGCGTCGGCCAGGGGGGTGGCAAGGGCGGTGGTGGCGGTGGCGTCGATCCGCTGCGCACCAACTACGGCCGCATCAGCCACTGAAGCGCGCCCCGTACGAGCAACGGCCCTGCGGGGCCGTTTTCTTTTCCGGGCGTGCCGGCCGATGGCATCGGCGCGGCCTGCGCCAAGCGCTGCGCGCGCGAAGGCGCGCAGTTGGTCCTCGCCGACGTGGCCTGATCAGCCGCGCACGAAGAGCGTGATCAAGGGCTGGTCGCCGACCTGGCGGCTCCAGTGGCCGTGCACGGCCGGATCGAAGGTAGCGCCCTCGGGCAGCAGATCGGCCGAGTAAAAATGCTGGCCAGGTCCGAAGATGCGCGAAACCCCGCCTTGCAGGCCGATCTCCATCTGCCCCTGCAGGATGAAGCACCACTGCGGCGCGCCCGTGCAGTGGAAGCTGCTGCGGAAGCCCACCGGGCTCATGCGCAGCTGGTAACCGCCGCTGGCGAACACCTGGGACAACATGGACTGCGGCGTGCCCTCGCCCAGCGGAATCTGTTCCTCGCGAAAGCGCGCGCGGCCGTCGGTGTCGGTGTAGAGGATGGTCTGGGTGAAGCTGGACATGGGGTTTGCGGTAACAGGGACAGCCGTCGATTATTCCCCAGCCGCACGCAGGTCGCGCAGACGCGGTATGCTCGATCCCCCCTCCAGAACAGCCCCCTGAACACCATGCGACTCCTGCACACCATGCTGCGCGTCGGCGACATGCAGCGCGCCATCGACTTCTACACCCGCGTCATGGGCATGAAGCTCTTGCGCACCACCGACCGGCCCGAGCACAAGTACTCCCTCGCCTACCTGGGCTACGAGAGCAATCCGGACCAGGCCGAGATCGAGCTGACCTACAACTATGGCGTGGACCGCTACGAGATGGGCAGCGCCTACGGCCACATCGCCCTGGGCGTGGACGACATCTATGCCACCTGCGATCAGATCCGCGCCCAGGGCGGCAACATCACGCGCGAACCCGGCCCGGTGCAGGGGGGTGACACGCTGATCGCCTTCATCACCGACCCCGATGGCTACAAGATCGAACTGATCCAGCACGGCGTCTGAGCCCGCCAGGGTCGGTCCGCGTGACTTTTTCGCCATAGACAGCGCGCCCGGGTCACCCGCTGGCCACCACCCGTGGCCGACTCAGGCTAGGATGGGCGCAGCGACGGGCAGCCCCGCCCGTCGCATCCCCCTGCGAGGTCCCGTACCTTGAGAGTGACTGCCCTGCTCCAGCGCACCCTGTCTTCGGCACCGGCCGAGCCCGAGGTGCTGCACGACTGGCGCCACCGCATCCTCTCGACCATCCTGCTCTTTGTCGCCGTGCTGGGCACGCTGACCGCCATTCCCGGCATCTGGCTGGCCGCGCAGCAAGGCCTGTGGAGCATCGCCTGGATCGATCTGGCCGCCCTGGCCTGGGTGCTGGCGCTGTGGAAGCACCCGCGCCTGTCCTACCGCGTGCGCACCTGGAACCTGCTGGCGCTGATCTACCTGCTCGGGGTCTGGTTCCTCTTCATCGTCGGGCCGGTCAGCCAGATCTACCTCATGGCCTTTCCCGTCATGGCCGCGCTGCTGCTGGGCCTGCGCCCCGCGCTGTTGGCCCTGCTCGTCAACGCACTCACGCTGATGACCGTGGGCTACTTGGGCAACACCGACCTGCGCGTGCCCGGCTTCGAGTCCCGGCCTTTCGTCGAGTGGGTGGTCATCACGCTGAACTTCCTGTTCATCAACACCATCATCACGATCTCCTGCGCCGTGCTGCTGCAGCAGCTCGAACGCTCACTGGAGCGGCAGCGGGTCGTCACCGCCTCGCTCCAGCAAGGTCAGGAAGACCTGCAGCGCGTCAATGCCGAGCTGCAGCGCACGGCCGATGCCCTCAACCGCCTGGCCTACTACGACGAGCTCACCGGCCTGCCCAACCGCCGCCTGCTCAAGGACCGGCTGGCCCAGGCCCAGGCCGGCGCACGCCGCAAGACCCAGGGCGCCACCCTGCTCTATCTCGATCTGGATCGCTTCAAGAACATCAACGACGCACGCGGCCACGCGGCCGGCGATGCGCTGCTGATCGCGGTGGCACAGCGCCTCAGCGGCCTGATGCGTGAGGACGACACGGTGGCCCGCCTGGGCGGCGACGAGTTCGTGGTCCTCGCCCTCCATGGCGCGGCCGACACCGAGGGCGATGCACGCACGGCCCGCGTGATCGCCACCAAGGTGCGCGAAGCCTTCGAGCAGCCCTTCATCGTCGACGGTCAGCCCTATGCCGCCCACGCCAGCATCGGTGTCGTGGTGCTGGGCGTGACCGCGCAGACCGCCGAGGAGCTGCTGCGCGACGCCGACACCGCCATGTACCGGGCCAAAGAGGCCGGCCGCAACCGCATCGCCTATTTCGAAGCGGCCATGCAGCAGGAAGTCGAGGCCCAGCTCGTGCTCGAACACGAACTCGCGCGCGCCATCGAGCAGGACCAGCTGGCCCTGCACCTGCAGTCGCAGATGGACGCTGACGGCAGCGTGGTCGGCGTCGAGCTTCTGCTGCGCTGGAGCCACCCCACGCTGGGGACCATCCCCCCCGCACGCTTCATCCCGATCGCCGAGGAAAGCCAGCTCATCCTGCGCCTGGGCGACTGGGTGCTGGCACAGGCCTGCCACATCCAGCGACAGTTGCACGCTGCGGGGCACGCGCTGTCGATATCCATCAACGTCAGCCCGCACCAGTTCCGCCAGGTTGATTTCGTCGAACGTACCCTGGCCATCCTCGAGCACCACCAGGCCGACGCCACGCTGCTGGTCTTCGAAGTCACCGAGGGCCTGCTGCTCGACAACCTGGAGCGCACCATCCAGCGCATGCAGACCCTGACCGCACGCGGCATCCGCTTTTCCATCGACGACTTCGGCACCGGCTACTCCAGCCTGGCCTATCTCAAACGCCTGCCCCTGCACGAGCTCAAGATCGACCGCAGCTTCATCCAGGACACGCCGCAGGACCCGGGCGACACCGCCATCGTCGCGATGATCCTCTCCATGGCCCGCCACCTCGGCCTCAAGGTCGTGGCCGAGGGCGTGGAGACGCGCGCGCAGGCCGACTTCCTGGCCGTCCATGGTTGCGATGCCCAGCAAGGCTTTCTTTACGCCCGCCCCCAAGCGCTGGACCAGTGGCTGGCCAGCACCCGGCACAGCCACAGTCTTTTCGGTACCTTGTGAACATCCACTCTTCCCTGCCCCGCCCCCTGCGTGACCCCGCGCCCATGCTGCACGCGACGCTGCAGCAGTGGGGCGGCCACGGCGACCTCTGGGTCTTCGGCTACGCCTCGCTGATCTGGCGGCCCGACTTCGACTACGAGGAGCGCCGCCCCGCCCATGTGCGCGGCTGGCACCGCGCACTCAAGATGTGGAGCCGCGTGAACCGCGGCACGCCCGAGCTGCCGGGCCTGGTCTTCGCGCTGCTCACGGGCGGCAGCTGCCATGGCATGGTGTTCCGCGTGCGGCAGACGCAGGTCCGCGAGGTGCTGCACACGCTGTGGGAGCGCGAGATGCCCACGGGTGTCTACGACCCGCGCTGGCTGCGCTGCGAGACGCCGCACGGCCCGGTCAGCGCCCTGGCCTTCACACTCTCGCGCCGCAGCCCCAACTACACGGGCTCATTGAGCCCGGACCAGTACCACCACATCTTCAGCCATGCGCGCGGCCGCTACGGCAGCACGCACGACTATGCGCGCCAGACCTATGACAGCCTGCGCACGCACGGCATCCGCGACAAGGCGCTGGAGGCCTTGCTGGCGCACGCCCGACGCTGAGACCTTGTCGGGCTCAGGGTCGCCGGCCCTGTGCTTGCGGGGCTGGCACCGGCCTTCTACAGTGTGACGACGCATCGCAATCACACCCAGGAGACACCATGCGCACCCCCCTCTTGCCCTTGGCCGCAGCGCTCATGCTGACCGCCTGCGCGACCCCCACCGGCCCCTCCGCCAGCGCCCAGCTCCAGCCCACGCGTGGCAACAGCACCAGCGGCGAGGTCCGCTTCGTGCAGCACAGCGACAAGGTGCGCGTCAGTGGCGAGGTCCGCGGCCTCAAACCCGGCGCCGAGCACGGCTTCCATGTGCACGAGAAAGGCGACTGCTCGAGCGGCGACGGCATGAGCACCGGCGGCCATTACAACCCGTCTGGCCGCAAGCACGGGGCCCATGGCCTCGGCGAACACCATGCCGGCGACCTGCCCAGCCTCAAGGCCGACACCCAGGGCGTGGCCCGCTTCAGCTTCGAATCGACCAGCATCAGCGTGGGCAGCGGTCAGGCCGACATCGTGGGACGCGGCCTCATCGTGCACCGCGATCCGGACGACTACACCACCCAGCCCACCGGCAATGCCGGGCCGCGCCTGGCCTGCGCGGTCATCACCCGATCCTAGGTTCGCGCCTGCAGCATCTGCTGCGCCCGTGCCAAGTCCTCGGGTGTGTCGATGTCCATCACGCAACCCGGATCGTCGACCTCCAGGGTCCACAGGCGATGCCGCCGGACCACGGCAGCCGCACCGGCCTCGCCCGCGAGGGCCAGCAAAGCCTCGCCACAGGCGCGGTCAAAACGCACGGGATGGCCTTGGCGGCCCTGGTAGAGCGGCCGCACCACGATCTGCCCCTGCGGTGCCGTCGCGATGCGGCGCAGGGTGGCGGGCCGCACCAGAGGCAGATCCGCCGGCAGGATCAGCCAGCCCTCGGCGCCGGCCGTGGCGCGCACGGCCGCGGCTATGCTGTCGCCCATGCCCGGATGCGGCGCCTGTTCCAGATGCCAGGGCAGTCCGCTGGCGCGCACGGCGTCCAGCGTGTGCTCCAGCACCGTCTTGTTTCCCAGCCGGGCCTGCAGCTTGTGCGTGCCGCCACCGGCCGCGAGGAAACGCTCACCGCGCCCCGAGGCCAGCACGAGCACCGTCGGCGTCATGCGCGTTGACTCGCGCCCGCCGTCACACAGCCCGGTGTGATACCGCTTCGGTCATTGACCGCGTTCTTGACCTGCACGATCTCGGCCAGGATGGACACCGCAATCTCGGCCGGTGTGCGCGCGGCGATGGCCAGGCCCACGGGGCCGTGCAGACGCGCGAGTTCTTCGGCACTGAGGTCGAAGTGCTCGGCCAGCCGTTGTTTGCGCGTGGCCTGGTTGCGGCGCGAACCGAGGGCCCCCACATAAAAGGCCGCCGACTTGAGCGCCTCCAGCAAGGCCATGTCGTCGAGCTTGGGGTCGTGCGTGAGCGCCACGATGGCGGTATGCGCATCGGGCAGCAGCTCGCGCACCACGTCGTCGGGCATGCCCGGCAGGCGTTGCACGCCGGGCAGGTCCATGGCGTATTCCTCGCGCGGGTCGCAGACCAGCACCTCGAAGTCCAGCAGGCCGGCCATCTGGGCCACCGCCTGCGAGAGCTGGCCGGCACCGATCAGCAGCAGGCGCCAGCGTGGCCCGAACACGGTGGTCAGCGTGGTGTCGTCGAAGACCAGGCCCTGGCCGCGCACGGCGTCGGCCAGCGTGACCGCGCCGCTCGCCATGTCCAGCGTGCGCGCCACGAGACGATGTTCGGCCGTGCGCGCCAGCAGCTGCGCGATCCAGCCCGCGTCCTGCAGCGGCTCCTGCACCAGTCGCAGGGTGCCGCCGCAGGGCAGGCCGAAGCGCGCGGCCTCGTCCTGGTCCACGCCGTAAACGATGAGTTCGGGCCGGGTTGCCGCCGGGTCCTGCGCGCCCGCCGCCAGCGCCGCCTTGGCGCGCGCGATCAGGTCGTCCTCGACACACCCCCCCGAGACCGAGCCGCTGACCATGCCGTCCGCACGCACGGCCAGCAGCGCCCCGGGCGGGCGCGGCGCGCTGCCCCAGGTCTGCACCACCGTGACCAGCGAGACCGCATGGCCGGCCTGTCTCCAGGCCAGCGCATCGGCCAGCACCCGCAGATCAAGACTTTCCATCGTTCCACTCACTCCTCTTGCTTTCCGATCGACTCAGCCCCTGTTCGGGCTGAGCCTGTCGAAGCCTTGCCGCCCTGCGACCAGCTCAGGGCGAACGGTTCATGTTGACGCGTCAAACCGCCTCAAGCCGAGCGGATGGCATCCGGTGTCAGCGGCAGCTTGCGCACCCGCTTGCCCGTGGCCGCCGCCACCGCATTCACGATAGCCGGCACCACCAGCGCCGTGGCCGGCTCGCCGATGCCGCCGGGCTTCTCCGTACTCGGCACCAGCACGATATCGATCTCCGGCGACTCGTGCATGCGCAGCACCGGGAAGTCATGGTAATTGGTCTGCTGGACCCGGCCCTTGTCCAGGGTGATTTCGGACATCAGTGCGGCCGACATGCCGAAGACGATGCTGGACTGGATCTGGGCCTCCACCGTGTCCGGGTTGACCATGTGGCCCAGATCGGCCGCCACGGTCACGCGGTGCACCTTGACCTCACCATCCTTGACCGAGACCTCGGCCACCTGGGCCATATAGGTGTCGTAACCCTCCATCAGCGCGATGCCGCGCGCCCGGCCCTGGGGCAGGGGCTTGCCCCAGCCGGCCTTGTCGGCCGCGAGCTTGAGCACGTGCGCAAAGCGTGGCTGGTTCTTGAGCAGGGCCATGCGGTACTGGTAGGGGTCCTGACCGGCCGCAAGCGCAAGCTCGTCCATGAAGCTCTCGTTGGCGAAGGCGTTCATATTGTGGCTCACGGCGCGCCAGTAGCCCACACGCACGCCCGTGTCGTGGATGATCAGGTCGTGCTGCGTGTTGGAAATGCCATAGGGCACCACCGCCGCTTCCGCCATGAAGGGGTCCAGCGTGTCCTTGGGCAGGCCGAAGGCGCGCTGCGTGATGGACTGCGAGGCCAGCTTGAAGTGCAGCGCCACCGGCTGCCCCTGGGCGTCCAGACCGGCCTGCAGCCGGTTGACACCCATGGGCCGGTAGTAGTCGTGCGTCATGTCGTCCTCGCGCGTCCAGAGCAGCTTGACGGGACGACCCACGGCCTTGGAGATCTGGGCCGCCTGGATCACGAAGTCCAGCTCCAGCCGGCGGCCGAAGCCGCCACCGAGGAAGGTGGTCTGCAGCGTCACATCTTCGGGCTTGAGGCCCAGGGCCCCGGCCACGGCGCCGTGCGCGCCCTGCTGGAACTGCGTGGGGCCGATCAGCAGGATCTTGCCGTCCTTGAAGCTGGCCGTGAAGTTCATGGGCTCCAGCGGCGCGTGGGCCTGCATGGGCGTGATGTATTCGGCGTTCACCACCCTGGCCGCGCCCTTCATGGCCTCGGCCACATTGCCCGTGGGTTTGGCTATGGCCAGCACCTTGCCGCTGTCCACCGCGCTGCGCAGGCCCGCCAGGATGCCGGCGTTGTCCAGCGCAGCACCCGCGCCCTCGTCCCACTGCACGCTCAGCGCCTTGCGCGCGCTCACGGCATGCCAGTAGGTGTCGGCCACCACGGCCACCCCATCGGGGATCTGCACCACGTCGATCACGCCGGGCATGCCCTTGGCCTTGGCGGCGTCGAAGCTCTTGACCTGGCCGCCGATCACCGGGCACTGCTCCAGGCTCGCGTAGACCATGCCGGGCAGCTTGACGTCGATGCCGAACTCGGCCGTGCCATTGGTCTTGGCCGGCGTGTCCAGGCGCTTGACGCGCTTGCCCACGATCCTGAAATTCTTCGGATCCTTGAGCGTCACCTTCTCGGGCACGGGCAGTTGGGCTGCCGCCGCCGCCAGCGAGCCGTAGCTGGCCTTCTTGCCCTGGGGGCCCAGCACCATGCCGTTTTCGGCCCTGAGCTGGTTGCGGTCGACCTTCCATCGATCGGCGGCCGCGCTGATGAGCATCTCGCGCACCTGGGCTCCGCCCACACGCAGCCTCTCCCAGCCGTCGCGCACCGAGGTCGAGCCGCCCGTGATCTGCGCGCCCAGCAGCGCATTGACGTAGGCCGCAGCCGGCGGCGCGATGGCCACCTTGATGCTACGGATATCGACGTTGAGCTCCTCGGCGATCAGCATGGGCATGGAGGTGTAGACCCCCTGGCCCATCTCGGAGCGCGCCGAGATCAGGGTGATGGTGTTGTCGTCGGCGATGTGCACCCAGGCATTGGGCGTGTAGACCGTGCCGGCCGCCTGGGCTTCGCCGCGCGTGCCCGGCAGCACGAAACCCATGAGCAGGCCGCCGGTGGCCAGGGTGGAGGTCTTGAGGAAATCGCGGCGTGAGGTCTGGAGGATGGTGTTCATGATGTGTTCCTCTTCAGGCGGCCTTGCGCATGCTCACCGCCGCATCCTTGATGGCGGCCTTGATGCGCGGATAGGTGCCACAGCGGCAGATGTTGCCGCTCATGGCGGCGTCGATGTCGGCGTCGCTCGGATTCTTGTTCTTGCTCAGCAGGGCCGCAGCGCTCATGAGCTGGCCCGACTGACAGTAGCCGCATTGCGGCACGTCGTGCTTGATCCAGGCCTGTTGCAAGGGGTGCTTGTTGTTCCTGGACAGGCTTTCCACCGTGTCGACCTTCTGCCCAGCCAGCGAGCCCACCGGCGTCTGGCAGGAACGCACAGGCTGTCCGTTCACATGGACCGTGCAGGCGCCGCACAACGCGGCGCCACAGCCAAACTTGGTACCGTTGAGTCCCAACTCGTCACGGATCACCCATAGCAAAGGTGTATCGGGTTCGGATCGGGCGCTGACCGACTTGCCGTTCACTGTCATACGGATACTCATGGAAGGTCTCCTCTTGAGATTGAATTGAAGCTGGACGGTCGCCCGGCCACGATAAGGTTCGACCCTTGAGCCTAAAACGCCGTTCCGCCATGCGAATGCGGGTAAATCCTAGGCCGGGGAACGATAATCGCAAATTGAGACACCGCTGGCCTGGCCCGGGTGTCCTGTCCCGCCCATCACTGGCACATGAAAGCACCGCTTTCATTTCGTGCCACGATGTCCGGAACAGGACACGCGTCCGGCATCGCCTGGCACCGCAACAGTCGACCTATGCCATCCATTTCACACCTGCGTAAAAGCTACGAACGCGCCGAACTCAGCGAGGAAGCCTCGCACGCCGACCCGCTGCAGCAGTTCGACCAGTGGTTGCACGAAGCCATCCAGTCCGAGCTGCCCGAACCCAATGCCATGACCCTGGCCACCGTGGGCAGCAATCTGCGGCCGTCCACGCGCATCGTGCTCATCAAAGGCTATGACGCACGCGGCATCGTCTGGTACACCAACTACGAAAGCCGCAAGGGCCGGGAACTCGCGGGCAACCCTTATGCGGCCCTGCAGTTCCACTGGGTGGAGCTGGAACGTGTGGTGCGCATCGAAGGCCGGGTGGAACAGGTGAGTACCGAAGAGAGCGACAGCTACTTCAACAGCCGCCCGCTCGATTCACGCATCGGTGCCTGGGCCAGCCCGCAAAGCCAGGTCATCCCCGGCCGCAGCGTGCTCGTGGCCCAGGCCGCCAAGTACGGTGCGCAGTTCATGTTGAAGCCCCCCCGCCCACCACACTGGGGCGGCTACCGGCTCGTGCCCGACCGCTGGGAGTTCTGGCAGGGCCGGCCCAGCCGCCTGCATGACCGGCTGCGCTACCGCAACGATGGCCAGGGCGGCTGGACGCGCGAGCGGCTCGCACCCTGAACCCGCTCAGAGCAAGCCAACCAGGGCCATGGCCAGCGGCACCGTCAACAAGGCTGCGGCATTCGACACGATGATGCCGGCCGTCACCAGCTCTTCGGCCACGCCGTAGCGTTGCGAGAACAGGAAGACGTTCGCCCCCATGGGCAGCGCCGCCGTCACCACCATGACCACCAGGGCCAGACTCGACAACCCCATGAGCAGGCCCAGGCCGGCCACCAGCGCCGGCATCAGCAGGTTTTTGACCAGCGTGAGGCCGAGCGCCCCGCGCAGATGCGGCCCCACGGTGGTGCCGGCCAGGGTCACACCCACGAGCAAGAGCGCCAGCGGGCCGAAGGCATTGCCCAGCCACTGCAGTGGCTTGTCCACCACTTCGGGGATGACCCAGCCTGTCTGCGCGTAGAGCAGGCCTGCAATGATGGGCAAGGGCACGGGATGGATCAGGGCATTGCGCACGGCACCCAGCACCGTGCGCAGCATGGCCTGTACGCCCTGCCCGCCACCACTGGCCTCACGCGCCACGGCCAGCTCCAGGATCACCGTGCCCGCCGTCAGCAGCACCAGCGCATGCAGCGAAATCAGGGATAGCAGAATGACAAGCCCCGCCTCGCCATAGGCCAGGCTGACCAACGCAATGCCGATCATCACCGTGTTGCTGAAGGTGGTGGCCAGGGCCAGCACCGCCGCACGCCGGTTGAAGCCCTGCCAGAACAGCATCAGCGCAAACAGCAGCAGCACCGTCGCGAAGTAGGTCAGCAGCGGCAAAGCCTCCAGCTGCTTCACATCCACCTTGCCCATGGTGCGAAACATCAGGGCCGGCGTCAGCACCAGAAAGACCAGATTGGAAAGGTCCTTGCTCGACTCGGCCCGGATCCAGCGCAGGCGACCGGCCACATAACCCAGGATCACGAGCAGGACGACGGGGCCGAGGGCAGAGAAGACGGGGTGATTCATGGCGGCTCTATGCTAGTTCATAGAGTTTGGGTGTTGCGCACGCGCCCTGCACATGGCTCAGGGCAGGTCTCGTACCGGCCGGCCAGACCCGGCAATGCCAAACACGAAAAAGCGCTAAGCAGCCGCCCGCAACTTAGGCCCCGCCAGTTCCGGCTGGAGCACCAGCCTTTGCGGCGCAGAGTAGCAGTAAAAGTGCCTGCCAGTCGCGCGCCCGATCGCACACAGCCCCACACGCTCG
>LNFM01011994.1_pt1 | contig 11549 bp, 13 predicted proteins | sample 596031 | NCBI WGS metagenome assembly LNFM01 (sample SAMN04254537, study PRJNA301005) | activated carbon metagenome | isolation source: dual media filters at the Ann Arbor, Michigan drinking water treatment plant | place: USA: Ann Arbor | reverse complement strand
ACCCCCGCCGCGTTCGCTGCCGTAGCTCAGTGGTAGAGCACCCCCTTGGTAAGGGGGAGGTCCACAGTTCAATCCTGTGCGGCAGCACCATTCTTCAGTCGGACTATTCCTTCTTCTTCACGTTCCAGAAGACCAGCACCGGCGCCTCGAGGTTGCCCGAGATGCTGGTGCGACGTGCCGAGGGGAAATTGTACTGGCCGAGATGGGCGTGGGTCGGGAACTCCGAGATGCGGACCTGGATGGCCTCGGCGAGCGCCTTGCGTTGGGCCGGATCGACGGTGCGGGCAAAGGCGTCGCGCAGCTCCTCGATTTTGGCGTCGCACGGCCAGCCGAACAAGGCCTTGTCGCAGGCGGCACCGGTGAAGGCCGACATGATGGGATCGAGCAGGTCGGCCGACACCCAGGCGGTCATGAATCCGTGCCAGCCGCCGGCTGACGGCGCCTCCTTGCGCGAGCGCCGGGCGATCACGGTCTGCCAGTCCATCGCCTGCATGTCGACGGTGAAGCCGCCGCGCTCGAGCAGCGACTTGACCACCGGCGTCAGCCGGCCGGTGTTGGTATCGGTGGCGAACAGCAGTACGATCGGCGTGCCGTCGTAGCCCTCTTCCTTGAGGATGGCCTTCGACTTCGCGAAGTCGGAGTTGAGCTTGTCCTCGAAGCCCTTGTCAGTGGCGAGCGGCGTGCCGCAAATGAACAGCGCCTTGCACTCCTTGAAGTACTTCGGCTCGCCGATGGCAGCCTGCAGGATGTCCTTCTGGTTCAGCGCGTAAAGCGCGGCCTGGCGGATCCGGGGATTGTCGAACGGCTTGTGCAGCGTGTTGAAGCGGAAGTTGTACTGGCTGCCGAGCGGGTTGAGGTCGACGACCTGCACGTTCCGGTTCTTTTCCAGCAGCGGCAACATCTCGATGGTCGGCTGCTCCATGAGGTCGATCTCGCCGGTCAGCAGGGCGTTCACCGCGGTCTGGACATCGGGGATCGCCAGCCACTCGACGCGGTCGACGTGGACCACTTTGCCGCCGGCTAGGCCCGAAGCCGGCTCGGACCGCGGCTTGTAGACCTTGAACTTCTCGTAGACCAACAACTCGCCCGGCCGCCACAGGTCGCGGCGGAACACGAACGGCCCGGAGCCGACGTACTCGGTGATCTGTGTCGTGCCCGGCGTCTCGGCGATCCGTTTGGGCATGATGAAGGGCACCAGCGAACTGGGCTTGGCCAGCGACTCCGTGACCAGGCCGTAGGGCTCCTTCAGGGTCAGGGTAAAGGTCCTGGCGTCGACCGCCTTCAGCTCCTTGGTGAAGCTCAGCAGCTTCTGGCCCATCGAATCGCGCGAACCCCAGCGTCGGATCGAGGCGATGCAGTCCTCGGCCGTAACCGGCGCGCCATCGTGGAACGTCAGCCCGTCGCGCAGAGTGAAGATGTAGACCAGCTTGTCGTCGCTGACGGTAAAGCCCTCCAACATCTGGGGCTTCACTGCGAGGTTGGCGTCGAGCGCGAACAGCGTGTCGTAGATCATGTAGCCGTGGTTGCGGGCGGTGTAGGCGGTGGTCCAGATCGGATCGAGGATCTTGACGTCCGAGCCCATGACGGCCTTCAGGGTCTGGGCCTGCACCGAAGCCGACAGCATCGCCGCGGCCGCCGCCGCCAGCGCCCACTTCAAACGTCTCCCACCCAGAACCTGCATGATCCGCCTCCTTGTTCTCTTTGTTTCCCGACTCTATCGTCCTTTGGCACGCCCCATGCAATAGACGTGCCCTAGGGAGACCGATCATGACAGCGCGGCCGACTTCGATCCGAAATATCCCATGGGCGGTGGTGCGCGATGCCGCCGCGCATCGCCACGTCTATCGCCGCGACGTCGACCTGTTCCTGAAGGACGGCCGCATCGTCGAGATCACCCCGGCCGGGGCGCGGCCGCAGGAGGCCGCCGAGCCGGCGCTCGACGGGCGCGGGATGCTCGCGCTGCCCGGCCTGGTCAACATCCACAGCCATCCCTCAACCGAGCCCGGCTACCGCGGCGTGCGCGAGGACCATGGCGTGCCTGAGCAGCAGATGACCGGCCTGATGGAGAGGCTACAAGCCTTTCGCCTGGGCGACGACGGCCGGCAAGGGGCGGCGACGCTCGCCTATTCGGAGATGTTGCGCGCGGGCACGACGACGGCCTGCGACGTCACGATGCCATTCGACGGTTGGCTGGAGACGATGGCGCAAAGCGGCATGCGCTTCTATGCAGCGCCCACCTTTGCGTCTGCGCGCTGGGGCATGGCCTCGCCGCAGACCGTGACGTGGAAGTGGGACGAAGCCGGCGGCCTGGCGCAGTTCGAGAAGGCCAAGCAGGTCATGGCCGACGCCGAGGCGCACAACTCCGGCCGGCTCGACGCCATGGTCTTCCCCGCCCAGATCGACACGGTAACACCCGAGCTTTTCGCCGCCGGCCGCAAGCATGCCGACGACAGCGGGCTGCGCTTCTCCACGCACGTCGCCCAGTCGGTGGTCGAGGTCCGGGAGATGATCCGCCGCCACAACATGACGCCGGTGCAATGGGCGGCGGCGCAAGGCCTCCTGAAGAGCGACACCGTGCTGGCACACTGCATCCTGCTCGACGACCATCCGCAGATCCGCTGGCATACCTCGAAGGATCTCGACCTGATCGCCGAGGCGGGCGCATCGGTGGCGCACTGTCCGCAGCCTTTCGCGCGCTATGGCCTAGCCATGGACCATGTCGGCCGCTATCGCGCGCGCGGCGTGAACGTGGGCCTCGGTACCGACTGCGCGCCGCACAACCTGATCGAGGAGATGCGGCTCGCCATCGTCGCTGGCCGCCTGATGAGCGAGGACATTCGTAGCCTCGACACGGCCGGCGCCTTCGAGGCGGCGACGCTCGGCGGTGCGGCAGCGTTGGGCCGCGATGACATCGGCGCCCTAGCGCCTGGCATGGCGGCCGACATCGTGCTGGTCGACCTCGGCCATCCGCTGATGCAGCCGGCGCGCGATCCGCTGCGGTCTTTCGTCTTCCACGCCGCCGACCGCGCCGTGCGCTCGGTGCTGGTCGATGGCGAGATCGTACTGGCTGACGGCAATCCCGTGCACCTCGATCCCGCCGCCGCCATGGAGCGGTTGGCCGAGGCCCAGGCGCGCATGCTCAAGGACTCGGTGAAGCACGATTATCTCGGCCGCGAAGGCGAGGCCATCGCGCCATTGTCCCTCGAGATTCGCTGACGTCAGGGAAGCTGAATTATTTCGCAGGATCGCTGCTGCGGGCCGTCCTCATGCCTAGTACCTCGTGGGCGACCACCAAGTCGTCGACCAGGTCGGGGAACATCAGCGACACGCCGGCGGCGAAGCAGGCGGTGCGTGCAACTAGACCAAGCGGGCGCAAGATATGGCCTTGGGCCGCGAAGGCCAGCGCCGCCACGCCCGCGGCAGCCCCGATCGTCACCCAGACGACCCAGCCCCAGGTCATGCCGGCGGGGAATTCGAGCAGCAGGCCTGCGCCGATCGGGTCAAGCACGAAGACGAACGGCACCAGAAAGGCAGGCAAGGCATACTTCCAGCTCTGCAGCGTCGTGACGTAGGGATCGGCGCGCGTGATCGCGGCGGCGGCAAACGGCGACAGCGCGGTCGGCGGCGACACTTCGGACAGCACGGCGTAGTAGAAGATGAACATGTGGGCAGCGTAGTCCGGCACGCCGAGCTTGATCAGCGCCGGAGCCGCGATCACCGCGCACATGATGTACGAGGCCGTCACCGGCACGGCGAGGCCCACCACCCAGACGATCAGCGAAGTGCAGAGCGCGGTCCAGAACAGCGAGCCGCCAGCCAGATCGATGACGATGGACGAGAATTTCAGCGCCAGGCCAGTCTTGGTGGTGACGCCGACGATGATGCCGGCACAGGCGCAGGTGGCGGCGACGCCCAGCGCCTGGATGGCGCCGTTGGCCAGGGCCGGAAAGAGCTTCCGCCGTCAGAGCGCGGTGTCGGTGCGCAGGAAGCTCACCCCAATGGCGAGCAGGATCGACCAGAACACGGCGTAGGTCGCCGAATAGCCCCAAACCATCAGCACGACGACCGAGATCAGCGACGTGAAGTGGAAGCCGTAGCGGGTCACGAGTTGACCCAGCGTCATGTCGATCGCCGGGTCGACGGAGCGCAGGCCGCATTTTCGCGAGTCGATCTCGGACATCACCAGCCGGCCAAAGTAGTAGAGGCAGGTCGGGACGATCGCCATCCGCACGATGTCGAGATACGACATCTTGAGATACTCGGCGATCAGAAAGGCCGCAGCCCCCATGACCGGCGGCGACAGGATGGCGCCGAGACCGCCGGCCGCTAGCAGGCCGCCAGCTGCCGACTTACCGTAGCCGGCCTCGCGCATGATCGGCCAGGCGACGGTGCCGATGGTCACGGTCGTGGCGACACCCGAACCCGAGGGCCCGCCCAACAGGAACGACGACAGCACGACGGCACGGCCGGCGGCATTGGGCTGACCTTTCATGGTGCGGAGCGCGAAGTCGATGAAGAAGCGCCCGGCGCCCGATGCCTGCAGGATGGCACCGAAGATGGTGAACAGCACAATCAGGCTGGCTGAGACGTCGATGGCCGAGCCGAAGATGCCGTTCACCGTCATGTACGTCTCGGCAATCATGTCGGAGAGCGGGTAGCCCTTGTGCGTCCACGGTGCCGGCAGGTAGTTGCCCCACAGCGCAAAGGCGAAGAACGTCATCGACAGAACCGGCATGATCCAGCCCGTCGCCCGGCGCGTCGTCTCGAGTACCAGCACGATCAAGATCGCGCCCACGACCAGATCCTCGGGTGTCGGCGAGACGTAGCGGTCAAGGAAGTCGTCGACGCCGTCGAGGCTGGTCCAGGTGCCACCGGTCATCATGTACCAGATGACACCGACCGACAGGGCTGCGCCCACGACGTCCCAGGGCGCCATGCGATTGCGCCAGCTCTTCACCGCCGGGAACAAGAGAAACACCAGAGACAGCGCGAAGGCGACATGGATTTCGCGCAGGCTCTGCTGGTCGATCGTGCTGGCGGCTGCGTAAAGATGGAACAACGTAATGGCGACGGCAATCGACGTCAGCAGCCGGCCATACCAGCCGGCGAACCGGCTGATCTCGCCCTCCTCCTGTTCGATCAGTTCCTCGACCTTGCGGCGCTCTTCGTCGCTCAGCAGTTCGGCCTGTACCGTCATGTCGTCTTCGTCCCCCAAAAGAACGGGGCTCCCGCTTCGAGCGGGAGCCCCGACCCGTGTCTGCCGCCGTTACGAGAGCTTGATGCCCTTCTCGGAAAAAAACTTCATGGCGCCGGGATGGAACGGCACCGAGGAGTTCGCCTGCTTCTGATTCTCCGGCGTCATGTCGGTCACCGCCTTGTGAGTGGCCAGCAAGTCGGGATAGGCCTCCCACAGTGCCTTGATGATGGTGTAGGCTTGGTCGTCCTTCATCGTGGCCGGCACGACAAGGACATTCCAGATGGCGATCACCGACACGTCGGCGTCGACGCTCGGATACGACTTTCCCTTGATGACACTGGCCGCGAAGACCGGCCCATATTTCTTGTGAGTTCCGGCACCATGTCGGCATTGGGGATCAGCTTCATCTTGACGCCCTGAGTGGCCGCGAGATCGGTGATCGCCGCGACCGTTGGACCGCCATTGAAGAAGTAGCCATCGAGCTTGCCATCCTTCATGGCGTTGGTGCTCTCCGCCGGCGACAGGCGTTCGCGCTTGATGTCTGCCACCGTGAGGCCGAGTTCGTCCATCATGCGCAGCGCCATGACTTCCGAACCGCTGACCGGAGAGCTGGTCGAAATGCGCTTGCCCTTGGTGTCGGAAAGCTTGTTGATGCCGGTGCCCTCCATCGTGACGAAGTGCACCAGATTCGGATAGACGACGCAGAGCGTGCGCGACTCAACGGGCTTGCCCACGAATTTGTCGAGGCCCTTGATGTCATCGTAGGCGGTGTCGCACTGGGTCAGCGCCATTTGCGCCTTGCCGTCGCGGATCATGTGCATGTTGGCGACGGAGCCTGCGGTCGCTTCGGCTGTGACCGCCCAGCCCGGCACCTTCTTGGTGAGGATGTTGCCCATGGCGCCGCCCAGCGGATAGTAGACGCCGCCGGTCGTGCCAGTGGCGATCGAGAATTGCTGAGCCTGCGCCAGAGCGGGACCAGCTAGGGCACCAGAGATGCCCAGCGCACCGGCCATGCTGCCGGCGGCAATAAATTGGCACCTTTTCACGTAGATTCCCTCCAGCAAACGCACCCGGTCTTGCCGGGGTCGCGGAAGAAACCATCGCGCCAGCGGCCAGGCACCAGTCACAACGCAGTCTTTCGGCCGGAGGGCACCGACCTGCAAAAGGGCCCCTGAAAAACTCGACGATCTGACTAAAGACCTTGCTCCCACAGGCCTCGCTCCCACAGAGCGCGCTCGGCGGCCCGACGGCGAACTAAACCGGGCAATTTGCACGCGCCTGCAAAGACCCAGCGGTCGAACTGGGGCCCGACCTCGGTCACGCGACCGACATTGACCAGCCGTCGCAGCGTCGATGCAGCCAATGCACCCTCGCCGAGATTGAAGGTGAAGCTCACCAAGGCGTCGAAGCATAAGTCTCCAAGCGGCACGCCGATCAGCCGGCACACAGCGCTTTCGTAGCGCGGGAGATCCTTTCGCAGCAGCGCCTCGCCCTCCTCCGGCGAAAGTGGCGTTTCGAAGCGCTCGCCCGCCTGAACGACATGTCCGTAGCCGATCGTCGGAAGACCCGCGGGGCATGCATAGGTCACTGGTGAGAAGCCTTCGAACGCCCGAATCAAGGAAATGCCGGCCTCGCTGGTGGCCCTCGGACTTCCCTGTGGGCTCATCCCCGCCCCCGTTCCTTGTTGAAGGTGCGATTGCCGAACCAGAAAGTGACGATGGCAGCCCACACGGCCCAATCCTCGTCGCCCCACATCGAGAGCAGAGTCGCGGCGGAGCCGCTGTGATCCTGCTGCAGGATTGCGAACTGTGCCGCCTTCACGGCGGCATAGAGGGCAAAGAAGCAGAGCGTCAGAAAAGGCCGGACGAAGCCATTGAAGGCATCGACCCATTTCACGCCCGAGGGTCTGAGGGCCGCGGCAAAGGCCGCCAGTTCGCTCTGGCCGTCGGCATGCGCGTTGATCTCGGCCATCCTGGCATTATGGCCGGCCTGTATCATCTGGAGCTGGAAATCGCCCTGCGTCCGAAGCATCTCGAGTTCCTGGACGTGGTTCTGTTTCTGCTCGAAGTAGCCGATCAAACGCGGCGCGAGGGAGCCCAGAAGGCCCACGATCGAACCCAGCAAAGCAAGCATGTATAACCTCAGGAAAGTTGAAAGGTCTTGGTGAAGAAGAACCAGGCGACGCACGACAGACCACCGATCCCGGTGGTCAGCATGGCCGCAAGCGTCGACCAGCCCAGTGCCTCGATACGACCGACACGCTCGCGGATGGCGCCATAACGTTCGGCACAGACCGCCTCGTGACTACTCAGCCGTTTGTCGATGTCATGGATGTCCGGAAGGACCATCGCAGTCTCCTGTTTGGGTCATGGATCACGGCAAGTACCGCCTGACGCGTTCGCGACAGGCCTCGAAGCCCGCGTTTATGCGGCTTTGTCGTTCTTTGGCGAAGACACCCGGACGTTACGCTTGTCTACTCTGTCTCCGGGCGGACGCAGCGCCGACGCTGAATCGTCGATCTGGTTTGGCTTTCATATCGTTTAGGTGGGAGCGCACAAGGCGCCCCAGGGACGCCTCCGGGCCCTGCAGGCGGGGAGGCTCATGCGGTCGGTTGGCTCCGCCGTCTTCGCTTTTCAAGGCATGGTCAGGACCGCGCTGGCTGGTGGGGCGAACATCACCCTTCGCGGGGTGCGCCTATAGAATCTTGTCGCCTCACATCGTGGCTGACAGCCGGAACAGATCGTCGATCCGGTCGGCGAGCCCGACGGTCGCTGCCACCGCCCGCAACAGCGGATCGTCGCGATGGAAGGTCGGCGAGAGCCACAGCTCCTGCGTCAGCACGTCGGCCTGGGCCACGGCATCGCGAACCTCCGCGAGCTTGCCGATGTAATGCAGCGCCCGGATCAAGTGGCCTCGCGTGGCGGTCGGCGGCACCGGATCGGCTTGCCGCGTCAGCTCGGCAGCGACCTCCTCCTGCGTCGGCGGCACGAAGCCCTCCGGCAGGTTCGGGCCCCAGAATACATTGGCGTAGGTGTTGTCGATGTTCGAAAAATCGACGCGAGGACGCAACACAATCAGTGCGTTTGTCAGATTCGTCACTAGAACCTCCCGTTATAGGACAGGCCTGCTTGCGTGCCCTGGAACTGCACGGTGAAGGCGACGTTTCCCCTCTCCAGCGGTGCCAGATACCCGGCACCGAGGATTTGCGCGGATGCTTTCGCGAACGCCTGGGTAATGATGGACGAGGGCGCGACCAGCATGCCGTAGACGCCCGATATGACCGTAATTGAGTTCACGCCGACGCCGATAAAGGCATTGATGCTGGCGTCGCCGTTCCAAGAGATTGCATAGTCGGCCTCAACGAAATCTTCGAGTAGGCCGCAGACCACAGTCGCGCGCATGGTCGATTGGCCGCGGGCGGGCCGAGTACCGGACGAATTGTATGTCCAATTGACGGTCGTATCCTGGACGTGCCCTTTTACCTCGACGCGATTGTAGGTGTTCCATAGACAGAGCTGCGCAGGCGTACCGCCGACAGCGGCGCCGCCTCTCTGCCAGTTCACCAGCGCGCTGCCATCCGTCAGGCAGGTACCGACATAAGTACCCCGGCGCGCCGCCGGGCCGTTTACGATGTCGTATTTGTTGACCCAGATCCCGTCGACTCTTTCGAGTTCGCTGGTGCCGGTGCCGGTGCCGCGATCAACCGTATGGTTAGCCCCGGTGTGAACACCCGATTGTGTTCCCGACGTATTGACGAACGTTCCGGCAACTTGGTTGGCGAGCGTTGTCGACAGCTTGAAGGTGTCAGCATCGATCTTGGTGACGAAATAGGTCGTGCCTATGACGACCTGGGCACCGCTGGGAAGGTTCCCTGTCGTCGACTCCGGCGTCCACGTAGCGCCATCATAGAGACCGTGACCGATCCAACTAACGACGGCTGGCGTGGCGACCGTGATGGTGAACGCGCCAGCCTTCCGATACTTCGGACCACGGGTCAGCCGCACCGTCCCTTCATCATTCCACACGAAAGCATCGATCACCTGATAGGGCCCGGCCGGCGCAGGACCGGCCTTGCCGATGCTGCTTTGCGTGAGATCGTTCGACCGTTCGGCAAAGGGCGTTGGCACGAAGACAGCCCCATCGTAGATCGGCACATGCGCACCGACGTAGGGCGTGTAGAAGATCGACGTCTTGCCAGTATGATCGGCGATCATCACCGGCTCTCCAGACGCGAGCGTCAGCCGCCCCTGCGGCGACACAGGATGACTGGGGATCGCCCAAGCGAGGTCTGCCCCAGTGACTCCCAGGAACTGCCCCGCCGACCCGCGCACCAGGCGCTTCAAAGCTGAGCCGTCGCGGGTCAACAGGTCGCCCTGCTCCGAAAGGATATTCATCGGCTGGAGTTGCTGGATCAAGGCGAGGTTGTTCTGTTCTGCCGCCGGATCGCTGAGAAGATGAAGGCTCGCCCGACTCACTCGTTCTTCGAGCTGCTGCAGCGCCATATAGATCTGGTCGAAGCGCCGCTCGACAACCTCGGGATAGTAGCCTCCCTGATTGGAAAGCACTGTCGTTTGCGTGTATGGCACGGTTCGCAGCAACGTGAGCTTCGTGCCAGTCGGAATAGGGGCGGCGATCGGGCTGCCGAGGAGCGGATAGGTTACGCTGCCGCCCGCCGGATCGCCGATACCATCGACACTGTAGAGACTTGCTGAAAGAACCATCTCGAGCCCATCACTATCGGTGAAGATGACGGCGAGATGACCCGCTTCGAGTACCGGAAAGGAAAAGGGCCACACGCTGGCGGCCCCATTACCATTGTAGATCACCTTGTTGGTGGTCGACGAGAGAGACAAGGACTCCTCCTTTACTTCATATCCAAAAACGATGAAACGGACGCCCCTCGACGCCCCAAGCCGTCGCCGGGTCGATCGCGAAGCCAAGCCATGAAAGCCAACGCACAGCCCTCGTGTGACGGGCATCGACGCGGTTTTCCAACCGCGGATAGAATTTGCGCATCTCAGCCAGCAATGGCCGCGATCGTCGTGCGATATCCAGTCCGAGCGTCTCGAAGGCGTCCGATGCCAGCAACCACGGGCAGCCCTTGCCGTCGATCAGCGACAGCGGTCCGACACCCCACAATGCGATCGGCGGGGCAACGGACTGGCCGTCTCGAGGCCGGACAGCCCAGACATGTGTGCTGAGGTCATACGAACGGTGAAGCGCTTCGAGTGGTGCGAGGTCCGACGCTGCGCGGATTTCCTCGATGTCAGCGGCGCGCAGGCGCTCCGCCAGACTGTCTGCATCGGATCGGGACGCATTTTCGACGACGAATCGGCTAACAGTCACTCTCCGGCCTCCAACCGTGGCGCGACGGCCACGACGGTGGCGGGCAATGGCCACGCTTGCCGCACGAGAATACGCCCGTTGCCGCTCCAAGACGGATCGACCAGCACGCGCTCATCGCCAGTAGTCAGCAGGGTCGGCGCTCCATGGTTCTCGGCCGCACGCTCCTTGATCTCGGTGAGGTGTCCGGCATCCGGTCCAACAGCTAGGCCACGCGTGGCCTTCACCCGCAGCACTACCTCCTGCACGCGCTTTGCGCGCCCCTGGAGAGTTGGCGCTCCCCCCAAGCCATTGACCTCGATGCTCAGCGTCTCAAGATCGCAAACATAGGGAAGCCCAACCAAAATCCGGCCGGCCGCACGTGGAATCGTGATCGTGCCGTTTGTGACGATCGTCGGCGGCTGAACCGAGCCGTCCGCAAGGATGGCGACCGAACGACCCTCAAGATGCCACAGACCGGAAAGTGCAGTTGCGGCCATTGCCCATTCGGGAAGCGCGACGGCCTGAGCAGCAAGAGGCGCCGCCGCCTCGAGCGTGGCGGTGACATGCGCCGGATCGGTGAATGCCACTACCGTCAACGTCGCTTGGTCCTCACCGATGCGCACGATGACTTTTTGACCGAGGCTGGCTGCAGAGAACGGCAGATGACCCGACGCCGACAGGGCGACCGCAGCCCCCGCAGCATAGCTGGACGCGGTGATCGCCAACGTTTTCGCCGGATCGGCGTTCCAGCCGTCGTATCGGCGCCCCGAATCGACACACCATGCGGTCTGGACGTCCGCGAACAGGCGTGAGGCCAGGCGCTCGACGTAGCGCCGGACTACACCGTTCACAATGCGCCGCACCGACAAATAGAGTGCAGTCTCGTTTCTCTCCTGAATGGCGCACACACTCTCTACACGGCCGTCGGTCACGTGCCGCGACCAGGCGTAGACGTCATGCTCCTTGAGATATGTGAAACCCAGCAGCACGCCATCCGATCGCACGCACCAGACGATTGAGTCGGGAT
>LNFM01011992.1_pt1 | contig 11552 bp, 13 predicted proteins | sample 596031 | NCBI WGS metagenome assembly LNFM01 (sample SAMN04254537, study PRJNA301005) | activated carbon metagenome | isolation source: dual media filters at the Ann Arbor, Michigan drinking water treatment plant | place: USA: Ann Arbor | reverse complement strand
TCGTCGCTGAAACTGTTCGTGTTCGCGACCGCGGCTGAACAACACAAGAGAACGTCGACGGCATCGCCTGGCACGAACTGGGTCACTCCTTCGATCGCGCCCTGGCAGCTTGGCTCGGACTCGATGTAGAAGTTTTCAGCTTGACGCCTGAGTTTCACGAAGCTTGGTTGCAAGATACCAGCGTTTTCGTGGGCTCCTACCGCTCGCAATTTTCTTACTATCTTCAACCCGATGGCGCCGGTGAATCAGAAGCATTCGCCGAATGTTTTGCCGTCACGCAGGGAAAAGGAGGTCTTGCCTCCAACAGCAAAGATTTTCCTAAGCACTTCGCACGCTGTCTGGCCATCGTCCGCTCATTCGTCGACAAAGCCTGAGCGCACGGCCAAAAGGTTCAGCAACTCATCTTCTCTCTCATCCGATTAACCACTTACCTAAGGAGAAAGCCATGTTCAAGCGCTTCGTCGCCTTCATGTCTGGACTCTTCAAGAGCCCCATCTTCCGCCGTTCGATGACGCAGTTCGCTGTGCTCGCAATCGTCACCGGCATCTTCGCGTACCTCACCCTCAACAACGACAACAACATCGCCCGCACTCCCGTCCAGGTAGTGCCTTCGCAGTACGCCGGCTTGAGCCACCTCTCTGCAGTCGACCTCGAGCAGCAGCTGCGCAACAAGGCCAACACCGTTGAGGGTCTCGTTCTGATCAAGGGCACCAAGAGCATAGTGGTGCTGGGCAAAGGCTTCGACCGCGACAGCCTGGTCTTGCAAGCCGACACCGAAGTGATGCAAAGTCTGGCCAAGGCCGCCAAACTGCCAGTCACAAGTGAAGACGCCGGCATCGTGCGCGAGCTGCCTGGCTTCATCATCTCCGGCTGGTGGGTCTTTGGCATTCTCTTGGTCTACTGGTTCTGCCGCTTTCTCTTCAAGAGCCGCAAGAACGAAGACGTGCCTAGCCGCTTCATGGTTGGCTGGAATGGCTACCAAGAGGGGCTCAAGTCAGTCGTAACCAAGTCGAAGATGCGTCGCTGGCGTTTCTATGCCGTAGTCTCGGTGGTCTTGGCACTGGCCCTCACTGCCATCGGCATACTGCGCCCCTTCAACAACAAAGACATGGCGATTCTGCCGTCAGACTTTGCCGCAGCCGTGCGAGCCCAACCCTATCAAGTTGAGCGACACCTCAAGGGTCACGCAACCGAGTTCAGCCGCGTCGCCTTTGCACCGGCCATGAATGCCGCTTACGTCGTCATCAACACGCCCCTGGCAGCGCCAGCGAAGATTGCTGTCGCCGAGCCAAGCGTGACCGTAGAAAGCGGCGAGATGGTCTTCAGTGAGACGCCGTCTGCGGCCCCCGTTGTAACACCGGCACGGACCGGTGGTGTCACTTCTATCGCCCGCACTGTCGTCTACCCCAAGACCCCGGAAGGCGTCAGGGCCTATCAGGCCTTTGCCGACAGCATCAGAGCCGCCGGCATCGACAACAAAGAAGCCGACCGCGCTGTCTCCACTGACTTCTGGGAAACCATCACTCCTCTTGGTCGCACACTGGCGATCTCGATGGGCGTGCTACTTCTCCTGTCTATCTGCGTGACGGTCTCGGCCTCCCTCGATTCTGACAAGGACGAAGAGGAACAGACCCCAGCCCTGGCAGGAGCGACTGGCACCGGCCCTGGTGCTGGCAACACCACCCCCGAATCGCGCAAGACCTTCGCCGACGTTGCCGGCTGCGATGAAGCCATCGATGCCTGCAAGCTGGTGGTGAAGAAACTGCGCTTCCCCATGATCTACAAGGTCTTTGGTGCACCAGTGCCGAAAGGTATCATCTTCTACGGCGCACCAGGATGCGGTAAGACGCTACTGGCGCGAGCCATGGCTGGCGAAACCGGCGGCGGTTTCATTGCTGTTTCGGGTTCGCAGTTCGTCAAGATGTACGTCGGTGTTGGCGCCAACGCCGTGCGCGAAAAGTTCCAAGAAGCCCGCGACTTGGCAAAGAAAACCGGCAAGCCGACCTTCCTCTTCATCGACGAGTTCGATGCCATCGGCAAAAAGCGCGGACAAGGCGACGGCGGTGGAGACAAAGAGTATGAGCAGACCCTGAACGAACTGCTCGTGCAGATGGACGGCTTTGCCAACGACGGCAAAGTGATCGTCATTGCTGCCACCAACCGTTTGGACGTGCTCGATGAGGCGATTCTGCGTGCTGGTCGTTTCGACATCAAAATCGAAATCAAAAAGCCCGACCGCAAAGGGCGCTCGGAGATCTTCCAGGTCTACCTGCGCAATCGCAGCCTGACCAAGCCCGATGCCAGCCCACGTGAACAGCTGCAAGTTTTGCAGAAAGTTCTCAACGACTGTGCCACGCGCTCGCGTGATTTCAGCGGTGCCGACATCGAGCTCACCGTCAAGGAAGCCTCGACCATCGCCGCTGAGCGTCACTACGAAGAAATGAAGGACATGAGCGAAGAGGAGATGAAGGAACGCGCCATTCTGCTTCCCTCCGATTTGCAAGAAGCCATTGATCTGGTTTCTTATGGTCGCACCCTGAAGAGCCGCACACGCTCGGCCGCAGAGCGCAAGGCCACGGCCATCCACGAAATTGGCCATGCTGCCATCCCCACTCTGCTCAATGGTGACCCCGTCACTCGCATCACCATCGTCATGACCGACAAGTCGCTCGGTCTGATGGAAAGCGGCTCGGAAGAAGACCGCTATGGCTGGGACAAGAAAGAGTTCATTCTGCGCATCAAGACCATGCTGGCCGGTCGAGCAGCAGAAGAACGCATCGGTGGCTCGTGCTCGACTGGTGCATCCAACGACTTCGAGCGGGCCAGCATGCTCGCCCGCCAGATGGTCGGCAGCTACGGCATGTCGGAAGAGTTCGGAGTGCGCACCATTCCGCTCGACCGCAACGCCTTGCCAGTAGGTCAAATCGGCAACACGCTGATGGAAACCTTCAACACGGCCTGGTCGCGCATCGTCGACGAGTGCCAGGAAGAAGTCTGCCGGCTGATCGATGACAACAAAGAACGAATCATCCGCAGCGCCAACGTGCTCTTCGACGAAGAAGTCTTGAGCGGCGAGCGCTTCAGAGAAGTTTGGAATGCTCCGCTTGAGAGCGCGGTCGCCAGCAACTTGGCAGAAACTACGGCGGAAGGAAATGAATGACGTTCATAGCCAACCTTATTGCCCAGCTGACCACACTGACCAGCGGCTGGCGCCGGACTGCAGCAATCGGAGAACTGGTTAGCTGCCACCCGGCAGTTGATCAAGCACTAGACCTTACGCTTGAACAGGCCAACAAAATCGCCTCAGCCTTCAAGCGCCACGAGCCCGGTCGTGAAGACAAAGATCGGGAAGGGCAGCCCACCATCGCGGTGCTTCCTAAGGGCCTCGTCATCTACGGTCAAGGCTGCGGGTGCGGTGGTCTTGCTCGGGCCATCGCCAAAGAGATCAATGCCCACTTCATCGCCGGCACAACTTGCGAGCCATCGGGCAGTGCAAGAGGGAAAGAATCGGTCGCTCATTATTTCAATCAGGCAAAGGAACTGGCTCAGGTAGCAGCAGGTGGGCGACCGGTGCTGCTTTACCTCAGTGGGGCCAATTTCTTGACGAGCGTTGCCGCAGAACAAGAACAACAACAACAACAACAAGCACTAGAAGCTCAAGCCACAGCAGCCGAAATCGCTAGGCAAATAGAAAAGCTCTCGCCGAACAGCAATGTTATGGTGCTGATAGAAGCTCACAATCTCAGTCAACTTGACGCTGCGCTATTGGCAGATGGACGCTTCGATGTCCAAATCGAAGTAGAAAAGCCCGACTACAAAGGACGGCTCTCCATCTTTCAACACCACCTCGAAAGCTACCACGACCTGCCTAAGTCCACATCGCGAACCCAACAAAAGCAAAGTGTTCAAATTCTCATTTCCCTCGATGGTGCATGGGAAGGAGAACGCCAAGCTGAGCTCGATCAAATTTGCCAAAATTGTGCGGTTCTGACAAACGGGCTCTATGCAGACCAGATCTACCGCGCAATGTTCCAGCTGCGAGCGCAAGCTGCCATCTCCGGCAGTATCACTGCTGAACAGCTATACCAAGCCATCGAAACTCAACAAGGAAAACCATGACCTATCCCCTTATGCTCCTGCAGAATTGCGAGGAGTACAGAGACGCCTACAAAGCAGCCTACGGGCTGGTCTACAAGGCAGCTCTGGCTCTGGCTCAGAGCACCACCCTGGCCCGAGGCAAGGTGGCAATCGTCGGCAACAAGGCCCTCGCGCAAGAAGTGACCGCGGCCATCACCGCCGCCTCACCGAAGGACATGGGCGCGAGAGGCTGGCTGGCCGCCAACCGCGCCCAAGAAGACGCCATGCTCGAAGCCACCGAAGATGCCTTTGCCGACTGCGAGATCGACAGCGACAGCTCTCTGCGCGGCGTTCTTCGCAGGCAAGAGCGCCAGCAACGCAGCGAAGTGAAGTAAGGCCCAGCGCAGCGAAGCAAGAGCAGCATTTTTCAATCTGCACCGCCACCCCTGGCGGTGCTCTTTTTCGAGGAATCAAAAATGAACCCAAATCTCACCGCAAAATTGGCTACGCTCACCAGCCTGCTGGCCAACACCCAACGGCGTGCCATCGAAATCCAGACGGCATGCCAGTCACAGACCTTCCCTCCCATCGAAGCGGCAATTCGCATCAGCGCCGGCATGATGGCCAGCGACGTGCTCGACACCCTTTCTGGCATCGAGAACAGTCTTACCCAGGTGGGCAACGTCTTTGCGCGCAAGGGCCTGGTGCACACCCTGCAGAAGAAATACCCGACCAGCGAGGCCGACGACCTGATCGCCGCAGTGCTGGCCACTCACGAGCAAGCGCTGCACAGCCGCTATGAAACACTCAACCGTGCCGACGGCATGGTTGAGGGCACCATCGGCCTCTGGGGTCAGCCCATCCGCCGCGGCCCCCTCTGGGACAAGTAAGCCCAGAGGCAACGTCAGGTACCTGCAACTGACTTGAGCATATGTGAACCAATAACAGCAGCGGCGCAGGTAGCTGCAAAAAAAAGGAACCCTGCATGGATGTTAACGCAATACCATTTGTCTCGGTGCTGGTGGTGGCCTTGCTACTCGCGCTCTGCTCGCGCCAGATCGGCAAGCTTGCACTGAGCGACTTGACCGTTGGCCCCAAACAGCTGCTCAAAGATGCGCTGATTACCTCGGCCCTCTACGGCTTTCTTGTCACCGCCGCGGCCACTCTCCTCATCGCGGCAGTCTCATCCTTCACTCTCGCAATCCCCCTGGCAACGGTGGCTGGCATGGTGGCTTTCGTGAACGCAGTCAGCCCAGCTTTTGCCATGCAGCAAGACGGTTCTGGCAAGGCGGAAGTACTGCGGCGGAAAAGCCAGGGAAAAGCCATGTCAGCCCGCTGCCTGACGCTCTTCCAAGCCATCGACCGCCGGGGCAAAGGCCTGTTGAACGAAGACGACCTCAATGCCGCCATCGCCCGCGATGACCTGACAGACGCGGACAAAGAAGCGCTTATCTACGTGCTCGAACATGCCGCACACGTTGGCACAATAGTAGAGCGCTCGGTCACTCGCCACCATGTCGTTCCCGGTGCCATGGCCAGCGGATTTGCCGTAGTAGTGCCGCAAACGACTAAACACTACACCGTCAGCGCAGACGACCTCAACACCTACCCCTCGCGCCTAGAGCTGCTCTACCAGCTCTGGGATTGACGCTTCTGCTAGACCCTGGGTCTTAAGCCGAAGCACAAACAAAAGGCACTGCTTGCGGTGCCTTCAACAGCCACGTGCTAGAGGAATTTATCATGTACAACCCCTTCATGTTTTCTATGATGATTTTCAGGTTTCAAATGGAACTGGCGCAGGGTCTGCTTCTTGCCGGAAGCAGTCATGCTCGACCGTCCCGCCGCACTCAGCCCAGCGTTACCCTCGTGGCTGTCAACCATTGGCGGCTGCCCCAGCGCTCTCGCGCCGTTCTCAGCCTGGTGCAATAAGCAACCGACATGTAAGAAGGACAAAGCCAATGTTTTCATTTCTCGAACGTTTCCTGAGAGGCAGTAGTCTCAATGAGACAGCGCCAATAAGCAACGCCTATTTCCTTCTCGGTCCATCAGAGCAGGAAGTGGTGCGCAACTATTTTGGCGCCGCTACTGACGTCTGTCGGCTGCTCGACAGCCTCCGTCGCCACGAGCAGAATGTCGCCCACGATGCGGTGCTGGCACGTTTCGAACGAGCAGAGAAGCTCTATTCTGGTATCGGCTTTCTGCCGATACTGCCAAGCAGCACTCGCGGCCCAGGGCAATTCAGCAATCGCCAGTCGCCACAATTCGAAGCAGATCGACTGCCCGAACGGGGTTTTCTCGTACGTCGCGAAAGCGGAAGGCTGCCCTTCTTCTACGCCTCGGCGCTGAAGAAGCACGCCGCGCGCTTGCGCACCGTCAAGCCCAGGCAGTTCGCCTCGTCGAGCCGTGTGGCGGTGCTTTCCACTGAAGGCGCCGGCAATCGGCAAGATGGTTACCAGGCCTGGACCCCCGAAGGCTGAAGTAAGGCCACAAGCAAAAGCGACGAGGAACAAAATGATCGCACTTCATCTGCTTGCCAGTGTATTGGTGTCGTACGCCGTAATTTCACTCGTGGAATACGTCGTGCATCGAACATTCATGCACCACATGCGCCTGGCCTCTCGCTTGGGGAGTAACTTTCTCAAGCAACTATGCCGCAACCACATGTCTCTTCACCACAAGAAGGGCTACAAGCACTCATCCACTCACGATGAGCAAGACGATGTCCGCTGGCAGGTTTCGTTGGCCGGCTTTGTGCCCAACGTACTGATCTGCATGGCCCTAACCTATATCGATCCAATCACTGGAGTCATCATGTTTTGCGTTGGCACCATTTACGGTATCGTTTGGTGGGCCGTACACAACGAGATGCATCGACAAGAAGATCGAGCGTTCGCTGGCAATGCTTTGTTCCGCTACATTGAGCGTCGCCATCAGCTGCATCACCAATTTCCCAAAACCAACTACAACCTTTTGCTCCCTCTCTGGGATTGGATTTTCGCCACGGAAGCACCAAGCCAGAAGAAGCGCAAGCAAGCTCTGGGCTGACTTCGGTCCGGGCTTAACCTCCTGGCAGACGTGCTGACTGAATGGCAATGCCTGCAATAGACCCTCTCACTGCTGTTAAGAGCAGATGAGAGGGTCGTATTTTTCTACTGCAATTTTTTGCACCACCTTACTAATGCACCTAGTATTAACAGCAACGAAGCTTGGCGTGTGACATAAATTGACTTGGTGTGACAGCAACAAGAAACAACCTCGACAACCACAAACAAGGAAGTAAGAAATTCCGCTTGAATTTCTTACTTCCTTTCACTAAGTCATCTGTGTGCAAACGACAAAATTTTAGACTCGTTTTTTTTACAACTAACTAACTTTCTGATTCGGTATGGGCATCGCGGTCTATGTCATTGTCAGTGTCTTTCTTGATCGTGTCGATATAAGCGTTGAGCCTGGTATGTGTCATTTTGCTCTGGGACATCAAGCGATTCTTGGTAATGATTTTTTTCGATGCACCAATCTGCGAATCACCGTAAGGCTGGTTATTCTTTTCAAACCAGTGGTCACTGTTTACGCTGTCTAGTTCGGTGTGGCTAAGTCCGGTCCTTGAACTATCAAAATGTTTTTCATGACTTGAAGCTTCTTCTGAGTGTTTCTGCATAGCTTGAAGACGAGCATGAGTTTGGTCCGCTTCCTCTCGATCCATGACATTAGGTACCGAGCTTGTCAAATTACAAGCTTTCGCTAACTTAGCCCTAAAAGCGGCAAAATTAGTAACTAGCGAAGCAAACCATGTAGCTATCTTACTCATAACTCAACTAAATCACAACTCAAACGAAACGGCCCTGCTACTGCACTGCTGAATAAACACACTAGCACACTAAAACCAAAAGTCGCCGCCGCTTGGCAACCATCGCTAGCTGCGCCAGCGCATAGAACCTAAAATGCGGTGTGTTCGTCGTAAATTCCCTATGTAACTCCAAAAGTAAAGCTACGTTCCTGACTCTTTGATTGTTTATCTTCTAGGTCTACTTTCTCTTACACCCCCTATAGAAAAACATCTCACCGCCAACCAGTAAGCCCTCTAGCCTCTAAGCCCCTTCTCCCGCACCGGGCAGTACGACTTCTACAAAAAGGCGACGCTTCCTTGTTGGTTCTCTGGCACTCACCAGTCAGATGTAAGCATTCTTGTCTAACATTCTCCACCGCAAAGCACTTTTTTTGAAATGCTTCGACCTGACCTACGGAGGTCGTTATGTATATCTGCATCTGTAACGCCGTCAATGAGACTGCTATTCGAAAAGCAGTCAATGAGGGCATCACCACATGGAAGGAACTCTGCAGATCGCTCAAGGTCGCAACGCAATGCGGCATATGTGCGCTCAACGCCAAGGCCTTCTTCGAACAAGTCTTGGCCGAGAAATTGGCTGAGCCCAAACAGTAACATCCAATAGCAGAAGGAACTGATCGGATGAACCAGGCAGTACAAAGCTTCCTCGCCAAGAACAGCAACGATGTCGGCGAGAAACTCGCTCAGCGCGCCGTAAAGGCCCTGCTTGAGCTGCGTCGACTGGCCCAGAACTTCGCCGCCAACGGCCGTTCGGAGCTCTACGCCAACGCCACGGAAGGTATCAAAGCCAGCCTGTATAGCTTTTGCTGCCTGAACACAGTGAAACGCTTCACTTTCGCCAACCAGGTCGACGAAGCAGTGACAGACTTCACCGCCTTCGTCAAAGAGACCCTCGCCAGCGCAGGTCAGGCCGGTCAAAACGGCGCAGTCGCCGAGAGCAGCATCTACGCCCTCGCCGAAGACGCCGTGCAATTCGCAGAGGGCATGATCGACACCCACAAGGTGCTCTACCGGCCGGTCGCGACAGTAAGCGGCGTCACCTCGGTGGTCATCCTCCGCGGTGACTTCTGCCAAATGGCAGTGGCGGGTCTCAACCCGGCCAACCAGAACTAAAGACAAACAGACTATCTGTAGCTTGGCCTGTCTCAGCTACAGATAGTCTCTGGTTACTGTTCTCTTTCCCTAAAAACTGCGAGCGCAATATTCTCCAGCGCTCGTTCCTTTCAACGTGCTCTTCTCTCATCTCACCAAGGACTATTCCATGTTCGACAAAAATCTCTCAAGCAACGACGTCATTCGCCGCGTGGCCAAGTGGGCACTGATCATCAACACCGTCTGGGCGGCCGTGGCTGCCACTTTCTTCGCCCTGATCGCCAACGCCTTTGTCGTCGGTGCCGCCGGAGCGAACACGCCCGACTACTGGATTTCGCTAGCGGCCTGGCTACTCACTTTCCTGGTGGCCTTCTTCAAGGGTGGTATCGTCATCGGCATCATCGCTGCGATCTTTCTGCTGATTGCTCTCTCCGGGCGCAGCACGAAGTCGTAGACTTGTACAGGCGGCAGAGCCCAGTGGACACTCTAGTCACTGGGTTCTGCTTGCCTGCCTCTTTCCTCTGTGTTATTTCAAAATCGCCTTTCTACTACTTTACGTAGCATCGTAATTATACTGCCCTCAAAATGCCAATATCGCCCAGTTAGACTCTTCACAAACACATAGGCATCTCTAGAACTGACCGCTGAAAAAACTGACAATGAGACTGGAGATACAACAACTATGGATTTAGGCTTTCTTCTAGACCTGAAAGGCAAAACCACCTACCGTTCCTTGGCCGATGCCATAGCCAAATCAGTCGATTGTGGCACACTTGTTAAAGGTGAGAAGCTTCCCTCAGCCAGAGAATTGGCGCTCTTCACCCAATGCTCAAGAACTACAGTTGTCCACGCTTTCGATGAGTTAACAGCGCGGGGCTATCTTCATAGTGTCAAAGGTGATGCAACGTACGTATCGCGTACATTTACCGAAAGCCAGCCACTCAGCAATCTAAGAGAAACAGTAGAAGATACAAGAGACTTTGACTGGACAAAGAGGTATAACGATCACTCCCAGCAACTGCTGTTGCAAAAAGCCGATTTTGTTTCCTCGGGTGATTTCAAACAGCTCAACTATGGTGCTCTTCCCAACGAACTTTTGCCCTTGAAACAGTGGCGCAGAATTTTGTCTGAGCATTGCAACAGTGAAAATCCATTTGCTCTTACAGAACGACAGGACGTATTTGGCTACCGTCCTCTGCGTCAAGCAATTGCCGACCTGCTCAGAAGAAGCAAAGGCATGCGCTGTCGTGCCGAACAAATTGTTCTCTATCCAAGCTCTCAGAGCGCACTAGCACATCTTATGCACCTTCTGGTTAAACCCGGGGATAGCGCCATATGCGAAGAGCCAGGCTACAGCGTAGCCCGTGAACAGTTCCGCACCCACGAGGCCGAGGTTAGGTCGATTCTAGTTGATGAACAGGGCCTGAACGTCAAGACTCTGCGAGAAAACATAGAAAAAGCCGATTGGTTGTATCTCACCCCGTCTGGACAAGATCCCACCGGAGCGATCTTGTCAGAGAGTCGTCGCATAGAACTACTCAACTGGGCCTACGCTCGCGGAGCGGCAATTATTGAAGACGGTTGGGATTCTGATTTTCACTACGGTGGACCAGTTCTTCCAGCGCTGCATACCTTAGATAGCCAAGGCTGCGTTATTTATACGCACACATTTTGGCGACTACTTTTCCCCTTGGTCTCTACTGCATTTTTAGTGATACCAGAAAAATTGATACCACTATTTTCCAATTCTAAGCATGTTGCTGACCATCAATATCCACTGATTGAGCATTATGTTCTCACCAAATTCATAGAGGACGGCGATTTAGAAAATCATATTCGCTCTTCATGGAAGATACTAAGAGAGCGAAGACAAGCGATGATATTCGAACTGAAGCAGGCATTTGGCGAAAGAATTCGAATAACCTCTCCAGGAGCGGGGATGCATCTAGTGGTGCGATTTGATCAACAGTGGAGCCAAGCGGTAGTTGCTCATGCTGCCGAGAGCGTTGGTCTTCCCTTGGCTTCAAGCTCGTCGTATTATAGCGGCCCAGCTCATGCAAACGAATTTTTGGTACCATTCACTGCTCTCTCCACAGAGAAAATAGCCAGCATTACAAAAGCGTTCGCTCATGCGCTTTTCACCAGCTAGCAGAGGCGGCAGAGCGGGATTCGCCTTCGATCTGCAATAATTCAAGCTCAAATAAAAAGCAAGCACGAAAATTCGTTCTTGCTTTTAACTTATATCTAGCTAGCGAAAGCCCGGCTAGCACTGGTTAAGTGTACAACTTTTGTCTCTTTAGGCAGACAAGTAACAGGCGAGATAGTGCAAGATCTCTCGTAAAAGCCCCATCCTAATCACCAAACAAGATCCTGAGCACGAGGTTATAAGAGAGCAAAAAGCCTGCTCCTTATGACTCTCCAACAGTTACTACAACTAGAGCACAGAATTAGTCACCAGTAATTGCTTAATGCTAAGCATAGGTAGATCCCATCCCATTTCTCCGTTCTGGAATATTCAGCAGCAGCACCGCAACAG
>LNFM01011990.1_pt1 | contig 11553 bp, 15 predicted proteins | sample 596031 | NCBI WGS metagenome assembly LNFM01 (sample SAMN04254537, study PRJNA301005) | activated carbon metagenome | isolation source: dual media filters at the Ann Arbor, Michigan drinking water treatment plant | place: USA: Ann Arbor | reverse complement strand
CCGGGACAAGCCCGGCCATGACGAGGTTGGGGCTTGGTAGCTCCCCTCGTTCGGGACGAGGCGAGCGCAGGTTCGAGTCTTCTCGGCCACACCATTTTAGTGGCCGCCCGCCCTACACCCACGGTCTCCTCGCCGTGTGGCGCACATGAATGATTTCGACAAACTCATCGCCTTCGATGGCGTAGAAGATACCGATATCGTCCGACGGTCTTGGCGCGGACGCCCGGATCGGACGTCGCCTGCCACGCATCGGGATTGGCGCCGATCTCGTCGATGGCATCGGCGATTGCCGAGAGCACATGACGCGCGCCGGTTGGGCTGCGCTCGTTCAAATAATGGAAAATGTCGTCGATGTCCGCGAGCGCCCGTTGCCGGTAGCGAACCTTCACCGCACGCCGTGCCGCTTCCAGAACAGCGCCCCATCGTCATCGGAAACCAGTGGGCTGCGCCGCGCTTCGGCGATGGCGACCTTCTCCTCCTCGCTCAGGACGTAAACGCCCGTGCGGCGCGCCTCGATCTCGCGGGCGAGCGCGGCGAGTTCGTTCTGGTCCTCTTCGGGCCAGGTCTCGATCTTGCGCAGGATGTCGCGTGTGGCGGCGCTCATGTTCGTTTTATAGCCTATTTCGGCATCGGAAAGAACGCCGTTCTTCGCATGGTCAGGCCCGGGCTTGACGGCTATAAGGCCGTCATGATCCGTCCTTTTGCCGCCCTCCTCCTCGCCTTCTGCCTCGCCGCCCCGGCCTTCGCCGCGCCGGAGGACGCACCCGCGCCAAAGAAAAAACCCGCCGTCACGCGCCAGCACAAGCCACACATCAAAAAGTGGACCACGCCGCCGGGCTATCGCTCGCCGGCGCAAATCGAGCGCGACGAATTCAAAGCATGGCGGCGCGAGCGCCGCTTCGCGCAGCGCTACAACGTGCCGCAGCCCTATTATTTCTATTACGGGCCGCAGTTCTACAACGGCCGCTTCGGCGCCAACCGCCGCGACAGCTGGCACGTTGGCCCGTGCTGGACGCAGACGCCGATCGGCGCGGTGTGGAATTGCGGGAAATAGATTTTTGTCATTCCGGCGCGCGAGCGCGCTTCAAGCGAGCGAACCCGGAATGACGGAGATAGGCTTCAGCCCTGCGCGCGGTCTTTGGCGTCGTAGACCTTGACCTGCGCCTGCGCGTCGCGGTGCTTGAGTTCGAGGCCGGCTTTCAGCGCGGCGGTCAGGCTGCCATATTCGGAGACGAACTGGCCGCCGACTTCGACGATGAAACCTTCATAAGCGGAGCCGCGGGCCGGGGTCGCGTTTTGCATCGGACGCCTCATGTTTCGTCGGCGCGATTGCGCTCCGGCGATCTGTAAAACCTACTCCCCCGAGCATTGATCCAGCTTTAAGCGATCCGGTTAATTTTCGGTAAATCGATGGCCCCTTGGCCATCGTCCCCGCGAAAGCGGGGATCCAACAAAATGCCTACTCCTCCTTCTCGGTGGTGAAATACAGCGGAAAGCCGTTGGCCTTGCCGAGGTCGGTGGCCTCCTTGGCCTTGGTCTCGGCGACGTCGCGGGTATAGACGGCGATGACGCAGGCGCCCTTCTGGTGCGCGGTCATCATCACGCGGTAGGACTGGCTTTCGTTCAGCCGGAACACGGCTTTCAGCACCTCGACGACGAATTCGCGCGGCGTGAAGTCGTCGTTGAGCAGGATCACCTTCCACAGCGGCGGCCGCTCGACTTTGGGCTTTGTCCTGGTCGCCGGCTTTTTGACGGTGGTCGGGCTCATGGCGATCACGGTTCCTGCGTCGTCCACCTTACACAACGCGCTGAGATTTTAAATATCTGCCGCATTAACGGCAACGCAACCGCCAGCGATGTATGTGTTCAGCCCGACCACTCGATTTTGAGGAACCTGGCATGCTGACACGGCTGATCTATCACTCGGAAAATATCAGTGGCGGCCTCGAGGGTAAAATGATGGCCGACCTGAAAAACATCATGGCCGCCTCGCAGCGTAACAACGAACGCGACGGCATCACCGGCGCGCTGCTGTTCGACCAGATCTGGTTCGTGCAAATTCTCGAAGGCGACCGCGAAGCCGTGTCGACGGCGTTGCGCCGCATCATGCCCGACCCGCGCCACGACGCGGTCACGGTGATGGACTGCGCGACGGTCGACAGCCGGCTGTTCGGCAATTGGTGGATGGGCTTTGCCAATATGGAAGGCGCTCATGCGCCGCTTTTGGCCAAGCACGGCCTCGGCACCCGTCTCGATCCGCGCAAGATGTCCGGCGCCGTGTCATTGGCGCTGGCCCTCGATGTCGCCCGCACCGGGCTGAACCGGCAGGTCGCAACCGAGGCCGTCTGACGCACCTCTGGCTTTCCGGCCGGCGCGGTGACATGGTCGCCGCCCCGCGCCGGAGAAGCCCTTGATGCCGACCGTTCTGCTGACCCATACGCCCGACATGCTGGCCAATTATTACGGCGCCGGCCCGCTCGCCGCGCTGCGCGCTTTGTGCGACGTGCGCCTCAACGAGACCGGCAAGGTGCTCGACGACCCGGCCGACCTCGCCCGGGCGGCCAAAGGCTGCGCCATCATCGTCTCCGACCGGCAGACGCCGGCGCCGGCCGCATTCTTCGCGCAGGCCCCTGGCGAACTCGCGGCGTTCCTGCGCGTCGCCATCGACATCCGCAATATCGACGTGGCGGCGGCGAGCAAGCACGGCATCCTGGTGACGCACGCTACCGCCGGCTTCATCGCCTCGGTCGCCGAACAGGCGATCGGCTACATGATCGACTGGGGCCGCCATACGCTCGACTACACCAACGAATACCGCGCCGGCGGCGATCCGGTGCCGCGCATGGGCAAACAGCTGAGCGGGGCAACGATGGGCATCCTCGGCTATGGCGCCATCGGCGAACATCTCGCCCGCTTGGGCGTCGCCTTCGGCATGAAGGTGAAGGTGTTCGATCCGTTCAAGGCGATTACCGAGCCCGGCGTCGAACAGGCGTCGTTCGAGGACGTGCTGGCGCAGTCGGATTTCGTGGTCTGCCTCGTCATCGCCAACGAGAAGACCGAGAACCTGATGAACGCGCAGGCTTTCGCGCGCATGAAAAAGACGGCGTTGTTCGTCAACGTCTCGCGCGGCAATCTGGTCGACGAGCAGGCGCTGGCGGCGGCGCTCGACAACAAGATCATCGCTGCTGCTGCGATGGATGTCGGCCGCGCGCAAGACCAGAAGCCGTCGCTGTTTCTCGCCAAGCGTCCCGACGTCATCGCCACGCCGCACACCGCCGGACTGACGCCGGACGCGGCTGAGCATCAGGCCTATGACACGGTCAATCAGGTCAAGGAGATCCTGGCCGGACGGATGCCGCCGCATGCCGCCAACGCCGCGTCGGCCCACCGCCTGAGCGTGTTTACCAACAGATAGAGATTCCAATGCTGACGGTCTTTGCGCCCGACGATCAAGCGACACCCATGCGGTTCGCCGTGCGCGCATGTGCGGAGGCGCGATGCTGAAAGCGCATTCGCTGGGTTCAACCCTAGCAAGTCTCAAGCGTAGACCAAAAACATTGACCGCGATCGCAATCGTGGTCGTTCTCGTCAGCGTCTATTTTGGTCCACTTTTGATATCGCATCCGGCGCAGGATGCGTGCTCGTTCGGCACTGTATCGAACGAACGATATCGCGAGCTATTGGCCGAGGCGAAGCGGCGGCAAGCGACGACCTGGCCGTCGCTCGTTTGGGACAATAAAAAATCGATGACGCTTTTGAACCAGAGGGTCGATGACCTGAGCCGCGGGACTACCTCGGCTTATGAACGTCTAGCGGCGATGCATGCCGTGGTTCGCGCTCTAGGGGGCGATTACCGCCAGACCGGGGAGGATATTGAAAATCCGTTTCGAGGCGAAAATCGATTAGGGATTGTGGCTTATCACTATCATATTGATTTGAATGGATTAGGGTTCTTCGCGCCGATTTGGCGGCGCATGTGGGTCATTGGTGACTTTGTTTTCGACTCCAATGCAGCCCGCAGCGTCCTACAAGACCGTAGCCGGGCCCAGCCTGGGAATATTGATTTCATCGTGTGGTTTCCAAGTTTCTTCGACAGCTACATCATCATTTCGCGATCAAAGTTTGGCGAATCTTGCCCCCGTCTTCCAGACGCCGAAACGGCAGCACGTTTAAGTTGGCCTCAAGAACATGAACCTGCGGAGAAAAATCAATAACGACAACATCGGTGTAAAGGATGTTTTTCGAGAGCAAACCTGCGGTTCCGCAGTACCCGCCCGATGGAACTAAGTTCCATCGGGCGCGTTAGCGGTATGAACAACCATGGGGGTTTGATGCCGATGAATCGCAATATCATGCTGCTGACCGTTGCCGTGCTGTGCGTCGCCGTCGGCGTGCTGGGCTACAAAGTTTACGAAGACAACCGCGAGCCCAAGGGCGTCCAGATCAATCTCGGACCCTCCGGGATTACCGTCGACAAGAAATAGCGCGCGGCGCGCACTTTCGAATCAAAATAAAATGCGCGGGTGATCGTCAGGATCGCCGCGCATTTTTTTTCGTTCACAAATTTTCCTGTTACGTCAGCCTTGCTGCTTCATTGTCGCGAACGCTTCCCTATCATGTCCTGACACAACGGGGATTAAGGGGAGAACGAACGCGAGACGGAGGCATCATGACTTTGTTCGCCCGCGGTTCCGATGTGTCCAGCCGGCAATTTGCGCACGATCCGCGCCAGCGGTCGGCCAATAAACGCGCCGCAGCCAATGAATGCGCCCAATGCGGCGAACCGATTTTCATGCCGGAATGGTCCGAATGGCTCAATCCCGGCTGCGCACGGCATCTCTGGCAATGCGATGCGTGCGGATACGCCTACGAGACGACGGTACGATTTGCGGCAGCGTAACGTGTGACGCCGAAACGCCCGAGCGGATGATCCCATTCCCGCGAAAGGCCGTAGTGGATTTCGGAGAGTTCATGCCTTGCGCAAGAGAGGAGCCGGCCCGGACGCACGCGCCCACGCCCCAACAAACAACCAGGCGGCGCAGAAGCGTTGAGCCGGCTCCTTTCGCTGCAATGCGTTTTTGGTGTATAAACCAGCCATGATCGATCGCCGGAAGTTGATTGTCCTGACCATCGGGACGATGTGCACACCCTGCTTTGCGCTCGCGCAAGGTGCGGGCGTCAGTCACATGACCGCTTATGCTTTTGGATTCAAAGGCCTCGACGGCAGCGACATCGCGCTGTCGTCTTTCACGCGGCGGCCGATCCTGGTGGTCAATACCGCTTCTTTGTGCGGCTACACCCCGCAATATGCCGGTCTTCAGGCGCTGTGGACACGGTACCGCGACAAGGGGCTTGTCGTCATCGGCGTGCCGTCAAACGATTTCGGCGGCCAGGAGCCGGGCTCCGCCGGCGACATCGGCAAGACTGCGCATGACGAATACAAGGTCAGCTTCCCGCTGACCGAAAAAGCAACGGTCAAAGGCGCGGGCGCGCATCCGTTTTACCGCTGGGCCGCGCTTGAACGTCCGCTCGATGCGCCGCGCTGGAATTTCCATAAATACCTGATCGGCCGCGATGGCCGTCTGAAGGCCGGCTTTACCTCCGCCGTCGAGCCGACCGACCCGCGCATCATCATCGCCATCGAGACCGAGCTGGGTGGGACGTAATCGACACAGATCAATATTGACGAATCGGACGCCGCGTGGCGATCTGTGCTTGAAATTTAGTCACGCACACGGTCTGCAAATTGGTCAGGCAATTTAGTCAAGCGGGCAACCTGAGTCGCACCGGCCCGCGGCAACGTTCCTCCCGCGTGGCGTAATAACTGGGTGGCCGCGAGGCCACCCTTTTTCGTGATAATCCGAAACCAGAGTGTTCTAGCAACGGTCGCGCGACACGCGATAATAATTGCCATCGCCCCGACGCTGCCAGCAGCGCCCGTTGTGCCAATAGTAGCCGCGCCGCCGCGGCTCCATTTGCGAACCGAGCGCCGCGCCCGCCGCCGCGCCGATGATGCCGCCGGCGACCGCGCCACCGGCGCTGTTGGTCGCAGCGCCGCCAATGATCGCGCCGACACCGCCGCCGATAATCGCGCCGCCTAACGTGTTGTTCTGCGCCGCGGCCGGACCGACCGGCACGAACGCAAGCAATGCGGCCGTGGCGGCCGCCATCGAAATCCGAATCATGATCGTACCCTCCCTTTGGCTGACGGGTTCATAGGCGAAGCAATGGAACTTTTCAAACCGGAGGTTTAAAGCCGGTATTAGGCTGCCGCGACTTTGCGCGGCAACGCCGCCCCGCCGGCGTTCTCCGCCCCGAGCGTATCCATCGCCTCGACCAGCTTGAGGAACGAACTGCCGGGCAAAGGCGGCGCGAATACGTAGCCTTGCGCCGAGCGGACGCCGAGATTGCGCAGGTGCATGACCTGCTCGAAATTCTCCACGCCCTCGGCGACCACGTCCATGCGCATGTTGTGCGCCAGATCGACCAGGGTTTCGACGATGGTGGTGGAGTTGCGGTCGGTGCCGATGGCATCGACAAACATCTTGTCGATCTTGATGATGTCGACGCCGAGCTTGAGCACATAGGACAAGCCGCTGTGTCCGGTACCGACATCGTCGATGGCGATGCGCACGCCGAGCCCCTGCAACGCGGCGATGACCTGGCGCGTCAGCGTGAAATTCTCGATCGGATCGCGTTCGGTGACCTCCAGTACTACCTGCGACATCTTGATCGGCGTGCCCGCAAATGTCCTGCTGACGTCCTTGATAATGGTCTCGTCGCTGAACAGAGCGCCGGCGAAATTGAATGAGATCTTCAAGGCCGGGCGCTGGCCGATGGCCGCGCCCGCCTCGACGCAGACGCGGCGCATCAGGTCGAAGGTCATCGCCCGGATCAGCCCGCTCGATTCCGCCAGCGGGATGAACGAGCCCGGCAGCACCAGAGTACCGTCGGCCTTGCGCCAGCGCACCAGCACTTCGGCGCCGCGCAGCTTGCCCGACTGGATATCGACGATCGGCTGATAATACGGCACCAATTCGCCGGCCTTGAGCGCGCGTTCGAGTTCAGCCACCGGATTATTCGGCAGGTTTTTCGGCACCATCATGCCGAACGCGACCAAGATCACCACGACGATGCCGGTGACGAACAGTCCAACCCATTTCAAATCGACATTGCCGGCAAGAGTCCGGCCGCGTTGCGTTACTACATTGACGACGAAGCCGAATTTTTCGGATGTGCGCATCGCCGTAAAACCTTCGCCGGCATCCTTCGCCTGTTCGCCGGATTCACCGATGGAAGCGCCCTGCCGCGTGGTGATTTGGACATAGGAATACAGCCGGTCGGTTTTGGCGGTCGCCTGCGGCAGCAGCAAGCTCGCGTGCATCAGCGCCGCGATTTCATTCGGCCCGTCGCCGGCCCGCAGGCGCAAGCGCACCATTTGACCGCCGTCCGCGAGGCCGACAATGTCGAGCATATAGCGGCTATCGAGCGGCTCGGACGACAGGACACGGTGATCAACCAGATTTCGGTCCGCCGCGTCAGCGTTCCCAATGTCGGCGGTGGCGGTCTGCGCAATGTTCAGGTGGCTGCACAAGGTCCGCCCGTCGGACCCGACAATCGCCAGTTCCTTGATCGGCGGCGTGACGAAAACGGCGCGCTGCATAGCCCCGGCATTGGCCGGCTCGCAACCGGCGACGCCCGCCGCCGCCAATTGGTCGAGCGCGCGCACCACCTCGCCGACGCGCGACTCGCTGAGCGAGATCATGCGCCTGGCGGCGGAGTCGGTTTCCGCCTGCCCCTGCCTCTCAATCACGCCGCTCAGCCAGAAATTGAAGGCGATCAAGGGCGTGCCGGCGACAAGAACACCAACCGCGATCGCAACAATATGCTGGCGCGTGAATGCGCGCACACTCAAACCCATTCTGGCTCCGACCGCACACCCTGTTCTGGTGTCCTGGTACTGAGCCATAGCGCCTGTAAAGACCGGCTTAAGCGAAGACCTGCGCTATCTTGCAATTGCCGCAAAATGGGCCGGATCGGCGTCATGGTTAAGGGAGGCTAAAGAATTCGGGGCTGCACAGCCCCTGTCCCCCGTCAAAAAACAGGCCAGTGACCGACCGTGCCAAAGGCCTATTGGCCTTTGGTCTAGGCTGCATTGGGTCTGTCACGCTGCTGCGCTAGACTAGGTTCGGCAACAGCCGTTCTGAGCGACAAGGAGCCGTCCATGAGTCTTTTCACATGAGTTTCTTTCCCGGCAAAGACCCGCAAGCGGGCGACGCTTATGCGTGCGAGGCCATCGCGCATGTCGTGGTGCCGCGCACGGTCGATCTTGGCGACGGCTTTTCGGTGCGGCGCGCGCTGCCCTCGGCGCGCTCGCGCATGGTCGGGCCCTTTATCTTTTTCGATCACTTCGGCCCGGCCGAATTCCGCGCCGGCACCGGCCTCGATGTGCGGCCGCATCCGCATATCGGGCTCGCCACCGTCACCTATCTGTTCGATGGCGAAATCATGCATCGCGATAGTTTGGGCACCGAACTGGCGATCAAGCCCGGCGAAGTCAATTGGATGACCGCCGGGCGCGGCATCGTGCATTCGGAACGCACCGATACCGATTTGCGCGCCAGCGGCAGTCCCATTCATGGCTTGCAGATGTGGGTGGCGCTGCCGCAGGCGAAAGAAGAAATGGACGCCGGCTTTGCCCATCACGACACGTCGGAGTTTCCGATGATCCGCGACAACGGAAAATCCGTGCGCGTCGTGGTCGGTTCGCTCTATGGCGAAACATCGCCGGTGCCGACCGTGCACGAGACCATGTTCGGCGACGTTACGCTGCAAGCCGGGTCATCCTTGCCGGTCGATGCCGGCCACGAGGAGCGCGCACTTTATGTGATCGAAGGCACGATCGACATTGCCGGCGACAAGTTCGAGCCCGGACGTTTGCTGGTATTCAAGCCGGGCGACAGGATCACCGTCACCGCCGTCACGGCGGCGCATTTCGTCATTGTCGGCGGTGCGCCGATGGACGGGCCCCGCCACATCTGGTGGAATTTCGTATCGTCGCGCAAGGAGCGCATCGAGCAGGCCAAGGCGGAATGGAAAGCCGGGCACTTCGGCAAGGTGCCGGGCGACGAGATCGAGTACATTCCATTACCGGAACAGTAACGGTTCCAGTGAGTTCCCTATAGGGGAACATCTCGTGACTGACTGGCCCCGCCCGTTTCAATCCGGAAGCCGCTTTCGATGATTCCCCGTCTGCTCACTTTATGGGAAAATGTGCGATCGAGCCTTTGGGCGCTGCCGCTCTCGATGATGATGGCGGCATGCCTGCTGGCCTATGTCGCGCTCAACGCCAAAATCGAGATCGGCGGCGACCCGGTCTGGTTCCTTTATAGCGGCACGGCACGGCAGGCGCCGCAATTCCTCTCCAACCTCGTCACCGCCATGATCACGATGGCGACGCTCGCTATCTCGATCACCATGGTGGTGCTGACCTTGGCCGCGCAGCAATTGGGGCCGCGCCTCATCCGCAATTTCATGAGCAACTGGCAGACGCAGGCCTCGCTCGGCCTGTTCGTCGCCACCGTGGTCTATCTGCTCCTGGTGCTGCGCAGCAGCTATGGCGACGGCGATACGGTCGCCAATCTCGCCGTCACCGTGGGCGCCGCCCTGGTGCTGGTCAGCGTCACGACGCTGCTGTTGTTCGTGCATCATCTGGCACGGTCGATCATCGCCGACAACGTGATCGAGCGCGTCGGCGAGCAACTCGACAACGACATCAGGCGCTTGATGCCGGAAAAGGACGTCGAACAAAGCGCCCCGCCGTCCCTGGACGAAGACGCTGGCGCAGCCGTGCCGCTCGCCGCCGGCGGCTATGTTCAGGCCATCGACTTCGGCGCCGTGGTCGGCGCTGCGGCCCAAGCCAAGGCGATGGTCAAAATCGATATTCGCGCCGGCCAGCACGCGGTGCCCGGCAGCATTCTCGGCCGCGTATGGCCGCCGACCGCGGCGCAAGGGCCGCTCACCGACGCGCTGCAATCGGCGGTGCTGATCGGCGGCGAGCGAACCGCGGTGCAGGATATCGAATACTCGATCCACCAGCTGGTCGAAGTCGCCCTGCGTGCACTGTCGCCCGGCATCAACGATCCCTACACCGCGATCGCCGCGCTCGACCGTCTCACCTTGTCGCTGTCGCTGGTGATGACCCGCGGCGCCGGCCGCAGCGTCTGGAATGACGACGACGGCGTTGTCCGACTGGTGGTTTCGTTGTCCACGTTCGAAGGCGTAACCGACGCCGCATTCAATCAGATCCGGCAATTATCGGCCGGTATGCCCGCGGTGCTGATCCGCATGGCCGACAATATCGGGCAATTGCTGCGGCTGGCCAACGACGCCCAGCGCCCGGCGCTTGAGAAACATTTGCGGCTGGTCGTCAATGCCGGCGGCCGCGGCATCGCCGACGCGGACGACCGCAACGATCTGAAAGCCGCCGCCAGCGCGGCACGCAACGGCAAACAGGTCGCGCCGAGGAACCAAGCCTAGTCGGTTTTGCGCGGCCCGAACAGGCGTTCGGCATTGCCGTGCGCGATGCGCTGCGCTTGTGCCGACGGCAATTGCTTCAGCCATGCGCGGTAGTCGGCGATGATCTGGTCGTAGGACAGCCAGCGTTCGGGAATCCAGGTGTCGGAACCAATGAGAAAGCGGTCGGAATAGCGCGCGAACAGGTCGCGCCATTCGCCCGACAGCGCGCCGCCGCTTTGCGTGATGCCGCTGCGATAGGACAATTCCGGCCACAGCGCCGGATATTTTTCCAGATATTGCGCGACGCGCGCCGGCGGCGTCGAAAAGCCGGTATGCGCCCAGATGATTTTGGCGCGCGCATTGTGACCGTACAGGATCTGCAGCGCCTCGTCGTCGCAATGGCAATGTAGATAGAGGTCCTTGGCGACGGCGAAATCGACCGCCTTCTTGACCCACTCATTGGCGGCGGATTTGCCGGACAGATGGAATTCGCCGATGCCGCGATAATAGCCGCGTTTGTACTCATCCTCGATCAGTTCGAAGCTCGCCGGATCGCCGAACCAGGTCTGGATGTCGGCGCGGATTTTGTAAGGACGAATGAACGGCACCACCCAGAGCCCGGCTGGCTTGGCGTCCATCAACTGATGGGTGCCCTTGTTCGGACGGCTGGTGGCGAGAACGCCGGTGACGTTGTTGCGCTTGAAGACGTCGAGGAGCTTGTCCAGCGGATAAGTCGGATTGGGCTCCTGGTTGTAGTGCATGTGCGCGTCGAAGATCGGCATCTCCTGCGCGCGGGCAGATGTGAGCGCGAGCGTCATGGACGCCGCGATCAATAACGAGCGTCCCCACATCCGCATGCTTAGCTCCCTACTTCTTGGGAAGATTGAGGCTTATATGCAGTTCCTTGAGCTGCTTCGGCGTCACTTCCGACGGCGCGCCCATCAAGAGATCTTCCGCTTTCTGGTTCATCGGGAACAGCACGACCTCGCGCAGGTTTTCTTCACCGGCCAGCAACATGACGATGCGGTCGATGCC
>LNFM01025988.1_pt1 | contig 11554 bp, 12 predicted proteins | sample 596031 | NCBI WGS metagenome assembly LNFM01 (sample SAMN04254537, study PRJNA301005) | activated carbon metagenome | isolation source: dual media filters at the Ann Arbor, Michigan drinking water treatment plant | place: USA: Ann Arbor | reverse complement strand
CGGATGGACTCAAGGCGACCAGGCACTTCCGCCACCCTTTGCTATCTTTCGTGAGGCTTGGCTGCATTGCCGCTCGGAACCGAACCAGGCACTAAGTCCGAGCCGTTGAATGCGATCAATCAAGGCCAGCGTCGAGAGTTGCGTTACTCTTCGCTCACGCCAACTCTAGTACGAGTGGCCAGGAGACTGCTGATGGAAGCCCAGGTCGCGAACAATTCGCCCCTGTATCTGTTTGAGAGATTTGAAGTCGGCGTGATCCACCTCAACGCCGAACGCAACGTGGTGGCAATGAACGATTTCGCCCGCAAGGTGCTGCCAGTGGGGGAGAAGCAGCCGTTCGACAAGCTGGTGACCTCGTTCCACCCCGAACGATCCAAACCCAAGGTCGACTTCCTGCTCGACCAGGCCTCGGGCTGCCCGGTCGCCAGTTCCACGCCCATGACCATGATCATCAACATCCCCGAACAGGTGTTGCTGATCAAGGTGACGCGGCTGGGCGACCACCTGGGCGCGACCACCGGCTTTGTGCTGGTATTCTACGACGTGACCCAGGTCGTGAGCCAGGAGGCGCCGGTCACGGCCGGGCTGCCGGCGCCCGTGAACCTACGGCTCAACCGCATCCCCATGGTCGCGAACCACAAGGTGGCGTTTGTGGACACCGCCGACGTGCTCTGCCTCGAATCGCAGGCGCACTACACCCTCGGCGACCTGCAAGCGCGCCTGGACCCGGCGCAGTTCATGCGCGTGCACCGTTGCTTCATCGTCAACCTGCAGGCAGTGGCCGAGCTGGGACGTGAGGGCAGCAAGACGCAGGTCGTACTCAAAGGCAAACACCGCGAGCCGATCCCCGTGGCGCGCGGCGAGGTAGCTCGGCTGCGAGAAGCCCTGGGTCTGCTGACCAGGTACTAAATCAAGCTGGTTTCAGCACCCTGGGACTTACCCGGATTGCCAGGCCAGACGCGCTTGATCTGAGCGTTTCGTGCAACGCAGCGTGCGGTTCGTGCAGAAAACAAGTCATTTTGTGAACCAATGAGTTCATAACCCGACTTTATTGTCGGGATACGGTTCTCCCCCAGACTGGGTTGTCGTTGACAAATGTCAATCGCGCCACCCCATCAAGAGGAGACAAGCATGATTCCACCGCGTTTCGAGTACCACGCGCCCAAGTCGGTCGGCGAGGCCGTGGCCCTGCTGGGCCAGCTCGGCTCCGAGGCCAAGTTGCTGGCCGGCGGCCACAGCCTGCTGCCCATGATGAAGCTGCGCTTTGCCGAACCGGCGCACCTGATCGACATCAACCGCATCCCCGAACTGCGCGGCATCCGCGAAGCCGGCGGCACCGTGGTGATCGGCGCCATGACCACGGAGAACGAGCTGATCAATTCCCCAGTGATCCAGGCCAAGCTGCCGCTGCTGGCCGAGGCTGCCAAGCTGATCGCCGACCCGCAGGTGCGCAACCGCGGCACCATCGGCGGAGACATCGCCCACGGCGATCCGGGCAACGACCACCCCGCCCTCTCCATCGCCATCGAAGCGTCTTTCGTGCTCGAAGGCCCGAGCGGCCGCCGCACCGTGCCCGCCGACGGCTTTTTCCTCGGCACCTACATGACGCTGCTGGAAGAGAACGAGGTCATGTGCGAGATCCACGCCCCGGCCTTCGCGCAGGGCACGGGATACGCCTACGAAAAACTCAAGCGCAAGACCGGCGACTGGGCCACGGCCGGCTGTGCGGTGGTCATGCGCAAGAGCGGCAACACCGTGAGCCACGTGCGCATCGCGCTGACCAACGTGGCGCCCACCGCGCTGCGCGCCGAGGCCGCCGAAGCCGCCTTGCTCGGCCAGCCGGTCAACGCCGCCACGCTGCAGGCCGCCGCAGACGCGGCTACCGCCATCTGCGACCCCGCCGAAGACCTGCGCGGCGACATCGAATACAAGACCGCCATGGCCGGCGAAATGGTCAAGCGCGCCCTGGCCAAGGCCTGGGCCCGTTGCGCATAAACACAGGAGACAACCCCATGGCCAAAAAACTCATCACCGTCCACGTCAACGGCAAGGCGCAGGAAAAAGCGGTGGAGCCGCGCACCCTGCTGATCCACTTTCTGCGCGAAGAACTCAACCTCACCGGCGCCCACATTGGCTGCGAAACCAGTCACTGCGGCGCCTGCACGGTCGACATCGACGGCCAGTCCGTCAAGAGCTGCACCCACCTGGCGGTGCAGTGCGACGGCTCCGAAGTGCTGACGGTGGAAGGCCTGGCCAACAAGGGCGTGCTGCACGCCGTGCAGGAAGGCTTTTACAAAGAGCACGGTCTGCAGTGCGGCTTCTGCACTCCCGGCATGCTGATGCGCGCCTACCGCTTCCTGCAGGAAAACCCCAACCCCAACGAAGAAGAGATCCGCCACGGCATGGCCGGCAACCTGTGCCGCTGCACGGGTTACCAGAACATCGTCAAGGCGGTGCAATACGCCGCCAAGAAGCTGCAAGATCCCGTCACGGCCTGATCAGGAGAACCCCACATGACTCGCCCTGGCTGGCATGGGCGTCTCGCGCCTGCGCAAGGAAGACGCCCGATTCATCCAGGGCAAGGGCAACTACGTCGACGACATCAAGATGGCGGGCATGCTGCACATGGACATCGTGCGCTCACCGATCGCCCACGGACGCATCGTCAGGATCAACAAAGAGAAAGCCCTGGCGATCCCCGGCGTGCACGCCGTGCTCACCGCCGACGACCTGAAGCCACTCAAGCTGCACTGGATGCCCACACTCGCGGGCGACGTGGCCGCCGTGCTGGCCGACGAAAAGGTGCACTTCCAGATGCAGGAAGTGGCCATCGTGATCGCCGACGACCGCTACATCGCCGCCGACGCGGTGGAGGCCGTGGAGGTCGAATACGACGAGCTGCCTGTGGTGCTCGACCCCTACGCCGCGCTGCTGCCCGACGCCCCGGTGCTGCGCGAAGACTTGGCCGGCAAGACCAGCGGCGCGCACGGCCCGCGCGAGCACCACAACCACATCTTCACCTGGGACGCGGGCGACAAGGCCGCGGCCGACGCGGCGTTCGACAACGCGGCGGTCAAGGTGAGCCAGCACATGTACTACCCGCGCGTGCACCCCTGCCCGCTGGAAACCTGCGGCTGCGTGGCCAGCTTCGACCCGATCAAGGGTGAGCTCACCACCTACATCACCTCGCAGGCGCCGCACGTGGTGCGCACGGTGGTGTCCATGCTCTCGGGCATTCCGGAGAGCAAGGTGCGCATCGTCAGCCCCGACATCGGCGGCGGCTTCGGCAACAAGGTCGGCATCTACCCCGGCTATGTGTGCGCGATCGTCTCCAGCATCGTGCTCGGCCGTCCGGTGAAATGGGTCGAGGACCGCATCGAAAACATCTCGTCCACCGCCTTTGCCCGCGACTACCACATGGACGGCGAGATCGCCGCCACCGCCGACGGCAAGATCACCGGCCTGCGCGTGAACGTGGTGGCCGACCACGGCGCATTCGACGCCTGCGCCGATCCGACCAAGTTCCCGGCCGGCATGTTCCACATCGTCTCCGGCAGCGTCTACACCAACAAGGCGCCCGGTGGCGTGGCCTACCGCTGCAGCTTCCGCGTGACCGAAGCGGTCTACCTGGTCGAGCGCATGGTCGATGTGCTGGCGCAGAAGCTGAACATGGACAAGGCCGAGATCCGCGCCAAGAACTTCATCAAGAAAGAGCAGTTCCCCTACACCAGCGCCTTCGGATTTGAGTTCGACAGCGGCGACTACCAGACCGCGCTCGACAAGGTGCTGGCGGCCGTGGACTACAAGGGCCTGCGCGCAGAGCAGGCCGCCAAGCGCGCCGACCCGAACAGCCCCACGCTGATGGGCATCGGCCTCGTCACCTTCACCGAGGTGGTGGGCGCGGGACCGAGCAAGATGTGCGACATCCTGGGCGTGGGCATGTTCGACTCCTGCGAGATCCGCATCCACCCGACCGGCTCGGCCATCGCCCGCATGGGCACGATCACGCAGGGCCAGGGTCACCAGACCACCTACGCGCAGATCATCGCCACCGAGCTTGGCATTCCCAGCGAGGTGATCCAGGTCGAAGAAGGCGACACCAGTACCGCGCCCTACGGCCTGGGCACCTACGGCTCACGCTCCACGCCGGTGGCCGACGCGAAGGCGCGCAAGATCGCGGCCCACATGCTGGAGGTGAACGAGAACGACCTCGACTGGGAAGTGGACCGCTTCAAGGTCAAGGGCGACGACAGCAAGTTCAAGACCATGGCCGACGTGGCCTGGCAGGCTTACCACCAGCCGCCCGCCGGGCTGGAGCCTGGCCTGGAAGCCGTGCATTACTACGACCCGCCGAACTTCACCTTCCCGTTCGGCATCTACCTCTGCGTGGTCGACATCGACCGAGCCACCGGCGAGACCAAGGTCCGCCGCTTCTACGCGCTCGACGACTGCGGCACCCGCATCAACCCGATGATCATCGAGGGCCAGATCCACGGCGGCCTGACCGAAGGTTTCGCGGTGGCCATGGGCCAGCAGATGCCGTTCGACGCGCAGGGCAACCTGCTCGGCAACACGCTGATGGACTACTTCCTGCCCACCTTCGTGGAAACGCCGCACTGGGAAACCGACCACACGGTGACGCCCTCGCCACACCATCCGTTGGGTGCCAAGGGCGTGGCCGAGTCGCCGCACGTGGGGAGCATTCCGACCTTCACCTCGGCCATCGTGGATGCGTTTTCGCACCAGGGCATGACGCACATGGACATGCCGCACAACGCGTTCCGGGTGTGGAAAGAACTCAAGGCAAGAGGTTTGAATCTGTGAACCACCCCCGCCGCGCTGCGCGCGACCCCCTCAAGGGGGCGGCGCTGGCGGCCGGGCAAAGCCCGATCCGCGGCGCCCTGGGCTGGCGCGTGCTCAGGCGCTGCGTCTCGAGCTCCGGTGTGGCGATCCACTGATTCCTGATTCAACATAGGTACTCCGACATGGAAGTTAAACTCGACAAACGCTACCCCCTCGACGTGGACCCGGCCCGCGCCTGGGCCATCCTCGCCGACCTCAAGGCGGTGGCCGGCTGCATGCCCGGTGCAGAGCTCACCGAGCAGCTGTCCGACACCTCGTACAAGGGCGGCGTGAAGGTGAAGGTGGGCCCGGCGGTGGCCCAGTTCGGCGGCACGGTGGACGTGCTGGAACAAAGCGAGGCCGACCGCAAGATGGTGCTGCGCGGCAAGGGCGCCGACAAGGGCGGTTCGTCCGCCTCGATGGACCTGATCGCGGTGATCGAAGCCGACCCGGCCAACCCGGCGCACAGCGTGCTGCACGGCGACGCCTCGGTCATCGTCAACGGCAAGTTCGCTCAGTTCGGCGGCCGCATGATGGTGCAGGTGTCCGAGATGATCCTGGTGCAGTTCGTCGAGAACTTCCGCCAGGCGGCGCTGGCGCTGCCCGCGCTGGCCTCGGTGGAGATCGCCGAGGACGCTGCGGTGGCGTTCGGTGGCGCTCCCGAACAAGCCACGCCCCCCATGGTGGCCGCGGCGCCACCCCGTCCCGCCCCGCCGGTGGCGCAGGAGATCAACGGACTGGCCATCGTTTGGGCGCTCATCAAAAACTGGTGGCAGGGTCTCTTTAGCAAGAAGGCTTGAGCATGCAAACGCCGGCTGCACCGGGTGACCGCCAGCTGCGCGAGCAGCTGCAGCAGGTGGGTTACCTCGCTGACGCCGACCTCGCCACCACGGTGTGGTTAGCGGGCGAGTTGCAGCGGCCCTTGCTGCTGGAAGGCGACGCGGGCGTGGGCAAGACAGCGCTGGCCACGGCACTCGCCGAGGCCCAGGGCGCGGTGCTCGTGCGCCTGCAGTGTTTCGAGGGCCTGGATCTGGCGCAGGCGGCCTACGAGTGGAACTACGGTCGACAGCTGATGGCGATCCGCCTGCACGACGGCCAGCCCGGCACGGTGAAAGAGGCCGCTGCTCAAGGCCATCAGCCAGGACGGCCCCTGCGTGCTGCTGATCGACGAGATCGACCGCGCCGACGAGGCCTTCGAGGCCTTCCTGCTCGAAGTGCTGGCCGACTACCAGATCACCGTGCCCGAGATCGGCACGCTGCGCGCGCTTCACATCCCGCGCGTCATCCTCACCAGCAACGGCACGCGCGAACTCTCGGACGCGCTGCGTCGCCGCTGCCTGTACCACCACCTCGACTACCCCACGCTGGCGCGCGAGATCGCCATCGTGAAAACCGCCCTGCCCGAGGCCGACACCCGGCTGGTCGAAGACGCGGTGCAGTTCGTGCAGCGGCTGCGCAATGAAGATTTGTCCAAGATCCCCGGTATCGCCGAGACGCTGGACTGGGTCAACGCGCTGCACCGCATGCACCACCACACGCTGCCCGAGGACATGGTGGTGCTGCTGACCACGCTGGGCTGCCTGCTCAAGACGCGGGAAGACCGCTTCGGCCTCGGCGCCGATCGCGCGCGCCAACTGATCGAGGGCCGGCGCACGGTGGGCGTGGCCGAAAAAGCCCCGGCCAACGCGGCCGCCTCATGAACACCACGCCCGCGCTTGCCCCCAGCGAAACCCTCGCCGGTTTCGCGGCACTGCTGCGCGACCACGGGCTGTGCGTGGGCGTGGCCGAGCAGCAGGCCATGCTGCAGGCGGCAATGGTGCTGGGTGGACCGAACGGCCCGCGCCTGAACGCGGCCTGGCGCGCCATCGCCTGCCACAGCGCACGCGAATGGCGGCTCTGGCCCGACCTCTTTGCCCGCTACTGGCACCCCGAGCGCCTGCGAGGCCAGGTGCGCGTGAGTGGGCAGACGCGACCACAGCGCGACCTGCGCCAGGCCGTGCAGCAGATGCACGAGCAGATGGACCACGCCGCGCAGCCACCGCCCACCGCCGCCAAAGCCGCACCCCAGACCGCCGCCGATGCGCCACACGCGGGCGCGGGCGACAGCGAGGCCGGCACGCCGCGTGCCATGGGCGGCGCCAGCCGCAGCGAGCCCCAGCTGGAAGCCCTGCACCAGCGCGACGGCCAGATGTGGCTGCCGCAAGAGCTGGGCGCCCTGCAGCGCCTGGCGCGCCAGATCACTGCGCAGCTGCGACCACTGCCCACACGCCGCTGGCGCAACGCCCACCCCGGCCAGCGGCTGGACCTGCGCCAGACCCTGCGCCGCAGCGTGGCCTGGGGCGGCGAGCCGCTGGCGCCGGCCTGGCAGGTCAAGCGCGTGGAGCCACCGCGCCTGTTCATATTGGTCGACGTGAGCCGCTCGATGGAGAGCCATGCCGCGCTGTTCCTGCGCATCGCACGCGCCTTCGCGCTGGAGGCCCAGGCCCGCGTGTTCGTGTTCCACACCCGGCTGGCCGAGGTCACGCCGCTGATGCAGCGCGACTCGGCCACGGTGCAGGAAAAGATCAACGCCGTGACCGCCGGTTTCGGCGCCGGCACCCGCATCGCCGCCAGCCTGCAGGACTTCGCCCGTGTGCACGCCCGCGCCCAGCTGCGGCGCGGCGCGCGCGTGTGGGTGATGTCCGACGGCTTCGACACCGACGCACCCGAACACCTGGCCGACGCGCTGCGCGCCCTGCGTGGCCACGGCGCGCGCATCACCTGGTTCCACCCCACGCGCCAGGCGCCCGCCGCGGCCGCGGTGCGGAACGCCCGCGAACACATCCACCGCTTCGTGCCGCTGGCCAGCCTCGCCGACCTGGTTGAGGCGCGGCCGGTGCTGCACTAGAAACACACCCACAGGAGACACGCCATGAACCGCAACCAATGGATCGCCGACGCCGCCCGGCTGCAGGCCGAAGACCGCGCGTTTGCACTCGTGACCGTGCTGCGCGCGCAGGCGCCCACCTCAGCCAAGGCGGGCGACAAGGCGCTGGTCACCGCCGACGGCCAGATCCACGGCTGGATCGGCGGCGGCTGCGCGCAACCGGCGGTGGTCAAGACCGTGCGCCAGGCCCTGGCCAGCGGCCAGCCGCAGAGCATCCGCATTGCGCCCACCGACGAGACCGCCGAGCGCACGCTGGGTGACGTGCTGGAGTTCGGTATGGCCTGCCACTCGGGTGGCACGCTGGAGCTGTTCATCGACCCGGTGCTGCCGGCCCCTCAGCTGGTGGTGTTCGGCGACTCGCCGGTGGCGCGCGCGCTGACCGGGCTGGCGCCGCGCATCGGCCTGCAGACGGTGCTGGTGGCCGAGGGCGCGCAGGCTGGCGACTTCCCCGACGCGGCGCGTGTGATCGGCAGCGACAGCGCCGACTCGGTCGTGCAGGCCCTGCTGGACGGCGGCTTGGTGGTGGTGGCCACCCAGGGACGGCGCGACCTGCAGGCCCTCAGGGCCGCGCTGGCGCTGAAGCCGCCGACGCTGTGGTTCGTGGCCAGCGAACGCAAGGCCAACGTGCTGCGCCAGAGCCTGATCAGCGCGGGCGAAGACCCGGCGCAGGTGGCCGCCATCGTGGCCCCCGCGGGCGAGCCCATCGGCGCGCAGACGCCGGAAGAGATCGCGCTGGCGGTGCTGGCGACCGTGGTCGCGGCGCGGCGCGGTCGGCCTGCGCGTGCCGCCGCCACCCCAGAGGCAGCGAAGCCGGCGCCGAAGTTCAAGCTCGATCTGCCACCCATGGAAATGGGCAGCTGCTGCGGCGGCGGTGCGGCCAAGCATGCGGAAGCAGAATCGGTCAGCGAAGCGGCCCCGCCGGTGGTGGCCACGAAGTCTTGTTGTGGAGGTAGCTGACGTGGGATGCATCCTGAAGGGCGGCGGCGGTCTGTACAGCCGCATGGTGGTGGGCGCGGTGCTGCTCGCGGCCGGTTCGGCATCGCGCATGGGCAACAAACCCAAGTGCCTGCTGGAGCTGGGCGGCGTTCCGCTGATCCGGCGCCAGCTGATCGCGCTCTCGGGCGCGGGCGTGGACGAGCTGGTGGTGGTGCTGGGGCACCACGCCGAGCGCATCGAACCCGAGGTGCGCGACTTCCCGGTCACGCTGGTGCGCAACCTGGACCCGGACGCGGGCCAGGTATCGTCGCTGCGGCTGGGCCTGCAGGCGCTGACCGGCAAGATCGACAGTGTGCTGGTCGCGCTGGCCGACCAGCCGCTGATCAACTCGCAAGACATCAACGACCTGATCGGTGCGTACAAGAAGCGGCCCGAAGGCACCGAGGTGGTCCAGCCCACGGTGGACGGCCTGCCGGGCAACCCGGTGATGTTCAGCCAGAGCGTGCGAGAGCAGATCCTTGCGGGCCTAGCCAGCGTCGGCTGCAGGCAGTGGCAGTCGGCGAACCCGCAGGCCGTGCACCGCTGGGCCAGCAGCAACCAGCGCTACCGCACCGACGTGGACATCCCGGAGGACATCGAGGCCCTGGCCGCCCGCACCGGTCACCGGCTCCTGTGGCCCAAAGACCTGCTGACCGAAGCCTGAGCCACCTGAGTCCATGACCCCGGATCCGCTGCTCCCGCTCTGGTCCACGCCGCTGGGCGTGCATCGCTTCGCGCAGGCACACGACATCAACCCGCTGCTGGTGCGCGTGTTCCGCGCCCTGCGCGCGAGCGACGAGCGCGCCGATCCGGCGGCGGCCTTCTACGCCAGCCGCGACGACCTGCTGCAGCGCATCCGGCTCCCCGAATGGGAAGCGTTGGTGAAATTCACCGTGGATGGCCTGCGCCAGACCGTCGCGCTCGCCAATCAGGGCGCCTGGCCCGAGGCCGCGCCAGGCCTGCAGATCGCCTTGCGCGGCCTCTGGTTCCAGATCGCCAACCGGGGTAGCCACCACGACGTGCACACGCACGGCAACTGTTCGTGGTCGGGCGTGTACTGTGTGCAGATTGACGAAGTGACACAGCGCCAAGCCCATCCGCTGCTGGGCGCCACCAACGGCGTGACGCGCTTCTACGGCCCACACTTCAACCACCTGGGCGGCGCCCACATGGACTTCGGCAACGCCTACCTGCAGGCAGCCCACATCGACATCGAGCCGGTGCCCGGCCAGCTGGTGGTGTTCCCGTCGTGGCTGCCGCACCAGGCCATGCCGTACGACGGCGAAGCCGACCGCATCATCGTCTCGTTCAATGCCAGCGTGCACGCGGCGGCGGGCTCCGACCAGCTGCACGGCTACAGCCATGTCTAGGATTCACTTGCCCCCCGAGGCCCTCGCGCTGGCCCGCTGGACCGCGCTGCTCATGGGCTGGGTGTGGCTGGGCGCACAGGGTCAGCGACTGGGCTGGTCGGTGGCCAGCGGCGTGCTGCCTGTGGCGCTGTGGTGGGCGCTGCGGCTGCTGTTCGCCCAGGCCGGCCTGCCCGCGCGGCTCGCGCCAACGGTTGCCCCCCTGCTGGGCGCCGCCACGGCGCTGGGTGCGCTGCTCGTGGGCCAATGGCAACCCGCCGCCACCGGCCACGTGGCTCTGCTGGTGCTCGCCACCGTGTGGGCCGCGTGGTCGGCCTCGCTGGACGTGCCGGTGGCGCGCGGCGCGTGCCGCCGCAGCTGGTCGGGCGGGCCGCCGCTGCTGGCCGCGGCGCTCACCGCGCTGTGCACCACCGGCGCACTGCCAGCGATGCACAGCCTGTGGGCCGCGCCGGTGGTGCTGCTGCTCGCGGCGGCGCTGGGCCGCCCGCCCACGGTGCCCAACGCGCCGGACGCCGCTCCCTCCGCTGCCAGCGCCCTGCCGGCCACGGCGATGGGCCTGATGATGGGCACGCTGTGGCTGAACAATGCCTGGTGCAGCGCCGCAGGCTGGTCGCCGGCCACCGCGGTCATGGTGCATCTGGGCGCCATGGCGGCGCTGCCAGTTCTCACCCGCCTCGACCTGGTGCCGCGCCACCTGAGCGCACCGTGGGCCGAGCGCCTGCCGCTCGCGCTGCTGGCATTGGGTGCGGGCGTGTTGCTCGCCGGCACGGGTGCCACCCATGGGCTGGTGGGCATGGGCCTGCTGGCGCTGGCCTGGTCGGTGCACGCGGGGCGGCATCGGTCCGAAGCGTTCCCTCCCTCGCCTCTCGCTGTCGCTGGTTGGGCCTTGTGTGGACCGGCGCTGCTGCTCGCCGTGGGCTGGCTCAGCCCCACGACCGGCCCTTGGGCCCAGCAACTGGCTTACAGCCTCATCGGCGGCGCTGCCCTGCTCGCGCTGCTCGCGACCGGTTGGCGCCCGACGCCACCCCACCCCCTTCCCCTTGCACGGAGCGATTCCCCATGAACAGCATCGACATCGACGTGATCCGCACCGCCCTCGACTGGCAAGGCCGTGGCCACCGCGTGGTGCTCGGCACCGTGGTGCGCACCTGGGGCTCGGCGCCGCGCCCGCCGGGTTCGCTGATGGTGATCCGCGACGACGGCCAGGTGGCTGGATCGGTCTCGGGCGGCTGCATCGAAGACGACCTGATCGGCCGCGTGGCGCGCGGCGATCTGGCACTGCGCCGGCCCGAAACCACCACCTACGGCGAGACGGCCGAGGAGGTGCGCCGCTTCGGCCTACCCTGCGGTGGCACGGTGCAGATCGTGCTGGAGCCGCTCTCGCCGCAATCGCAATTGCGCGAACTGCTGAGCAGCATCCAGAACCACAAGCGTGTGCAGCGCA
>LNFM01011988.1_pt1 | contig 11555 bp, 21 predicted proteins | sample 596031 | NCBI WGS metagenome assembly LNFM01 (sample SAMN04254537, study PRJNA301005) | activated carbon metagenome | isolation source: dual media filters at the Ann Arbor, Michigan drinking water treatment plant | place: USA: Ann Arbor | reverse complement strand
ACTCTGAACCTCTTGCTCTTCCATGCCGACCTCCTCTCCAGAGGGGTCAGTTCCTCATGGCGTCAGGGGGGCAGTTTGTCGTGTCGCCTGACACCAGCCGGGGGTTCGGCGTCAAGGTAAACAGCGGCCCGCATGGCGAGCGGATTCAATGCTCGCCAGCCGTCCCATCCGCGCGCTTCCCTAACCGTACGCCCACGCCGCCTCTGAAGTGCTGCGGTCTAGATGCCCGGCGCCCGCAACAAGTCAGTTGCCGAAAGCCTCAATCCGGCATGGGGCTGCCGCCAGCATAAGCGGCTGCGGCCAATGGCACCAGCAGGACCCAGGCAGGCAGCCCGGCGATGTTGCTGAGCAGATCACTTATCGTCATCAGCCGATGACCTCGCATCGGCCAGAATGCACCAACAGCCCGCCCGTCATCATGAAGGGGATGGTTTTTTCGTAGGTCTTGATGGCGAACAGGACGACCGACGTTGAGGCTGGCCCTTCCTCAACCCGCGTCAATATCCATCCATTCCCGTTACCGGCGCGTTGGGTGATGTTGTAATGGCGCTGGTTGCCAAACATGCGGACCAGCCCCGTAGTCGTGTCGGCAATAATCACATCGCCTGCGTAGATATCCTTCGGGTACGTCGCCTGGAGGCCATCAGCGCTGATGTGGCGAGTTTCCTTCATTACGCACCGGAAAACCTGACCCGATGCCCAAGCGCCGCTGTGCGCTGCGATGCTACCGAGGCCGGCGACAACCGCCACAGTTATTCGGCGCCTCATGACGCTAACATTCCGTTTTTGCGGCGAAGCACACGCAGTCGCGGCCATCGGCGCTTGTGAACGTCACGCCACCGGCAGCGAACGCCGCCCGCAGCTTTTCCAGATTGAGCCCAGAGCTTCGCAGCGGCCCGAAGGTGGGATTTTCCATGCGCTGAATCGTCGGGACCGAGAGCCCCGACCGTTGCGCCAAATCTGCCTGTGACCAGCCGGCCAGCTCGCGCCCGGCCTTCACCATTCCTGCGGTTTTCATGTCCTGCGCATAATCCTTGATGCGTGACGCTTGACGTAACAAGCCTAGCCTGTTATGTCTAGCACATCACGAACCAAGTTGCACCCATCAGGGACGCCCAAATGACCGCCCTCGCCATCTATTCCGCAGGACGAGTGACTTTCGACCGGGCCGCCATCATGCGCCGCGCCTATTCCGAGGGCCGTTTCGCCTTCGCCATGTGCCGCAACATCGCAGCGCGCCGGCTGCAGCTTTCCCACTGGCTTCGGAAGGCGTGGCAGGCCGCCAAAGCCGAGGCCGCAGACCTGATGCGCCGCGCCGAGCGTGACGCCGCCGTGCGCCGCGACCTTGCCGCGCGCGCTGCCGCTGCGGTCGCACTGGCCGCCTCCTACGGCACCGCCGAGGCCATCCGGCAGGAGATCGAGGCCGAGAACTACCGCCAGCATTTCAACGCCGCCCGCGTCGCCGAGCTGCGCGCAGCTCTCGCAACCATGGGGGCCTGACATGACCGACACCGCCACCCGCGCCTTCTCATATTGGATGGAAGCCGCCCGCGAGGATCTGGCCTCGGCCCGCCTTTATTCGACCCGCAGCAACCGCACCCCGATCCTGCGCCGCGCGATGGTTTGCGTTCGCTACGCCCTCGGCGCCGCCAACGCCCTGCGGGACCAGTCCCGCCGATCCCTCTGCCTCCGCATCCTGACGTGGCTTCGCGCCGCGCTGGCCGCCCTCTGACCTCCCATCCCCAGCCAAAGGAACACGCCATGACCATGCCCCGCCGCGCCTTCCTCGCTTCCTCGGCCGCCGCTATCGCCGCGCCCGTCGCCAACGCCGCCCCCTTCGTCCCTGCGGCCACGGATGCCGTCTTCTCGGCCATCGCCGCCTTTCGGCAGGCCAACGTGGCTTGGCGGGCCGCTCTGGACGCGTGCGACGCCGCCGACAAGGCATTGCAGGCCGAGGGGGCGCTTGGCTTCGCCGCCATCCGCATCCCCATCGGAGGGCGGGAGATCGAGCTGCGGACGCGCGAGCACATCGCCGCCTTCATCCCCGCTCTGCAGGAATGCTGCATCGCCAAGGGCGTCGAATGGAACGATGACCTTATGGCGGGCTCGGTTGAGGGCCTGTGCGAGCGCCTGGAGGCCGAGCGCGAGCGCGTCGAAATGATCCGCTGCAAGGTCAATGCGGACGTTCTGGAGGAACGGCAGGAGACGGCTTGCCGCCACGCGCGGCAGTGCGCCGATGCCGTCCTCGCTACGGTCCCGACCACGCTGGCCGGGCTGCATGCCTTCGCCGAGCTGATGGACGAAATGTGCCGCACTGAGGGGCTGTTTCTGGACCATCACGAAGACAGCTCGCGCGGCCTCGCCACGCTGGCGAGCGCCTGCCGCGCGCTCCTGCCTGCAGCCTGACGCGCGCCTTCACCTCACAGGAGACATAAGCCATGCCGACCCATCATGATGCCCATACCCCGACCGCTACAGGGACGGCGGCTGATCCGCTTCCTGCCCTCGCGGCGCAGTTTTTCGCGGCCGATGCCGCAATCAAGGCATAGCCTCAGAATGCCACCTCGGAAGACGATGACGCGGCTTACGAGCGATGGGCCGCTACCGCAGACGCTTGCTACGCGATGGTTCCCGAAACACCGGCCGGCGCGCTCGCGCTTCTAGATGTCATCCTCTCGCGGGAAGCCGACTTCATTGACGAAGAAGCCGTCTTGAAGGCGCTCCAGACCCTTCGCGCCGGCCTCGCTGTTATCGCCCGCTGATGAACCCGAACCCATCCCCAGCCTGGAGGCCGAACCCATGACTCAGCTTCAATTCATTGACGGAATCCTGCAGCCCTCGCGGATCGCCGACGCCCTCCCCGGCATGACCATCGCGCAGTTGGCCGCCTGCGCCAGAGCCAGCCGCACGCTTGGTCAAATAGCAATCGACATGCTGGCATCGCCAGAGTTCGGCGGCTTCTGTGAGGCAGACCAGACCCCGGCCGGCGAATGGCTGGAGGGGATGGCCCTTGCCATGATCGAAGGCGGCGACCGCTGCATCGCCGAGCTGCGTACCCGGCGCCCGATGACTGATGATGAGCGTGACACTCAGGCGGGCGCCTTGATCGGCCATGCGGTTCAGTCGAATGAACCCGTTGCAGTGGTTGCAGCACTTGCTACGAGCCTCGCATCGAAGCGGCATTAGATCTGTTTGAGCAGCTTTGGATGCCCCGTTTGCTCTCCCGATGAGCCAACCCGGAGGGCGAATCCAATGATGAACTGAAGAATGAAACCGGGTGAACTCACCCGGTTTTTTCGTTGGCCACGCTAGCGGATCAGGAACAGAGACTGGCTCCGAAAAAATCGTTCGTTCTATGCATCGCTATGCCTTTTCTAGGTCAGCACGAGCCCATGCAGGGAGAACGGCCGTGTTTGAAGACGACGACAAGGCGGATGGTGACGCCGCTCGGCGGTACCGCCGCCGGCTGAAGAAGCAGCGCATTTATCAGGATCGGTATCGCCAGCGGCAGGCCTTTGAGCGCCGGCCCGACCGCGAACAGATGGCCGCGGCAGCGCTCAAGGCAATCATCCGATGGGCCTGCCGCGATGAGAGGATGTGTGCCTCCTGGCGAAAGCATCTCATCACCGTGATGGCGAGCAACTTCGATCCTGCCCAGGTCGCGGCGGCATTCGATGGGATGGTCGAGCGGGAGCGGGCCCGTCTCAGGTTGGTGCGCCAGCGCGCCGACGGAGGCGCCGATGTCTGAGCCTCTCGCTTATCGGATCAGCGAGGTCGCGCGCTTGATCGGCATTGGCAGGTCCAAAGTTTTCGAGCTTATTAGGGCCGGCGATCTGCCGGCCCGAAAGCTGGGGGGCGCGACCGTTATCCTCCGATCGGATCTGATCGCATTCCTCGACAGCGCGCCGCGCACCCGCCATGGCGAGTGACCCGCCGTCGCGCGCGCGCATTGCTCGCGACACCATGTGCGGCGCCTCAGCCGCGCCCAATTCAACCCGCTGTTGGGGTAATCGTTGGGGTGGTTAGCCAGTCCCGACTAGAAATCCACGCACAATCAATATCTTGGGCCGAGAAACTGGCGTCCCGGAAGGGACTGCGAATAGCTGGGCTTTCCAACACCTTGACGAATAGGTTCGCCAACGATGTTTCCCGCCCGTTCCCGTGCTACACCGCCGGCATGAGGAACCCGCGCCGCGCCTATGATGCCGAGGGCCGCGAGATCGCGCCGGCCACCGTCGGCAGCGAGCGCGCGGCCGGGGTGAGCGAAGCCGAGATCTGGTGCGGCGACTGCCATCACCACGCCGAGGTCTCGACCGACGGCATGCCGGCCGAGCTGGCGATTCCCGACATCTGCTTGCGCTATCGCTGCTCCGCCTGCGGTAGCCGGAACCTGATTTCCCGGCCGGGCGTGCTGGCGCATTATGCCGTGCTGCAGGAAAAGACGGGCATGACACACGGGAACGCGCCGATCCCCCGGCGCGTTCAACCGGCCGGAGAGCCAGCCATGCCGCAGGTCGAGATCACCACCGTCGAGGAGTACGAGGCCGCGACACGCGAGGTCCAGGAGCTGACCGGCGCACCCGAGGACTCGCCCGAAGAGGCGCGGCTGATCGATCTGGTGCTCGCAATCGAGATATGGGATGCGCGGCACGATGATGCGTCTGGATGGCGCTAACCCAACAGTTCTTTGCTAGGCACATCTCGACCATACGGTGCACATTGCCCCTCTGATGACCGAATCGGATGGAGGGGATGGTGAAGAAGGGCGCGAGGATCACCCAGATCATTCCGGCAGAGCCAGGCTACTCGGCTGGTGAGTTTTTGTTCGAAGGTAGCGATCAGTCTAAGGCTCAGATCAGCGACATCGATGAGTGGTTTGAACCCATCATCGCATGGGCCATATGTGTCGAGATTAACGAGGATGGTGAGCCCACCGCGCCGCAGTCGGTCATGCCGATCTGTGTCAAGGGCGATATGGTCGGCGATATACTGATCCGTTTGCCCGATGGTCAGATCAAGCCGCACTTCGACGGAATTCCCATCTCGCACGAACAAGCGAAGCAGCAGTTTCTGATCCGAATCCTTAACGCCGTTCGGTATCTCCCAAACGAAAAAAGGCCCGGCCGCGTCAGCGGAACCGGGCCTGAGTTTAGGGAGGAAACATCAATCGAGATGAGCCCGCCAGCGGGCCATCAGAAGTTCATCAGATTGGAACGTCCCTGGTTCGATGTCTGCGCGTCCCACTATGGTCGGCGGGGCCGCGCCTCGCGGCGGAAAGCCGGAGAGGGGAGCGCCGGGCGAGCGCCGGCGCGGATCAGTTGAGGACGGCGCTGCCGTCCAGTCTCTTCAGGGCTTCCGTCAGGTTCTCGCGCGCAACCTCGCGGCTCACCCCGTCATTGATCTCGGCCAGAATCACATCGAGCACGGCGATCGCAGCATAGGCGCGCACGATCTCGTTGGGATAGCGCGCGAGCAGCAGCTCTGCCTCGCGGGCGGCTTGTTGCATCGCGCGCTCGCCCGCCCGCGTCAGCCTTCGGATGTCGGTCATGAGAAGGTCACCGCCATGATGCCGGTTCGCCGTGGCGTCACGGCCGAGGCCCGGACAGCGATTGCCAGATGAAGACGCCGAACTTGGACCCGGCGAGGCCGCCAAGCAGCCCTCCAACGGTGACGAGGAACCCGATGATGTAGCGGGCGCCCTTGGCTTGATCGAGCAATGAGGTCAGGTGCTCCAGCGTCTTCCTGACCTCCTCGATTTCCCGCTTCATATCCTCGCGGTCCGCCGAGGCCAGCATGTGCTCCCGCGCATTGGCCGCCTGCATCCCTTCGAGACGTTCTTCGAGGCGAGCGAGACGCTCCCCCGGCGGCGTGGGCCCGGCCGCCATGGGCTCAGTCCTTACGGCCGGCGATGAGGCCGATCTTCGCCTCGAGCTTTTCCGCCAGCACGGAACGAGCCGCCTCCGGCGTGATGCCGAAGTGCTTCAGCGCGTCCGGCGCGGCCTTGACCACATAGTCGACGCCCTCCGAAATCATGGGATTGTGCGTCGGGAGGTGCAGCGCTCCGATGGCGCCACCTGCCCGGTTGATCACCAGCCCGGCCGCATTGGTGAGCGCGGCCTGCAGCGCCTCGCGATGGCGCGCCTCGATGTCGACGCCGAGCTTGGCCTTCACGGCGGTGGCCAGCCATCCGACGACGCCGGCGATGACCAGACCGGCAAGCTCGACCAGATACGGCCTGAAGATCTCGAACACGGCCGAGCCGGCCGACTGCTGCTGAGCGGTGGCGATGCCGGCGAAGGCCAGAAGGCCAACGCATGCGACGGCGAGCGCCGCGAGGAAACGGTTCATGGCTGTTCTCCGGGAGGGGGCAAGGGAGGGGCGGCGGGTCAGGCTTCGTCGGTCGAGAGGCCGCCGGCAGCCGCGCCGAAGAAGCTTCCGGTGGTCGGCAGCGGATAGGTCTGCGGCCAGCGGATGCCGAGCAGGCGGTCGCGGCCGAGCCGGGCCACCGTGATGGCGTTGGACTGGTTGCCGCCCAGCACATGCAGAGCACCGGCATCCTCGCCGGCATAGAAGCCGACATGCCCGGAGATGCCGTTGCGCGCGCCGCGCCAGAACACCAGCACGGCGCCGATGGCGGGCGCCTTGAGCCCGCGCCCGAACTTCATCCAGTTGCGCGCCATGTAGGGATTGGCGAGGCGCGGCTCGTTCGGCAGCGTCAGATGGATTGCGGTCTCGACCGCATCACCGCACCAGGGCAGCCTGGACGGGTCGCCCAGCGTCTTGCCGTCGCTGCGCAGCCACGACATCAGCGAAGGCTTGTTCAGCGTCTCGTGCAGCCCCTTGCGACGCTGCATCTCGAGATACCAGGGCGGCAGGCTCGTCGGCGCGCTGGCCTCGCCGGGGAACAGGCGGCGCAGCGTCTCGGTATCGGCGACGCCCGTGGCGCGCAGGCCCTGCAGCTTCTGATAGGCCATCAGGGCCGTGCGGCTCTTCCCGCCCCAGACGTCGTCGTCGCCAAGGCCAGACGGCCCGCCGGTGCCCAGATCATACCGGAGCGCGATCAGCGCCCGCTGGATCTCAGCGTTCGTCTTGTTCATGATGATGCTCCGATGTCGGAAGGTTCAGCCGGCCGGAGGCGGCACGGCGAGGCAGCGGGCGTTGGTCTTGGGCCCCTTGCGCCAGTCGACGCCGTCGTGCTCGCACTGGCAGAGGTGGATCGCGCCGTCAGTCGACCAGGCGGTGCGCTTGATCTCCTGCCCGGACGCCACGACGCGATAGTTCGTCATCGTGTCGTCGAGCGCCTCGACTTCACCGGCGGAGACGCGCCGGCAGCAGCCGTTCGTCCAGCAGCAGGAAGGCGGCAGGAAGGCGCCGTAGAGCGCGCGATAGGCCGGCGAGCCCGGCGCCTGGTTATCGGCATAGACCGGCGTGCCGGCACCGCAGGACGCAAGCGCCAGCATCGCCAGCGCGGAAAGCGCTGCTTTCATGGGACTCTCCCGTCAAAGGGCTTGCGGAAACACTGAGGCCCTGAGACAGAAGGGCCGGGAGGACGGTTGATGAAGCTCGCGTTATCTTCCGCGGTCGGAGCGCTCGCCCTGGCGGGCTGCGTCGGCCCCAATCCAAATCTCGGCACGGTCGATGCCGCGGCCGTTCCGGCGCAGGAAAGCGCCCGGGCGCAGGCCGTGGAGGTGCATGAGACGCAGCCGCCGCGCAGCACCATCGTCGGGCCAGTCACCGCGGCGAGCTGCAAGAACAAGCTCTGGGATCCGGATGCGACTGAGGAGGCGGCGCTCGACGCCCTGAAGATCAAGGCGGCGGAGGCCGGTGCCACCGGGCTGGTGGGCGTGTCCTACAGCCGTGAGGGCACCTCGCTCTGGACCAATTGCTGGCAGGTCGTCATCGCGAAGGCGACCGCGATCCGTTGATCAGCCTCACTACTCCGACGGCGGCGAAGGCCAGGCCGTGAAGGCGCCGGGCTCGGCCGCGATGGCGCGCAGCGCATTGCGGTAGCCCCGGCGCAGCGGCGCCAACGGCTCGCCGGTCTCGGCCGCCTTCAATGCCCAATGGTCACACTCGGCCAGACGTCGCCGCGCCTCGGCTGCGCGTTCCGCATGAGCAGCCTGCTTCGCGGCAGCGCGACAAATGGCGATGATCTCCGCTTGCCGCTCGGCCCATTGCGGCACCAGCCCAATCGTGACATCGCGGAGGCCGCGATAGGTCACGCCGTCGATGGTCACAGGCGGATAGGACGGGCTGGACGGGTCGAAACCCGCCGCATCGAGTTGCTCGGTCGTCGGGAGCGTGACGTGCGTCATGCGATCACCTGGAGGTTGCCTTGCGGTCCCAGCGAGCCGGAGAACGATGAGGAGAATATCCGCCCGGCGTGATAGTTGAAGCTCGTCGCTGCGGCAACGGCGCTGGCTTGCCCGTAGATGACGCACTTCGTGGCGTTTGACAGGCTGAGTGTGCCCGAACAGGTCAGCCCCCGGATGTCCATCTGCGTCGTGTTGGTCGGGCCACCGCCTCCGCCCGAAACATAGACGTCGCTGCCGCCGCCAGTGCCCGCGAAGGTGCCAAGGTTCTCGATGGTCCAACCGACGCAATTGTAGAATTGCGCTCCGCTGTTGCGCCCCCTGAACAACTGGATGTTTTTCATCGTCACGATGCGGATGCCTTGCGGCGAAGTGCGCTCTGTGCCGTTCGCAACCAGGACGTCGTACCAGTAGGAACTGCCGGCCGCCGTGATGTAGAGATCTTCATAGACCGACTGGTCGGGCTGGAAGCTTGCATCACCATCGAGCCGGATCGCCACGGCGTTCGATGCGGGCCGTCCGTCCTCGAGCAGGATGCCGAGACCCTTCAGCCCCCCGCCGGTGTAACCCCCACCGCCAGAGGCGGGGAACAGCACGCCGCTGCCAGCGTCGAAATAGAGGATCGTCGCTTGGGAGCCCAGCCCCTCGATGAGGTGGCCCGAGAGCTTGGCCGCATCCAGACCGGCCGCGAACCGGAACGAACCCGTCGGCGGGATCAGCAGCTTGCCACGCCCGTAGCGCGCTCGCAGGGCGTCGAGCGCATCATGCGCGGCAAGCTGGCAATCCGTGCCGAGCCCGACTCCGGTACGATAGGTCCAGCCCCCGAACCCATAGCGTGCGTCAAGGAAGTCGCGCAGATCGGCGACAGGCGCCAGCGGCTGCGCATAGAGCACATGGTCTGCGACGCGAGAAGCGAGGCTCATCCGCAAATCTCCTCGATGTTGAAGGTAATGGCGCTCGTGGTCGCCGTCGCGGCACTGTTCGATGTCTGGTGCTGGAGATTGTAGGTCACCTCGGTCGCCACACCGGGATAGTCGGTGATGTCGATCGCGAGCGAGCCCGCAGCCTGGAGATTGGCGCCCGAACCCGAGGCGACAGCCGTCACGCGAGACACCCCGAGATCGGTGGCGCCGCGCAGCAGCCGCCCAGTATGCGTGGTGTTGGCGCCGGATACGGCGGAAATCTGGGCCGCTGCCGTTACCGTGACGCGCACCGCGTTCTGAGGCCGCGTGGGCGTGATGGCCAGCGCCGAGATGGTCGAGAACGCTGTCCCGCCGGTCACGGTGCCGCCGGAATCCAGCTTGTGCCTGCGGTTGATCACCATGCCCGGCAGCGGGCTGTCGGGCCCCAGCACCACGGTGCGCGTTGGCATGCCCCACTGGCCGGCTGTCGCAAGCCCGCTGTCCCAGTCCAGCCGTGCCAGATAGAGCGCGACCTTGCTCGATACGGACGAACCGGCATAGACCGTGCCGGCGCTGTCGGCCCCCCCCGCGCCACCTTCGGCCGAGGCGCTGACGACGCCGTGCTGGCGCAGCCCGATCAGCCCTGTCGTCAGCCGCGGGTTGACCAGCGCCGGACGCAGCGTCCCGGAATCATCGATCAGAGCAAGATACAGCGAGAACGGGACACCGCTTGTCGCGCCGAATGTCGAGCCCGCGCTGGCGGCGATTGACGCCGCTGCAGTCAATTGCCGGGTCACGGTCCCGCCCGAAGCAGTCCGGAAGACGAAGCTGATCGGGCCTCCAGAGGACGGATCGGTATCGCCAGTCGTCTTCAGCGCCACGGTCAGGACATTCGAGGCGGCCGAGGCCGCGACATGGAAGCCCCCGCCGGCGGCCTCTGCCTCCATCGCGGCCAGATTGGTCGCAAGCTCTTCCAGCGCTTCCTGCGCATTGGTCGCGCTGTAGCCGGCGATGCTATTGATCGTCGCATCGGCCGCTGTGACGGCGTCTAGCGTCGAGGGCCGCGTGATTTCCCAGGAGACCCGGTGGTTCTTTCGCAGCCCCGGCGCTGGAAAGACGATTGTCGACCCGTCGCCTGCCGTCGCATCGGGAGCATCGGGGGCGCTGCCGGGGCTGTCTCCCAGCCAGAGCAGCGCGCCGTTGCGCCACACCCTGATCTGGCCCGGCACATAGCCGCCCGAGACCGCGACGGATGTGACGCCGTCCTCTGTTGCGATATAGGCGCCAAAGCGCGGCAGCAGGGCCGGGAGGGCGCCGTTGTTCCGGATCCAGATGCCGTCGTTGTAGTAATACTCGCCGTCATCATCCGGGTCCGGCTGGTCCTCGAGAAAGAACTTCGCATAGTTCTGGATAGGGTTGCCGGCGCCATCCAGCGTCGGGAACGAATTGCCTGATCCCAGCAGCCGCGTCTCGACCACGGCGCGCGCCTCCTGCGCATCCGTGTTGGCCAGGATCGCCGCATCACGATAGTCTTCCGCGGCATCGCGATATTCTTGTGCGAGATCGCGAGCCGCCTCGGCGGCGGCCCGCGCCACGCCGGCATCGGTGTCGAGGAAAGTGCGGTAAGAGGATCCCTGCTTCACCGCGATCGCGGCCCCACCGGGGACGAAGAAACCTGCCGTCAGCGGCAGTCCGTGCCGGTCGAGGATCGGCAGCGCGGCACCACCATTGATGGACAGCGTCGCCTCGCCCGTGTTGGCGAGCGGCGTGTTGAAGATCAGCACGGCGGCCCGGTCCACTGCCGGGACCGGAAGGCCCGAGGTCGCGACCAGCGCATTCGCCGTGCCGGTGACCGACAGCGCGATCACCTGGAAAGGCAGGTCGCCGACGCGAGTCCAGGCGGTCGCGAGCCCGGATTTCATGTAGATGCCGTTATTCCCCGCCACGGGATCGGCGATCACCCACGCCATGGTGTTGGCCGGGGCGCCACTATTGGCGAAAAGGAAGCTCTGCGCGTTGTAGACCAGCGCACCGCCCGATCCGGCGGCAGAGGCCAGCGCTCGCTCGACCTCCGCACCCCAGATCAGCGCCTCGCCCATATCGGCGCCGCGAGGGTTTCCGCCGAGATCCGTCGGCGCGAAGACGTCCAGTGCAGAACGGGTGACGATCATGCCAGCCTCAGCTTTAGGATGCGGGGAGAGTTATAGTGACCGACGCGATGGGCGCGGCTACGCCGAAGCTGCCGAGCGTGGTCGCCGTCCAGGTGAAGTCCTGGGAAGAAAGCCCGCGATTGGGCAGCGCGACCTCCCAGGTCCAGACTTGTGCCGGGCGAGCATCGACC
>LNFM01013240.1_pt1 | contig 11556 bp, 9 predicted proteins | sample 596031 | NCBI WGS metagenome assembly LNFM01 (sample SAMN04254537, study PRJNA301005) | activated carbon metagenome | isolation source: dual media filters at the Ann Arbor, Michigan drinking water treatment plant | place: USA: Ann Arbor | reverse complement strand
CCCCGACTTCCACGGCGGCCACTTCTACGCCCACGGCGTGGTGCCCAAGCGCGGGCTGCGCGTGGCGCGCATGATCGGCCACATCACCTACCTGTCGGACGATGCGATGGACCTGAAGTTCGGCCGTCAGCTCCGAGCCGCCGAACTGGGCTACAGCACGCAGGACATCGAGTTCCAGATCGAGAGCTACCTGCGCCACCAGGGCGACAAGTTCAGCGAGTACTTCGACGCCAACACCTATTTGCTGATCACGCGCGCGCTCGACTATTTCGACCCCGCGCGCGAGCACGGCGGCGACCTCGCCAAGGCCTTCGCGGTGGCGCGCGAGCACAAGTTCCTGCTGGTGAGCTTCACCACCGACTGGCGCTTTTCGCCGGCGCGGTCGCGTGAGCTGGTCAAGGCGCTGGTGGACAACCGCATCGACGTCAGCTATGCCGAGATCGACGCGCCGCACGGGCACGATGCCTTCCTGCTGGAGGACCCGCGCTACGTGCAGGTGATGCGCGCCTACTTCGCCAACGTGCTGCCGGTGGCGACCCAGGAGGCCGCCCGTGTCTGAGCGCCGCGACATGGAGATCATCGCCGACCTCGTGCCGGCGGGCAGCCGCGTGCTCGACCTGGGCTGCGGCAAGGGCGAGCTGCTGGCATGGCTGCGCCAGCACAAGCGCTGCAGCGGCTACGGCATCGAGATAGACGACGCCAACGTGCAGGCCTGCGTGAAGCGCGGCGTCAACGTCATCCAGCTCAACCTGGAAGAAGGGCTGGCGCTGTTCGAGGACCACAGCTTCGACGTCGTGCTGCAGCTCGACACGCTGCAGCACCTGCGCAACACCGCGAACATGCTGCGCGAGACTGCGCGCGTGGGCCGCATCGGCATCGTCAGCTTTCCGAACTTCGCGCACTGGCCCAACCGCGTGCGCGTGGCCGGCGGGCGCATGCCGGTGACCAAGGCGCTGCCCTACGAGTGGTACGACACGCCCAGACTTCGAGGTGCTGGCCGGCAAGACGGGCCTGGCCGTGACCGACAGCTTCGGCCTGCAGAACGGCCAGGTGGTGCGGCGCTGGCCCAACCTGCGGGCCAGCGTGGCGGTGTTCCGCTTCGAACGCGCCTGAGCCGGAGCGGCAGGCTCAGACCGGCGTGACGGCGGCCAGCGCATCGAAGCCGGCCTCGCGCTTGTCCTTCCACGCCGCGATGGCGCGGGCCATCTCGTCGATGTCGAAGATGGCGCTCTGCAGCAGCGTCATCTGCTGCAGGGCGTCGGCGGTGGGGTGGTCGACCGCGTAGTTGATCGCCATCTTGCTGCCGGCGACGGCCAACGGCGACTTCGCCGCGATCGCCGCGGCCAGCTTCAGCGCGTGGCCGACCGTGGCCTGCGCGTCGGGCAGCACGGCGTTGACGAGGCCGATCGTCAGCGCCCGCTCGGCGCCCAGCCGATCGCCCGTGTAGGCCATCTCGCGCGCCACGCCGGGCGGCACGATCTTGGGCAGGCGCTGCAGCACGCCGAGGTCGGCGGCCATGCCGATGTGGATCTCCTGGACGCAGAAGAAGGCGTCGGCCGAGCACACGCGCAGGTCGCAGGCGGCGGCCAGGTCCAGCGCACCGCCGATGCAGCCGCCCTGCACCGCGGCGATGACGGGAAAGCGCGCCTCCTCGATCACGTCGAAGCAGCGCATGAGCTGCCGCAGGCTGTCCTGGAAGGCCAGCCGCGCGCGCGCGTCGGCCATCTGCAGCATGGGCATGCCGCCGCCGAAGACGTCCAGCGACATGCCCGCGCTGAAGTGCTTGCCGGTGGACGAGATCACCAGCGCGCGGGCCCGGCCCTCGGCATTGAGGGTCATGACGGCGTCGCGCAGCGCGGGGAAGAAGGGCGGCGCCATCGTGTTCATGCGCTCGGGTCGGTTGAGCTGCAGGTGGGCCACGCCGTCGTCGGCCAGGGCCAGGGTGAAGAAGTCGTTCATCGCGGTCTCCCATCGGGCGCCTCAGCATAGCGCCGGGGGCCGGCGTGCCTTGGCACGCGCGCGACAGCGGCCGTCCTCGCTGTCGGCGAAGGGGGCGGTGGCAGGCCTGGCGGCGCGGTCCTACACTGCGGCCTCGTCCGAGGTCTTGCCTGAAGGAACCCCATGAACGCACCCGTCCGCGCCGAAGAGTCCGCTGCCCTGGCCGCCTATGCCGATGAAGCCTGGGACCAGCGCATCGTGCCCGCGCTCACCGACTACATCGGCGTGCCGGCCAAGAGCCCCATGTTCGACGCCGACTGGGCGAAGCACGGCTACCTCGACCGCGTCGTGCGCGACGCTGCGGCCTGGGTCGAAAGCCGCAAGCTGCCCGGGCTGAAGCTGGAAGTGGTGCGCCTGGAAGGCCGCACGCCGCTCATCTTCTTCGAGGTGGCGGCCAGCGGCAGCGCGTCGAAGGACACCGTGCTGCTCTACGGCCACCTCGACAAGCAGCCCGAGTTCAACGGCTGGCGCAGCGACCTCGGCCCCTGGACGCCGAAGTACGAGAACGGCCTGCTGTACGGCCGCGGCGGTGCCGACGACGGCTATGCCGTGTACGCTGCCATCACCGCGCTGGAGGCGCTGAAGGCGCAGAACCTGCCGCACCCGCGCTGCGTGGGCGTGATCGAAAGCTGCGAGGAGAGCGGCTCGTCCGACCTGCCGCTGTACATCGACGCACTGAAGCCGCGCCTGGGCAACGTCGGCCTCGTCGTGTGCCTGGACAGCGGCGCCGGCAACTACGACCAGCTCTGGCTGACGACCAGCCTGCGCGGCATGGTCAGCGGCGTGCTGAAGGTCGAGATCCTCAGCGAAGGCATCCACTCGGGCGACGCCAGCGGCCTGGTGCCTTCGAGCTTCCGCATCCTGCGCCACGTGCTCGACCGCCTGGAAGACAGCGCCACTGGCCGCCTGCTGCCCCAGAGCTTCCACTGCGAGCTGCCGGCCTCGCGGCTGGAGCAGGCGCGCGCCACCGCGGCCATCCTGAAGGACGAGGTCTGGAAGCGCATGCCCTGGGCCTGCGGTGCCGACGGCGGCCCGGCGCTGCCCACCACCACCGACCCGGTCGAGGGCCTGCTCAACCGCACCTGGCGCCCCACGCTCAGCGTCACCGGGGTCGACGGCTTCCCCGAGCTGAAGAACGCCGGCAACGTGCTGCGCCCCTGGACGGCGTTCAAGCTGAGCCTGCGCCTGCCCCCGCTGGTCGACGGCAACGAGGCGAGCCTGAAGCTCAAGGCCCTGCTGGAAGACAACGCGCCCTACAACGCCAAGGTCACCTTCCATCCCGATGGCCGCGCCGGTGCGCTGGGGGCCACCGGCTGGAATGCACCCGAGCTGGCACCCTGGCTCGAGACGGCCCTGAACGCCGCGTCGACCATGCACTTCGGCGCGCCGCTGGGCTACGTGGGGCAGGGCGGCACCATCCCGCTGATGAGCATGCTGCAGAAGGGCTTCCCGCAGGCGCAGATGATGGTCTGCGGCGTGCTCGGTCCGAAGAGCAACGCACACGGCCCCAACGAGTTCCTGCACGTGCCCTACGGCAAGAAGCTCACGGCAGCGGTGGCGCAGGTCATCACGGCCTGCCCCTGAGCGCGCGCGGGCGCTTGCGCCCGCTTCGATCCGCACAAGGCTCCTGAGGACCCTGGATGGACCAGTTGCGCGCGATGAAGGTGTTTGCCCGTGTCATCGACGAGGGCGGCTTCGCGCGGGCGGCGCGGGCGCTGGACATGGCGCCGCCCGTGGTGACGCGCGTGGTCGCCGAACTCGAAACCCACCTGGGGGCCCGGCTGCTCAACCGCACCACGCGCCGCGTCACGCTGACCGACGTGGGCGAGCGCTACCTCGAGCGTGCCCGTGCCATCCTGGTCGAGGTGGAAGAAGCCGAGGCGCTGGCCAGCGAGTCGACCAAGGATCCGCGCGGGCATCTGCGCGTGCTGGCGCCGCCGGCCCTGGCCGTGCACCAGATCGCCAAGCACCTGCCTCGATTCCGCGCGCGCTACCCCGAAGTGACCCTGGAGATCTCCGCTTCCGGCCCCGTGGAGACGATCGACGAGGACTTCGACATCACCCTGATTGCCGCGCGCCACGCCCTCACCGGCGAGTTCGTGGCCCGGCGGCTGGCGCGCAGCGAGGTCATTGCCTGCGCGTCGCCCGAGTACCTCGACCGCCGCGGGCGCCCGATGCACCCGTCGGAGCTGGCGCTTCACGAAGCCTTGATCCCGCCCCTGGCCGATCTGCAGCGGGGCATGACCTTCTACACCGGGGCCTGGGGCGATGACGAACCCGGCGGCGAGAGCTACACCGTGAACCTCACGAGGCGTCCTGCGCTGTCCACCACCCACATCGACACGACCTACGCCGCAGCGCTGGCCGGGCTGGGCGTGGCCGGCCTGCCGTCCTTCGTGATCGAGGACGCGCTGATGGAGCAGGCGCTGGAGCGCGTGCTGCCGGCGTGGCGGCTCTTCAGCACCACGCTGTGGGCCGGACTGCCCACGCGCAAGCACGTGCCGGCGCGGACCCGGGCGTTTCTGGACTTTCTCGTCGAGATCTTCGGTGGCGAAGACAAGGATCCGTGGCTGACCGCTGCAGGCTGCGAGACCCGGTCCGACGGGGGGGCGCCGGCTGCGGCGTCCGGTTCTTGAACTGATTGGTCATGTAGTTACTTGTAAGTACACATAAAGACCACTCGGGCACAAAGGAAGACTGTTCGGTTCAAATGTGGGCCCGCGCGGCACTCGCCAGCGCGGCACAGAACCCTCAACTTCCTTGCCTGGAGGCAGCCCATGTTCAAGTGGATTCAATCGCTGGTGGTGGTCGGTGCCGTGTCGTTCCTGGCCGCCTGCGGCGGCGGCAGCGACGACCCCGACAACGTCGTCGACCTCGTGCAGTCTGATCCCCGGTTCAGCATCCTGTCCGAGGCCGTCGTCGCCGCCGACCTGACCAGCACGCTGAAGGGCGCCGGCCCGTTCACCGTGTTCGCGCCGACCAACGACGCCTTCGCGGCCTTGCTGGGCGAACTGGGCGTCACCAAGGCGCAGTTGCTGGCGGACAAGGCCCTGCTGACGGCCGTGCTCACCTACCACGTGCTCCCGGCCCGCGTGCCGAAGTCGGCCGTGCCCGCCGGGCGCGCCATCACCACGGTGCAGGGCGGCATCTTCAAGGTCGACGCCGTGGGGGCTGACCTCGTCATCACCGACGGTCGCAACCGCACGGCGAAGATCATCGCCACCGACACGGCTGCGCCGAACGGGCTCATCCACACGATCGACAAGGTGCTGCTGCCGGCCAACCGCAACATCGTGCAGACCGCCCAGGCGCTGCCCAACTTCAGCATCCTGGTCGAGGCGGTGGTGGCTGCCGGCCTGGCCGACGCACTCTCGGCGCCCGGTCCGTTGACGGTCTTCGCGCCCACCAACGCCGCTTTCGCGGCGCTGCTGACCGAGCTGGGCCTGACCAAGGAACAGTTGCTGGCCAACCGCGCCCTGCTGACCCAGGTACTGACCTACCACGTGGTGCCGGCCCGCGTGCTGAAGGCCGACGTGCCGGTCGGCGCCCCCGTGACCACGCTGCAGGGCCAGACCTTCACGGTCGACGCCACGCTGGCCATCACCGATCAGCGTGGCCGCAAGGCGGCCATCACCGGCACCGACGTGCTGACGAGCAACGGCGTGATCCACGTCGTCGACAAAGTGATCCTGCCGCGTCCGTGATGAGGCGGCGGCGCGTCCGATGCGACGCGCCGTCTGCCGTCCGATCGATCAGAACGTGAAGCCCGACGCCAGCCGGGCGCCCGTCCAGGGCTCGATCAGCGACACCAGGGGCTGCAGCGGGCGGTAGCGCATGGCGACCCGCGTGCCCCACTCCACCAGCGCCACCGTGTCGCCCGCCGGATCGGCCTGTGGGGCGGCGAGCGTGCGTCCGAGCTGGCCCAGATGGCGCAGCATGGCCACCCACTCGCAGGCCCGCCAGAACTCGCCGAAGTCGCTGTCCCAGGGCTCGCCCAAAGGCAGCCCGCCATGGCGCAGTGCATCCCAGTAGCGGATGGCGTGGTCGAGTTCGGTGGCTTCGTCCAGGGGACGCCGGGCGTCGCGCAGCAGCGTCGCCAGGTCCCAGGTCAAGGGCCCCAGGCGGGGCGTGCCGAAGCCGCTGACCCCTGTGTGCTGGGCAGAACCAGACAGGCGCGCCAGCGTGAAGTCGCCGTGCAGCGGCACGGCAGGTTGCGCCAGCGCACTGGTCATCAAGGCGATGCTGGCCCGCTGCCACCCCTTGTGCTGCGCGTCGGTCCACGGCGCCTGGCCATGGGTACCGTGCGCCAGGGCGGCGAAGGCGTCGAGCTCGGCCTGCAGCGCGGCCCCGTCGATGGCCGGCAGGTCCGCGGCGGGCATGGCCGCCTGCCAGGCCGCCAGGCTGGCCAGTGCCTTGCGGGTGAGCACCGCATCGAGCGCGGGGTCCCCGAGCACTTGTTCGAGGAAGCTGCGGCCGCCCAGGGTGCTGTCGGTGGCCGTGTCGGTGTCGGTCAGTCCGGCCTGCGCCAGGGCCGAGGCCAGCGTAGGCCAAGGCGTCGGGGAAGGGGTGGGCGCTGTGCTCATGGATCGCTGTCGGCATGACAGCCGGTGGACCGGGCGAGGGCAAACCCCTCATGGATAATCGATTCTACAAACCGCCGGCCCGTCGGATGGCGGACTGTCCCTCTCGCGAGCCCGTTTCCTGCCCCCTTCGATGACCCGTATCGCTCCGGGCGCCCCCTGCACACCGTGCCGCCCTTCGTCCCCCAGACCCTGATGCGTGCCCTGCGCGGCGCCTGCGGTGGCACCTTGTGGTGCCTGGCCGGCCTGGGCCCGGCCGCGGCACAAACGGCGCAAACGGCGCAAACGGCACCGGAGCCTGTCCCGGGCGTGGTGCTGCTGCCGGCGGTGACGCCGGCCTCGGGCGTGCCGTCCTCGCAGCTGCCCATCGTCCTGCGGGCCGACAAGGTCAGTGCCCGGCCCGATCTCGACGCCCAGGCCGAAGGCGGTGTCGAGTTTCGCCGCGGCACGCTCACCATCCGCGCCGACCGGCTGACCTACGACACCCCCGAAGACCTCGCGCGCGCCACTGGACAGGTGGTGGTGCGCACCGAGGGCGCGGTCTACCGCGGGCCCGAGCTGCAGTTGCGTGTGCAGCGTTTCGAAGGCTTCTTCCTGCAACCGGAGTTCGAGTTCCAGCGCCTGGGCTCGGGGGGCCGCGCCGACCGGGTGGACTTCATCGACAGCGCACGGGCGACGGCGACGCAGGCGCTCTACACGAGCTGCCCCCGCAACGACGGCAGCACGCCCGACTGGGTGCTGACCACGCGCAGCGTGCGCATGGACTTCGACGCCAACGAGGGCGTGGCGGAAGGGGCCGTGCTGCGCTTCCTGGGCGTGCCCATCCTGGCCGCACCGGTGCTGAGCTTCCCGCTGACCGACGACCGCAAGAGCGGGTGGCTGCCGCCGAGCTTCAATCTCGACAACCGCAGCGGTCTCGAGGTGTCGGTGCCGTTCTACTGGAACATCGCCCCCCACCGCGACGCCACCATCACGCCGCGCATCATCACGCGGCGAGGCGTGGGCGCCGCCGGCGAGTTCCGCTACCTCGAGCCGTCGTACAGCGGCCAGCTCAACCTCGACCTGCTGCCCAACGACCGCGTGGCCGATCGTTCACGCCACTCGCTGAGCTTCCTGCACGACGGCACGTTCGGCCCGGGGATCCGCTACGCAGCGCGCATCGACCGTGTCTCGGACGACGACTGGTGGCGCGACTTTCCCGATGCCGGCCGCGTGCTGACCCCGCGCCTGTTGCCCTTGCGGCTGTCGGCGGCCCGCGACCTGAACCTGGGAGGGGCGCGCGGCGAGGCCTATGCCCAAGTGCTCCGCTGGCAGGTGCTGCAAGGCACCGAGACCATCACCCCGCCTTACGAACGCAGCCCGCAGGTCGGCGCGCGGCTCGGCGGGCGCGTGGCGGGGGCCTTCGAGTGGCAGGCCGAGACCGAGGTGAACCAGTTCACCCTGCCGTCCTTCGCCAACGTGCCCGACGCCCGCCTGGAAGGCGCCCGCTGGCACGCCCTGGCCAGCGTGTCGCGCCCCTGGCGTGAACCGGGCTGGTGGGTGGTGCCGAAGCTCAGCCTGAACGCCGCGAGCTACCGCACCGATCGGCCGATGAGCGATGGCCGCAGCAGCGCTTCTCGATTCGTTCCCAGTGTGAGCGTCGATGCCGGGCTCGAGTTCGAGCGCGATGCCGTGTTCTTCGGCCGCAGCCTGCGGCAGACGCTCGAGCCGCGCGTCCACTACGTCAACACGCCGTTCCGGGCGCAGACCGCGCTGCCGAATTTCGACTCGGCCGAACGCGACTTCAACTTCACGTCGATCTTCGCCGACAACACCTTCACCGGCATCGACCGGGTCTCCGACTCGCACCAGATCGCCGCCGGCGTCACCACCCGGTTGCTCGATGGCGCGAGCGGCGCCGAGGCGCTCCGGCTGGGCCTCGTGCAGCGCTACCTGCTGCGCACCCAGCGGATCACCGCGGACGGGGTGCCGCTCGAGCAGCGCCTGTCCGACCTGCTGCTGGTCGGCTCGACCTCGGTCATCCCGCAATGGAGCTTCGATGCGGCGTTGCAGTACAGCCCCGACATCGATCGCACGCGGCGCGCCCTGCTGGCCGCGCGCTGGGCGCCCGGCGAGTTCCGCACACTCAGCACCACCTACCGCCTGACGCGGGGCGCCAGCGAGCAGATGGAAGTCGGCTGGCAGTGGCCGCTGCGGCTGTCTTCGCCCGGCCCGGCGGCGCAGGCGCGGGCGAGCTCGCCGGCCGGCGCCCTGGGGGGCAGCGGTTGCGGTGGGGCGTGGTACACCGTGGGCCGCGTCAACTACAGCATGCAGGAGCGTCGCATCACCGATTCCGTCATCGGCTTCGAGTACGACGCCGGTTGCTGGATCGGTCGGGTGGTGGCGGAGAGGCTGTCCACGGGACGCAGCGAAGCCACCACACGGCTGCTGCTGCAACTGGAACTGGTCGGCCTGTCACGGATCGGCGCCAACCCATTGAAGGTCTTGAAGGACAATATCCCTGGCTACCGACTGCTTCGCGACGACGTCCGGGCGGCAACACCCGCATCACCGAGCTATGACTGATCTCCTCCGTCTTTCGCGACAAGCCGCCCTCGTCCTCCTCCTGGCGGGCCTGGCTCCCGCGGCGCTGTCGCAGGGCCGCACGGTCGTGCGCAATGGCGATTACATCCACGCCGTGGTCAATCAGGAACTCGTCACCGTCGGCGAGATCGAGCAGCGCATGGCGCGTGCGCGCGAACTGGCCTCTCGGTCGGGCCAGCGCCTGCCGCCCGAGGCCGACATGCGACAGCAGGTCATCGACGCGCTCATCGAAGAACGCGTGATCGTCACCTATGCGCGCGAAAGCGGGCTGAAGGTCGACGATGCCGAGGTGGACCGTGCGGTGCAGAACGTGGCGGCGCAGAACCAGCTCACGCTCGAGCAGTTCCGTGGGCGCTTGCGTGCCGAGGGCATCGACTACGCGCGCTTCCGCGCCAACCTGCGTGACCAGATCCTGGTCGAGCGCGTGCGCGAGCGCGAGGTCTACCAGCGCATCCGCATCACCGACGGCGACATCGACCGCTTCGTCGAGGAACAGCGCAAAGGCACGCAGGCCGATACCGAACTGAACATCGCGCAGGTGCTGGTCACCGTGCCCGAGGGTGCGAGCGACGCCGTCCTGGCGCAGCGCCGTGCCCGCGCCGAAGGCGCCCTGCAGCGCATCCGTGCCGGGCAGGCCTTCGATGTCGTCGCGCGTGAGCTGTCGGAGGACGGCAACCGCGAGCGCGGCGGCGAGATCGGACTGCGCCAGGCGTCGCGGCTGCCGGACCTCTTCGTCGAAAGCGTGCGGGGTCTGCAGGCAGGGCAGGTGGCGCCAGCGCTGGTGCGCAGCGGCGCCGGATTCCATGTGCTGAAGCTGATCGAGCGGCGTGAAGGCGCGGCGTTGCGACAGCAGCAGACACGCGCCAGGCACATCCTGCTGCGCACGTCGCCGCAGTTGACGGCCGCCGTGGCGTCGCAGCGCCTGGCAGACTACAAGCGACAGATCGAGACCGGGGGCCGCAGCTTCGAGGAACTGGCCCGGCTCTACTCCGAGGATGGCTCTGCCCCGCAGGGAGGCGAACTCGGCTGGGCCGCACCCGGGATGTTCGTGCCGGAGTTCGAAGAAGCCATGGGCAAGCTGGCGCCGGGCGGCATCTCGCCACCGGTCGTGTCTCGCTTCGGCGTTCACTTGATCCAGGTGCTGGAGCGCCGCGACGTCGCGCTCGATCCGAAGCAGGTGCGAGAGCAGGCGCGCAGCGTGTTGCGGGAGCAGAAGTTCGAGGACGCGTACAACGAGTGGGCGAAGGACCTGCGGGCACGCGCATACATCGAGATGCGCGAGCCGCCGCTCTGAGCACGCCTGCGAGCCGCGCCCCTTGGCCCACCACGTCGCCCGCAAGCGTTTCGGACAGCACTTCCTGGTCGACGGTGGCGTCATCGCCGGCATCGTCGACGCCATCGATCCGCGGCCGGGCCAGGCCCTGGTGGAGATCGGTCCCGGCCTGGGCGCCATGACGCAGCCGCTGGTCGAGCGTGCAGGTGCGCTCACGGTGATCGAACTCGACCGCGATCTGGCAGCGCGGCTGCGCAAACACCCGCAGCTCACCGTGATCGAGGCCGACGTGTTGAAGGTCGACTTCGCCGCGCTGGCCACCGCCGCCGGTCAGAAGCTGCGGGTCGTGGGCAACCTGCCCTACAACATCTCCACGCCCATCCTGTTCCACCTGCTCGAAGTGGCGCAGCACGTGGCCGACCAGCACTTCATGCTGCAGAAGGAGGTCGTCGAACGCATGGCCGCCGCGCCCTGCAGCAAGGACTACGGCCGGCTGACCGTGATGCTGCAGTGGCGCTACGACATCGAGAACGTGCTCGACGTGCCGCCCGATGCCTTCGACCCGCCGCCGCGCGTCGACTCAGCCGTGGTGCGCATGCTGCCGCTGCCCGACGCCGCGCCGGTGATGCCGGCGCTGCTGTCGGAGATCGTCACCGTGGCCTTCTCGCAGCGCCGCAAGATCCTGCGCAACACGCTCGGGCGCTGGCTCGAGGAACGGGGCGTGCAGCCTGACTTCGATACGCAGCGCCGTGCCGAGGAGGTGCCGGTGCACGAGTACCTGGCCCTGGCACTGCAGGCCGCCGCAGCGGCTGCGCGATGAAAAAGGCCCCGCTCGCAGCGGGGCCGGTTCAGAGGGTTTCGAACCCCGGCGCGACGACCACCGTCAGGCGGCGTTGAGCCACATGGCAGTGTCGAAGGCGCTACTCATCATCGGCATGTTCATGCCGAAGTTGGGGTTGGCGCCGGTCTTCGGCACCGGTGCCTTGGCTGCAGGCTTGGCAACCGTTGTCGTCTGGGCCACTTCCGTCGCCCGCTCCCATGACCCGATTTCCTGGGAGCGGGCTACTGAAAAGAATAGAAGCACCTGAACGGTATTCGTCGGTCTCCCCAGTAGTCGGCCGC
>LNFM01011986.1_pt1 | contig 11557 bp, 10 predicted proteins | sample 596031 | NCBI WGS metagenome assembly LNFM01 (sample SAMN04254537, study PRJNA301005) | activated carbon metagenome | isolation source: dual media filters at the Ann Arbor, Michigan drinking water treatment plant | place: USA: Ann Arbor | reverse complement strand
ACTTCGACGGTGCGGATGCCGAGGTTCTGTGTCGTGCGCGGGCTGATGGTGACGCTGCCCTGATCGGCGCCGGCATCGGCATATACCGGCACCAACTGCATGTCCATGAAAGGCGACGGGCCCGGCTTGTCGAACTTGGGGCCAGGCACCATCGGGTCATGCCAGTACAGCGGTTTGCGTTCGGCGTCCGCCGGTGCGCCGCTTGCTGCATCTGCGGCAGCTGGGGGTTGCGGAGCCGTCATGCTGCCCATGCGCTGCATGGCGTACCAGTAACCGCCGCCGATGCCGGCGCCGGCAAGGGCGAGCGTGCCCGCGATCAATAGTGAGGTCTTGAGTTTCATGGCTGATTCTCCTGCGGCAGAAAGTAGAGCAATTGCGCATAAGCGCGCCCCTGTTCGGCGGCGAGCTGCAATTGCTGCAAACGAAGTTCGATTTCAACGCGGCGCGCTTCAAGCGCGGCAGCGAGTGGTCCCTGTCCGCCGCGGTAGGCGGCGAGCGCCAGTTGCGAGCGCTCGCGGGAGAGAGGCAGCAGGGCCTCATCAAAACGCTGCAATCGCGCGGTGGCCGCCTCCCAGTCCGCCCACGTGGCCCGCGCTTCCGCCAGATGCTGGCGCAGCGCATCTTCCTTCAAGGCGCGTGCCTGTTCCACTTGCGCCATTTTTGCGGCGACGCTGCGGTCCTGCCGGTTCGCCTGGAACAGCGGCAGGTCGATCGAGACCTGCACCGACAGCATGTTGGAGTACTGCGGCCCGCGCTGCGCATAAGCCACTTCGAGGCCCCAGTCCGGTTTGTTCGCCGCCCGGGCGAGCGCGGCATCGTTGCGCGCGACCTCGATCTGGCGCTCGAGCGTCTGCAGATGCGGATGGTTTTCTGCATGTGTTGCGACATCGTGGTGCTGCATCGGAAGCAAACGGGTGGGCAGCGCGGCCAGCGGCCGCGCACTTTCAGTGCCCAGCCAGCGCGACAGCATGGCGGTGGCGCGCGCCGCCTGTCGCCGATATTCGGCGCGGCGGTCGAGCAGCGATTGCAGGCTGACCTGCACCGCGAGCAGATCCGCGGGTTGCGCCTTTCCTGCGCGCAGCCCGGCCTGCAGGGACTCGCGTTGTAGTTCCGTTTCCGCGTATTGCTCGTCAACGACATTTGCCATGCGTTCGGCAAAATAACGTTCGATCCACGCCTGTGCGACGTCACGCCGCAGTGCGGCCCGCGCGTCGCCGAGCATGGCCTGCTCCCGGTGCAGTTCATTCTCCGCACGCCTGCCCTTGATTTCGCGTTTCTCATCGCGGACAAACTCCTGCGCCACGCCGATTTTGCGCATGGTCATGAAGTCACGCGTCAGGCTGTAGCGGTCAGGGCCGTCCACCGGCAGGTTGTCGATGCCGAGTTTCAGTTTGGGATCGGGCAGTTCGCGCGCCGATGCGGTCATTTCCCCGGCGGCAGAAATGGCCGAGCGTTGCGCCGCAAGCAGGGACGAATCCCGGTCAGCGATGGCCAGCGCTTCGATGAGAGTTAATGGCTGCGCAGCAGCAGTGGCCGCGAACATAAACATTGCTGCGAACATCCAGATTCTCGTCGTCACAGCCGTTCTCCTTGTCGTGCTCTGGTTTTGGTGCGGGAAAGTGCTTTGTGGATGGCAGGCAGCGCCGCAGATGCTGCACGTTCTCCCGCGGCGATGAATAAAGGGTGATTTTTGAAACCCATGTCGTCCACCTGAGGTATGACGGGAGAAATGGCGACATTTGCCGCCGCGAGCTCCCGTAGCACCAGCTGGTGTGTGGAGATGGTGAACGCCTGCATGACGACATCGACGATGTCGTTCAGGCGCGCTTCAGTGGGCGGAAAGGATACGTTTACGGCGATGACGGTATCGGCTCCAAGATTCCTCGCCGTCATGACGGGAACCGGGCTGATGACCCCTCCGTCCACAAGTTGCCGTCCGTCCACTATGGTCGGCTGAAATACACCCGGAGTGCTGGCAGAAGCCTGCACGGCCAGTCCTGCTTCACCGCGGCTGAACACCCGCGGGGTGCCGGTTTGCAGGTCTGCCGCCACCGCGGCATAACGCACGGGAAACTCTTCGATCTTTTTTCCCTTTACCGCCCGGTCGATATAAGCCCGCAATGGATCGGCGGTGTAGAAGCCGAATCGGGAGAGGTCAAATTTTTGGATGGCATCCCAGGTCAGTTCCGCGGCGGCTTTTTCCAGGGCGTCCGCACGTAATCCGGAAGCATAGAGTGCGCCCACCATGCTGCCAGCGCTGGTGCCCACGATGAGGTCCGGCGTGATGCCGTTGGTTTCCAGTACCTTGATTACGCCGACATGCGCCAGAGCGCGATGGCATCCGCCGCCGAGGACCAGCGCCAGCCGGCATTTGTTGCCACTGCATTTGCCGGCTTGATCAGGCGTAATTGAAATTCGTTCAGCAGCAACCGGTGCTGTAAAGCCGAAACTGATAAGGCCTGCGAGTCCCATGAGTGCTGCGACATTTCTGCGTCGTTGCAATCTGAATAAAGTGTCGTCGGGGGCATGACTTTCCGGATTGCTGCCTGGAACAGGTGAGGCAGTTGCGGTTAAAGTGAATTTTTTTCTGTTCATGGAGATTTCCTGATCTCAGACGATACGAATTGAACTCATCATTCCGCCGGCCTGGTGTTCGAGAATGTGGCAATGAATCATCCAGTCCCCTGGGTTGTCGGCGACAAAGGCGATTTCCGCAGTTTCGCGCGGGGCCACCAGTACCGTGTCCTGCCATTCGCGAAAACGTGTGGGGTTGCCATTGCGCGAGATCACCCGGAAGGAATGGCCATGAAGGTGTATCGGGTGATGCCAAGCCGTGTCATTTACTAGACGCAGAATATTGCTGCTGTTGCGAGGCAGCACCAGTAACGGTTCATGCTGATGTCCGGACTGGGAAACGCCGTTGATGGCCCATGCCATACCGCGGTTCATACCGCGCATACTGCCCATCATGCCTCCGGAAAACAGGATTTCGTGGTGTCGGGCTGCTACGAGATCGGGTTCCGGGATCTGATTGCCAGGCAGGTGGACTTCGGATTCGAGCGGTTTTTCCCGAATTGGCTTGACGGCGTACACCAGATCGAGCAAGCGATATTCCCGACGGCGGTAAAAGCCGTCGATGACGCCGTAGCGTTTTCCCGGTTGACCGGTCATATCAATGATGAGATCGGCGCGCATCGCCGGTCCGAGCACGATGCGTCCGCCTTCGGGTGCGTGCGGCTCGACCGGCTGGCCATCAAGCGCGACGATACGGGGCTGATGGTCAGTGAATTCCAGGCCGAAGATGCGCGCGTTTGCGGCATTGATCAGGCGCAGACGGATACGCTCACCCGCTCGCACCTCGAAGGTTTCCGCGATACGTCCGTTGACGGTTACCGTGTTGCCGATACGTCCGGCATGGCTGATGTCCATGAAATTGCCGAAACCGTCACGTATCGCGGCATTCCGGTCGAGGCGCCAATCATCCAGCATCCAGAGGATGTCGCGATCCACTCCGGGAGGTTCGTGTTCCTCGACAATCAAGGCACCGTACAGCCCGCGTCCGACCTGTTCATGACTGCGCTGGTGTGGGTGATACCAGTAAGTGCCGGCATCGGGCACATCGAACTCGTAGAGGAATTTTCCGCCATTGGCAACGATCGGTTTTTGCGTCAGGTGCGGCACGCCGTCCATCGCGTTCGGCAGGCGAATGCCGTGCCAGTGCACGGTGGTTTCCTCGTCCAGCAGATTTTCGACAGTGACGCGCAGGCGTTCACCTTGCCGCAGCCGCAGCTCTGGTCCCGGTACGCTGGCGTCATAGCCCCAGATCGCGGTTGGCGGGTGGGGAGGCGGAACCAACTGGATAGTACCTCGCCCGGCGGTCAGCAGCCGTGGCAGAACTGCTGCCTGCGCGGCAAATGTTCCTTGCCCGCCGGTCGCAGCGGCCAGTGCGCCGAATGCCCCGGCTGACAGGATTCTGCGCCGTAACGGTGAAAATTTAGCGGATGTAGCCTGAAACTGCATGCTGTCTCTCCCCAATGGGGTGGAACGAGCGGCCGCACGGGTGATGGATTGTGCACCGGCCGCGACATCCGGTCTCAGGCGCTTCGCATGGCAAAACGCATGTCCCGGTTTGCGGCGAAAACGACAGGCCGTAATCGCCGAAGAGAGAGCGGATGTTTAAATCAGCAACCGTTGAAGGCGGTAGATGAGGAGAGTTTTACCAGGAGTAGGGGAGGTGGCATGCAAGGGCACCGGAGGCGGTGCCCTTGTTGTAACGCGCACCAGTGCGACAGTAGCGGCGGGGAGAGCCGGCTGCACGGAGACTTGTGTACTCGCGACCGCGCTTTGCAAGCATTGATTGCTGCAAATTCTTGTCAGACTGTCGTAGGAATCGTTGATATCACTGTTGCCGCACCCTTCGCAATCTTCCATGGCCGCAACCATTGGGGTGCCGGAATCCGAAGCTATGCATCCTGCAAAGGCGATTTTGACCTGCACCAGTGCCAATACTGCCAACAGCAGCATGGCCAGAATGCGTCGCGAATTGAGGAACTGCTGAAACATGTGCTGGATCCGATCAAGGAGACAAATTACGACCCGTCGGTACGTCATTGGTTCAATCGGTCAGCAGAGTATGCCAGCCTATTGGCGAAGTCAAATGAGGCCTGCGCGCGATGTCGCGGATATCATGGATATGGATTGTGCGGAAATCACCGGACGCGCATCAAGTGTCAATCAGCGGTGGAGATTGAGGGTGGCGGCGGGTTGGTGCTGTCCGGCATCGCGGCCGCAGCCTGCGCCATGTCCTGCAGGCTGGTCGTGCAGGCATAAGCCGCGACGGACTGCTGCACCAGCAGCATGAAGCCGAGGGTGCAGGCGGTGAGCCATCGCCGGAGGATACGGGAGAAAAGCCTGTGGTAATTACTGTGGTCGACTTACGAATACAAGCGGCGTTATCCTAATGAGGTGCTCGTTTATATTAGGGGACTACTGGCTAGAAAACTACGAAAAGCAGTATTTCGAGAGACTCGTTAGAGTCTAGAAAACCGAGGGCGATTCAAACTTTGTTAAAGACATTAAATTCAGAATCTGCACTTTGATGCAATAAAGCCTGCAACGCTTTTGCAACGGTACTGTTATGCGCTATACAGCGCAGTGGAGTATAATTGGCAACGGTCGGCGTTAAATTAAACTAATAAAAACAATTGTCTGCAAATAAAGCAGTAGCTTGCGCCAGGGTGTTCATATTCAGCGATTCGCGATCGAGCATTACCCAGAGATCGAGATAGTCCTTGATCCGGCTGTTGGTCATACCAAGCAAGGCAATGGCGTGCAATTTTTCTGATATGACGGTGTAGACCGGATAGGTCCGCAATCGTGGTGCCGGAAAATCCTTGATCAAAACGGGGTACTCGGACTGAGCCGGTCCGGGGGTGACCGCGTCACCAAAGCCAATGTCGATCCGTGCCTTGCAGCGAGCTCTGGCCAGTTCGCCGGTAATCACGACCCTGGCGCCCGCGTAGCCTGCGTCCTTGCGGATTTCTTCAGCGTTGACGCTCTCGGGATCGAAGGTGATGCCGTCATCGACCATGATGGAGGCAATATCACGGAATGTCTGGCCGATTGATTGGATATCGCTCGGTCCGAAACCGAGCAGGTCGGCATCCCGTGTCGGCCGGTGCGGCATGTCATACCAAAGCGTGAACAGCAATGCCCCTTTGAGCAGGAAGCGATCGGCGTGCGGGGATTGGCTCAGACGGTAGAGAAAGCGCTCCAGTGTGTATTTGACGAGAACCTGGTTGAAGTTCGAGCCTTCGGCCTTGGCGATGTTCAACAGGCGTGCCCGCACAGATGCCGCGAGGTCTTTGCTCATTCGACAGCTTCGAGGTAGGGACGCATGACATTGGCAACGCGACAGATCTTGGCATAGCGCCAAAGGTCATCGGCGGAGGCTTTCTTTTGCGATCGGGCATCTTTTAGCGCCTCCAGCGCCACGTCGAGCCCGATCTTGTTCCGATGCTTGAAGCAATCGGCCACCGTCTTGGCGGCGTTGTAGACCCGGATATCGACCTGGTCGATGCGGTGCGTTTCGATGCCCTGAGTAAACGCGTCGCCCGTGTACTGGATGAGCTTGACCGGCGGATAGTCCATGCGCGGTGCGTGACTTCCCTGGGGCAGGGCAATCCAGACCTGCCGTGGAAGTTGCGTGGTCAGCCCGTGGAACTGCAAGGCCGTGAGGAGGCAGAAGACGGCTTGCGGCGTCCGTGCCGCGACAATAGCCAGGCCCTCGTTTTCCGACAGTATGGTCTCAGCAAGGCGGTATAGGCCGCGCCCGGTTTTCACGAGCTTGCCGCCGGCTGCGAGGCGGGTGAGATAAACCCTCGGTATTCCAAGCGCAGTCAGATCGCTGGGGCGTAGCAGGCCTTTGCGCTGGGCGAGCCGCAGAAGCCGATCCGTGTGGTGAGGTTGGGTAGGCATAAGGGTGGCATTATGTTCCTAACTATCGTTACTTGTAAATATATAACGTATTATTGGAACATATATGCTCCCTATCTCCAATCAGCTGATGGATTTGCCGACTGAATGTAAGGATGCGGGCAAGCCCCCTTTAGCCCTTCGTACAGCCCGTGCCCGCGCGCGAGTGGCATTACGGCGCGCGTTCTGCTAGGCACCTCCACGCGCGACCGTGGATAAGGCTGTAATAAAAGACAATCAGACTGAGTCCAGTTGCGCCAGTGTGAGGGCGATACCGCGTCTGGCTTCAGGCATCAGCCATTCCATCGCCGGCTGGTAATGGCGCAATCGTGCCAAGTGGACTTTTGTTTCGGGTTTGGCAGTTGCCTCAGCGACAGCTTTTGCACGTTTCTTCGCCCATTTCTCAGCGTACCGCCTGTCAGAGAATATTGCGCTACGTCCGAATGCTCTGAAACAGTCTTCCAGAAAGGGCAGGAGTTCAGGGTGGATGTCCACGCAGCGATGAGCGCTCTGAATCAGTGCCTGGTAATTCCATCCGACTGGATGGCCGCTACGTGCCGACAAATAGATATCAAGTGCAACGAAAAAACCACCCCCGTACAGATCGAAAGGCCATTTGAATACTTGGGGCAGGGTGTGCTTGAAACTCCTCCATTTATCGAGTTGGTCCGTTTCCTGATTTGCCTTGGCTTGCAGAAGCGCCGTAAAGCCGTCCAGAACATTTGCGCCATCAAGGATCCGGAGCGAATCCTCGATTTCTGCCCTGGACTTTTCATAGTCAAAATAAAAGACGCGCTGATTTTTGAGGTCGAGCGTAAGTTCCGAGAGCGTGACCAGCCGCTCGCACCAGCGTTCGCGCAACTCCCACCCTTCCCGGACTGGTTCGAGATAGCCGCAGCGCATTGTCAGTTCCGCATTGGTCCGGGACAGCGCCTTTGTCTCCTCGTCGATCGCGAATACATTGCAGTTGTTCGGGTAGAGGATGTCGTCCTGGAATTGCCGCCGGTCTTCTTCGTGCAAGCGGGTCAGCACCCAGAACAATAGTCCGCCTTCGGCCAGATAAAACATCCTGCGTTCCCGCATCACGTTTACGTAGGTCGACGACAGCTGAATCTCGAATGCAATGCGTGTGCCATTTCGGATCGCCTGGATATCGGGAATTTTCCATGTTCCGGGCTTTACTTGACCTCGCCAGCGCACCTCTTCGAGTATGGACTCGCGATCAAAGGAGCCATCGGCGTGGAGGCTGTCCCGAATCAGGCCTTTCATGCGAATGTGCTGCGGGCTTTCTTTCTGACCGTTATAGCGCCTCGCATCGAAATCATCCTGCGACAGTGTACCTTTCGTCTTGTAACGGCATGACCCGTCTTCCTCGAGGTGTCGGAAATGCCAACGTCGGAGTTTCGAAAGCCGCAGGGTTACGCCCACCTCGCAGCATGAGCATCGGAACCGGGGCGTACCGGCGCGGAGCAGATCTTCCTGCTCGGCGCGCAAGAGGTTTAACCCCCGAAGTTCTTGCCTGAGAAACGCGGAGGATTGATGAATTTCGCCCGTCCTGTCATCACGAATTTCCTCGACGAATCCTTCCTCAACGACTTCGCCGATTGCGGGTGGCCGGGCAGGGGAAGGTATGGGATTGAGGGAAGGGTCCATTGCGTTTCCTCATGGAATCGGTGGCACATCGGGAGGAGCCAAGTTGGTGCGCACGGTTCGTGGGTCTAACGGCCGTGCCCGCGCACGGTGTATGGAATTATTCGTAGGCTTCACTTTCCCAAATCCAATATTCAGCTTGCCTGCGGTTCTTGACGCGACGGATCCAGGGCGCAGATGTCCCGTATTGGATTGCTGCGTGTATGGCTTCCATCTGTGCGAGCGTTTTGGAGCGCTGCTCAACATTTCGTTCGAAAGACAGTGTTTCCTGGTACTTTCGGTACGCGGCGCGTTCGGCAAGGCAGCCGGCGCAATTGAATGCCCAGTCCAGAAATTCGACCTCCGCAGCCCCCCACTTCGGATGTGCGAATTGCTCATAGTGCTCTCTGGCCCATTCAGGCTCGGCGATGTTTGATCCATGCCAGTAGCGGTGTTTCTTCGGATGGATGGCGCCGAGTATCAACTCAGCGATATAGGGGTTTTCAAGAAACCCCTTGCGAAGTTCTGTTAGGGCGTCGGCGTGCCGATCCTGATTGAAGTAAATGCAAGCGAGGCTGTAACGCGCCGGGGGGTACTCATCCTTGATGCCGCACAACCATTGGATTGCGTCGTTGTATCGTGCAACCTGTGTGTAAGCGTCACCGAGCAGCCATCGTATGCCGAAATTGTCATTGGGATTCCATCGCAAGTGCCGTTCGAATAGTTCGACGCACGCAGGCCAATCGCCTTGCCGCATGAGCGTGATCGCCAAACCGTGATGGCATCGCAGGAAAGGGCGGTTGTCGAGCCAATCCCATTCGATGGTTCCGGAAAACGAGGGAGGAATCACCTTTGTGGCGTGCTGCACTGCGAGTGAGTACCAGGTATGTGCGTCCGTGAACGCGCCGCGCTTGAAGTACAGGTTTCCCAGAGTGGCGAACGCTTCTATGCAGGCAGGATCCTGCTTCGCGATGTTTTTAAGCCGCACAGTGATCGAGCTGAGAGACACTGTCTGACTCTCTATCTCGTCGAGCACCTTATCGACACGCGCGTTCGAGCGCGGGCTGCCGACGTTCTGAAACCGTCCGCGGAGAGAGCCATCTTCGCTTTCAACAACGAATTGCAGGGTTCCGGTTTCCATTAACAGATCTTCTTATCGCGTCAGACGGCTGGCTGCTGTAACAGGTATGGCTGCAGATCTTTCGCGTTAGCGACGACCAGTTGAAACTCTGGTGGTCGTTCGGCTGCAGGGTTGGTGGCCGCCTTCAGGTCCTGGACCACATACAGCAGCAGGCAACTTCTAACCAGCAACTGACGGGAGGAGGTGCCGGAGAAATATTCATCGTTGATTATGCTGGTTCGATCCGCGTCAAGATCGGGGTGTGCGGCCAGTATCAGCAGTAGCTTCTTGTTCCACGCGGCATCCTCGCCTTTTGTTCTTTCGCTTTTGATGGTGTCGATGCTGACTGTTTGCATCCGCCCAATCACGAAGTCGCGAAAATCCTTGCGCTCTGTGCACCAGGCGCGCACATGCCAGCGCCGTCCTGCGCGCACGATGGTGTGCGGGTAGATCAAGCGATTGCGCCCCTGAGGTGTAGTCATTGACCGGTACTGGATATTCAGGCCACAACTGCGACGACATGCCTGCAGCACCGCAGAAAAGATGCTTGGCATGGGGGACGTAAGATCAATACGTGCATCTTCGATGATTTGGTCCAGGTCTTCGGTCTTCTGGACTAAGGCGAGGTATTCTTCGATCGTGCCGGAAGAAAACGATGGTTTGATCGTGGCGGAGGCCTGATAGGGCGCACGGGGCGAAGGCCGGTAAATCTGATGCGCGTTATGCACGGCATACTCGGCGAGGATACGGCTCGCCTGAACGTTTTGGACTCCTAGCAGGGACCTGAGACGCGAGTTATCGACTTCGCCTTCCCAGAGCAGAAGCGTTTCGATGGCCCGAAAACGCATGTCTCGGGAATTTTCAGTATTCGGCATAAGATAGTTATCTTATATGATAAATTATCGTAAATGATAATTAAATCAGTCTGCTGCCTATATGAAGGGTCGTTGGCTCCTTGTTAACCATTATCATGCCTATTTTAATAGGTAATATATATGATAATGCTTATTTAAATAGGCTTATTGAGAACTTGCAGCTTGACTGGCCGCTTTATAAAGCCTAATATAGTAGGCGTTATAAGGATAAACACCTAAAATTATGAGCACATTTGAAAGCGTCCCTTTGGAAGTGGCCGAGCGCATCAAAACGCTTGGCCACCGCGTGCGCCTGGCGCGCATCCGCCGTGGCTGGTCTATTGCTGAAGTCGCCACCAAGGCCGGGCTGAACCGAAACACCCTCGGTGCGCTGGAACTCGGAAAGCCCGGTGTGGCAATCGGCGCCTATGTCACGGTGCTATGGACACTAGGGCTCGACAAGACGCTCGACGGAGTAGCTCATCCTGATATGGATACGCACGGCAGTGCTTTGGAGGCCTCGCGTCGCCCGAAGCGTGTCCGCAAGACTCTGAAGTCGAAGGAGGAGTATGACTTCTGAGCGGCAGGTCTACGTCTACATTCAGTTGCCAGGCGCACTCGAATCGGTACCTGCTGCGCTTCTAAAGGTGGAGAAACTGGCCAATGGTACCTACGTTGGCCGGTTTCGCTATGGCGATCGTTATCTGCAACGTCCCGACGCAGTTGCATTCGATCCCTTCCAGCTTCCCTTGGGGAAAAATGTCCACGAGTTCACCAAGCTGAAAGGCATTCCGGGCGCGGTGCGTGATGCGGGACCTGATGCGTGGGGACGGCGGGTTATCGAACACAAGCTCGAGCGCGGTCCTGATGATTTGGAGGAGATTGATTACCTGCTTAACGGTCTCCAGGACGGCGCAGGCAATCTGGGCTTCGGCTTGAAAGTTGAGCCGCCGGCACCGAAGCGCCAATACAACCGGACGCATCAGTTGAACGTCTTGATCGAGGCTGCCGAAGCGATCGAGGAGGGTAAGCGTGTGCCGGTGCACATTCTTGAACAGCTTGACCCAGGAACCAGCATGGGCGGGGCAAGGCCAAAGGTGACGATCGAAGATGACAATCGCCTGTGGCTCAGCAAGTTTCCCGAAAAGGCCGACCGCTGCAATCTGCAGCGCGTTGAATACGCGACGCTGGAGCTTGCGCGCCGGTGTGGTCTTAACGTGTGCCAGGCTCGCCTGCAGACCGTTGCGGGACGCGACGTGCTAATGCTGAAGCGCTTCGACCGTGAGCACACGGAGAAAGGTTATCTGCGCTTCGGGCTGGTCAGCGGCCTGACTGTGCTCGATTGTGAAGACGGTCACGTGGACCGCGAACGCTGGTCCTACCCTTTGCTTGCCGACAACCTGCGGCGCTGGTCGGTAAGGCCCGAACAGGACTGTGCTGAATTATTCCGACGCATGGTATTCAACGCGGCGGTCACCAA
>LNFM01016405.1_pt1 | contig 11558 bp, 10 predicted proteins | sample 596031 | NCBI WGS metagenome assembly LNFM01 (sample SAMN04254537, study PRJNA301005) | activated carbon metagenome | isolation source: dual media filters at the Ann Arbor, Michigan drinking water treatment plant | place: USA: Ann Arbor | reverse complement strand
AGACTGCACCGGAGATACGCAGGCGACCGCACCCACCTTGAGGATGTCCCGAAACATGGGCCACCGCAGTGGCCCGACGAGCCGCAACCGGATGCGCGCCCGCCCTGACATCAGATGCCACGCGAGAAACAGGGCACCGGCCGCGAACGCGATCACCTGTCCCGCAGCGATGCCCGCCATCCCGAGGCGCGGGAACGGGCCGAGCCCGAGACCTAGCCCGCCGCTCAGCACCACCTGCAAGGCAGCGACGGCCAACAGCACGGCGGACGGAACCCGCATGTTTCCAGTACCCCGCACCACCGAGGCGAGCGTATTTGTCAGCCAGACGCCAACCGACCCGATAAACGCCACGTTCGAATAGGCGAGCGCCTCCTCGACAGCCCCGCCTGTGCCACCGAGCAGACGAAAGATTCCAGCTCCCCAGCCAAGAAAGACAACCGTAAACACGATGCCGGCGACGCTGCCGATCACCACCGCATGCCGCGCCAATGTCTCGGCACGCTGTACATCACCTGCGCCGAGCGCACGGCTGATGGCCGAAGAGACGCCGCCGCCCATCGCACCGCCAGACATCATCTGCTGCAACATCACCATCGGGAAGACGAGCGCGATCCCCGCGAGCTGCGGCACGCCGAGCAGCCCGACGTAGGCCGTCTCGGCAATCGCCACGAGCGCCGTCGCAACCATCGCGATGACATTTGGAATGCTCAGTCGCACCAGCGTCGGCAGGATGCGACCGGTCAGCAGGGGGTTCACAGGCGCCACGGCCGGCAGAGAGGGCGAGACGGTGACAGTCATGTCGGACCTCGTTCGTGCGCCAGCGTCGTGATGGCGAGCCACAACCAGCATGCCATCTCAAACGCCTGCATATACAGATATTTGGACTGCATCGCCGTCATTCGGCAAGCCTCGCGAGCATGCGATCGATCGCGTGGCTCAGAGGAGCAAGGTCCTCGGCGAGAACCTCGGATATCTGGTGTTGAGCCGCTTCCCATCCCGGTCGCGCCTCCTTCAAAAGCGCCCGACCTTCGTCCGTGAGTTGCAGCATCCGCGCGCGCTTGTCGGCCTTGTCGGCCACCAGCGCGACCAGATTGCGCTTCTGCAAGGGTCTCAAATTTCGGGTCAATGTCGTAGGGTCCATCACGAGCTCGCTTGCAAGCGCCCCGATGCTGATGCCGTCGAGCCGTCGGATATGGGCCAGCAATCCGTACTGCGTGATGGTCAAGCCGTAGGTCGCGAGGCAACCGTCGTAGATCTGCGACACGCGCCGCGCGGCTTTGCGGAAGCGCAAGGCCGCGCAACTTGAGGGACCAAGTTTCGCACTGGTGCTTCGCCCTGGCATCGAACCCGCATCGCCCTTTTCTGATGCGAGCGATATTAGCTGCATATGCAGCAACCAGCAAGGCTGCTTCGGCATTGATGACACACTCTTCCCGAGACCGGCCCAAACACGCCGCAGCGATGTCGGGGACGTTGGTTCAACCAGCACGAATCACTTAGATTCTGACTTTCGAGGGCAACAACGCTTGCAGGGGTGAGATGGCGCGCTTTCTGGCGATTGCGAACCGAAAGGGCGGCGTCGGCAAGTCGACCATCGCCGTGATGCTCGCCCATGCCTCCGCTGCATGGGGCAAGAAGCGCGTCCTCGTCGTCGACCTCGACACGCAATGCAACGCCTCGCTCATGCTGATCGGCGGCGAGGGCTGGGACAAGGCACGCCGCACCGGTCGCACGATCGCTGACTACTTCTTCGATCGCTTCGAGAAGGTCGCAGAGGACGAGTCGCATTACGTGGCGACGAACATTGGCGATGTCGCACATCCCCGCGGAGCGCCTGGTCGCGTCGCGCTGCTGCCCGGCTCGCTGATGCTTGAGGATGTGCAGGGCGAGCTTTATCTCAAGCAAGCCAAGCGAGGCACCGACCCGGACAAGGTCGCGCAGGAGGTGCGCAACCGCATGAAGCGGCTGATCAAGCACTTCGGCCACGACTTCGACTACGTGATCCTGGACTGCCCGCCCGGATTGTCGTTTGCCGCACTGGCGGCAATCGACCTCGCCGACCAGGTCGTGGTTCCATTCCGGCCAGATTACGTCTCCCAATTCGCGCTGGACCGCGTGGCGCTGCTGATCGAGCGCGTCGAGACCGCCGACCAGCTCGCGACGCTTCCGTTTGCCGATCGGCGCTACATCTGCTTGCCGAACTATGTCACCGGTCGTGGCCGCGAGCGGCTGCTGATCGACCAGATTGCGCTCGACCATCCCCTACTGCAGTCTCGCGTCCCGCTCCTCGACAGTGTTGCCCGGGCATTCGACTGGGAGGAGACGCGCAAGACCATGGCGGAGAAGTACGGAGACGCGCTGCCGCATCTGCGTGCGCTCCATGACGAGGTATTCGGTGCGGCAACGTGGCTGGCCAAAGCGGGGTGAGCGGCAGCCGACGCTACGAGAGGCTGGGTGTAGGCATGGCAAGAACCAAACGAGTCCTCTCGGGTGCTGCCAAGGACGCATTCCTGAAGCGTCTGCTCGCGGCGGAGAGTGGTCTCGACGACGCGGCGCGCAACAGGCTGACAAAACACCTGCAGGACGCCATTGCCTTGCTGGCGGTGCGGATCGATCCACCACGAGCCAAGGCCATGCCTGTCGCGCTGCCGAGCCGTCCTTTCGCCGAGGACACGAGCACTGCAGCGACCGCCGCCCCATGCGAAGCGGACAGGCGCGTCGCCGCCAACGAGCCGTTCGACCCATTTTCGCCCAACGTCATCGTGGTTTTCCGCACGCGCGGTCGCGACGCGTTGCTCGCCGAGTTGCAGCCTATCGACGACGTCGAATCGCTGCGCCTCCTCGCCCGCGAGCAGCAGCTCGGCATCGCCGCTTGACATCCGCCAAGCCATCGTCGCCGCCGCCGAGCGCCGCATCGCCAACCGCCGTGCAGCCGCGAGCTGATCGGGCGCCGGATTACTCCGCTTTGATTCCGGCGTCCTTGATGATTGTGCCGAAGCGTTCGAAATCCTTCTTCAACTGGACCCCAAATTCGGCGGGCGTGCTCGACGCCGACGTCAGGGCAACCTTGCGATGGAACGCCTGCACCTCCGGATCCTTCGACAGCTTGGCGAGCTCTGCCGACAACTTCTCGACGATGTCGTCGGGCGTTCCCTGCGGCGCAAAGAGACCGAACCAGGAGATCCAATCGATCGAAGGATAGAGTTCCTTCAGAACTGGAACGTTCGGGTAGTCCGGGTGCCGCCCGGTGTCGAGGATTGCCAGAAGATTGCCTTTACCGGCCGCGATGTGGGGCAGGGTATTGGGGTCGCCGTGCAGTTGGATATTGCCCGCCAGGAAGTCCTGTAGCGACTCGCCGGCGCCGCGATACGGCACATGCAGGATGTCGATGCCGTGCTCCTTCTTGAGCACCTCGATCAGGATATGCAGCATGGCGCCGACGCCAGCCGTGCCGAAGCTGAGCTTGCCCGGGTTCTGCTTGATATGCGCCACCACCTCCTGGAACGTTTTGCCGGGCACCGATGGGTGCGAGGCGAAGAGCACGGTGGCGACGGTGACGATGGCGACCGGTTTCAGGTCTTTGAGCGGGTCGAATGCTAATTTGCGCAGGTGCGGTGCAATGGCGACGCTCAACATCGGCGTCAAGCCGAACGTGTATCCGTCGGGTGGCGACTTTGCGGTCGCCTCGAGCCCGATGGCGCCCGACGCGCCGCCCCGATACTCGATCACGAACTGCTGGCCGAGGACTTTCGTCAGTCGGTCGGCGTAGGGGCGCATCGTGTTGTCGGACGACCCGCCCGGCGCATAGTTGAGGATGAGGCGGACAGGCTTGGTCGGCCAACTCTTGGCATCCTGGGCGGCACTCGGCCCCGCCGCGATTGCGGCGAGGCTGAACGCAACGATGCTCCGTCTCAGGTGCGCGAAAACATTCATCTCACTCTCCATCGATACTGCAAGATCGAGCGTAGCTGTGCCCCTGGGCACTGTCATCAGATAGCGGAAGACGGATTGAGAAAGCCCCGCACTCCTAGTCTCCGAGCGCTACGCCTTCGCGCCTTGGGTCGGCCGCGGCCTCCAGCGATCCATCCGCCCGGCGCACAATCAGGTGCGTGCCGGATGTGAGGACATCGAAGTGAAACGACTGGCCGTGCGGTTTGAGGTTGAGCGCCGTGGACACGACCCCGAGCGCACCGGACGAATGCCAGAGTCCACGTATCCCACCGACCGACGGCTGCTCGAGCTCGAAGTCCGGACCGCGAAATCCGAAGTTGGGCAACGCCAGCGCCGATGACGCATCGAGCTTCCAATCGACGACGGCGACGACGGTCTTGAGAACATAGGCAATAATCCGAGCGCCACCCGCCGAGCCCGTGACCAGGAGTGGTCTCCCATCGGGGGCGAGCACGATCGTCGGCGCCATCGAGCTGCGCGGCCGTTTTCCTGGCTCGATCCGGTTGGCGATAGGTCGGCCATCCCGTGACGGCCGAAACGAGAAGTCCGTCAGCTCGTTGTTCAGCAGGAAGCCCGCCGCCCAGCGCCCCGAGCCGAACCCAGCCTCGATGGTCGTGGTCATGGCGACGGCACTGCCCGCGCCATCGATGATCGAGATATGGCTGGTCCCCGAGGCTTCGCTCGTCTCGTCGGGTGCAAGGGCCTGGCTTTCGGAGCCCGGCGGGCGCCCAGGATAGGCCTGCGTCATGGGCCGATGGGGCGACATCAGCCGCCGCCGCTCTGCAATGTACTCGGCCGCGAGAAGTCCACCGGGAATAGGCGCGAACGCAGGGTCGGCCAGATACCAGTTGCGATCGGCGAATGCGAGCTTGAGCGCCTCGCCCATCAGATGCAGCGGCGCCGGTGCCATTGCTGCCGTTGGCGCAGAGCCGAGATTGAAAGGCTCCAGAAGCCGCAACGCTTGCCCGATCGTATGCGCGCCCGACGATGGCGGCCCCATCGAGCAGACCTGGTGTCCGCGGTAGTTGACGCATAACGCAGGCCGCTCGACCACCGCATAACCCGAGAGATCGCCCCGCGTCAGGCTGCCGGCACTCGCCTCGGCAAGCGCCGCCGCGACGATCTCATCGGCAATGACGCCCGAATAGAACGCGGTGGCGCCTTCAGCCGCGATCCGGCGCAGCGTCCGAGCAAACGCAGGATTGGCGAGCCGATGCCCCACCGGCCAAGCGGCACCGCTTCCGTCGAAGAAATAAGCTCGCCCTCCTGCATCGAAGCTGCCTGCCCCGGACGCAGCAAGCAACCGATGCAGCCGCGGCGAGACTGGAAAGCCGGCCTCCGCCAGTCGAATGGCTGGAGCAAACAGCGCGGCCCAATCAAGCTTGCCGTGCCGGCGGTGCGCATGTTCGAGCAGCCGCACGGTGCCCGGCACGCCGATCGACAGCGGCGACTTGACGGCCGCCCCGAACGGCATCGGCCGCCCCTTGACGAGAAATCGGTCCGGCTTCGCTGCCGCCGGCGCCGTCTCGCGCCCGTCGTAGGTTTGCAGCGCTCCCGTCCCGGCATCCCAATGCACCAGGAACGCGCCACCGCCGAGCCCCGACGACTGCGGCTCGACAAGCCCGAGAACGAGCTGCGTCGCAATCGCCGCATCAACCGCCGATCCGCCTTGCCGAAGCATCTCCCGCCCCGCCTCGGCGGCAAGCGGACTGGCGGCCGCCACCATATGCCGGCGCGCGACGGCGAGCGGCTTCTCGGACCATCCGCTCTGCGCCTCGGGCGCGAGCCATTGAGCGGCCACAGGCGCTGAGAGCAGCATCACCGCGATCCCGGCACCAACTGCCCTGGCAGTGAGCCGATACCAAGGTCGCATACCTTTTATCGGCTGCCCCTGCCCCGCTTGCCTCATGCCCGGATGCGCACCGGCAGCTCGCGAATGCCGCGGATGAAGTTCGAATAGAGGCGGCGAGGCGGCCCCACCACCTCGATGTCGAGATCGCGTTTGAGGATCTCCTCCCACAGAATACGGAGTTGCAGATCCGCCAGCCGGTCACCGACGCAACGATGGATACCCGCCCCGTAGGAGAGATGCGCACGCGGCTTGGCGCGGTCGACGATGAAGCTCTCTGGGTTCTCGATTGTGGCCTCGTCGCGGTTGCCCGAGACGTACCACATCACCACCTTGTCGCCCTCGCGGATCTGTTGTCCGCCGAGCTCCGTGTCCCGCGTCGCCGTACGGCGCATATGGATCACAGGAGTCTGGTAGCGGATCGTCTCGGCCACCATGCTCGGCACCAGGGCCGGATTGGCCTTGAGCTTGGCCCACTGGTCCGGGTTCTCCGAGAGCGCCAGCAGCCCGCCCGACATCGAGTTGCGCGTCGTATCGTTGCCGCCGACGATGAGCAACGTCAGATTGCCGACGAACTCCCGCTCGGGCATCTCGCGCGTCGCCGCGCTGTGCGCCATCATCGAGATCAGATCGAGCTTCGGCGGTTGCTTCGCCCGCTCGTCCCACAGGCCCTTGAACGCAGCCCCCATGCTCATCAGGACGTCGAACTTGTCCTGCTCGGAGCGCACCAGGGCGTCCGGTGCGTTGACGTTGCAGATGGCGACGTCCGACCAGTAGGTGAGCTTCGAGCGCTCCTCGAACGGGAAGTCGAACAACGTCGCCAGCATCATGGCGGTGAGATCGACCGAGACGTGCTCGGCCCAGTTGAAGGTCTCGTTGCGTGGCAACGCATCGAGCTTGGCCGACGTGCGCTCGCGAATGAGCGTCTCGTAGAACGTGAGGTTCGTCGGCGTCGCCACGGGCGCCACGGTCTTGCGTTGCACCGTATGCCGCGGCGGGTCCATGCGGATGAAGCTGCCGCGCTTCAGATCCTGCGGCTGGTCCTCGACCTGGATGCCGCCCCGCTCCGACGAATAGGTGGTGTGGTCGAGTTCGACAGTCATGATGTCGTCGTAGCGCGTCACCGACCAGTAGGGGCCGTAGGCACTCTCGCGGCAATAATGGATCGGCGCCTCGCGCCGGAGCCGCGCGAACAACGGCTGCCACGTGTCCTACTCGTAGAGCGCCGGATCGGAAACGTCGATCTGGTCGAGCGGCACGCTCGCGGAATCGGATGCGGCGACGGCAGTATCATTCATCGGCAAGTCCTCCAGCAACGCCGCACCGTTGGCCGGTGTCGTTCTATGCGCTCCAGCTTATGCGAAGCTGACCGGCCTCACCACGGGGGATGCAACTGGACTGGAGCCCCAAGCCCGTAAGCGACGAGCTCGGCCGTCCAGAGCAGGAAGTTGGCGAGCCACGGCAGGCCAATGTGGAACGCGATCAGCACGCCCGACACGGCAGCGACACTCCCTGCCGCAATGCCCAACGAAAGCAGATCGACAATGGTCATGTATCGCGCTGCCGCCAGGAGCTTGCGCCGGTCGCCGACGAACCCGCCTTCGAGATGCTCCAAGTGTCGCTTCCGCAGCCCGGCAGGCGTCGCCAGCGTCACGAAATGCCCCGCCGCGATGACGGCATGGGCAAAGCTCGGCAGCAGTGTCGAGAAAAGCATGATGTAGACCCACGCCACCGACCAGTCGCCGGGCCGCGCCCGCAGCGTCGTGAGAACCCCGGCGACATCGATCAGCGGTTGCTGTGCACCACCATAAGCGGCGAGCAAGTTCAGCCCCTGCAAGGCGCCTGTGGTCGCAATGGCGAGGCAAACGAGAATAAGGATCGCGGCGAGCAAATCGGTGACGCCGTTGATCAGCGCGCTGCCTCCGCGCATCGTCCCCCGCAGCAGATCCCGTGTGATCCCGAGTGAGACCCAGTCGAACAGCAGGTTGACGAGCGGTAGCGCTGCCAGAAACACGAGGAGAGAACGGCTCACATTGGTAAAGGCGAGCGGTCCAGCGAAATACGCGACAACCGCAACGGCGCCCGACAGCACCAGCCATTGCGTCCAATTGCCGATCGACAGCCCCACACGACGATCGACAGTCTCGAACACATATGATCCAGCGACAGCGCCAGCGCCAGCGCCAGCGCCAGCGCCAGCGAAAGCGCCAGCGAAAGCGCCAGCGAAAGCGACAGTGACAGCGCCAGCGAAAGCGACAGCGACAGCGCCAGCGACAGCGCCAGCGACAGCGACAGCGACAGCGACAGCGACAGCGAAAGCGACAGCGACAACGACAGCGACAGCGACAGCGCCAACGCCAGCGAAAGCGACAGTGCCAGCGACAGCGCCAGCGACAGTGCCACCGAGAGCGACAGTGCCAGCGACAGCGACAGCCAGCCAAATGTAACCGGCTAAGCCCTGAGTTTGGGAACTGCGATAAAGCGCAAAGGCAACGAAGCCGAGGCCGAGGATCAAGCCCAGACGCCGCTCAGGTGGGACCGAGTCGGGCAACAGACCTTGGATGCCAGACGTATTCTCGCCACTCACGACCCAGACGAGCAATACGCCCAAGATCGGATAAACGACCGCCAGCTTGAAGCACCACCGAAACGCCTCGGCTGAGAAGGCGCCCTTCCCCAGCCGCGCATCCAGCCAGTCGAGCATGTGGCCGAGTGCTGCCCGGTAGCTATCTCCCGCCCGCAACCGCTGCTGCGCGGCAAGCTGGCGCTCATTGGCGAGCCCTGATGCAGTCGGCTCCCGGCAATCCTCGAGAATCTTGATGTTGCGGCGAACGAGAAACGCAACAGTCAGCAGGACGCCGACAATCGCCAAACTCCAGCCCGGCCCGAGGCCGAGCCTCTCCAGCGCTTTCCCAAGCCAGTCGAATGCCTGATCCGGCACGTTCCCCACCCCACTCTGTGTCCCGATCAGACGGTATCAGACAGTTTGTGGCCGAGGTAGGGCTCGTGTCGTGCCCCGCCTACACCTTCCCAGCACTCCAAATCCCATCCAGCACGCGGCGGAGGTTGCCGCCGAGGTAGGCGCGGACATCCGTTTCTTTCCAGCCGCGCCTCAGGAGTGCTTCCGTCACCTTCGGCAGGTCGGAGTGCTTGTTGCAGTCGGCGAGATAGCGGGACGGGATATCCTCGCCGAAGACGCGATTGAAGCGGTTGATGCCCTCCCAGCGGCGCCAATGCCCGCGCTCGAAGGCCATGCGCTGGTAGTTCGCACCCGTGGCGAGATCCGTGCCGAACGAGACGTGATCGATGCCGGCCACGCCCACGAGGTACTCGAGGTGGCGGATATAGTCCTCGATGGTGGGCTTCGTCTTGGGGTCCTGGTTCCAGCACATCGGACCGTAGATGCTGGCGCCGATCAGCCCGCCCTTCTGCGCCACCGCCTTGATGATGTCGTCGGTCTTGTTGCGCTCCAGATTGGCCAGTACCCGCGCGTTGGCGTGCGTGATCAGCACCGGCTGCGTCGAATGCTCGATGGCGCCCCACATCGTCTTCTGGCCGACGTGCGAGAGATCAATCGCTATGCCGATATCGTTCATGATCGCCACGCACTGCTTGCCGAGCAGCGTCAGCCCCGCCTCCTCGGGCTCGAGGCAGCCGTCGCCCAGCGCGTTCCGGTAGTTGTAGGTAAGCTGCATGATGCGCAGACCGAGACGCCGGAAAAAGTAGAGCCGATCCGGCTCGTCGGCGACCGGACGCGAGTTCTGCCAGCCCATGATCATGCCGATCTTGCCAGCGGCCTTGGCGCGCTCGAAGTCGGCGGCGGTCTCGATCTGCAGCCACGGCGAGCCGGGGCGTTTCAGGATGCCATGCCAGCGCGCGATCTCGGCGCATGCCTCGGGAAAATCGGCCTCGAAGTGGCAGGTCGTGATGTTGAGCGCGTCGATGCCGCCGGCCTTGAGGTCAGAGACATCTCCGTCGCAGTGATAGACGAGGCCATCAATGACGAGGGCATCTTGATGGAGGCGCAGGGCGTCGGTCATGTCGGGCTCCGGGTTTGGCGCGGATTGGCGGTTCCCGATCAGCCTAGGCAGGGTTCCCCGCCGCTGTCATCCCGGTGCTTGCCTGCCCCAGCGCAGGCCGGGGTCACCGGGACCCATTTCTCCGCATGCTCATGTCCGCCGTGTGGATCGTTGACGGGGCCGCCTGCGGCCTGCCATCGCTTCCTCGAAACCCATCGAGTTTGCTGCCCGATGGGTCCCGGGCACAAGGCCCGGGATGACACCGCGGTGCCTAACGACCCACGTTGCGGCCCCGCAGAGGCACGCCGAACTCCTTGTGGCAGACGTCGGCGAGCACGGCGACGCCTTCGCGGATCTGCGCCTCGGTGGGGTTCGCGAAGCACAGGCGCAGCCGGGACTTGGAATAGTCCTCGCCCACAGCCCATTCCGGCCCTGGGTTGATGGCGACACCCGCCTTCGCCGCCGCCTGGAACAACTGGCGCGTGTCGACGTGATCCGGCAGCTTGATCCACAGGAAGATGCCGCCGACCGGCTTGTCGAACTCGGCCGCCGTGCCGAACTCCGCCGACACCGCCTCGACCAGCACGTCCGCCTTGCGCTTCAGCCGCGTGCGCAGCGCCTTCACGTGGCCGTCGAAGTGCTTGGCGGCGTACTCCGCCATCACCATCTGCTCGAGCGAGCCCGAGCCCGCGTCGTTCTTCAGCGCAATGATCTGGCCCATCAACGGCCAGCTCGCGACGAGGAAGCCGAGACGCAGCGCGGGCGCAATCGACTTCGAGAACGAGCCGATGTGGATCACCTGGTTGTTGCCGGCGCCGGCGAGACCATAGAACGCCGCCGGGCGCACGCCGGAGAACGTCAGGTCGGAATAGCAATCGTCCTCGTAGATCGGCACGCCATGCTTGGCCGAAAGCGCCAGGATCTCACGGCGCCGCCCCTCGGACATAACCGTGCCGGTCGGGTTCTGCACTGTCGGAATGGTGTAGATGTACTTGGCCCTGATGCCCTTCGCCTTGAGGTCGTCGAGGGCCTTGGAGAGCGCGGCGACGTCCATGCCGTCCTTGTCGACCGGGATGGCCACGATGTTGGCCTTCGCCCGCTTGAGGCGGGTAATGGCGCCACCGTAGTTCGCCTGCTCGATGATCGCCGTGTCACCGGGGCCGATCAGCAGCTCGTTGATCAGGTTCATGCCCTGTGACGAACCGCCGGTGATCAGGATCTCGTCCGCCGTGCAGTCGATGCCGGCGTCGGCCTTGAGCTTCCTGACCAGGAACTCCCGCAACGGCAGGTAGCCCTGCGGCCCGCTGGTCAAGCTGTAGGTCGCAAGAGTCCTGCCTTCACGGGCCAGAACCGCATCCGCGGCAGCCCGCAGCCCATCGACGGGAACGCTCTCCGCATCGTTGTGGCCACCCACGAAGTTGTACTTCGGGAACCCGGCGTACTTGACGGCGGCAGGCGGAAGGTCGGCGCGCAAGAGGCCGGCATAGTCAAGCTTAGCAGCAGGCATTTTTGGGTTTCCTTGTCGGCAAGCGTGTTTTCCGCGCCAACTTGACCCAACAACGGCTGCTTGTCACTTGGCGGTCATGCCGCGCTCGCGACGAAACGAAGAAAACGGGCGTTAACCGTCGAGTTCCCAACCGCCATCCGAAAGCCGGCAGGCGATGCCTTGGGTCTGCTTGGACCTGCTCGCGTCGTTGAGGGTCACGATGATGTGCCGGCAGACCCGCCCCAGAACGTCC
>LNFM01013729.1_pt1 | contig 11558 bp, 16 predicted proteins | sample 596031 | NCBI WGS metagenome assembly LNFM01 (sample SAMN04254537, study PRJNA301005) | activated carbon metagenome | isolation source: dual media filters at the Ann Arbor, Michigan drinking water treatment plant | place: USA: Ann Arbor | reverse complement strand
GGCCATGCTGCGCTCACCTTCGGTGACGCAGCCCGGCCCGGCTTTGCCTGCCTGACGCTACTTGCGGGCGTCCACGCTCCATGGCCCGGCGCCGGCCGCGGCCAGGTAGAGGAAGACGAAGCAGTACAGGATGGCGGCATCGCCGCCATTGTTCACCGGGTAGAAATCCTGCGGCGCATGCGCCAGGAAATAGGCGAAGGCCATGGTGCCGGAGGCGAGGAAGGCGGCCGGGCGGGTGAACAGGCCGATGGTGATCAGGACGCCGGTGACCAGTTCGATCACCCCGGCGATCCAGCCCATCGACATCATCGCCGGCGCGCCGCCACCCGCGGGGAAGCCGAGCAGCTTCTGGGTGCCATGGGCCAGGAATAGCAGCCCCGCCATGATCCGCAGGACGGAGAGCAGTTGCGGCGCGTAGGGGGCAAAGCGCGTGGTCAGCATTGTGTACGGTTCCGTTGTGCGTTCGTGCAGTAACGCAGGCGAGACCGGAACGGTATCAACGCTCGCGCAGCCGTGATGGGGCCGGATCAGGCGGTGGGCAGCCGGGTTCCGACCAGCACGTCCCGCGTCACCAGCCCGGCCAGCCGTGCCGCATCCCAGCCTTCCGTGCCGGCGGGGCGGGTGGGCAGGACCATCCAGCGGTAATCCGCGGTGCTGTCCACCACGCGGATCTGCGTCGCATCCGGCAGGGTGGTGCCCCATTCGGCCAGTACGCCGCGCGGGTCGCGGATGGCGCGGGCGCGGTAGGCGGCGGATTTGTACCAATGCGGCGGGTAGCCGAGCACGGCGCGCGGGTAGCAGGAACACAGGGTGCAGACGACCAGGTGATGCAGCCCCGGCGCATCCGCCAGCACGCCGAGCGGCGGGGCGCCGGCCATGGAGACACCCATCTGCTCCGCCGCCGCGCTGCCATCGCGCAGCAGCAGCGCGTGATAGGCCGGGTCCACCCAGGCGCGGGCCACCATGGCGGCGCCGATGCGCGGATCGGCGCGATCCGTGCGGGCGATCTGCTCCGCGATCTGGTCCTCGGTGACGATGCCGGCGGCGGCCAGCGCGGCGGTGAAGCGCGCCAGCAGCGCCTCGCTCCCAGGGGTCGGGGCGTGGGCCATCAGGCGGCGGGCTCCAGCCAATGCTCGTATAATTCGACCAGCACCGTGTCCCCGGCCTCGCCTTCGTTCCACAGGCCAGGCTGGTCGAAGCGCACATGGTACAGCGGGATGGTCGCGGCGGGGCGGGCGAAGGCCAGGTCCTCCGGGTTGCGGAAGGCGCCGAGCGGGCGTTCCACCACGCCTTCGCGGCCGCGCAGGTAATGCGGCGTGCGGATATGGCAGGGGCCGCGGGTTTCGGGATAATCCGCCTTCACGCGGATGCGGGCGCCGGGGGCGAAATGGGTCATCCGCGCACATCCTCCCATCCTACCACGCCCTTTTCCGCCATCAGGCCGGCGATCGAGCGCAGCCAGCGTTCATAATAGCCGAGGGCGTGGTACTCGGCCTCGGGAATTGCCTCCACCCCGCGGCGCAGCTCATCCACCGTCATCAGGCCGCGCTGGGCCAGAAGTTGGCGCAACGCATCCACCCGCTTGCCGAAGGCATCCGGCGGGGCTTCGTCATCCGGCTCCACCGGGGTGCAGCGGAAGCGGGGGGCGCCGCCGATGTCATGGGTGGCAGGGTTGGGGGTGGGGGCGTCTTCGGGCATGGGGGGAGCCTATTTGATCTCCTCCTCGAGTCCCACTCCCCAAAGCTCCGTCCGGCGCAGGAATCCGCGATGGCCGGCGACCTGCACCTCGCACCAGGGCGCGCCGGCCTCGCATTCGCGGATGCGGGCGATGACGTCGGGGCGAATGCGGGCGACGGCGGGGGTCTCGTCCCCCGCACGGCGGCGGAGCGTGGCCTCCGGCGTGGTGGCGGGGCGCACCAGCACGGTGCGGCGGCCGGCGAGGGTGGAGGAATGCACCCACCCCTCCGCCCCATCCACGTCGCGGATGCGGCGCCAGAGCTGGAACTCGCCAATGATCTGCACCGGCAGGTCGCGGCGCTGGAAGGTCCATTCGATCGGGTGGGTGGTGGCGGGGCCGACCCGCATATTCACCTCATCCGAGCGCAGCGCGGCAAAGCGCGGCAGGGGCAGCCCGGTGACGGAGCCGGTGCTGGGCAGCGGCGGCGGCGGGGTGGGGCGGCCGGCATCCGGCGAGCCAGATGCCGCGGCGGCCGCGGTCGCCGCGGCAGCAGCAGCCGCCGCCGCACCGGCGCCGGCCGCGGTTGTGTTGGCAGGCCGCCGGTTGGGCGGCGACTCGGGGCGTCCGACGGTGGGCGGCGCGGCCGTGCCGGGCCGGGGCTGGCCCGGGCGGGGCGACGTGGTGCTGGAAGTCGTGCCGGTGGAAGTTGTGCCGGTGGAAGTCGTGCCGGGGGACGCAACGCTGGGCGGCTGGGGCCGGGTTGGGGCCTGGGCGCGCGGCGGGGTCGGCCGCGCGGGCTGGGCCTGGGGCGTGGGCGGTCTGGGCGGCGCGGCCAGCGACCGGGGCTGCTCGGCCGGCACCGGGCGGGGTGCTGCCTGGGGTGCCGGCGGGGGTGGCGCCGCCTGGTTGGCGGGCCGGGGTGGCGGCAGGCTGCCCTGGATGGGAGCAAGGCTGGATTGCGCCGCAGCCCCCTGGCCGAGGGCGAACGGCGCCAGCAGAGCGATGGCGAAACGAGCGCGGTTGAAAGAACCCATGCCTGTTCCCTCCCTCATTCCGCCGTGTCGGGTCAAGCGCGCTACAGCGTCGCGATCTGGCCGCCGCCCACCGCGCCGAGAAAGGTCACCACCCCGGCCACCTCCACCCCCGGCGCCAGGGCACTGGCCGCGAGCCCTTCCGCCTTCAGCCCGGCCTCGCAGGCGATGCGGCGGATACCGAGCTCGGCCGCGGCCTCCAGCAGCTCCGCCAGGGTGGCGACGCCGCGTTCGGCCAGCAGCGCCTCCCGCGCCTCGCCCAGCAGGGGGCAGGGGTCGCGGAACAGGTGGCAGCCGGCATTGCTGGCGAAGATCACCACATCCCGCCCCACCGCCGCCGCGCCGGTGGCCAGCACCAGGGCGTAATGGGCGCGGTCATGCGCGCCGGACAGCAGCAGGATCCCGAGCGTTGTGTTCATTCCGACGGCCCTTTCGCGTGACCGCTCCGGGCCGCCCTCAACGCCGGGCGGAAACCTGCGGTTTCCTTGGCTTCGCCGCATGAGCGGCGGGCCGCATTCGCGGCCTCGGACCGGCCTTCAGGCCGCTCCGCTGATATCACACCGCGCAGACCGGTGCGACGGGCTCGGCATGGGCCGACAGGTCGCGGATGCTGGGGGCTTCGCCACATAGCGCGCAGGCCGGGTCGCGCCGCAGCTTCACGGTGCGGAACCGCATATCCAGCGCATCCCACAGCAGCAGCCGGCCGGACAGACCCTCCCCGATCCCCAGGATGTGCTTCAGCACCTCCGTCGCCTGCAAGGTGCCCATCACGCCGGTGACGGCGCCCAGCACGCCGGCCTCGGAACAGGTGGGAACCAGCCCCTCCGGCGGCGGTTCGGGGTGCAGGCAGCGGTGGCAGGGGTGGGGGGCGCCTTCATGGCCACGGAAGACGGAAAGCTGGCCCTCGAAGCGCAGCACGGCGGCGGAAACCAGCGGGCGACGCAGCAGATGGCAGGCATCGCCCAGCAGGAAGCGCGTGGCGAAATTGTCCGTGCCGTCGCAGACCAGGTCGTATTTGCCGATATTCGCCCAGGCCCAGGCGGCATCGAGGCGCCGCGCATGCACCTCCACCCGGGTTTCCGGGTTCAGCGCGGCGATGGTCTCGGCGGCGCTTTCGGCCTTGTTGCGGCCGATGCGGGCGGTGTCATGCGCCACCTGGCGTTGCAGGTTGGACAACTCCAGCCGGTCATCGTCGATCAGCCCGAGGGTTCCCACGCCGGCCGCGGCGAGGTACAGCGCCAGCGGCGAGCCAAGGCCGCCGGCGCCAACCAGCAACACCCGCGCCGCGCGCAGCTTCGCCTGACCGATGGCTCCCACCTCATCCAGCAGGATGTGGCGCGAGTAGCGGCGAATTTCCGCCTCGGAAAAATCGAGGTCCAGATCAGGGTCCATCCGCGGGATATGGGCGTGCCGCGCGGCTCCGTGCAAGACGCGGTTCACGCCTGGTTCATGCCTGCGGTGGCATGCGGCGAGGGTACGGAGGAGCATGCGACGGTTGATGCGGTGGCTGGTGAGCCTGGGCTTCGGGATGCTGCTGGCCGGCCCGGTCTGGGTAAGCCCGGCCTGGGCCTGCCCGGATGTGCTGCTGGGCGATAGCCTGGCGGTCGGCATGGCCCCCCATGCGCGCGCCGCCGGCTTCGAGGTGATCGCCCAGAACGGCGCCGGCCTGCCCTGGCTGCGCCAGCAGACGCCGCGCTGCACCGGCCGGCTGGTGCTGGTCTTCGGCACCAATGATCTGCGCGGCCTGGCACCGGAGGCGGCGGAGGCCTATCCGCGCCAGATCGCCGCCATCATGGAACGCTGGCCGGCGGAACGGATCATCTGGGCCACGCCGGGCTGCTTCGCCCGCGACCGGGCGCTGGAGCAGGCCAGCCTGCTGCTGGACCGGGCGCTGCTGGACAGCCAGACCCGCGCCGATGCGGCGCTGGCGCATCTGCCGGCGCTGCATCGCGGCCGGATTTCCCGCTGCGACTACCCGACGGCCGATGGCGTCCACCCCACGGCCGATGGCTATCGCGCCTGGTGGCAGGGGCTGCAGGGCATGATGGCTCAGCGCCCGGCGCCGAGCGCGGCGCGGGCTGCCTCCACCATGTCCGGTATGCCCAGCGCGGCCATCGCCGCATCCCAGGCCTCGGCCAGGGCGATCACCGCCTCCGTCCCCGGCACCAGCGGCAGCCCATAGGCCGCATCCAGCATGGCGCCGGATCGGCCGGCGGCGAAGACCAGCAGGGCCAAGGCCACCACCCAGGCCGCGGCGCCGGCCGTGCGGGTGGCGGTGCGGGGGGAGAAATCATCCGGCAGCGGGCTGGGCTGGGCTTCGAGCCAGGGCTGGCGCATTGGTCATGAAATCCCGTCTTGATCCGCGGCTATCCGCGGTGTCAGCGCGGCCTTGTAGGTCGCATGCAAGGTCCAGCTGGCCGATACGATCAAGGCCACGCTCCAGGCGGCGAGGCGATACCCGCCACTACCCGCATCGGCAACCATGCCGGGCAGCGACACGACGAGCTGGATGGCGATGAACCCCAGAAATGGGGTCAGAAGTATCTGGACGATGGACAGCAATCCGAAGAGCGATGGCAGCCTGAAGACATAAGCCGCCAGCGCGACCAGGGCGAAGAAGAGGGCCAGCAACACGATCGCAGCCTCAGGGCCTTGTGCCGAAAGGTCATGGGCAGCGGTTGCCGTGAGACCGCCGAGAGATGCGTTCGCGAAAAGGGCGCGTGCGCTGCGGGTCATCTCCGGCTGACTCCTAACCAATGGTAGATCGGTCGCGAGGCTGCGAGGTTTGCACAGGATCCGCGAAACGCCATTGGCATGTGAGACACGCGCTCAGAACTGGAAGTAGATGAAGGGCGCCACGCCCTCCGGCGCGGCCAGGATGATGGCCAGCATCGCCAGGCCGAAGACCAGGCCAAGCAGCGGTGCCGGCAGGGGTCGCAGCGCATCCTCCAGCCGCTGGCGCAGGTTGGGCGGGGCGAAGTGCAGGCCGAGGCCGAGCGCGATGATGGCCAGCAGCCGCGGCGTCCAGGCCGACTCCTGCACCAAGGCGGGCGCGGCGCCCCAGAGGCCAGTCCAGACCCCCTGTGCCAGCGCGGCGACGGTGGCCAGGTCCGGCGCGCGGAACAGTACGAAGGCGGCGACCACGATATGGAAGGTGATCGCCCAGCGCAGCACCCGCCCGGCGGCGGAAGCCGGCACGGCACGCCCGCCGAGCGCGCGTTCCACCACCAGCGCCAGCCCGTGCACCAGCCCCCACAGCACGAAGGTCCAGGCCGCGCCGTGCCAGATGCCGCCCAGCAGCATGGTCAGCAGCAGGTTGCGCCGGGTGCGCCCCTCGGGCCCCCAGCTGCCGCCCAGCGGCTTGAACAGATAGTCCCGCAGCCAGGTGGAGAGCGAGATGTGCCAGCGCCGCCAGAACTCGGACAGGGTCAGGGCGCGGAAGGGCTGGTCGAAATTCCGGGTGAAATGATAGCCGAGCAGCGCCGCCAGCCCGATCGCCATGTCCGAATAGCCGGAGAAATCCAGCCAGATCTGAAGGGTATAGCCATAGCAGGCCAGGATGATGTCGAGCGCGCCCCAGGCGCCGGGGTCGCGGAACACCGGGTCCACCAGCCCCGTCGCCAGCTCATTCGCCAGCAGCATCTTCTTGGCGAGGCCACCCAGGATCAGCAGGCCGGCCATCACCACCGGCACCCGCGCGCGGTCCGGCAGGGCATGCAGCTGCGGCAGGAAGCCCGCGGCGCGGACGATGGGGCCGGCCGCCAGATGCGGGAAGAAGGTCAGGTAGACCAGCACCTTCAGCGGTGAGCGTTCAGCCGGCGCGGCGCCGCGATGCACATCGACCATGTAGGAGATGGCCTGGAACACGTAGAATGAGATGCCGACCGGCAGCAGGATCTCCGGCATCGGCAGCGGCGGCAGGCCGAGCGCCACCGCGATGGGCGAGGTCTCCCGCAGCAGGAAGCCGGCATATTTGAACCAGCCGAGCCACAGCAGCACCCCGGCGACGCCGAGCCACAGCAGCCCCCGCCCCCGGCCCTGCTCCACCCCGCGCCCGACCGCCCAGGTCCATAGCCCGACGCCGAGCAGGGCGGCGCAGAAGGCCAGGCTGAAGGCGGCGTAGAACACCAGGCTGGCGGCCAGCAGGAAGGGCAGCACCAGCGCCGGCAGGTGGCGTACCAGCAGCCAGTGCCCGGCAAACACCACGGCGAAGAAGATCGCGAAGATCCCGGTCGGAAACAGCATCGGCCGGGGTCAGGCGCCGGCGGGGCCGAGGCCGGCGCCGCGCAGCAGATGCGCATGCAGCCGGTCCGCCGTCAGCCGGTAGCCATCGACGGTGAAATGCACCAGATCCGGCCGCATCAGCGGCGGGTTGGCCTGCACCAGGCGCGGCAGGCGGCAGACATCCTGCGTCACCTCCGCCGACCAGTCGAAGAAGCCCACCCTTTCGCTGGCGGCGACCTGGCGCTGGGTGGCGCGCACGGCGGATAGCGCCGGCAGAGGGGTAACGGGGCAGGCGCCGCGGCCGCGCCGGATCGGGCGGCCCGCATCCGGCACGCCCATCAGCAGGATGCCGCTGCGCGGGCTGGCGGCGCGCAGCGCGGCGATGCGGCGGGACAGGGCCAGGCCATAGGCGGCAGCATCGAAATCCCGGTCCGTCGCTTCATTGGTGCCGTATTCCAGGATGATCAGCGCCGGCGGCGCCACCGCCAATTCGCGCGCCAGGATGGCGGGGCTGCGGTTGTCCAGCGTGGCCAGGGTGGCGCCATTGATGCCGAAGGCCTCCACCATCACGCCGGAGCCGCGCCGGTCCACGCCCCAGCCCAGCAATTCCACCTGGCCATCGCCCACCAGTTCCAGCGCCACCTCCCGGCTGCCGGGGGCCAGGTCCAGGCGGATCAGCCGCGTCGTCGGCCCGGCGGTGCGGGTGGCGCGCGGCAGCTCCGCGATGCCGGTGTTCAGCACGCGGAAGCTGCCGCTGTCCGGGCCGCATTGCAGTACCAGGTGCAGCCGGTCGAAGCCGCGCGGGTCGCTGCTGCGCAGGCCGATCCGGTCCCCGGCGCGGGATCCGGCCAGGCGATAGCCGGACAGGCCGAAGGGGCCGGGGGTGGCGGCACGCAGCGCATGGGCGGCGGACCATTCCCCCTCCTGCTCCAGCGTGATGCCGGCGGGCAGGAAGCCGCGCTGCGCCCGGCCGGGCGGCATGCGGCCGGGGCCGAGGGCGCCGAAGCGGCCTTGCAGATGGTCCCGCAGCCGCTCCGCCAGGCGCGGGAAGGCGATGTGGCTGTCGCCCAGCATCAGCACCAGCGCGCGGCCGCGGGCGCCGCCCTGCAAGGCGCGCAGCGCGGTGCCCAGCGGCGCCAGCGGGTCGGCGCCGGCGGTGGCGGGCAGCAGCGCCTCGAACGCCGAATCCGCGGTGGCCTGCAGCCCTTCGGCCCGCAGGGCGGCCTCGGCGGCCGGGGTGGTGGGGATGGATTCGCTGCGGCATCCGGCCAGCAGGCCGGAGAGCGCGATGCCTGAAATAAGGCCGCGTCGTTTCAACATCCTGCGGCCCTGATCCTTATCCTGTTCATCTTCGACTGCTACCATGCCGCAAATCCTCGTGCATGCGGAGCCTCGGATGCGGTCGCGTCGCAGCCTTTCTCGTCCTGGGCCAGCCCGGCCGGCACTGCTTGGCCGGCGTAGCCTGCTGCTGGCCGGTGCCGCCGCAGCGCTCGGGCCTGCCGCATCCCGCGCCGAGACGCCAGCCGCGATGCCACCAGCCGTGATGCCTCCAGCCGTGATGCCACCAGCCGTGATGCTACCAGACCGGCTGAGCCTGCTGTTCCTGGGCGATTCGCTGGCGCAGGGCCTGTTCCTGTCGCTCAGCCCCGTGCTGCGCCGCCGGTCGACGCCGCGCGTCATCAACGGCACGCTGCACGCCACCGGCGTGACCCGCACCGATGAACATGACTGGACCACGGTGACGCGCGACCTGGTGGCGCAGCATCACCCGCAGCTCGCGGTGTTCTGGATCGGCGCCAATGATTTCCGCCCCCTGGTGGTGCGGGAGGAGCGCACGCGCCACCGATTCGGCACCCCGGGCTACGCCGAACACTATACCCGCCGGGTGGCGGAGATGGTGACCCATGCGACCGGATCCGGCGCCCGCGCCGTCTGGCTCGGCCTGCCCAATATGCGGGAGCCGCAATTCGCCGGCGCGGCACGGCAGCTGAACGCCATCCAGCAGGCGGCGGCGGAGGCGGCGGGCGCCATCTGGGTGGATACCTGGGAGGCGACCAGCGATGCCGAGGGCCGCTTCCTGCCCGCCGTGCCGCAGCCGGCGGCCACGCGGGTGTTCCGCGCCGAGGATGGCGTGCATTTCACCGGCTGGGGCTATCTGCGAATCGGCGCGCTGCTGTTCGAGGCCGCGGCGGAGCATTTCCCGGACCTCGCCCCGGGCCTGGGCCGGCTGACCGAGGCCTGATCAGACCTCCGCGCAGCCGAAGCGCAGCAGATTGCCGTGCGGGTCGTGCAGGTGGAATTCGTGCATGCCCCAGGGGCGCAATTCGAAGGGTGACAGGCGTGGCACGCCACGCGCCGCGAATTCCGCATGCAGCGCCGGCACCTGCCCGCCACGGATGTAGCAGGAGGTGTGCTCGGCATCGGCGCGCCGCGTGGTGAGCCAGAAATGCAGCTCCATCGCGTCCCGCTTCACGATGCCGTAGTCGCCGAAGACCTGCCCGGTGAAGCCGAGCTGGTCGCGGTAGAAATCCAGCGTCTCCGCCAGGTCCAGCGAGGCGAGGATGGGGAAGCAGCGCGCCCAGTCCGGGACGGGCGTCATGCCGGCTGCCAATCCCGCCAGAAGCCTTCCGGCGCCGGGCGTTCCGGGCGCGGGCGCTCGGCCTCCGGCGTGCCGATATAGATCCAGCCCAGCAGCCGGTCGGCCTCCGCGAAGCCCAGCGCCGCCTTGATGGTGGGGTCCTGCAAGGCGGGGGAGGACAGCCAGCAGCAGCCGAAGCCCATGGCATCCAGCGCGTTGAGAAAATTCATGATGCCGGCGGCAGCGGTGGCTTCCTGTTCCCAGGCGGGAATCTTGGAATGTGCGCGGATCACGGCGCCGGCGGCCACCACCAGCGGGGACCGCAGCGGCTTCAGCCTTTCCAGCTCAAGCCGCCCCTCCGGCGTCTCCGGCGCACGGGCCTGCAAGGTGCGGGCGAGCAGCTCGCCGAAGGCGGCACGGGCCTCACCCTGGATGCCGACGAAGCGCCAGGGGCGCAGCCAGCCATGGTCCGGCGCGCGGGCGGCCGCGGCGACGGCCAGCGACAGCGCTGCCGCATCCGGGGCCGGGTCGTGCAATTGGCGTGGGGGTACGGAAGCGCGGGCGAGCAGGGCGCGCACGGCTTCGTTCATGGGCGGGGGGAAGGGGGCTTCGGGCATGGTCGTCCTGCGGCGGGGTACGACCTAGATGGGCGGGGGTCGTCCCCCGCCCAAGCCCCCCACCCAAACCCGGCACCCAAACCCGGCGCGGTTCAGCCGAAGATGTCGGCCGGGCTGTCCTTCCGCAGGCTGTCGCCCAATTCGCGGCCTATCGCCGCCGCATCGGCCGGCGCGCCCCACAGCTTGCGCTTCAGCAGGAAGGACCCGTCCGCGCGGGCCACCAGGCCGGTCAGTTGCAGCGATCCATCCGGGCGAAGCTGCGCGTGGCCGCCGATCGGCGTGCGGCAGGATCCATCCAGCGATCCCAGAAGCGCGCGCTCGGCGGCGCTGACGCAGGCGGCGTCCCGGTCCTCGATGGCGGAGAGCAGCTCCCGCAGCTCCACGTCATCGGCGCGGACGGTGACGCCGACAATGCCCTGGCAGGCGGCCGGGACCATGGTTTCGGCATCCAGCACCACCGCGGCCTCGTGCTCCATCTCCATGCGCTTCAGCCCGGCGATGGCGAGCAGGGAGGCCTGCGGCCCGCCTTCCGCCCGCACCTTGGCCAGGCGCATCTGCACATTACCGCGGATGATCTCCACCTGCAGGTCCGGCCGGGCATGCAGCAACTGGCTCTGCCGGCGGATGGAGGCGGTGCCGATCAGCGCCCCATGGGGCAGGCAGCCATAGGGGTCCTCGGAGCTGGCGCCGGGGCAGGTCGGGCCGAGCACGATGGCGTCGCGGCTATCCTCCCGCTTCAGGGCGCAGGCCAGGACGATGCCGGGTGGCAGTTCCGTCTCCAGGTCCTTCATGCTGTGGACGGCGAAATCGACCCGCCCATCCAGCAGCGCCTCATGGATTTCCTTGGCAAACAGGCCCTTGCCGCCGATATCCGCCAGCCGCCGGTCCTGCACCAGGTCGCCGGAGGTGGCGATGATGCATTCCTCGAAGGCCTTCACCTCCCGCAGCAGGGGGCAGACCTTGGTGATCAGGCCGAGGAAATGCCGCGTCTGCCACAAGGCCAGCGGCGATCCGCGGGTGCCGACCTTGAGCGGCAGGGTGCGGGTGGAATGCCGGTGCTGCGGCGAATGGCCGTGGATGGCACCGCGCTGGCGCAGACCCTGGGGACCGGTGGAATCGAGGGAAGAAAGCAGCATGGTCAGGCGTCTCCACGCGAGATCGGGGCAGTCCGGTCCAGGCGAGGCCCCGCAAGGCCAAGAAGATGCGCCATGTCCTTGAAAAATATCTTGATGTGCGTCAACGGATTCTGCCGCACCAGTTCCTTGTTCATATAGGCCTCCCAGGTCAGGCGCTGGACGTCCTTGTCCTGGCAGATCGCAACGAACTTCTCGCGGCGCTTATCCGACGAGTACCAGAAATACTGCATGATCCCGAGGATCAGGAAGACGCGGCCATGCGCCTTCATGAAGCGCTTGCGGGCGGTCCGCAGC
>LNFM01011985.1_pt1 | contig 11559 bp, 12 predicted proteins | sample 596031 | NCBI WGS metagenome assembly LNFM01 (sample SAMN04254537, study PRJNA301005) | activated carbon metagenome | isolation source: dual media filters at the Ann Arbor, Michigan drinking water treatment plant | place: USA: Ann Arbor | reverse complement strand
GGCTCGACGCTGTCGATCAACGGCGGCCAGCATATGTACTGACAATCGGCCGATAAGCGCCATGATGGGGCCGGCGTCATGCCGGCCCTTTTTTGTTCTGCGGGAGTAACCAATGGCCAAATTGACTGAATACAAGGACATGAACCCGCGCGCCAAGGCGGTGGTCGAGGGCATCGCTGCGGCACGCGGCACCGATCCCGCCGGCATCAACAATGTGTGGAAGGCGCTCGCCCGCCATCCCGACGTCATGGAGCGTTTCGCCGCCGAGATGAAGGCGGTGATGGCGCCGGGCAAGCTCGACGGACTCACCAAGGAGCTGATCTATCTCGCCGTGTCGATGGCCAACCAGTGTGACTACTGCATCAACTCGCACGGCCACATGGCGCGCCAGAAGGGGCTGACTGACGAGATATTCGGCGAATTCATGGCGGTCGTGCTGGCGGCGCAGAAGGGCAACAAGATCGCGACGGGCTATCGTGTCCCGGTCGATGCCGCGTTCGAGGAGAAATGATGGTCTGGGACGCCAATCTCTACCTGAAGTTCGCCGACCATCGCGTGCGGCCCGCCCTCGACCTGATGGGCCGGCTCGATCCGGCCAATGGCGCCCGGCCGGGCCATGCGATCTACGATCTCGGCTGCGGCGCCGGCAACATCTCGCGCATCCTGGCCGAACGCTTTCCCACGGCGGAGATCGTCGGCATCGATTCGTCGGAAGAGATGCTGACGAAGGCGCGCACGCAGACACCTGACAGCCGCGTGACTTTTGCCAAGGGCGATCTCGCGCAGTTCAAGCCGGGCACGCCGCCAAGGATCCTCTACAGCAACGCCGCCTATCATTGGCTGGAGGGGCACATCGACATGTTCCCCGGCCTGATGAAACTGCTGCCCTCGGGTGGCCAGCTCGCCATCCAGATGCCGCGCAACCACGAGGCACCCTCGCACGCGCTGATGCGCACCGCGGCCGAGGCGGGACCGTGGCGCGACAAGCTTGCCCAGGTGCGCACGATCCGGCCGGTGCTGGAGCCCGCACGTTACTACGATGTCCTGAAACCGCTCTGCTCGGATCTCGAAATCTGGGAGACGATCTACCAGCAGCCGCTCACGGGAAAGGATCCGGTGGCGCAATTCACGGCCAGCACGGGCCTGCGCCCGTTCCTCGACCTGCTGGCGGAGCCGGAACGCACGGCGTTCTACGACACCTATGCAGCCCTGGTCGCCAGGGCCTATCCGACACGCGCCGACGGCATCACGATCTTCCCGTTCCGCCGGCTGTTCATCGTGGCGCGCCGCGCATGAGGATCGGCCGCCGCCTCGCCGTCGTTGCCGTGCTGCTGCTGGCGGCCTGTCGCGTGCCGGTTTCTTTGGCGGCGCCGCAGACGATGGTGGCGGCGGCCCATCCGCTGGCGGTCGAGGCCGGCCTCGACATGCTCCGGCGCGGCGGCACCGCCGTCGATGCGGCGATTGCCGTGCAGATGATGCTGGGCGTCGTCGAGCCGCACGCCTCGGGAATCGGCGGCGGCGGTTTCCTGTTGAACTACGACAAGGCGACCCAGGCCCTCGCCGTCTATGACGGCCGTGAGGCAGCGCCTGCGGGCGCTACGCCCGCGATGTTCCTCGATCGCGACGGCAAGCCGCTAGGCTATCGCGCGGCCGTCGCGTCCGGCATCTCCGTCGGCGTGCCCGGCGTGCTGGCGATGCTGGAGCTCGCGCACAAGGAACACGGCAAGCTTCCCTGGAGCGCGCTGTTCGAGCCGGCGATCGCCGCGGCTCGCGACGGTTTCGCCGTGCCGCCGCGGCTCGCCAACTGGCTCTTCCGGATGCCGGGGCTTCGGGACGAGCCCGCCATCCGAGCGCTCTACTTCAATGCCGACGGCTCGCCCAAGAAGGCGGGCGACAGGATCGCCAATCCCGATCTTGCCGAAACGATGCGCCTGATCGCCGACGGCGGCACGGGCGCCTTCTATCGGGGAGCGATTGCCGCCGAGCTGGTCGATCGCGTGCGCAATCACGCGAGGCCGGGCACGCTCTCGCTCACCGATCTGGCCGACTATCGCCCGATCAAGCGCGAGCCGGTGTGCGCGCCCTATCGCCTCTGGATCGTCTGCGGCGCGCCGCCGCCGTCGTCGGGCGGCATCGCGGTTCTGCAGGTGCTGGAGCTGCTCGAACCGTTCCAGATCTGGCGCGACGCGCCCAACAGCCTGCGCCCGGTCCATCTCATCGCCGAGGCGAGCCGCTTGGCCTTTGCCGACCGCGATCGCTATGTCGCCGATCCCGCCTTCGTGGACGTACCGGTGGCGGGCCTGCTGTCGCCGGCCTATCTCTCGGAGCGCCGCTGGCTGATGTCGACGGACCGCAGCATGGGTCCGGTCGGACCCGGCGTGCCGCCGGGATATGTCGAACGCGGCACCAGCCACATGAGCATCGTCGATCGCTGGGGCAATGCGGTGAGCTTCACCACCACCATCGAGGCGCCGTTCGGCGCCCAGATCATGCTGCGCGGCTTTCTCTTGAACAACGAGCTCACCGATTTTTCGCCGGAGCCCGAGGCCAACGGCAGGAAAATCGCCAACCGGGTCGAGCCGGGCAAGCGGCCGCGCTCCTCGATGTCGCCGACCGTGGTCCTCGACCGCGACCGCCGCCTCGTGCTGGCCGTGGGCTCGGCGGGCGGATCGCGCATCATCGGCGACGCCCTTCACGCCGTGATCGGCATGCTCGACTGGGACCTGCCGGTTGCTGCAGCCCTCGCGCAACCCAGGGTGAACAACCGCAATGGCGCGACGGAACTGGAAGCGGCCACGCCGGCGGCCGACCTGGCGGACCGCTTGCGCGCCTTGGGCCATCAAGTACAAGTCCGCGTGCATGAGGGGGGCCTCACCGGCATTCGCCGGATGGGCGATGGGTGGGACGGCGGTGCCGATCCCCGTCGCGATGGTACTGCCCGGGGAGAATAGAGTGTCCGCGAAGAAACTGCCGAGTGTCCTGCTGCGCGCCGGCGAGGACCGGCGCGTCCGGTCGGGCCATCCCTGGGCCTTCTCCAACGAGATCCTGATGGACGCCGAGACCAAGGCGCTGCCGCCGGGCTCGCTGGTCATCCTGCGCACGCCGGGCGGCGAGGCGCTGGGCGTCGCCACCTTCAATCCGCATTCGCTGATCGCGGCCCGGTTGCTCACCTCGAATCCCGAGGCCACGATCGACGCGCTGTTCTTTGGCCGTAAGCTCGCCAACGCCACGGCGCTGCGTGACCGGCTGGTCGGCGTTCCCTACTATCGCCTCATCCATGCCGAGGCCGACGGCCTGCCCGGTGTGATCATCGACCGCTTCGGCGATGCCGTGGTCATGCAGGTGAATTCCGTTGGCATGGATCATCTGACACCGATCCTGCTGGAAGCCATCGAGGCCGAGCTGTCGCCGCGCGTCATCGTGCTCAAGAACGATTCGCCGGTGCGCGAGCTCGAAGGGCTGAAGCGCGAGACGACGATCGCCAAGGGCGAGCTCGACGGACCGATCGAGCTGGTCGAGAACAACGCGAAGTTCGTGGCCGACTTGTCGGGTGGCCAGAAGACCGGCTGGTTCTATGATCAGCGCGACAACCGACGCTTCATGGCGCGCTTCGCCAAGGATGCGCGAGTGCTCGACGCCTATTGCTACAGCGGCGGTTTCGGTGTGCTCGCGGCCAAGCATGGCGCCAAGTCGGTGACCTGTCTCGACCGTTCGCAGCCCGCGCTCGACTCCGCCGCCAAGGCCGCTTCCCTGAATGGCGTGAGCGGCGTCATGACTTTCCAGAAGGGCGAGGTCTTCGACACGCTGGAGAAGCTCGAACCCAACGGCCGCAACTTCGACGTCGTGATCTGCGATCCGCCGGCCTTTGTGAAGAGCCGCAAGGATATCAAGGTGGGTGTCCAGGGCTATCGCAAAATGGTGCGGCTGGCGGCGCCGCTGGTTGCGCCGGGCGGCTTCCTGTTCGTCGCCTCGTGCTCGCATCTGGTCGAGGCGCCGCTGTTCGGCGAGCAGGTGCGCCGCGGCCTGCGAGATGCAGGGCGCAACGCGCGCATCCTGCGCAGTGCGGGCGCCGCGCTCGACCATCCGGTGCATCCCGGCCTGCCCGAGACCGCCTACCTGAAGGCGATGACCCTGCAGATCGACTGACATGCTTCAAGCGGGCCCACGCAACCTCATCACCGACGTCGATGGCATCCTGGTCGGCAATGCCGAAGATCGGCGGGTGCGTTCGGGCGTCAGCGTCGTGCTGTGCGAGACGCCGTCGACGGCGTCGGTCGATGTGCGCGGCGGGGCGCCGGGCACGCGCGAGACCGACCTGCTCGATCAATCGTGCCGGGTCGATCGCATCGATGCCGTCTGTCTCTCCGGCGGCTCGGCGTTCGGTCTGTCGGCGGCCGATGGCGTCATGCGCTGGCTGAAGGAGCGCGGCCGCGGCGTCGCCCTTGCCGACGTCATCGTGCCGATCGTGCCCTCGGCCATTCTCTTCGATCTGCTGAACGGCGGCGACAAGGGCTGGGACTGGCCGCCCTATCGCGAGCTCGGGCATGACGCCACGCGACGCGCCGGCCGTGACTTCGCACTCGGCAATACAGGCGCCGGGCTGGGCGCCAAGGCGGGCAATCTCAAGGGCGGCCTGGGCAGTGCCTCGGCGATCGATCCGGCGACGGGCCTGCAGGTCGGCGCGCTCGTGGCGGTCAACGCGCGTGGCTACACCACCATGGGCGACTTGCCCCATTTCTGGGCCTGGGCGCTGGAACAGAACGGCGAGTTCGGCGGCCTGCCGCCGCCGGCGCGCGGCCTGGCGCTACAGGTGTCGCACAGCCGCGCGGACCTGACTCATGATCCGGCCGATGCCGCACGCAGCGACCCACGCGGCAACACCACCATCGCCGTGGTGGCGACCAATGCGAAGCTCGATAAGGCCTCGGCCAAGCGGCTGGCCGTGATGGCGCAGGATGGGCTCGCCCGGGCGATCCGGCCGGTGCATACGCCGCAGGATGGCGACACGGTCTTCGCCATCGCCACCGGCAAACGCGATCTCGGTGACGATCCGTTTGCGTTGGCCGAACTCGGCACACTGGCCGCCGACTGCCTGGCCCGCGCCGTGGCGCGCGGCGTCTACAATGCCGAATCGCTGGGTGCGGCGCGGAGCTGGCGCGACGTGTTCGGCCGTCCCAAGGCCTAGCACAGCCCGACCGGGCAGCCCTGCCATTGGCACATGGCGCCTCGGGCCGTAACATGTGTGCCTCCTCGCGAGGGTTGCCTCATGACCGGGCTGATCTTTCTGGCGGCGGCGATAGCCATGATGACGGCCCTGGCCGGCTATCGCGGTGTCGCGATCGGCTTGTTCTGCATGAGCTTCGTCGGTGCGGCCCTGTGGTTCGACCGTCACCTGGCCGACCCGCTGGGCCTGGCGCTCTAGAGCCGCCGCATGGGAGCTCTTATTCGCCTGGGCAATGCCGCCGGTGCGGCCGGCATGGCCATCATCCTGCTGATCGTCTTCGGTTTGCAGTTCGGGCTCAAGGAACTGCCGTGCCCGCTCTGCAATCTCCAGCGCGTCGCCTTTGTCCTCTGCGGCTTCGGCTTCCTGCTCAACCTGCGCTTCGGCGCGCAGCCACTGCACTATGCGCTCATCCTGCTGGCCGCGCTGTTCGGCCTGACAGTTTCCGGCCGCCAGGTGCTGATGCACATCATGCCTGGCGGCAGCGCCTACGGCTCGCCGGTGCTCGGCCTGCATCTCTACACCTGGGCGCTTGTGCTGTTCTTTGCCGTGATCGCCGCCGTGGCCCTGCTGATGATCTTCTCCGCGCGGCCCGAGCATCACAACACCGATCACCAGGCCACGCTGCGCTTCCGCGGCGTCTACCGCCTGGCCGCTTACCTGCTGATCGCCGCGACCCTCGCCAACGCCATCAACAGTTTCCTGTTGTGCGGACCGGTCGAATGCTCCGGCAATCCGACGGACTACTGGATATCGAAATATCTGCCGATCTGACTCGCTGCGAGGATTTCATCATGCCCATCGACGTCTTCCTTCCCTCGCGCCGCGCCCTGCTCGCGGCGGCGGCGGTGATTGCCGTCGTCGGCACTGCCCAGGCTCGGGGTTCGGACGATCCCGCCCGACTTGTCTCGATCATGGACAGCTACGCCGCCGCCCTGCGCGCGAACAATGTCGAGGCGCTGGTCGCGCTCTACGCCTCCAACGGCGTGTTCATGCGCGACAACATGCCCGCGGTCGTCGGCCGCGAGGCGCTGCGGGCGGCCTATCGCGAGGTCTTCGCCACGCTGAAGGTCGATCTCGGCTTCACCATCCAGGAAACGGAAGTCGCGGGCGACATGGCCTGGTTGCGCGCCACCTCGTCCGGGCGCATCAGGGTTCTCGCGACTGGCATGGAAAGTGCGGAGGCCTTCAACCTGGTGGTCATCTTCCGGCGCGAGGCCGACGCCTGGAAAATCCGCAACTACATCTACGCGTCCAGCAGGCCAGGGATGGGAGCGGCGAAATAAATGACCGACGAACGCTACACCGTGGTCCTGGGCGACCGCCGCTATGCCATCCACCGCAAGTGGGCGCGGCTGCCGGCGGGCGAAAGCTTCGGCTTCCTGTCCGACCTGATGGTCGACGGCGAGGGCCGCGTTCACGTGGCACAGCGCGGCACCGACCGGCCGGTCCTGGTGTTCGGCCGCGACGGCAAGCTGATGGGAAGCTGGGGTGAGGGGCAGCTCGCCGAGCCGCACTATCTCAATGCCGCCCCCGACGGCACCATCCTGGTGGCCGACCGCGACGCCCATCAGGTGCTGCGCTTCGATCTCGCCGGCAAGCTCCTCCAGGCTTTGGGCAAGCGCCACTGGCCCTCGCTCGATGCGCCGTTCAACCATCCGACGGCGGCGGCCCAGGCGCCCGATGGCGAGATCTATGTCGCCGACGGTTACGGCAATTCCAGCGTCCATCGCTTCGCCGCCGACGGCACGCTGATCGCCACCTGGGGCGGACCGGGGACCGGCGACGGCGCCTTCACCACGCCGCACGCCGTCTGGGTCGACCGCTTCGGCAAGGTGCTGGTGGGCGATCGCGAGAACAACCGCATACAGGTGTTCGACCGTGACGGCGCTTTTCTCGCCGCCTGGGGCGATTTCTATCACCCCATGCAGATCTGGGTGGACGACCGCGACTTCGTGTTCGTGACCGACCAGATCCCGCGCATCAGCCTGCTCTCTCCCGACGGCAGGCTGGTCGGCCGCTGCCGCGGTGCGATCAACGGCGCGCATGGTCTTTCCGGCGATGCCGAGGGTAATCTCTATCTGGCCGAGCTGCCGCCGCAGGAGATCACCAAGCTTGAACGGTTGAACTGAGAGTAAGGGTGTTGAAGATGGACAAGCAAACGATTGAATTCCTGGCGCGCCGCGCCGGCCTCGACAAGGCGCTGGCTGAGCATCCCGAGGATGTCGCCGCCGCCGCCACGCAGGCGGCCGATGTCGCCCGCAAGATCAAGGTGCCGGCCGATCCGCGGGCCGAACCGTGGCCGCCCATGCGCGCCGGCAACGGTCTGTGAGTTTTTAGACATGACCGACCTGCACTGGATGACGGCCGTTGCCGCGGCCAAGGCGATTGCCGCCAAGGAACTTTCACCGGTCGAGCTCACCGCGGCGCTGCTTGCCCGCATCGAGCGGCTCGATCCCAGGCTCAATGCCTTCATCCGCCTCGACGGCGAAGCCGCCATGGCGGCCGCGCGCACGGCCGAGGCCGAAATCGCCTCGGGCCGCAGTCGTGGCCCGCTGCACGGCGTGCCGGTCGGCATAAAAGACATCATCGACGTCGCGGGCCTGCCCACCACCGGTCATTCCAAGATTCTGGCCGATAACGTCGCCACCTCGGACGCGGTCTGCGTCTCGAAGCTGCGCGGCGCCGGCGCCATCGTGCTGGGCAAGCTCTCGACCCACGAATTCGCCATCGGCGGGCCGAGCCACGACCTGCCGTGGCCGCCGGCGCGCAATCCCTGGAACACCGACCATCACCCCGGCGGCTCGTCGTCGGGCTCGGGCGCCGGCGTGGCCGCCGGGTTGTTTCCGATGGCGCTGGGCACAGACACCGGCGGCAGCGTGCGCAATCCCGCGAGCAGTTGCGGCATCGTCGGCCTGAAGCCGACCTATGGTCTGGTCTCGCGCCGCGGTGTCTTTCCGCTGTCCTTCACCCTCGACCATATCGGGCCGATGACGCGCACCGTCGCCGACAATGCCCTGATGCTCGACGTCCTGGCCGGCCACGATCCACATGATCCCGGCAGCGCCGCGGTCGCAAGCGGCCACTATGCCGCCGGCATGGAGCGCGACGTGAAGGGCCTGCGCGTCGGCTTCATCCGCCACTTCCACGAGATCGACACGCCGGCCGATCCCGAGGTCACGGCGGCGCTCGCCCATGTCGCGCGCACGCTCCAGCTCGAGGGAGCAGAGATCCGCGACATCCATCTGCCGACCTTGGCGGAGTTCGGCGCGGTCAACCGCGTGATCCTGCAGAGCGAGGCCTGGGCGATCCACGCGCCCTGGCTGCGCGAGCGTCCCGGCGACTACGGCCAGCTCGCGCGCCGCCGCCTGATGGCCGGCGCGTTCTTCTCCGCCGGAGACTATGTTCAGGCGCAACGCCGCCGGCTGGAAATGATCGCCGCCGTCGAGGAGGCACTGCGCGACGTCGACGTGCTGCTGTGCGCCAGTTCGATGGATCCGGCCTGCCGCATCGACAACCCGGCCGACCTCGAACGCACCTATCCGCGTCAGGCGCGCACGCCGTTCAACGTCACCGGCCACCCCGCGCTCGCCATGATGGCCGGTGTCTCGGTGGGCGGCCTGCCGCTCTCGGTCCAGTTCGTCAGCCGCTACTTCGACGAGGCGACGTTGTTTCAGGTGGCGCGAGGCTGGGAGCGGGCGTCCGGCAGCGACAAGAAGCACCCGGCGATCGTGTAACGCGCGCCGCCTTATCGGACGGCGGTGCGCCTCCGCCATAGCAGGTTGCCGAGGTAGACCACGGCGAGCAGGCCGAGGCCGATCAGGTCCGTGGCGATGCCTGGGACCAGCAGTCCGAGGGCACCGGCGATCAGCAGCAGCCGCGAGGTCCAGCCGATCGCCCCAATGCCGTACAGCCAGCCTTCGAGACCGGCGGCCAGCAGCCAGACCGCGAAGCAGGCCGACGCCACGTCGTGGACGATTTGCAGCGGCGTGCCGATCAGGATGAGCGTCGGATTGAGCACGAAGAGGAACGGCAGCACGAAGTTGATCAATCCGAGCCGCATCGCCCAGATTCCCGTACGCCAGGGGTCGGCACGCGCGATGCTGGCGGCGGCGATCGCGGCGAGCGCCACTGGCGGCGTGATGAAGCTGATGAGGCCCCAGTAGAGGATGAACAGGTGGGCGCCGATCGGATTGAGCCCACCGCCGATCAATGCCGGACCCAGCGTGATGGCCAGGAAGATGTAGCAGGCGCTTGCCGTCATTCCCATGCCGAGAATGAAGCTGGTGAGCGCGCCCAGGATCAGCAGCAGATAGATGTTGCCGCCGGCGAACTGCAGCAGTTCGCGCGAAAACGCGCCACCCACGCCGGTGTAGGAAAGCGACCCGACGATGAAGCCGACACCCGCCAGAATGGCAACGATGTTGACGATGTTGCGGGTGGCGTCGATCGCCAGGTCGCGCAACCCGGCCAGGCCGAAGCGCTTGTCGCCGAACACGATCGTCGTGCCGATCAGTACGGCGGTCGCAATATAGGGTGCCAGCGCCTCCTGCTTCATGACCAGCAGCAGGTAGGTGAGCAGGCCGAGGCTGAAGAGGAAGTGCCAGCCCCGCTTCAGCACCGGCAGCAGGGGAGGAATTTCCGCGGCCGGCTGGCCCTTGAGCCCGTTCCTCGCGGCGTAGTGATCGGCCTGCAGCAGCAACGCACCGTAGTACAGCAGCGCCGGAACGACGGCGGCAAGCATGACCGTGCTGTAGGGCACGTTCAGGAACTCGGCCATGATGAAGGCGACGGCCCCCATGACCGGCGGCATCAGCGCGCCGCCCGTCGAGGCGCAGGCTTCCACCGCGCCGGCGTAGTGTGCGGGATAGCCGACACGCTTCATCGTCGGAATCGTCATCTGGCCGGTCGTGACCACGTTGGAGATGACGCTGCCGGAAAGCGAGCCGAAGAAGCCGCTCGACAGCACCGCGACCTTGGCCGGGCCGCCGCGAGTGCGGCCCATCAGGGCAACGGCCAGCGCCATAAAGAACTCGCCACCGCCGGTGACCACGAGAGCCGAGCCGAAGACCAGGAAGCCGACCAGCAGTGAAGCCACCGTGCGCATCGGCACGCCGATGATGCTTTCCACGCCCATGCCGTGAGCGCTCAGGGTCTCGGCAAGTCCGCTGCTGGGTCCCCATAGAAATCCCGGCATGTCGCCGGCGAACATCGGGTAGACGGCGAAGACGGCGCAGAGGATGAACAGCACCGGCCCGCCGGCACGGCGTACGCCTTCGAGCGCCAGCAGGCAGATGATGCCGGCGATCACGATGGCCTCGGTCGGCGCGGCGAGATCCCAGCCTTCGGCAACGATGCGGCCGCCGTGCCAGGCGAGATAGCCGGTCGCGAGAATGGTGGCGCCGAACAGCGCCCAGTCATACCAGGGTATCGCCTGGCGGTCGGCATCGCGCGCGGGATAGGCGAGGAAAGCGAGCGAAAGGAACAGACCCAGCAGCAGATAGTAGAAAGACGTGTCGATGATTGCTTCGCCGAACAGATGGAGATTGAACGTCTGGTTGATGGTGAGCAGCACGCCTGCGCTGCCCATGGCGACGGCCAGCCAGTACGACAGACCGCCAAGTCTGTCGCGGCCACCATCTTCCGGCGCAAGCTTGATTGCGACGGTGTCCTTGCTGTCGCTCATACGATGATTTCCTCCCCGGCCGAGCCGCAGTGCGGCTCCGATCCATTGTTGTCTTCAGTTTGACCCTCGCCGCCGTTCTTGCCAATGTCCGGCTCAAAATCACAACAAAATCACAGAGGAGGAAACGCCATGTTCAAGCGGCGGGATGTGTTGCTCGGGTCGACGGCGATGATGGTTGCGGGCAGTGCCGCTCAGGCGAAGCTGCCCGACAGTTCGGTGTGGACGGCCTACGATCTGGGTTCGTCGGGCTACGCCGAGGCATCCGGCATCGCCGATGCCATCATGAAGAAGCAGCCGATGAAGGTGCGGATCGTTCCGTCGGGCACTTCGATCGGGCGCCTTCTGCCGATGAAGCAGGGCAAAGCCAACTACGGCTTCCTGGCCAACGAGCTCTATTTCTCCGCCGAAGGCACCTTCGACTTCGCGGCGCCCTCGTGGGGGCCGCAGGACGTGCGTGTCGTTCTGGCCCGGCCCGCAAGCAATGCGATGGCGACTGCCGGCGACATCGGCGTCAAGGAAGTCAAGGATCTCAAGGGCAAGCGCATCGGCTATGTCAAGGGCAACCCGTCGGTCAACGTCAAGACCGATGCCTATCTCGCCTTTGCCGGCCTGACCCGCGCCGATGTCCAGGTCGTCTGGTTCGGCAGCTACA
>LNFM01011984.1_pt1 | contig 11560 bp, 10 predicted proteins | sample 596031 | NCBI WGS metagenome assembly LNFM01 (sample SAMN04254537, study PRJNA301005) | activated carbon metagenome | isolation source: dual media filters at the Ann Arbor, Michigan drinking water treatment plant | place: USA: Ann Arbor | reverse complement strand
CGCTTTGAGTTGCAGAAAGTCAGCGATCTTCCTGCCATGCCGTTCGATCATGCGAGTGAGGTCGGCGAATTGAGGGAGATCCTGCAGGATCGGGGCGGTCTGCCAATTGGCCCCCGGGGCCAGCGGCGGCAGCGGCCGCGCCAGAGCATCGACTTCCGTGGCCAAATGAGCGTTCAGTTTCGCCGCCACAGCTGGTTCTAAATCGGCAGTCCAGATCGGCGTCGAAAATATATTAGTATATTCAATGGTCTGGGCCATATCCCAGGGTCTCCACCTCGTTTCTAGGGGCAAAACTCCAACTGATCACGGTTTCGTGATAGCACACTGACCGCTCAGGGCAACCCATAAAAGCCACGCGGATCAATCTCGAGAATCCGGCGACCGCTATCGGCGCAAGGGCGGGACGGCAAGCAAATCACGCCCTCCGCCCGGAGGTCGGTAATAGCCATCATCGGCGCTCACGATAGAGGGTGCGTCGGATGGATCGATGCAGGATAGCTCGTCCGAGGTTGCGCAAGCGACGAACCCATGAACATCGGCGACCAGGCAGATCGTGAGATCACGGCGCGCGCAAATAGGCCGGCGAACGATTGACTCCTTTGGCGACGAGTTTTCTTTCTGGTAAAGAGTCGCACATGACAAATGCCGCGCCGCCTCCCGCCCCGCGCCCTGTACCGAGTTGGCTCAAGCCGCTGACCGAATACGGGCCGCTCGCCGCCTTCTTCATCGCCTATATGCGCGCGGACCTGATGACCGCGACCATCGCGCTGATGGCCGCGACCGCCGTCGCGCTCGCCCTCTCGCTCATCATCGCGCGCAAGCTGCCGTTGATGCCGCTGATCACCGCCCTCGTCGTCGGCCTGTTCGGCGGACTGACCCTGTGGCTGCACGACGATACCTTCATCAAGATGAAACCGACCATCGTGCAGGCGGTGCTCGGCGCCATTCTGCTCGGCGGCCTCGCCCTTGGCCGCCCCCTGCTCAAACCGGTGCTCGGCGCCGCTTGGGCAATGGACGAAATCGGCTGGCGCAAGCTGACCTTCCGCTTCGGCCTGTTCTTTTTCGCCATGGCGGTGCTCAACGAGATCGTGTGGCGCACGCAAAGCACCGATCTCTGGGTGAACTTCAAGGTCTTCGGCCTGCTGGCGCTGACGGTCGTCTTCGCCGTGGCGCAGACACCGCTGCTCAACCGCCACAAGCTGCCGGACGACGCGCCTCTCGAATAACGGCGCTGCCGGCATCGTCACGCGCATGTGACCCGACGTGACTTGAGCGCGGCGGCGCGCGCGCCTATCTCAAGACGGAAGGCCGCCGCCGACCGACGATCGCGATGTCCCCCCAACGCCCGTCGAATCCCCTGGCGGCCTTCATGTCTCCGGTCCTTCGGGCGCCCCCTGGCTTATGCCGGGCGGGCGCCCTTTTTCTTGCCGGTCCAATCGGGCCCGCCGTTCGTCTTCACGCGGCGGGCGTCCTTCACCAATTCCTTCACCGCGCCGGCCAGCGGCAGCGCCAGACCGGCGGCGTCGGTCATTTGCTCGACGACCTGCATATCCTTGAGCGCCCAGGTGAAGGTGAGCTGATCCCAATCTTCCAGCGCGGCGGAATTGCCCGTGCTGATCAGCAGCGCATCGCGCAGCTTGGGCAGATCGATGCCGGTGGTTTCCGCGAGCTTGCCCGCTTCCAGCAGCGCGACGCCGTTCGCCCACAGCAACAGATTGTTCATCGCCTTGCCGACCTGACCGTGGCCGACGACGCCGAGATGATGGAGATCGGAGCAGAAATTGGCATAGACCGGCCGGGCGCGCGCCACGGCCTCCGGCGCGCCGCCGAACAGCACGAGCAAAGCCCCCTCGTCGGCGGCCCAGCCGCCACGGCAGATCGGCGCGTCGATCACCTCGACACCCGTGGGCGCGGCTGCGGCGGCGAGCGCCGTCATGGTCGCCGGGGCGACGGTGGAGGTCACGGCGATCAGCGCGCCGGGCGCGAGCGCAGCCAGCAAGCCGTCGGGACCGCCCGTCACGGCGGCCACCTCCTCGTCGTAACCGACGGCGATGATGACGAAGCCGCAGTCCTTGGCGAGGTCCGCCGGCGTCGCCGCGCTTTGCGCCCCGGCCGCCACGGCGCGTTTGACCGCATCGGCGCTGGCGTCGTTCACGGTGACCTGGTAGCCCGCTTTGAGCAGATGCGTCAGCATGGCGTGGCCCATGCGGCCCGCGCCGATCAGGCCGATGCGCTCCTTCGCCACTGTCTTCGCCGCCATGCTCAAGCTCTCCCTGTCTCACGCCGCGCTTTTGAGACGCGACGGTCCTAAAACAACACAACATTCCGCTTTTGGAACGCCCCCTTGCGGGCGGGCGGATTGTCGCGATTAAGTGGACGCAGCGCAACATTCCACGAGACAAAATCGAACGGACGAGACGACGGCGAATGCAGTTGACGCCGTCCGCCTCGCGGTGAACTGTTCATCCCATGGAGCAGCGAATGAGCGGTCGCAAGGCCGCCCCTTGGGAGAACCAGTGATGACTTTGCGTACCATCGATGCCGATGCCCACGTCCTTGAGATTCCCTATACCTGGGAATTCATGGCCGAAGACGAGCGCAAATACGCGCCGATGATCGTCGCCCAGACCTCCGGCGCGGCGCGCGCCGCGAACGACGGCAAGAACATGCAGAAGGAATGGTGGGTGGTCGACGGCCGCCTGCAGCCGAAGGACGCCAACGTCGGCCACAGCACGACGAGCGAGGAAGCGCGCGAAATGCGCGACATCGACGGCCGCCTCAAGCATATGGACGAGCTCGAGATCGACATCCAGGTGCTCTATCCGACCCTGTTCCTGCGCCCGATGACCTTGAAAGGCCAGGTCGAGACCGCGCTGATCAAAAGCTACAACCGCTGGCTCGCCGAAATCTGGAAAAAGGGCAAAGGGCGCCTGCGCTGGGTCGCCATGCCGCCGCTGCTCGAAATGCACAAGATGCGCGACGAACTGGCCTGGGCGAAGGAGAACGGCGCCTGCGGCGTCTTCATGCGCGGCTTCGAATGCGAAAAGCGCCTGACCGATCCCTATTTCTTCGAGCTCTATGAAGTCGCCCAAGAGCTGGACCTGCCGCTCTGCCTGCATTCGGGCACCAACGCGTTCCAGATCCACGACTTCTTCCAGGACGAGAGCGGCTTCAACAAGTTCAAGCTGTCGGTCGTCGGCGCCTTCCACGCCCTGATGATCGAAGGCATTCCGCAGATGTTCCCCAAAACGCGCTGGGGCTTCGTCGAGGTCAGCTCGCAATGGCTGCCCTATGTGATGAACGACCTGGCGCTGCGTTTCAAGCGGCGCGGCAAGCGCTTGCCGGCCAATCCGCTGAAGGACAGCCGCATGTTCGTCGCCTGCCAGGTCACCGACGACCTCGGCGACATCATCAAGGTGTCGGGCGAGGACAATCTGGTGGTCGGCACCGACTACGGCCACCACGACACGTCGACCGAGATCGAGGCGCTGCGCCTGCTCAAGAAGGACGGCAAGATCAGCCCCGCCGCCGTCGACAAAATCCTCGGTGCCAACGCCCGGGCGCTTTACGGATTGAGCTAAGCTTTTCGCAGTCATTTTTGCTAACCCATTGAGCCATTGGAGAAATTCAATGGCTCAAATTTTACCGATTTTTAGGATTTGATCCCCAATATGCAAGGGTCCCCAGGACGGGGACAGCCGAGATTCGGACCAACATTGGCTTAGGTAGAGCCGTGACCACGCTTCGGACGCATCAGCTATGGCACTGACCGTCGCGCATAACAGCGCGGCGAATGTCGCCACGCGCTATCTGGACGCCGCGGACCGCGCGGCGAGCCGGTCGCTCGCGCGTCTGTCGTCCGGCACGCGCGTGCTGTCGGCGCGCGATGATGCCGCCTCGCTCGCCATCGGCTCGCGCCTCAACGTCGAAATCGCCGCCATGCGCCAAGGCGCGGTCAATGCGCGCCAGGCCGTCTCCGTGCTGCAGATCGCGGACGGCGCCTCCGCCAAGGTCGGCGACATCCTCACCCGCATGAAGACGCTGTCGGTCCAATCGGGCTCGGGCCAGCTTTCCACCGTCGAACGCGGCATGCTCGACACCGAATTCCAAGCGCTGAAGTCGGAAATCAACCGTATCTCGCGCGACACCCAATTCAACGGCCAGGGCCTGGTGGACGACAGCGGCGTCGTCTTCACCCTGCGCCAGCTGCCGACCAACGGCACGGTCTATTTCGACGGCGAAGCGCTGGCGCTCAACGACACCTTCAGCCTGTCCGACGTGCAGAACGGCCGCGTCACCTATGTCAATGCCAGCGGCAGCTCGGACGGACTGGTCGTCAGCGTCTCCGACAAGGACGGCTACGCCCTCGGCACGCTGGACGGCGAACTCGATTCAACCAGCTTCGAAACGCAGGAATATATCGACTCGGTCGGCCTCGACAACATCCACGCTTCGACCGCCTACGCGCGCGGCGGCACCGGCGCCGGCATCACCATCGCCGTCATCGACACCGGCGTCGACCTCTATCACACCGACCTCGACGGCAATATCGTCGGCGGCATCGACATCGTCGACGGCGTGCTCGAAGGCGGCGCCGGCACCGCCGGCACCACGGCGGGCGACGGCAACGACACCAACGACGGCAACGCGTCCGACGGCCACGGCACCCATGTCGCCGGCATCGCCGCCGGCGAGCGCAACGGCGTCGGCACCATGGGCGTCGCCTATGAGGCCGGCATCCTGGCCATCAAGGCCACCGACCCGTCCACCGGCACTTTCGACGCCGATGACGTCGCCGACGCCATCGACTACGCGCGCCTCAACGGCGCCAAGGTCATCAACATGTCGCTCGGCTTCAGCGGCGCGGTCAGCGTGCCGAACCAGATCACCGCCGCCATGGTGCGCGCGATCAACGCCGGCATCGTCATCGTCGCCGCGACCGGCAACGACGCCCTGTCCGATCCCGCCTTCCCGGCGAGTTTCGCCATCGACGCCACCGCCCAGGGCGCGCTGATCGCCGTCGCCGCCACCGACAACGCCGACGGCATCGCCAGCTTCTCCAACCAGGCCGGCACCGTTAAAAGCTTCGTCGTCACCGCGCCGGGCGTGAACATCGCCTCCGATCTCTACAACGGCGGCACGACGCCGACGAGCAACACGGTCGTCCATTCCGGCACCTCGATGGCCGCGCCGCATGTCGCCGGCGCGGTCGCGGTGCTGAGCGAGATGTACGGCACCGGCACCACCTCGAACCTGAGCGGCGCGGAGATCGCCAATCTGGTGTTTTCGACCACCACCGATCTCGGCGAGGAAGGCATCGACGAGATCTACGGCCGCGGCATCATCGACCTGGACAAGGCAACCCAGGCCCAGCTGCGCATCACCATCAACGTCACGGCCTCTTCGGGCAGCAGCCTCTCCAATCAGCTCAATGTGGTGAGCGGCCAGAGCGCCGCCTTCGCCGATTCGCTGTTCGGCGTCGCCGCCGCCTACGAATCGATCGACCAGTCGCCGGGCAAGGAATTCAGCTTCAAGATCGGCAGCGGCACGGAGGAGAGCGACGATCTGCTGATCAACACGCAGTCGATCTCGATTCTCGCCCTGAACCTGACCGACGCGACGATCGCCACCCGCAGCGATGCCGACGAGGCGTCCGATCTTTTGAGCGCCGCCATCGACCGCCTGAGCACCATCCGCGCCAATCTCGGCGCCTCGCAGAACCGTCTCGACTTCGCCGCCGGCAATTCCGACACGGTGATCGAGAACATGGAAAAGGCCCGCTCGGATCTTCTCGATCTCGACGTCGCTTCGGAAATGACGGCCTTCACCGCCAAGCAGGTGCTGGTGCAGTCAGGCGTGGCGATGCTCAGCCAGGCCAATCGGATGCCGCAGACCTTGCTGCAGCTGTTCCAATAAGCCTTAGGGTTTTTTGCAATCGGCCTGCGCGCGGTCCGGCGTGAACTTGCCGTCGGCGGCGCGATAGAAGATCACCTGCACCACGGCCTTGCCCGGCGCATGCATGCGATATTGCATGCAACCGCTCTCGTCCGGCGCAATCGGCACCATATAGACGCCGTCGCCCGTGGCGATGGCTCCGGCCGGCAGATCGGACTGGCTCATTTGCCCCCCCGATTGCGCGTGGGCGCAGCCGGCGACGCCCAACAGCGCGGCGAGCGTAAGCGGCAGAACAGCGGCGCGGAGCCTGTCATGGAAAATGCGTCCCGAGCGAATCGTCATGTCCGAGCCATACCATAATCCGCCTTAGCGGTCACTTGGCCTTCTGGCGCTTGAAATGGCCGAAACCAGGGCGATAGGTCTTGTCGTCGAGAAACTGCTTCATGCCCTGCTCGCGGCTTTTTTCCTTGTCGACATGCTTGAGCGCGTCGCTCTTGGCGTTGAGATAGTCGGCTGCCTGCGGCTCGTTCATGAAGCGCACGGCGCGCACCGCTTCCTTGGTGTAGCGCATGGCGGCCGGGCTCTTCTCCTGCAGCATGCGGGCGAATTTCACCGTCTCGCCCCGCAGCTTGGCCTTGGGGAAGCTCTTGTTGACCATGCCGATCTCGACCGCCCGCTTGCCGTCGAACGGCTCGCCGGTCACCGAATAATACATGGCGTTGCGATAGCCCATCATCTGCACCACGTTCCAGGCGACGATCCCGCCCGGCAGGATGCCCCAATTGACTTCGGACAGGCCGAAAGTGGCGTCGTCCGCGGCGAAGGCGAAGTCGCAGGCGCAGACCTGGGTGAAGGCGCCGCCGAAGCAGAATCCGTTGACCATGGCGATGGTCGGCTTGGGAAAACGCGACAGTTTCTGCCAGCGCCATTCGTTCGACGCGTTGCGCGCCTTGTGCCGCGCGGCGGGATCGTCCTGCGTGCCGCGGAAATAGAGCTTGATGTCCTGGCCGGCGCTGAAAGCCTTACCCGAGCCGGTGATGATCAGCACCTCCGTTTGCGGATCGACGGCGAGATCGTCGAGCGCGTCGGCCATGTCCATGTGCAACTGGGGGCTCATGGCGTTGCGCTGATCAGGCCGGTTGAAGGTGATCGTTGTGATCCCCTTGTCCTTGTCGATCAGGATGGTCTCGTACTGCTTAGCCGTCGCCTTCGTCGCCTTGATCTTGGTCGCCATGATATTTTCCTCTCTGCTCAATATGTTTTCAGCACATGGCGCGCGATGACATGTTTCATCACCTCGCTAGCGCCTTCGGTGATGCGGTAGCTACGCTGCTGCCGCCAGAATTTCTCGATCGGCAGGTCGGTGGTCAGGCCGATGCCGCCGTGAATCTGCATGCAGGCGTCGGCGGCGCGGAACGCCATCTCGTCGGCGAAATATTTGCAGATGTAGGCGTCGGTACGGGCGTCTTCGCCGGCATCGAGCTTGCTTGCCGCCTGGAACACCAGGAGCCGGGCCGCCTCCAGCTCGATGTAGATGTCGGCCAGCATCCATTGGATGCCTTGGCGCTCGGCGAGCGGCTTGCCGAATGTGGCGCGTTGCTTGGCGTAGGAGGTCGCCATCTCCAGACAGCGTTCGGCGACGCCCAGGGCGCGCGCGCCGTGCTTGACGCGCCCGGTGCCGAGCCATTTCTGGCCGAGCTTGAAGCCGCCGCCCTCCTCGCCGATCATGTTCTTGGCCGGCACGCGCACGTTGTCGAGAATGATCTCCCAGGGGGCATCGCCCATCATGGTCTGATAGCGCGCGCCGAGCTTGACGCCCGGCGTATCCATATCGACCAGGAAGCAGGAAATGCCGCCGCGCGAGCCCTTGGCGCGATCGGTCGCCGCCATCAGCTGCATGAAATGCGAACGTCCCGCGCCGCTGATGAAGCGCTTGGTGCCGTTGATGACGTAATGGTCGCCGTCGAGCACCGCCGTGGTGCGCATGCCGCCGGGATCGGAGCCGGCGTCGGGCTCAGTCTGCGCGAAGCAGGCCTTTTTCTCTCCGCGCAGCACCGGCAGCAGGTACTTCTCGCGCAGTTCGCCTTCGAGATTGTAGAGAATATGGCGGACGGACGGGCCGGTGATGGTTTCGCCGCGCGACGGCAATCCGATCGTGCGCGCCAATTCCTGCCAGACGACGGCGCGGCCGACGAGATTGAGCCCGGCGCCGCCATGCTCCTCGGGCACTTCCATCATCCAGATACCGAGATCCTTCGCGCCCTTCACCAGACGCGCGCGCCATTCCGGCTTCAATTCGTCGCCGCTGTCCTCCAGCGTCTCGCGCTCGTGCGGGATGATCTCGGCATCGACGAAGCGGTGCAGTTGCTCGCGCAGGATGCGCAGTTCTTCGGGCAGGGTAAAATCCATCACTCTATCCTTCAGGCCGTGACCGCGGCGGGCGCCGCGTCGCTGTAGATCGCCCGCACGTCGACCGCGCGCGCCCCCTGCCCCTTGGGCAGCACGATCAGCGGATTGATCTCGATGTCGGCCAGCCAATGGCGGTGGGCGAGGTAGAAATCCGACAGACCGCAGATGGCGCGCACCAGGGCCTCCGTATCGGCCTCCGGCTTGCCGCGATAGCCGGCGAGCAGGCGCGACAGCTTGAGCCCGGCGATCATGTCGCGCGCCTCGTCGGCGCCGACCGGCAGCAGCCGCAAGGCCACGTCGCCGGTGAGCTCGACCATGACGCCGCCGCTGCCGACGACCAGCACCGGGCCATAGAGCGGATCGCTGCGCGCGCCGAGGATCACCTCGACGCCGGACACCATCTCCTGAACGAGATAGCCGTCGAGCCGCGCGTTCGGGCTGGCGCCATGAATACGCGCCGCCAAGCTCTCCGCCCCGGCCTTGACCTCGGCGGCGGACTTGAGATTGAGCAGCACACCGCCCACCTCGGTTTTGTGCGACAGCTCCGCCGAGACGATCTTGAGCGCGACGGGAAAGCCGATCTCGCCGGCGGCATCCGCCGCGCCGGCCGCCGTCTTGACGAAGGCGCTTTTCGGCAAGGCCACGCCATGGCTCGCCAATGTCGCGTTCAAGGCCTCGCCGACGACGGCATCGCGCCAGCCGGTGGCCGGCGGCAAATCGGGCACCTTGCGGCCCTCGCGCGCGCCGAAGGCGGCCAGGGCGCCGAGCGCGCGGATCGTCGGCTGCATGCCTTGGAGATGGGCGATGCCGATGCGGTCCTGAAACTCCAGCCCGGTCGGCGTCAGCGGATAGAGCATGCGGCCGAAGGCGACGATCGGCTTGTCGGTCGCCGCCATCACGTCGAGCATCGGCTGCGGATCAATCACCTTGCGCTTGCCCGCGCCGCCGGGCAGTTGCGCGGCCCAGACGATCATGTCGATGGCCGGATCGGCGGCGACGGCGGCGCAGATCTTCGCCGCTGTTTCCAAAGTGGAGGGGATGCCCGAATCGAGCGGATTTTTCGGCGTCATCTCGGCTGGGATATGCGGCTGAATCGCCGCGACCGTCGCCCGGCCGTAGTCCGGCATCACCGTGCCGCGCTCGCCGTCCATGTAATCGTACAGGAGATCGACGGTGCCGCCCGAGGTCGTCACCCAGCCGACACGCTTGCCCTTCGGCCGCTTGGTATATTGGAAGGCGAGCGCCACTTCGACCATCTCGTCGAGCGAGTCGCAATTGGTGATGCCATAACGGTCGCACATCGCGCTGTAGGCTTCGTAATCGCCGGCGATGGCGCCGGTGTGCGATTGCGCCGCCGCCCGGCTGCGCTGCGAGCGGCCGGTCTTGATCGCGACGATCGGCTTGCCGGCGGCGAGCGCCTTGTTGGCCGCGGCCATGAAGGCCTCGGGCCGGCGGATGCCTTCGATGAACAGGGCGATCGTCTTGGTATGCTCGTCCTCGACGAGGAAGTTCACATAGTCGGCGAGATCGATGCCGAGCTCGTTGCCGCTCGAAATCATGTAGCTGAATTTGAGCCCGCGCGCCGCGCCGGTCTGACACCAGAACTGCAACGTGCCGCCCGACTGGAACACCGCGCCGACCGGACCCGGCGCGACGCTGCAGAGATCGCCGTTGGGATAGAAGAAGGCCTTCTCGCGCATCGACATGGCGCCCATGCAATTGGGCCCGCTGATGACCAAGCCGGTGCGCCGGCACAGGTCCTTCAGCGCCTGGCCGCGCGCGACGATCTCGGGATCGTGGCCCTCGCCGATATTGGCGGCATAGACTGTCGCCGACTTCAGGCCATGCGCCGCCCCCTCCTCCAGGGTCGCCTGCACCGCCGTCGCCGGAATGATGACCAGGGCGTGCTCGGCCGGCTCGGGCAGCGAGGCGAAGTCGGGATAGCAGCGCACGCCCCAGACCTCAGTGTAGCGCGGATTGATCGGATAGATTTTCCCGGGATAGCCGTTGTCGCGCAGGCTGGCGAAAATGCTGCTCGGCCATCTGGCGCGCTCGGACGCGCCGACGATGGCGACGGACCGAGCCCTGAGAACAGGCTCCGGCGACGTGAACACGCGATATCTCCCAGATGGACGGCTTTATATGGGCCGCGTCATGGCGCGCAGCCCATTTTTATTAGGGAAGAATGATCGGCATTCCCGCCGGCAAAGTCAAACGGCGGAACCGTCCCGAATTTGCATGAAATGAAACGCTGCCTACCGATGGGGCATATCACCGAAGGCCGGGAACCCGGCTTGGCCGCTGGCGTTCATTGTCTCGCCGGCCGCAGCAATGCGTCACGCCGGCGCCATAACCGGAGACCTTCGAATGTCCATGTCCATCATCCTACAGCCGCTGATCGCGCTGATCGCCGGCATCCTGATCCTGATCGTGCCGCGCCTGCTCAACTACATCGTCGCGATTTATCTCATCGTCGTCGGCCTGGTCGGCCTCTTCCCCGCCTTGATGCGCTGACGCCGCCGGCCGGACTTCACAGGGCGGAATAACCCCGCCTCCCGGCGGGCGAGACATCGCCTTTCGTCATGCTAGACTGGCCTCTCCATGAACAGGAGATGCCTATGCGCGGCACGCATGATCTCGGTGGACAGCCCGCCGGCCCGGTGGAAACGGTCCCGCATGAAGCGACCTTCTGGGAAAAGCAGATCGACGCCATTCACGGCCTGCTCGGCGATTCAAAGCGGCGCATCACCGTGCGCGACGAGAACCGTCTCTATATCGAATCGCTCGGCGACGACGTCTACAACACCCTCGCCTATTATGAGCGTTGGACGGCGGCGATCTGCCGCCAGCTTGTCGACAAGGGCATCCTGACTCAGGACGAGATCGACGCCAAGGTCGCCGAACTACGGGCGCGCGGCATCGGCGCGGACGATCCCGAGGGTCAAGACGGGGCGGCCTGCAAGCCATGAGCGTCGCCGCCACCTTGACCGAACCGCGCTTCGCCGCCGGCGACGTCGTGCTGGTGCGCGACGACTATCCGCCCGGCCATATCCGCACGCCGGTCTATGTCCGCGGCAAGCGCGGCACGATCACCCGCTGTTTCGGCGCATTCAAAAACCCGGAATTGCTGGCCATCGGCAAGGATGGCTTGCCGAAAAAAATTCTCTACGAAGTGCTGTTCAAGCAAACCGACCTGTGGCCCGACTACGCCGGCCCGGCGACCGACACGTTGCTGATCGATATTTACGAACATTGG
>LNFM01011983.1_pt1 | contig 11560 bp, 6 predicted proteins | sample 596031 | NCBI WGS metagenome assembly LNFM01 (sample SAMN04254537, study PRJNA301005) | activated carbon metagenome | isolation source: dual media filters at the Ann Arbor, Michigan drinking water treatment plant | place: USA: Ann Arbor | reverse complement strand
CTCTGGAGAGGGGTGCCCGGCAGGGCGGGGTGTGGCGGTGGGTTTCTCGTCCGGGCACCCTATTTGCGGTCACTTCTTTAAGTAAGTCTCAATAATTGAAGCTTACGGGATGCGGAGTTCCGTGCCGACGCGGAGCACGCCGTTGGGCCCGAGCAGCGGGGCGTTGGCGTTGTAGATTTCCTGCCAGCGGCCGGCGGAGCCGTAATAACGCTGGCTGAGACGCGAGAGGGAATCTCCCGCGACCACCACATGGGTGCGGGCCGCCGGCGCGGTGACCGGGGCGGTGGCGGGCGCGGGGCCGCCGGTGGTGCGGGCGAGCATCGTCTTCAGCTGGTAGTTTTCCCCGGCGAGCACGGAGTTGGCGCCTTGCAACTGCTGGGCGAGGGCGCGCGCGGCGGCGAGATCGCCCGAGGCTTGCGCCGTCGTGCGCTGGAGCGCGGTGACCGCCGCACCGAGGCGCGTGAGCTCGGCTTGGGTGCTGCCTTCGCTGCTCTGGGCGCTGGCACGCAGTTGCTCGACCTGGCCGGTCAGGCTGGCGACCTGGCCGGCGAGGACATCGCGTTCGGCGGCGATCGCGGCGGCCGACTGGCTGGCGTTTTCCGCGAGAGTGTCGCGCTCGCGCTGGAGAGCGGCATAACCGCGCAGCGCGGTGGCGAGCCGGTCTTCCGAGTCGGCGAGTTTTTGCTCCAGCCCGCTGGTGTCGCCGGTGGAGGCGGTCGCGGATTGGGTCTGGGCCAACTGCTGCTTGGCCGCGGCCAGAGCGGATTCCAATTCGCTGACGCGACCGGAAAGATCCGGGTAGGCGGGGGCGGCCTGGCCGCGGGGTGCATCCTCCTTCGCTTTGGTCAATGCGGCAACCTCCTGCTTGGCGCGAGAGGCTTCCGCCTTCGCCAAGGCTACGGCGGACAAGTCGGCGGACACTTGCGCTTCAAGTTCGCGCACGCGGCCCGAGAGGTCGGGATAGGCCGGGGTGCCGGCTTGGATGGGCTTGGCGCTCGCGAGCTGGGCTTTCTCCCGCTCGAGACGGGCGATGGTGTCGCGCAATTCCTGCTGCCCGTTGCGCGCGTCCTCCTTCGCTTGAGTGAGCGTGGCGATTTCCTGTTTGGCACGGGCGGCTTCGGAGGACAGGGCGTCGCGCTCGCTGGTGAGACCGCCGGTCTGGGCCTGCGCGTCCTCCTTCGCCTTGGTGAGCGCCAGTATTTCCTGCTTCGTCTGGCTGGCTGCGGCGGACAGGCCGGCTAGTTGTGTCTCCAGTTCCTTGATCCGGGCGGTGTCCGCCGTGTTGTCGCGGAGCTGGCGGCCGACGTCGGCGAGCATCTTCTGCATGCGCTCGCGGTCAGTCCGGAGCTGGGCGACTTCGCCGGTGAGATCCGCCTTCGCCGAGCCTGCGGCGGACAAGTCGGTGTTGGCTTTGGCCAGTTGCGATTCCAATTCGCCCACTCGGCCGGACAGGTCGGGGTAGGCCGGGGCGGCGGGAGAGGCCTTGGCCTGGGCCAGGGCGGCTTCGAGTTCGCGCACGCGTTCGCTGTAACCCGCCGGGGCGACCGGGCGGCTGCGGGCCGCGGCGGTGGCTTCCGCCAGCTGGCGGCCGCTGTCGGCCAGAAGTTTCTGCATGCGCTCGCGGTCGGTGCGGAGCTGGGTGATCTCGGCGGCGAGCTCGTTCACGCGGCCGGTGAGGTCCGTCTTCGCCGAACTTGTGGCGGAGAGCTCGATCTGGGCGCGAGCGAGCTGGCTTTCCAATTCACCCACCCGGTTGGTCAGATCGGGATAAGCAGGAGAGGAGTTGCGGGCCGCCTCCTTCGCTTCGTTCAGCGCGGCTATCTCCAGTTTGGCGCGGTTTGCTTCGGAGCCCAGGGCGGCGAGCGCGGCCTCGAGTTCGCTCACCCGGCCCGACAAATCGGGGTAAGTCGGAGCGACGGGCTTGGCGGCCAGCGCCTGTTGGGCGGTCGCAAGCTGTGTCTCGAGGGCGGATACATTGGTGCGCAGGTCGGGATAGGCCGGGGCGACGGGTTTGGCGGCGAGGGCGGTCTCAAGTTCCGTGACCCGGCCCGACAAATCGGGATAACTCGGCGCCGCGGGTCTGGCCGCGAGCGCGGACTCCAATTCGGCGACTTTGCCAGAGAGATCCGCCTTCGCCGAGCCCAAGGCGGACAAGTCGGTGTTGGCTTTGGCCAGTTGTGATTCCAATTCGCCCACGCGGCCGGACAGATCGGGATAACCCGGGGTGGCGGGCCGGAGGGCGGCGGCCTGGGTTTTTAGCGCCGCGACCTGCGTGCGGAGCTGGTTCGATTCGGTCGTGGCCGCGTCCACCTGGCGGCGGAGCGAGGTCTTGTCGGATTCCAGCATCTTCAAGGTGGCCTGGAGCGTGATGCGTTCGCGCTGGGCGGCGGCGGTGGCGCTCTTGTAGTCGTCGAACTGCCGCGCGGTCTCGGTCCGGGCCTGTTCGGCCGCGCCGAATTTCTGGATCGAAGTCGCGAGGGCGGCCTCAAGTTCATTCACCCGGCTGGAAAGATCAGGATACGCCGGCGCCGCAGGTTTGGCGGACTGGGCCGCCTCCTTTGCCAGGGTTAGCGCCGCGATTTCCTGTTTGGCGCGGGTTGCTTCCGCCTTCGCTGAAGCTACGGCGGACAAGTCGGAGGACCGTTGCGCTTCCAGCTCCCGCACCCGATCGGTGAGGTTCGGGTAGGCGGGGGCGGCGCTGCGGGCGTCCTCCTTTGCTTGGGTCAATGCGACCACCTCCTGCTTGGCGCGAGCGGCTTCCGCCTTCGCCAAGGCTACGGCGGACAAGTCGGCGGACACTTGCGCTTCAAGTTCGCGCACGCGGCCCGAAAGATCAGGATAGTTCGGGGCGGCGGGTTTGGTGGCCAAGGCCTGATTGGCCTGGGCCAGCGCGGCCTTGGCCGTGGCAAGCTCACGCTGGATGCCCTCCTTCGCGTTGGTCAGCGCCGCCACTTCCAGTTGCGCGCGGCCGGCTTCCGCCTTCGCTGAAGCTCCGGCGGACAAACCGGCGGTCAGCTGGGCTTCCAGCTCACGCACCCGGCCGGAAAGATCGGGGTAAGCCGGCGCAGCATGGCGCGCGCTGGCGAGTGCGGTCTCCAGCTCCGACACGCGACCCGACAAATCGGGATAACCGGGCGCGGCGGACTTGGCGGCGAGCGCCCGCTGAACGGTCGCGAGTTGGGTTTCCAGGGCGGCCTTCTGGTCGTTGACCTTGTTCAACGTGACCTCGACCTGCTGGCCGAACTGGCGGGCGGCCTCGAGTTCGGCGGCGGCGTTGGCGGCGACGCGCGCCCGGTCGTCATTCACTTTATTAAGCGTGTCCTCGACTTGCCGGCCGAACTGGCGGGCGGCTTCGAGTTCGGCCAGCGCGGCCTGGAGTTCGCGGGTCTTCGCGTCCAGCGCGGCGGTGTCGGGAGCAGGCCGGGGGGCGTCCTCCTTCGCTTTCAAGAGTGCCATGGCTTCCTGCTTGGCGCGGGTTGCTTCGGAGGACAGGGCGGTCAGGGTGGCGAGTTCCTGCTTGGTGCGGGCGAGTTCGGCCTGCATGGCCGCATTGGTGCGGGCGAGTTCGGCCGCCCGGGCCTCGGCCGCGCGGACTTGTTCCTGCAGGCTGAGGCTGGCCGCGCTGACGGCCTGCGTGTTTCTAAGGATTTCCGCGGCCTGCTCGGCGAGGCGATCGCGGTCGGTGCGCACGGTGAAGAGGTCAGCGGCGATTTCGCCGATCTTGGTGGAGTAGGCATCACGCTCCTTGCGCAGACGGGCGATGGCCGGATCCTCGGCGGTGTCGGCGCCGGTCGCCCCGGTCAGGCTGGGTGCGGCGGACTTGCTTTCCTTGACGATGGCCGGAGCCGGAGTTGCGGGTTTGGTGGCCGCGGCGGGCGCCCCCGGGGTCATCCCGAGGGCCGTCTTGCGTTCGGTGATGCGCTGCCGGGCGAGATCCAGTGACGCCTTGTCGAGCGTGGCCACGACATTATCGAGGGCCCGGCCCCGCGCGCCGTTTTCCCGGGCGAGTGAAAGCCAAACATAGGCTTCGATGGGATCACGGGCGACGCCTTTGCCGTCGGCGTAGGCCAGGCCGAGGTTGTATTGGGCGATGCCGTTGCCCTTCTCGGCCTTGGCGCGAAGCGAGGCGACCTCGCTGCTTTCCTGCGCGGCGGCGAGATGACCGAGGGCTAAGACGAACAAAGCGGCGAGCGAGCGGAAAGTTTTCATACGGCAGGCTGGTGGGTGGAAGGATACATTTGCCCGGCTGACGGGCCGGCTGCAAGCCCGCCTGTGGCCGCATGTTAAAAAATATTTGGTTAACCGGGGATTTCCCCGGCAGCCGACGGGTGGGTGTGGCGGTCTACGGCAGGTGTCGCGCGGCCAAGGCGCGGAACGACTCCACCTGCGCCAGCTGCCACGCGGCCGGGCGAGCGAGTGCCTGCGCGATGACCGCCGCGACGCGGGGCGCCGCCCCGGCGGCGGCCCGGGCATCAAGAAAAAGCACCCGGGAGCGACGGGCGAGCACGTCCTCCACGGTGCGTGCCATCGTCTCGCGCACGGCGGCCGCCACGAAGGCATCGTCGGGCACCCCGGCGGTGGGGAAAAACGGGCTCGGAACAGGCAGTGCGGCGGTGCGGCAGGGGCGGGCCGGCAGGCCGGCGAGGTCGGCGGCGCGGTTGATGACATCCTCGGCCATCTTGCGCGCGGTGGTCCACTTGCCGCCCGTGATGGTGACAAGCCCCGCGGGCGAAACGCCAATGATGTGGTCGCGCGCGAGCGCGCGCGCCGGGCTGGAGCCGGTCTTGACGAGCGGGCGCAGCCCGGCGAACGCGCTGAGCACATCGGCTCGGGTGGGGGCCCGGGTGAGATAGCGCGCGGCATGTCCGAGTAAAAAGTCGACCTCCTCCGCGAAGGGCACGGGCTCGCGCACGATCTCCTTCACCTCGGTGTCGGTGGTGCCCAGCAACACGCGGTCGTGCCACGGGATGGCGAAGAGAACGCGTCCGTCGCTCGTCTTGGGGATCATCAATGCGGTTTCGCCGGGGAGGAATTCGCGCGGTAGCACAACATGCGCTCCCTGACTCGGCGCAAGCGTCGGCGCCGCCCCGGGCTCGTCAAGGCGGCGGAACTCGTCGGCGAACACCCCGGTGGCGTTGACGATGATGCGCGCCCCGGCCTCGAACGTTTCGCCGGTCTCCTCGTCACGCAGGACCGCGCCGCGGATCCGTCCGCCCGTTTTGATCAACGCGGTGACGGGCGCGTGATTGAGCAGGGCGCCGCCATTCGTCCACGCAGCGCAGGCAACGGCGACGGCGAGCGCCGCGTCATCGAACTGGCCGTCGCTGTAACGCACGCCGCCGGTCAGCCGGCCGGGTTGCAGCGTGGGCACGGCGGCGAGCGTTTCGGCGCGGGAGAGCACGCGCGACGATTGCGGCTGGTGCCCCCGGGCCAGCAGATCGTAGCATTTCAAGCCGGTGCCATAGAAGAATTTTTCCCACGCGGAATAGACCGGCACGATGAAATCGCGGGGATGGACGAGGTCGGGCGCGTTCCGGAGCAGCAAGGTGCGTTCGAAGAGCGCGGCGCGGACGAACCCCGGCCGGCCTTGACGCAGGTAGCGCACGCCGCCGTGGATGAGCTTGGAGCTGCGGCTCGATGTGCCGGAGGCGAAGTCGCCGCGCTCCAGCAGCAGCGTGCGATAGCCGCGGCTGGCGGCGTCGAGCGCCGCGTAGAGCCCGGTGGCGCCCCCGCCGGCGATGAGCACATCCCACGTTTCCCCGGCGCGCAACCGGGCGATGGCGGCGGAGCGATTCATGAATCAGCCGGCCTGCACCCAGTTTTTCGCCCGCTCGACGGCGCGGTGCCATTCGGCCTGGAGCTTTTTCATGGTGGCGGCCGGGGCCGATGCGCGGAAGGTGCGGTCGGCGGACCAGAGCGCGGCGATCTCGGAGCGGCTTTTCCAGAATCCAACGGCAAGGCCGGCCAAATAGGCGGCGCCCAGCGCGGTGGTCTCGGTGATGCGCGGGCGGACCACCGGCACGCGGAGCAGGTCGGCCTGGAATTGCATGAGCGCGTCGTTGCCGGCCGCGCCGCCGTCCACGCGCAGTTCGCGGAGCTTGCGGCCGGCGTTGGCCTCCATGGCGCGCAGCAGGTCGGCACTCTGATAGGCGATGCTTTCGAGCGCGGCGCGGGCGAGGTGGCCGGCGTTGCTGCCGCGCGTCAGCCCGGTTATAATCCCGCGCGCGGCGGCGTCCCAATGCGGGGCGCCGAGTCCGGCAAAGGCCGGCACGAGATAGACGCCGCCATTGTCGGGCACGCGCGCGGCGAGTTTTTCCACCTCGACGGACTTGGCGATGAGCCCGAGCCCGTCGCGCAGCCATTGGACGACGGCGCCGCCGATGAAGACGGAGCCTTCAAGCGCGTATTCGGTGTGGCCGCCGATTTTCCAGGCGATGGTGGTGAGCAAATTGTTTTTTGAGACGACCGGTTTTTGCCCGGTATGCAGGAGCAAAAAGCAACCGGTGCCGTAGGTGTTTTTCGCCATGCCGGGAGTCCAGCAGGCCTGCCCGAACAACGCGGCTTGCTGGTCGCCGGCGATGCCGCTGATGGGGACGCCGCGCAACGCGGGCACGGCGGACACCTCGCCGAAGACTCCGCTGCTGGCGCGCACGTCGGGCAGAAGCTCGCGCGGGATGCGGAGGATTTTCAGCAACTCTGCGTCCCAGTCGCCGGTGCGGAGATTGAGCAGGAGGGTGCGCGAGGCGTTGGAGGCATCGGTGGCATGGACCCGGCCGCCGGTGAGCTGCCAGAGCAGCCACGTGTCCACGGTGCCGAAGGCGAGTTCGCCTTTCTCGGCGCGGCGGCGCGCGCCGGGCACGTGGTCGAGCAGCCACGCGAGCTTCGTGCCGGAAAAATACGGATCGAGCAGCAGGCCGGTCTTTTTCCGGAAAAGCGGTTCGAGGCCGCGGCGCTTGAGTTTCGCGCAGGCATCCGCCGTGCGCCGGTCCTGCCAGACAATGGCGCGGTGGAGGGGCCGGCCGGTGCGGCGCTCCCAGAGCAGGGTGGTTTCGCGCTGGTTGGTGAGGCCGAGCGCGGCGATATCGCGGCCGGTGAGGTTGGCCTCGGCCACGGCGCCGAGCGCGGTGCGGCGGGTGGTGGCCCAGAGATCGAGCGGGTCGTGCTCCACCCAGCCGGGCCGCGGGTAGTGCTGGGCGAATTCCTGCTGCGCCGTGGCCAGGGCGTGACCGCGCCGGTCGAAAACGAGGGCGCGGGAGGACGTGGTGCCTTGGTCGAGCGCGAGGACGTAGGGCATGGGGATTGTCGTCTAGGGTTTGGCGGGGGTGACGGATTGCTTGGTCGGCGTGACTGGCCCCGTTCCGGCCTGCTGGCCGGCCTGGGTTTGTCCGGCGGACTGCTTCGCATCCGTCGGCAAACGGTTTTTCGCGCGGCGGTCGATGACATACCAGAGCACAAAGGCCATCATGCCCACGAGCAGGGCGAGCAGCACGATGATCTCCTTGTTGCGGCGCACGGCGGGAGAGTATTCCGGGCTCAACCCAGGGCCAGCGCAATCACACCGGCGACCATGCCGGCGGCGGCGAGGAGCCGGCGCGGGGCGTCGGCTTCCTTGAGCAGTTTCGCGCCAAAGAAGGTGCCGATGAGGATGCTGATCTCGCGGGCCGGGGCGATGTAGCTGACCGGCGTGAAGACCATCGCCGTCAGGATGAGGATGTAGCCCAGCGGGGCCAGGAGCGCGACCACGAACACCTTCCAGCGGTGGTCGCGCCACGCGGCGGCCGCCTCGGCGCGGCGCGGCCACGCGAAGGGCGCGAGCACCACGCACATCACGACCTGCGTGCTGCAATCATAGACCAGCGGCGGCAGGTGCAGGTGCGCGACGGCGTGTTTGTCCCAGACCGTCAGCGCCGCGATGCAGCCGCCGCAGGCGAAGCCGTAGAGCAATCCCTGCCGCAGGTGGGCGCGGTCGGCGTGCAACAATTTCGTGCCGCCGGTGAGCGCGAAGATGCTGGCGATGATGACCGCGCCCCCGGCCAGCGCGAGCGGCGTGGGGCGCTCGCCAAACAGAGCGATGGCGGTGAGGGTGGAGAGCAACGGTCCGGTGCCGCGCGCCAGCGGATAGACGAGGGAAAAATCCCCGTGCCGGTAGCCGCGCTGGAGCAGGAGCGCGTAGGCCGTCTTGATCAGGCCGCTGCCGACCACCACGACCCACGCACTCGCAGGCAGGACCGGTGACTGCCATAGCATATAGGCCACGGACAACGGCCCGTAGAAGCACAGCGACACCAGCCCGGTCAGCCACACGAAGGGCAGGCCGCCCCCGGAGCGCTTGGCGGCGTAGTTCCAGGTCGCATGGGTGAACGCGGCGACGAGGATGAGGCCGAGCGCGAGCGGGGTCATGCGGCACAGAAACCACGGAATGCACCAAAAACACGAAAAGATTCTTCGCCATGGTTGCGGACAAATTCCTTGTGAGAGCGAGCTTGCTCGCGGCGACTCGCTCCCACAGCAACAACTCCCGGGTTTCGCCCGATATTTTTCGTGTCTTTCGGGTGTTTCGTGGTGACCTCCTCCTTATGTCTTCCGTGCTGAAAGAACTGCGCCCGACGCTGGCGCTGGCCTTCCCGATCATCGTCGGGTCGGTCAGCCAGATGCTGATCGGGCTCACCGACAACGCCTTCATCGGGCGGGTGGGCACGGTGCCGCTGGCGGCGGCGGCGTTCACCCACGGCGTGTTCGGGCTGTTCTACGTCGTGGGCATCGGGTTGCTGCTGGGCGCGGGGGTGTTCGCCGCGCGCGACCACGGCGCGGGTGACGAGACGGGGTGCGCGGCGTGGTTGCGGCACGGACGGGCGCTGGCGCTCGCGGTGGGGCTGGGGGGCGCCGGGCTGATGGCGCTCCTCTCGACGCAACTGCACCGCTTCGGCCAGCCGCCGGAGGTGGTGGCGATCATGCGGCCGTTTTTCCTGCTGATCGCAGCCTCGGTGGTGCCCGCGCTTTTTTTCCAGGTGCAGCGCCAGTTCGCGGAATCGCTCGGCCGGCCCTGGGTGCCGATGGGCATCATCCTGGCGGATGTGGGGCTGAACGCGTTTTTAAACTGGGTGCTCGTGTTCGGACACCTCGGGTTTCCGGCCCTCGGCCTGGTTGGCTCCGGCTGGGCCACGCTGCTCGCGCGGCTGGCGGCGGTGGCGGCCATCGCCGTATGGCTGCGGCGCTCGCCGACCTTTGCGCCGGTGCGCGAGGCGCCGTGGGCCGGCTGGGAACGCGCGCGCTTTGTGGCGCTGCTGAAGCTCGGCGGGCCGGCGGGCGGGATGCTGCTGTTCGAGGCCGGGGCCTTTGCGGCGACGGCGCTGATGATGGGCTGGCTCGGCACGGTGCCGCTCGCGGCGCACCAGATAGCCATCGGCTGCGCGTCGCTCACCTTCATGGTGCCGCTCGGGCTCTCGATCGCCGTGAGTCTGCGGATCAGCCGCGCGTCGGGCGAGGGCCGGACCGACGCGCTGCGGCCCATCGGGTTCGGCGCGCTGGCGGCGGGGTTGCTGTGCATGATGGTGTTCGCGTTGGTGTTCGCGCTGGCCGGGCGCATCATCACGGCGGGGTTCACGCCGGCGACGGACGTGGCCGCCCTCGCCGCCCAGTTGCTCGTGGTCGCGGCGATTTTCCAGCTCTTCGACGGCGGGCAGGTGATCAGCGTCGGGGCCCTGCGCGGCCTGCACGACGTGCGCGTGCCGGCCGTCATCACGTTTGTCGCCTACTGGGTCATCTCGCTCCCGCTCGGCTACTGGCTGGCGTTTCGCACGCCGCTGGGTCCGGCCGGCCTGTGGACCGGACTCGCGGCCGGCCTCGGCTGTGCCGCGCTGCTGCTTGGGTGGCGGTTCCACCGGCTGACCCTCCAGTGCGAGGACCCTTCGCGGGTCGAGGCAAAGAGCTGATGTCAACTATTAGTTGACATCAGCCGGCGGGGCGTGGCGGCGGAGGTCCGAGGGCTTCGGTCAGCGCGGTGATGATTTCGTCCACCGGCTCGGTGCCGACGGAGAGGCGGAGCAGGTCGGGCGACAGGCCGTGGGCGGCGAGCTCGGCTCGGCCGGCCTCGCTCGTGACGAGGTCGTAGTGCGCCAGATAAATGAACGGCGAGATCAACGTCGTCGTCATGCCGAAGCTCGGGCCCTTGGGCAGGCGCACGGCGTCGTAGAATTTCGCGAGCGGTCCCTTCAGTGTGAACGAAATCATGCCGCCCACTGATTGCGGGGTGCGCGAAATCTTGAGATAGTTGGTGCGCGAGGCTGGCTGCAGCGCCCACCAGACTTTGGCCACCGCCGGATGTTTTTCCAGAAACGCCGCGACCTTGAGCGTGCTGGCGTTGACGCGGGCGACGAATTGCGGCGTGGCGCCGATCTGCGCGGCGAGGCGGGCGAGGTCGCGCGGATGCACGGGCTCGAGCTGGGCCGCGACGAGCCGGCGGAATTCGGCGGCGGCGGGGCGCGACGCGTTGACCACGACGGCGCCGGCGATGACGTCGCCCTCGTGGGCGGTGTATTTGGTGAGACTGGTGGCGACGAGGTCGGCGTGGGGCAGCAGATCAACGTTGAAGGGCGAGCTGACGGCGGGATCGAGGATGACCTTGGCGCCGTGACGGCGGGCGAGGGCGGTGACGGCGGCGAGGTCAGCCGTCTGGATGAGCGGATTGGTCGGCGCCTCGATGATCAGACCGGCGAGGCGCGGGCCGTGCGTGGCGAAAAGTTTCTCCAGGCCGGCCAGATCGGTGACGTCGCCGTGCCGCAGATAATCGCGGGCCGGATCGGGCGTGAATTTTTTCAGCAACGCGATGCTGTCGAGGTAGAGCCAGCCGAGTTGGAGCCAGGCGGTGCGGCCCGCACGCGCCTGCACGGCGCTGATTGCGCGGAAGGCGGCGTAGAGGGCGTTCATGCCGCTCGGGGCGAGCAGCAGGTCGGCGTCGGAGACGGGAAACGGGCCGCGGAGCACGCGCCTGATCTCGGCGGTGGCGTCGCCGGCAAAAAGTTTTTCCGGCGCGGCAGCCGGAAGCAGGCCGAGGCGCACGAGATGGTCCTCGGCGGCGCGCGAGGAGAGGAAGCCGCCGATGTTCTGCAGGTAGACCTTGCCGCGGGCGTTGTGCTCCGGCGTGTCGGCGTGCGCGACGCCGTCAATGCCGTCGGCGGAAAACGGCGTGGCGGCGGCCGGGCCGGTGCGGCCGAGGTGGTCGGCGAGGGCGGCGGCCATTTTCGGGGAGGTCACGAGCCAGAGGGAGCGGCCGACGAGTTCGGGGCGGCGGCCGAGGTGTTCGCAGAGCTGCTTGGCAAATGAGTGGACGACAAAGCGCGGGTAGCCGGTGGCGATGTGGCGGGTGGTCTCGGGCCGGCCCTCCTCATAACCCACGATGTCAGCCAGCGTCGGCAAGCTGCACGCGACGGAGTGCGGGCTGCCAGGGATGCGTTGACCGAGGGGAATGGACGGGAAGACGGACATCGGGGAAAGGGGAAATTGGTCGACGGGCCAAAAGTGGCAACTGCGGCCTGTGTCATGGCGGGTTATGACCCGGCTG
>LNFM01013495.1_pt1 | contig 11561 bp, 11 predicted proteins | sample 596031 | NCBI WGS metagenome assembly LNFM01 (sample SAMN04254537, study PRJNA301005) | activated carbon metagenome | isolation source: dual media filters at the Ann Arbor, Michigan drinking water treatment plant | place: USA: Ann Arbor | reverse complement strand
AACAGCTCCGGCAAGCTGGAAATTTTTGTGGATCAGCAGAGCGCAGCCCGGCATTTGCAAATCGGTGTGGGCGAAGAAGTGCGGCTGTGCTGATCGGCGTGCCGCAGGCTGATCTTGCAGTACATTATTCCGGGCTGGCGGCCGGTATTGAGCGGCGGATCTCCTCGGTCACTTGTTGGAGCGCACCGGTCAGATTGTGAAAGATACGATCGAGGTGGCGCATCGTCTCAGCCTCGGTCTCACCCCACGCCCAAAAGGACAACATGAGCTGATGCCCACGCTGACGTTCCGGCAGACCTGGCAGAGTGGTAAATCGGGCTGACATGATCGTGGCGCCGACGGCTCCCCATTGGAATAGTGGATCGGTCTCGCTCAATGCCCGAGCGGTCGCATTGGTCAGCCGGTGCAGTTGCTCCGGCAAGGTATTCAACGCGAGGTTTCGGTACAGGATCATCAGGCGGCCGGAACATTGCAGGGGCTTGGAGGACGGAGTACCGGCAGTAGCAGCCGCGCCGCTGAAGGCGGAATCATTGGACTCGAAGATCGATTCAGATCCATTGAGCCACTCAAGGAGCCGATAGAAGGTTTCGATCGCAGGATAGGACGTCCACTGCCGTAGATCTTCCAGCGATGACCGGATGAGGTCCGGCTGCGTTTTGAAATCGTAATATCTGCAGGTCGGATCGGATTCTGCGTCAGTCCATGGGTGCGACCGGGGCTTCAAGGAGTCGGGGTCACTGTGCTCGTAGACCTTCATCATTCATCCGATCATGAGCGGCGATTGGTCGTCATGAGAGGGGCCACTGCCTCGACGGCCTCCTCCAGAATTTCAACCATCCGCCTGAGTTCCGGAAGCGATGTGCTGAGGGGGGGGACGAGGATGATGACGTTGCCGATGGGGCGGAGGAGGAGGCCACGTCGTCGGGCTTCCATCGCGACCTTGTGGCCGATTCTGGCTGCGAGCGGAAACGGCGCTTTTGTCGATCGATTCTGCACCAATTCGATCCCGGCCATGAATCCCTGCTGACGAATGTCGCCGATGTGATTCAGCTTTTCAAGTGGACGCAGCAAGTTCTTGAGCGCTGTGATCTTCGGGCGCAGTTGACTCAAGGTCTTTTCTGTCCGGAAGATATGGAGATTGGCCAGGGCCAGGGCGCAGCCGAGTGGATTGCCGGTTGGAAGAAGGATTTGAATTCTTCGTAGTTCCCGAGAAAGGCCTGATAGATTTCATCAGTCGTCACCGTTGCCGCCAACGGCATATAGCCGCCGGTCATGCCCTTGCTGATCGCCAACAGATCCGGTGTCACTCCTTCATGCTCGCAGGCGAACATCTTACCGGTTCGCCCGAATCCGGTAGCCACTTCATCGGCGATCAGCAACACATTATAGTGCGAGCAGAGTTCACGGATCCGTTTCAGATAGCCCGGCGGCTGGGTCACCATGCCGGCTGCTGCTTGAAGTAAGGGCTCGATGATAAAGCCGGCCAGGTCGCGGTGCCGGGTTTTGAGAATCTGTTCGATCGGATCAATGCAGGCCATCTGACAGGATGGATAGGCGAGGTTGAGGGGGCAGCGGTAGCAGTAGGGTGGTTCTGCCTCGACGGTTGGAAAGAGCAGCGGTTTGAAGCGAGAATGGAAGATCTCGATGTTGCCGACACTGACGGCGCCGATGGTGTCGCCGTGATAGGCCAGCTTCAGATGGAGAAACGAATTCTTGGCCCCTGCCTCCGGATGGCGCTGCCGCCAATACTGGACGGCCATTTTCAGTGCCACCTCGACTGCCGTTGACCCGTTGTCGGAATAGAATACGCGGGCGAGGCCCTTGGGGACGATTGTAATCAGGGCCTGGGCCAGCTCGATGGCCGGCTGGTTGGAGAGGCCGAGCAGAGTGGAATGTGCGATCTTATCGATCTGCTTCTTGAGAGCGCGGTCGAGGGCCGGATGCCGATGGCCGTGGAGATTGACCCAGATGGACGAGGTGCCGTCGAGATACTTCTTGCCGTCGTTATCGATGAGGTAGGAGCCTTTGCCACGCTCAATAATGAGGGGATCTTCCTGCTCCCATTCCTGCATTTGCGTGAACGGATGCCAGAGGTATTTCCGGTCCCAGTCGCGCAGTTGTTTGGTCGAGGGTGGTTTGGTCATATGCATTAAACGTCAATCGTCAATGGGGTGTTGGCGAGTGGCAAGTGGTCAGTAGCAAGTGGCACTCGTGTCGGACTCCTTAGCCTCAAATGGTTCGGAGCCACAAAATAGTAGCCACTCACTACTCGCTACGCGCGTAGCCAGCGTCGGGGCGTCATTCGTCAGTGGGCATTTGTCATTCGTTCCGAACCACTCGCTATTGACCACTTGCTACTTGCCACTTACCACTCGCCACCTACCCCTAACCCTTCACCCCTCACGTTTCACGCTTCCGTGCGGCGCGGATTATACGGGGGGTCGATTTCTTTGACAACCTGGGAGGCAGTTACTATAATGAAGCGATTTTTTTGAAATGAGCCAGGATTTGCAAAGCCTTATACGCAATTTCTCAATTATCGCTCATATCGATCACGGCAAATCAACCCTCGCTGACCGGTTCTTAGAAGCTACTGGCGCAGTCACTGCTCGAGAGGCCAAAGAACAGATCCTCGATGCCATGGATCTCGAACGAGAACGTGGCATTACGATTAAGGCCCATGCAGTGGCGATCCGGTATAAGGCCAAAGACGGGAAGACCTACGCCTTGCATTTGATCGATACGCCGGGGCACGTCGACTTCACATATGAAGTCTCACGGAGTCTTGCCGCATGCGAGGGGGCACTCTTGCTGGTTGATGCCACCCAGGGAGTCCAGGCCCAGACCATCGCCAATGTGAATCTGGCGATGGCCAACAACCTCACCATTATCCCGGTCATCAATAAGATCGATTTGGCAAGCGCGGATGTCGAGGGGACGAAACACTCGATTTCGGAGGTGTTGCAGCTGGATGCCACCGACGCGATGCCGATCAGCGCCAAGGACGGCAAGGGTGTGCCGGAGGTGTTGGAGGCGGTGATCGCACGGATTCCTCCGCCGGCCGGCAATCCCCAGGCGCCGCTCAAGGCTCTCATTTTCGATTCCTGGTTTGACAATTATCAGGGCGTGATCGTGCTGACGAGACTGGTGGACGGATCGATTCGGCCCGGGATGAAGATCAAGGTCATGTCAAACGACCGGACGTTTGAAGTCATGGAAGTCGGGCAATTCACACCTAAACGCACCAAAAAGACGGAGCTCCTCACCGGTGAAGTCGGATACCTCTGTGCCAATATGCGAGAAGTCGCCGATGTGAAGATCGGCGATACACTCACGGATGCGGTGATGCCGACCAGTGCGCCATTCCCCGGCTACAAGGAAGTGAAGCCTCTGGTCTTCTGCGGACTCTATCCCACCGACACGGCCCGCTATGAAGATCTGCGCGATGCGTTGGTCAAGCTTCGATTGAACGACTCGTCGTTCGTCTATGAGCCTGAGACCTCGCTGGCGCTGGGATTCGGTTTCCGGTGCGGGTTCCTGGGATTGCTCCATATGGAGATCATTCAGGAGCGGTTAGAGCGCGAATATAATCTGACACTGCTCACGACTGCGCCGACGGTGGTCTATCGTCTGTTGACGACCAAAGGCGAGGTGCTGGAGGTCAATAATCCATCGCAATTGCCGCCTCCCAGCAGCATCGAGTCCTTCGAGGAGCCGTTCATTCTGGCCTCGATCATCACGCCGGAGCGGTACATGGGCGCGATTCTCCAGCTGTGCCAGGAGCGGCGCGGGATTCAGCGGAGCATGCAATTTCTCGATCCGACACGTGTGATGATCAGTTACGAGCTGCCGCTCAACGAAGTCATTCTCGATTTTTACGATAAACTGAAGTCCCGCACCCAGGGCTATGCCTCGCTGGATTATGAGCTGCTCGGCTATCGGAACTCCGAGCTCGTGCGGCTCGACATTCTCTTGAACGGGGAAACGGTCGATGCCTTGTCCTTCATCACCCATAAGGACCGGTCGGTGCAGCGCGGGCGCCAGCTTGCGGAGAAAATGAAGGAACTCATCCCCCGGCAGATGTATGAGATCGCCATACAAGCGGCGATCGGGAGCAAGATCGTTGCGCGCGAAACGATCGGGGCGATGAAGAAGAACGTCCTGGCAAAGTGTTACGGCGGCGACATTTCACGGAAACGGAAATTGCTCGAAAAGCAGAAGGAAGGCAAGAAACGCATGAAAGCCGTCGGGAGCGTCGAAGTGCCGCAGGAAGCGTTCCTGGCGATTTTGAAAGTCGGTGATGAATGAGTGCGGATCCGAACCGGGCCAATATCGAGAAGCTGTCCGGTTCTTCTGCCGGAGAGCCGCAAACGCCTGTGTCCGGGGCTACGGTGTCCGAACGGAATGCCAACCGGGCCGGACAGAAGTCGATCTTTCGTGAGTATTCGGAAGCCATCATCGTGGCCATTTTGCTGGCCTTTGCCATTCGGGTGTTCGTGGTGCAGGCCTTCAAGATTCCCTCCGGCTCGATGATTCCAACCTTGTTGATCGGGGATCATATTTTAGTGAGCAAATTGTCATATGGATTCCAGTGGCCTGCCGACTGCAAGCTTCAATGGAATGTGCCGCCGGTCAATTGTTATACGTCCACGACGGTGATCGAGTTTGGAAAGCCGCAGCGTGGGGATGTTATCGTCTTCCGTTTTCCGGAAGACGAGGAAAAGGACTTTATCAAGCGCATCGTCGGGATCCCCGGCGATACGGTGCAGCTGCGCAACAAAGTGGTATTCGTCAACGGGCAGCCCCTGGACGACAAGGCCTTTACACAGCGTATCGACCCCGGCATTATCGACAGTACGATCAACTCGCGCGACAATTTCGGGCCGGTCACGGTTCCCGAAGGATCGTATTTCGTGATGGGCGACAATCGCGATCAAAGTCTCGACAGCCGGTTCTGGGGGTACGTGCGGGAAGAGAAAATCCGCGGCAAAGCGTTCAGGATCTACTGGTCGTGGAGCGGGCAGGGCAACTGGACGGAGTGGGTCCGATGGGAACGGTTTGCCAAGGGGATCCAATGAAAACGGGCGTGAAATCTTCCATCGTGGCAGGCGAGGCTGGCAGCCGGAATCAGCAGCCGACGTCTCAGGCGCTCCGGCAGTATATCCAGCGGTTTCCGCAGGCATCCGTCCTTGTCGTGGGAGACCTGATTCTCGACCATTATGTCATGGGCAAGGTGAGCCGGATTTCTCCGGAAGCGCCGGTACCTGTTGTGCACGTCGAGTCAGAGTCGCTGCGGCTCGGCGGCGCGGCCAACGTGTTTAACAATATTCTGGCGCTGGGCGGGAAAGCCGATCTCTGCGGGGTGATCGGCGCGGATGAAAGCGGGCGGCTGCTGATGAAGGAGTTGGGGACGAGGCGCTCCGGGCGTGGAGGTGTGGTGATCGACCACGACCGTCCGACGACGAGGAAAAGCCGGGTGATCGCGCATAATCAGCAGATCGTCAGGTACGATGTCGAAGGACGACACGAATTGAAGCCGGCGCTCCAGCGTAGAATCGTTCAATATGTCGAGTCGCGGCTACGGGAACTATCCTGTGTGGTGGTCTCCGACTATGCCAAGGGGGTCGTGTCGGCGTCGTTGATGTCCGATATCACCCGGCTGGCCGCTTTGCGAAAAGTTCCGGTTATTGTCGATCCGAAGGTGGAACATTTTGGATACTACAAGAATGTCACCGTGATGACGCCGAACCATCTGGAAGCGACTCAAGCGTCCGGTTTGCACGGCGACGACGATCAAACGATCAATGAAGCCGGTGCAATGATCCGTCAGCGGCTCGGATGTCAGTCGGTGCTCATCACCCGTGGTGAAAAGGGCATGAGTTTGTATGAAGGCGATGGGAAGTCTTGGCATTTGCCGACGCAAGCCAGGCAGGTCTACGATGTGACCGGCGCCGGCGATACGGTGATCGGGACGCTGGCACTGGCGTTGTCGACCGGCGCAAGCATCAAGCATGGGGCGATCCTGGCGAATCATGCGGCGGGGATCGTGGTCGGCATGGTAGGGACGGCGACGGTTTCTCCCAAACAACTGACGGAGGCCTTGGGAAATGAGTAGTCCCTCGCGTTCTGTCGTTGTCGTCATTCCGGCGCGCTATGGATCATCCCGATTTCCGGGGAAGCCGTTGGTTATGCTCAACGGCAAGCCGATGATCCAACATGTCTATGAACGGGCTGTGGCCTGCCGGGCTGTGTCGGACGTATTGGTGGCGACCGACGACGACCGCATCAAGCATGCGGTTGAGCAGTTCGGAGGGCGTGTCGTCATGGTGACTGGAAACTATCGAACAGGCACGGACCGTGTCGCGGCAGTGGCGCGCATGTTTGTGGGTGACTTGTTCGTGGATCTGCAGGGTGATGAAATTCCCCTGAATCCGAGATTGCTGGATGATCTCATCGAGCCGTTCGTTCAAAGCGGCGCTGAAATGGGGACGCTGAAGCGAATGCTGGATACCACGGAGGATCTGCATAATCCGGCCGTGGTCAAAGTGGTGACCGATTCCCAAGGGTACGCGCTCTATTTCTCGCGAGCGCCGATTCCGCTGGTGCGTGACGATCCCGACCGCGGAGTCGTCGGCGGACTGCACTATATCCATTTGGGGCTGTATATCTACACGAAAGAGGCATTGCTGAAGTTCGCCGCCTTGCCGACCAGTACCTTGGAGGACGCCGAAAAGCTGGAGCAACTCCGTGGATTGGAACACGGCATTCGCATCAGAGTGTGGGAAACGAAGCATGCGTCGCTGAGAGTCGATCAGCCGGACGATGTGCCGCTTGTCGCCGAGAAGTTGCAGCAGTTCGAGGTCGTCAAGCGCGAGGTGGGATTCATGGGGTTCAAAGGGGTTGTGTCGAGCCGATGAGGACACGATGCGTATCAGGGTGGTCAGGGCTCCGGCACAGGAGGCAGCCATGAGCAAATTTATTTTTGTTACGGGTGGAGTCGTCTCATCACTGGGAAAGGGGTTGGCTTCGGCATCGATCGGCAATCTCCTCGAGAGCCGAGGTTTGAAGATCACGTTTTTGAAGCTGGATCCCTATATCAATGTGGATCCAGGCACGATGAATCCCTATCAGCACGGCGAAGTCTATGTGACGGATGACGGCGCCGAAACCGACCTGGACTTGGGGCATTATGAGCGGTTCACCACGCTGTCGCTGACGAAGGAAAGCAATTATACGACCGGCCGGATCTACCATTCCGTCATCACCAAAGAACGGCGCGGGGACTATCTCGGGGGAACGGTACAAGTGGTGCCCCATGTGACGGACGAGATCAAGCAGGCGATCATGCGTATTTCCAAGGGCATGGATGTGACGATCGTCGAGATCGGCGGTACGGTGGGCGACATTGAAAGTCTGCCCTTCCTTGAAGCCATCAGGCAGTTACCGTACGACGTCGGGCGAGACAATGTGCTGTACGTCCATCTGACACTGGTGCCGTACATCGGCGCCGCCGGAGAATTGAAGACCAAACCGACGCAACATTCGGTCAACAAGTTGCGTGAGATCGGCATTCAGCCGAATATTCTCTTGTGCCGCACGGATCGCTATCTGCCTCCCGAACTCAAGGGTAAGATTGCCATGTTCTGCAACGTGGAGAAGGATGCCGTCATCACCGCCAAAGACGTCGATACGATTTATGAAGTGCCGATCGTCTTTCGGAAAGAAGGCTTGGACGAACTGATCATCCGGCAGCTGCATCTGAAAACCGGACAGCCGAACTTGCGTGAGTGGGACGCGATGGTGCAGAAAATCAAGCGGCCCAAGCATGAAATTTCGGTAGCGCTGGTGGGAAAGTACGCCGGGTTGAAGGAGTGTTACAAGAGTCTTGGTGAGGCATTAGTCCACGGTGGACTCGATCACGAAACGAAGGTCAATATCAGTTGGATCGAGTCCGAGGATGTCGAGCGACAAGGCACGGAGCGGATTCTGCGCGAGGCCGACGGGATTTTGATTCCCGGCGGGTTCGGCGCGCGGGGGATCGAGGGGAAAATTGCCACGATCCGATATGCGCGGGAGCGGCAGGTTCCGTTTCTTGGCCTTTGTTTAGGCATGCAGTGCGCGGTGATTGAGTTTGCACGCAACGTCGCGGGATTGACCGGAGCCAACAGTGCCGAGTTCGACGAGCAGTCGCTCCATCCGGTCATTCATTTGATGTCTGATCAGCAAGGCGTCAACGACAAAGGCGGCACGATGCGCCTGGGGTCCTACCTTTGCCGGCTTGGCGAGGGTACGCTTGCGCAGAAGATGTATGGAGTCGCCGAAGTCCGCGAACGTCACCGGCATCGCTACGAATTCAACAATGCCTATCGTGAACAGCTGGCAGCCAAAGGGCTGGTGCTCTCCGGGCTGTCCCCTGACGGACGATTGGTTGAAATCGTCGAGTTGAAGGATCATCCCTGGTTCTTAGGCACCCAGTTCCATCCGGAATATCGTTCCCGTCCGCATCACCCGCATCCGCTGTTCGGTGGATTCGTTGGCGCGGCTTTGAGGAAAAAGCTGGGACAGTAAAGCGAGATGCTGAAACCGGTTTTCAACGGCGTTCTCGGCTTTGGTTTGGGACAGGAGGGCGTCTTGGCGCCCTCAGGGTTGGGCGGGTGAGAACGCAGGGCCGGTTTGAGCTTCTCATGTGAGACGAGTCTGAAAACTATGGCGCATCTTGTCGACATCGGTTCCGTCAAAGCCGGCCAGGGGCAGCCGCCCTTTCTGATCGCGGGGCCCTGTGTCATCGAGAGTGAGCAACTCGTGATGGAGACGGCGGGCCGCATTGCCGAAATCACGAAATCTCTCGGGATCCCCTATATCTTCAAGTCTTCATTCGACAAGGCCAACCGAACGTCCATCAAATCCTTCCGGGGTCCAGGGATCGAGCAGGGGATGGCCATACTCAAGAACGTACGGCACCATGTCGGCTGTCCGGTTTTGACCGATGTTCATACGGAAGAACAGGCGACTGAGGCTGGAAAGGTTGTGGATGTGCTCCAAATTCCAGCCTTCCTGTGCAGGCAGACAGACTTGCTGATTGCCGCAGCGAATACCGGAAAAGTTGTGAATGTGAAGAAAGGCCAGTTTCTCTCTCCGATCGAAATGGGCAATGCGGTCAAGAAGGTGGAGGAGTGCGGCAGCCGGCGTATCCTCCTGACCGAGCGTGGCTCCTCGTTCGGCTACAACAATTTGGTCGTCGATATGCGGTCCTTTCCTATCTTGCGGAGTTTCGGCTATCCCGTGGTGTTCGATGCGACTCATAGTGTCCAGTTGCCCGGCGGGGGAGGCACGAAATCCAGCGGCCAACGCGAGTTCGTGGAGCCGTTGGCCTGCGCTGCGGCCGGGGCCGGTGTCGATGGATTTTTCATGGAAGTGCATCCGAATCCGGATGAGGCTTTGTCCGACGGACCAAACATGGTACCGTTGCATCAATTGAAGTCACTGTTGGAACGGGTCCTGCGCATATGCGACGCGACAAAACCGAGACCATAAAACCGGCTGCTCAACCGGTTGCCAAGTCCGTCAAAGGCCAGGAGAGTCTTGACGAAGGGAGGCGTGTGCTGGCAATCGAAGCCCGCGCCGTCCAGACATTGATCGGCCGGTTGGACGCTACGTTCGCCAAGGCTGTGGATCTGCTGGCTCGCTGTAAGGGGAAGGTCGTCGTATCGGGCATGGGGAAGTCCGGTTTGATCGGTCAGAAGATCGCCGCCACGTTGGCCAGCACCGGCACCTCGTCGTTTTTTCTTCATCCTGCCGAAGGCGTGCACGGAGACCTTGGCATGCTGGCCCGCCGCGACGCCTTGATCGCAATTTCCAACAGCGGCGAGACTCAGGAGTTGCTCCAATTGCTTCCCTACGTGGAGCGCATGAGTATTCCGGTGATCGGCCTCACAGGACGGATGGATTCCACCCTGGGCAAACACTGCGATGTCGTCTTGGATGTGTCAGTGGAGGAAGAGGCCTGTCCGATGGGGCTGGCGCCCACCGCGAGCACCACGGCCACGCTGGCTCTCGGCGATGCGCTGGCGGTGGCCTTGTTGCAGAAGCGCGGATTCAAGGAAGAGGACTTTGCGCGGTTCCATCCGGGCGGCACGCTGGGACGCCGGTTGCTGGTGAAGGTAAAGGATGTGATGCATGCCGGACCGGAAATTCCGATCGTCCAGCATTCCGTCGGGGGCATGGCAGCGATGCTCGAAATGACGGCCAAGAAACTGGGTATGACGATCGTCGTCGATCAGGGCGATGCGTTGCTGGGCGTGATTACAGACGGCGATTTGCGGCGGTTTATCCAGCGCGGGACGGATTTGGTGAGTGCGACGGCCGGAGAGCTCGCCTCACGGGATCCTAAAACCATCGGACCCGATGATTTGGCCGCCAAAGCGGTGGAAATGATGGAGCGCTTTTCGATCACGACGCTTGTGGTGACCGAAGGCGATCGGGAAATCCGAGGCGTGGTTCATCTGCATGACTTGTTGAAGAACGGGATTGTCTGACGATGAATCGCGTCTTGGAAACCTGGAAAGAAATCGGGCAAGATTCGCTGAATCTGCCGAATTTTCTTACGCTCGTCCGGATCCTTTTGATTCCGGTCTTCGTCGTGATCTTCCTTGCGCCGACGCCGGATCGGTCGTTGCTCGCCGCCGTCATATTTACCGTCGCCGCCGTGACGGATTTGCTGGACGGATACATCGCTCGCCGAACCGGACAGGTGACGAAGCTCGGTAAGTTGCTTGATCCGCTCGCGGATAAGCTCCTGGTGTTGTCGGCGCTGATCCTCCTCGTCAACATCGACCGTGTCAGCGCCGTGGTGGCGCTGCTCATTATTGCTCGGGAACTGGCCGTGACCGGCATCCGCGCCATCGCCGCCGGGGAACGTCTGATCATCGCAGCGGAAGTTACGGGCAAGTACAAGATGGCGCTGCAAGTCATTGCGATCGTCCTGCTGATTCTGGAAGGGACGGGCCTGGCGGAACTCGGCAATCTGCACCTGGCCGGCACGGGGACGCTGTATCTGTCTTTGGTCCTGGGGTACATTTCCGGCGGGCAGTATGTCTGGAGCTTTTGGAAGCAGGTGGTTGCGAAGGGTCTTTGAGAACGCACCGGTTCGACCTCACCGCTGTGGGCACTGTCACGTTTTCCATTCAAGTCTTCGTCTCGTTCAGTCTTCTGCTCAATCTTTCTGCCTGCACAGAGAACGCCGCGCCTCCGAAAATAGAGTCCTATGCCTATTCGAGTGCTCCGGCGGCGGCCAGATGTGAGGCGGGCGCGCGAATCGGCGAGGCCGGTGTAAGCGACGGGGAAGCTTCCGCTGAAGGTCTTCGCTATCACGTACGCACACCATCGAATTATGACGCGACGATCGCACATCCGTTATTGATGGTCTATGCTGCAGCCGGCCAGAGTGGCCTGGCGTCTGAGCGTATGACGGGTCTTACCTCGATGGCCACTGCCTCTGGATTCGTGATTGTGTACGCCGATCATCGGCCGCTCGGGATTCCCGCAATCGAACAGCTGGGAAC
>LNFM01008309.1_pt1 | contig 11561 bp, 15 predicted proteins | sample 596031 | NCBI WGS metagenome assembly LNFM01 (sample SAMN04254537, study PRJNA301005) | activated carbon metagenome | isolation source: dual media filters at the Ann Arbor, Michigan drinking water treatment plant | place: USA: Ann Arbor | reverse complement strand
CAGAAGACCAAAATTGACGCCGCCCAGGAATGGGATGCCTTCATCGAGAAGCACAAAGGATCAATGCCCTCCGAGGTTCGAGAGCTGCTGGTTGTTCTTCGGTCGGACAACGTTGAAACCTTCAAGGCGCTTATGGATTTTTCGACGACGGTTATGACTGTTTGGCCAGACATGCGCAAGGAGTACTCCAGGCTCGAGAGCGACAACCAAGAGCTGCTCAAGGAGAAGTTCGAGGGGATGCGCAAGAGCCTCTGGAATACGTCCGACGAAAACACCGGCCCAAAAACCTAAAGGGCTTTGACATGATGTTCATCTACTTCCTGCTCTTCACCGCCCTCGGCATCTTCTTTGGCAAAGCCACGGAGTCCGACCCCAAGATGGGTGTCGGCTGGATTCTTGCCATCGCAGTGTTCTGGGGCTTCGTCTCCGCGCCCATATGGGGGCTGGCGGCCTTGGGTGAGATGTTGCTGGGTTTCGTGATCGCCACCGTGATCATGCCCAAAAAGCCAGCCACCAAAGGGGGCAAGGAAGGAGACTAATCGCCAAAGGTGGGCGGCTGCTCTCATAAAGCATCTCGGTTTTCGTCGACCTGAACTTGTTCGGCACCTGATCCAACGCCGCGGCGATCGGCACGGCTGGAGGCCTCATCGAGATGCGCTTCTGCCAAGTCAGCTGAATTCGGAGACTCATGCTCGCTTCTTGTAATGGGTGCAAAAAGAGTGCAAAATAAATGCATACGATCAGGAGTCCCAGACAATGAGCGCTGCATTGCATTTCACCCTTGCGGAGCAGTTCCGCGAACCCAACACGCTGTACCTATCTCCGGTACGCGTGAGTGACTTCTTCGGCTTCAAGGTCCAGGAGCTTGCCGAGCGCGCCCATGTTCACCGAAACACGCCAACTGCCCGCCCGCAAGCGCCTCTACTTCAGAGGTACATGCAGGACATGGTCCGCGCGCTTGCAGTTGCCTCGGAGATGACTGGTGACACTTCCCGCGCCGCTTTCCTGCTGCGCAACGAGCCGCTCAAAGCCTTCGACTACAAGACAGCGGACACCTTGATCCAAGAGGGGCGCGCTGATGCGGTCATAGCCTACCTGCAGTCACTTGCCGGTGGCGCCGCGGGATGATCCCCAGCACCTCGATTGGCCCCTTAGACCACCCCTGTTACCGCGTGATCGCGCCGGCATACGCTGGCACGCCACTCTCAGGTATGGGGGCTGCAAGCAAGGGCGGCCGATTCAATAGGCCAGGTCAGGAGGCGCTCTACCTCTCCATGGATGACGCGACCGCCCTTGCGGAATACAAGCAGGACAATCCATGGTTGCAACCAGGGACCATCTGCACTTTCTTTGTGAATGGCATTAATTTGGCGGACTTGAGCGCGGGGTACGACCCAACTCGGTGGCCACCACTGTGGGCAGACTTCACCATCGACTGGCGAACTGAATGGTTCGGAAAGGGCGTCGAGCCGCCGACTTGGTTCATGGCAGATGATGTTGTGGCCGCAGGGCTCGACGGCATCATTTTTCCATCACAGGCTCTTGCTGGTGGAACGAACCTGGTGATATTCGCAAGCTCGACACGGCCTGCGAATGAACTCAGGGTGTACGACCCTGGCAACAAACTGGGCGCGATCAGGATTAACACGCGTCCTTGACTTGGGCCGACGATCTGTCGCGAATTACAGCGTCCCGGTTTTCGTCGACCTGAACTTCGTCGGCGCCTGGTCCAGAGCTGCTGCGATCGCAACGGCCGTCTTCGGGCCCACACCCTTGCACTGCGCGAGCTCATGGATTGATGCGGCAAACACCGCGCGCGCGCTGCCGAAGTGGCCCAGTAGCTTCCTGGCCATCTCGGGGCCCACGCCAGGGAGCCCGCTGACCAGGTATTGGGCCTGGGCGCCATCTGGCTTGTCTTTGGGCTTCAGGACACGTGTTGCGACTTCGTAGCCAAGGCCGTTGACCTGGTGGTGGTGCAAACGCGCGAGCAGGCGCGCGGTGCCAGCCTGATTCGGCGATGAGAACACCGACAAGCCCCAGAAGACCGTGAGCGATGAGATGGCGCCCGGCAAAGAGTCCGGGTGCATGTCGTTGGGGAGATCGAGCAGATTGCCTTCAACCAGCAGGGCGGGGCGCTCGGATACCTGGGCAATGAGTTCAGCCTGCTCGAAGAGCCGCCCATCCAGGATGGAGCCGGCGAGATCCGCGATCGTCTTGCGCTCGATGAGGAAAGCGCCCACGCGGTAGTCGCCGGCGGCCATCTCCTGCATTTCGAACTCGACGCCCAGCTCACGCAGGTGCGCGGGGATGCGGCTGTTGGTTTCCCTCGAGTCGACGATGAAAGTAGGGGCGGAGGACATGATGCTTACGGGCGGGGACTTGGACCGGAGGGTTTTCCTTCTGCCTTCGCCTCAGCCTCGGTCTGCGCAACCTGGCGAGCGAACTCGACCATCCCCATGGCGTCCGCCCTGTCTCCCTCTACGTAGTCCTCGAGCACGATTGCCAAGGACCGCTCACTGACTCCAAGAGCCATGGCGAGGGACTCCAGCACTGATCCAGCACCTGCAGCTGCAACGCTGGAGATCACGCCAGCGATTGCAGAGCCTTTTACGGCCGCCTCATCCTCGCTAACGACAAGGTTGTAGATGCGGAGACCTTCGTCGCTCACGGCACACCAATCTGTGAATTTGCTCTGCTCGAAATGGTGATGAAAGCCATTTTCGATCAACACTTTTTCTGGATTCTTGTGCCACTTTTCAATTTCGGCTTCCATCAGCTTTGCAGAGTCAGCGACGTGCTGCGGGATGTCTTGCTTGTTCATCTTGTTCGCCATGCTTTTAGTTTCCGACTCAATGGTGGTCGCAGATTATTCCAAGTGATGACTTAGTGGCTTTGCTCATTGTTTGGTCGAGAGGCTCTTAACCACTCACGCATCGAATTCAGGTTGTCCAGATCCACTTTGCTTCCAAGGCTCCCGTCTTCGTTGATCCAACGCAGCGCACCCTTGTTCTCCGTTATGAACATCACCCGCCCATAGAAGTCGGAGAATCTTTTGGACTTGTTCGACGCATCCTTGGTGCTCTCCTTCGTTTCAATGAGGCGGAGCATGGGCGAATCGCCATTGAAGTGTTCCAGAAATACGATGAAGTCGGGATAGAAGTAGTTCTTGTGCTCCCCGCGCACGAGCTGCACGGAGTAGGGCTTGCGATCCGGGTTTCGATGCCACCATTTGACGAACGTTGCACGATCAAGCGCGCGGGCGAATTCGAGTTCGTTGGCACCCATGGCAAAGCCACCATCAAAATCGGCGAACCGGTGCACCACCGACCCCAGTTCGACCGCAACGGGCCGGAGAAAGCCCCGAACGTCGATCGGGATCACCTGGGCCAGCGACTCCATGTCGGCCTTGCGCGGTGGCATGACTCCATAGATGTTCTTCTCCGAGGCTTCGAGGTGGATCTCCTGCGGGAAGATCATGCAGTCAGGTAAGGGCCCGGCATCCACCAGGCGCGCCTGGTCGGCGATCGCCGCGTGCAGCGCCTCAGCCAGCTCAAGATGGGAGCGCAGCACCACCCAGTAGGCGCAGTCGCGCTCGATACGCCTGATCTCGGCCGGTGTGGGGCGCTCATCCTCATCGATGGCTGAAAAGTGCGTTGCGACCGCTTCGGACATCCGCGCGCTCAGCACCTCAAGAAGGATCGTTGCGTCGGCATCCTCGAACTGAGGCAGAGTCTTCATGGCCTCCTTTGCAGCCAGCGCCAGGGCCCGACGTTCGATGACGATGGCCACCTCCTTGCGGCTGACTCTGCCGGTGTTCAGTTCCTTGTGGACCTCTGTCTCCGTGACTTTCCCTGTGGCCACACGCAGAGCCATGGCCTTCAGGGGCTCATCGATGTCGAGTCGAGCGGCTGCCGAGCGCGTGGCAGTGGCCATGTCGCCGAGCATGGGCCGGATTTCAGACTTCAAGGCCGTGGGCACATCGAACGCGTCCCGGCGAATCGGGTAAGTGTTGATGCCCAGCACCGAGTAGGACTCGACCACATCCCTGACGGTCTTGGGCTCCGAGGGCTTCGACCTCTTGGTGGCCACCGCGGCGCCGGCCGGCGAGGCCACAGGCAGATCGAGCTCGGGATCTATGAACATGCTGGCCGTCTGCCCGATGTGGAGGAAGCCCTGAGAGGAGTCAACGCCTGATGCGGATTGTGTTGCGTCATGGGCCCGGCCGTCGCGACCTTGCGCAAGGGCCCTCGCCAGGATGCTGTTCTCGTAGAACAAGCGTGCGTCAGCGTCTGGCCGATTCGAGAGATGGATTGCGCCCGAGGCCGTGGCGCGTGCGACAAGTGCTTCGGTTTCGCCCTGCAGGTTCGTCTTCAACTCACTGACGGCCTTAACCGCCGACTCGAACCCTGGCTGTGACTCTGCATTTGCTAGGTAGATGTAGGCCGAATCGATTTCCTCCGGGATGACCGTCCCTTTGGGGAAGCTCGAACGGATGGAGCGGTGAACGCGCATGACCCTGCCAACGAACTGCATGGCGAAGTCGGGGTCGTTCACCGACTTCGTGGAAGCGAGAACAAACGCCCTTGGTGCATCGAAGCCGGTGCCAGCTGACTGCTTGAAGATCAACACGTCCTTGGTGGTGTCGTTAGCAATGCTGGCCATGAGCACCGGATCGGGATCGTCAGCCGAGTGCTCGCCAATGCGGTCCGCTGGGACGCCGCAGAGTGTCTGCAGCTGCTCTCGGGCCTGGCGGATGGCGTCCACCCCATTGCCGACCTGAACCAACAGCAGCGGGCTCACGTCGACCTGCAACTCCTGCAGCAACTTGTTCAAGCGTACGTTTCGCTTCCATGCCTGTTTGAGCACGGTCCCTTGCAGGTCCACGATGCCCTGCAGGCTGTCCCGCAGGTTGTAGATGATCGCTTCGATGTATCGCTTGTTCAGGCGAGCCCGCACAACTTCATCGCGCGACACAGAGAAGGTGCGCAGCCCGTCGTATCCAGCTGCGCCAATGAAGTCGTTGAGTTTCTTGTCCTTCGGAGTGGCCGTGGCCATCACCAACCGATCCGGCTTTAGCCAGTTGACGAATCTGCCGAACTCGGTCTGGCTCTCCACGCCGATATGAGCCTCATCGATGATGACGCCCAGCAGCAGCCCCCGGGCCTTCACGAGCGCTCGGAACTCGGCCAGGCTTCGGTCGAAGTCATCACCCCCGTCCGCATACCCTTGAGTGCGGGACCGCGCCCTCGCAACTGCAGCGGCCGTCGAGATGATCACCATGCCCGATTCGGGATCTTGATTTCGTCCACGATCAAGGCGGATCGGATGCACCAGGCTGGAATTGCTGGCCAGAGTGCTCTCGGTTTGCTGGACCAGGTTCGCAAACGGAACGAACCAGAACCAGACCGTTCCACTCCGTCGGCTCACTTCTTCGATGACACGCGTGATCGTGAAGGTCTTACCAGACCCAGTGGGCGCACGCAACACGCATGGTGCTGGCGAGGGCTTGAGCAACTCCGCCGATATGCTTGCGATGTGTCCGCTCTGGTAGTCCTCCGGGATGGAGGCCATTTCTTGAGGCGCGATGATGTCTCGAGTGCTCATTTTGCCTCCTGGGGGGCGAACTGGGTGGCTGCGGCGCCTGCCTGACCTGCCGCGATCTCCTGACCGATCGGGCGACTGTCACAGGTTTTCCCCGCTGCTGTGAGCAACTCTCTCGCTGTCTCGGGTCGGTCGGAGAAGACCAGCAGCCTGAGCTGCTTGAGTTGCATGGCCTCTTCAATCGCGGCTTGCGTCACCTTGGGGATATAAAGGGCGGCCGCATCCGGCGTACTGGCAATGACGTCGACCGCCTTTCGGTTGCCTGAATCGGGCAAGACAACCCCGCTAAGCTTGAGCGAAAGAAGCTGGCGGATGCTGGCCGGGGTGGCATCGAACTCAGCGTCGGCAGGGTGGAACTTCTCAAGAGTCAGGTACGCGAACTGGCCACCAAAACCGGCGGCTTTTCCATAGCCAGTCATCGCACGGCGAATGCGCTCGGATGTGATGTCACGGCAGATGTTTTTGCTTGGCTCATTCTCCGTAGCTTCAGTGCTTGAACAAAGTATGAACCGCCGCCCACCATCATCCTCGGAGTTGAGCTCAAGCACTGCGTGAGCCGTTGTGCCAGAGCCAGCAAAGAAGTCCAGAACTATGTCTCCTGGCCGCGTAGCTTGCGAAAGAAGCCCCCTCAAAAGTGAAATGGGCTTGGGATAAGGAAAGGCGTCATCCAATCCCATTGCGCGGAGGGCCTTGGTGCCTTCGCTTGACATGCCAGTTTCAAGCGTAACAGCAGCGGGGTCTTCTTCAGTTCTTGTTCGATTCTTCCCCGACTCATCAATCCAGCTTGAAAGGGGTTGGTTTGAATTGCGGAGGTTTTTCTTAAACCGTTTGAACCGTGGCTTGTTATATCCAATTTTTTTCCCGAGCCAGAACTCCATATCATCCGCTTTATCTAAAAATTGGGGCGCCACACCAGATTTGATTGCTGCCTTCAACTCTTGAACAGAGTGGTATGTTGCTGGGGCGACTTCGGGAGGAAAGTACACGCAGTCGTCTTCAATCCACTCCTCCATTGGGCGGGTACGTACTTCACGATCTCCCAAACGCAATTTCGATGCGTAACACCAAACCCTGTTCCAGTCGCAGGGGTACCAGATGTCGGTCTTGGGGTTGTGAAGAGGAAAGAAAAGGTTCTTCCTTTCTTTGCCCGTGAAACCCAGCGTCAGATTGTCTGTTGCCCACCAATCCTGCTTTTTATCGTCCCAATTGCTGTACCCGCTCCATGTTTTTTCTGACCCGTTGAAGCTGAAGTCACTGTTGGAGTAGGCGAGAACATGCTCATGATCTTCGGAGTAAAAGCGATCAACCCCAGCAGCGTTGCTAGGCCTTCGCTTCCTCCATACCAGTGAACCCACGCGCATACGCGGAAACACTTCATCCATCAACAACTCAAGCCTGGACCGGTTCTCGTCATTGATGCTCACCAAGATGATTCCATCAGGAGTAAGCAAATCCCGAGCTAGCACAAGCCGCTGATAGAGGAACTCCAACCACTGCGAATGACGCCAACGATCATTCTTTCCTACATAGTGATCGTTGTAGACCCAGTCCTTGTTGCCGGTGTTGTAGGGTGGGTCGATGTAGATCACCCGGATCTTGTTTGTGTGCGTGGCGCGCAGTAGGCGCAGCGAGTCGAAGTTGTCCCCTTCGATGATCAGGTTCTGGCAGGGGCCATCGTCAAGACCGTGTGACAGCCGGGCATCCAGCCGTGGCAATACGACATCCTGGTTGGCAGCTCGATCACGCTCGATCGCACTGTGCTCCCACACCAGGCCCAGCTTCTGGCGGGTCAGGATCTCGGTCAGTTCGCGGCGCAGTTCATCTTCGGTGAGTGTTGCGATCTTGGAGAGCAGGTTTTTTGTCATTCGTTGTTCTTCTTGAGTTCGGTCGAGTGAATGCAATATGCACCCATTTTAGGTAGGGCCCATGGTTTGTCTGGACTTCGAGATGAGCTCCACCAACTTCGCTTCGTCGAACCGGTAGTCGTCGACCGAGACCCCGGTGGATACCAGGACATGCGAGAGAAACGGCGCGTACAAGGCGATGTTGTCAGATGTCATGCCACTGGCCACCGCGAGCACTCCGTCTGCTGCTTCCGACATCGTCTTGATCTTGTCCACCGAGGGCGGTGAACCCGTGCGGGTTCCGCTGGTCGTTGGCACGAAGCCCGCTTCACGCGCGTAGCGGGCTGCAAAAGCTGGATCGAGCTCTTCCGCTTGGTACTTGAAAGCGACGGATGCGAAGAATCCGATCTCGGGGTGTTCCGCTGCCATGGCCCGCAGTTCACGCCCCATGGAGCCCATCCCGGCGCTGCTCACATCCATGGAATCCGCCCAGATCATCTGGAGCCCATGTTCGATCGCCGCGCGCGCGGCATGGGTCGCGCTGTACGAGAGCAGGTTGATGCCGATGGGGAAGTCGGTGAAGACCTCTTTCGCCAGGGCCGCCACCTGCACCAGGTTGTCGTCATTGCCGTGGTGGTCAATCAGAAAGACGCCATCGGCGCCGCACTGGCGGGCCACGGCGACCTGCTGGATTGCGGTGTCGGTGTCGATGTAATGGATGACGGGCAGGATTTTCATGGGGCAGGTGCCTTTCGGGGCTTCGGAATGTAGAGTGATTCCCAGCGCTGAGCGAGGAAGTTCAGGTAGGCGGCCGGTTTCATCGCCCCCCGGTAGAGGCCAAGACCCCAGCCGTCGTTGGCCTCTACCAAGATGGTGGAGCCATCAACCAGGACGCCCATGTCCAGGGCGTGGGGGTGGCCTATGGCGAGCGCTTCAATGCACCGGCGCAAGACGCCCTCATCGGGCTCTTTGGCATCCTCAGGACCGTCGGCGTCGTAGCGCGCGCGCCCGATCACCTCGCCGCCCTGGACGTAGTAACGCCACTCGCTCTGAAACTCAACGACAGGGCTTGCGTAGACCAGGGTAGTCAAAGGCAGCTGCCAAAGGATCTTGAGCTGTTCGCGGTCATGCTCATCGACATCCGCAGCATCGGCCTGGGGCCGCAGTACGAAGCCGTTGAAGAGCTTGGTGGCCACCGGCTTGACGAAAACCTCAGCGCCGGCGGCAAGGACTTCACCGCTGGTGCGGCGCTCAACGGAGCGACCGAGGAATTCGTGGCAACCAGGCGGGTACGACAGGTTCTGGGGCTCTTGGATGCCAGCGAGCTCCATGGCTCGGCGAACGAACTCAACGCTGCCCACAGGCAGTGCGCCGGCGCGCAGCAGGTCTACATGGCCGTCCAGTGCTTCGATGAGTGCATTTCGCACGGTGGCGGCGCCGCCGTCCATGAGCATGACGGCTGTGCGCACTGCCGCGGTCTCGGCCGTGGAGGGGGACTGCAAGATGATGTTCATTCCTGGGGCCTCCCGTGGACTGGAAATGTCTGGATGACTCTGCGCTGGTGGTCGCGAACTAGGAGGGGCTTCAGGAGCGCGAGGTACAGCGCTGCAAACAGGACCATTCCTGCGATGTCGATTGCAAAGTGATGCCACGCCTGGGAGAAAGGGATGCCGTTGTACTTCGGGTCGGTGATGGCTTCATTGATGAGGCTGATGATGAGCGTGACGGCTACAGCCACCTTGGGCGACCAGGCGTAGCCGTCCCAGTCGTGGTTCAAGGGGAGCTTTGACCATCCATTCCAGCGAAACAGGTGCGCTGGAAAGAAACCGGCCAGAAACGGCATGGCGAACCCGAAGAACAGGTGGACCAGGTAGTAGTTGAGTGCGATGACGTTCACAGAGAACTGGGCGAATAGGAATGCGAAGGAGAGAGTCAGAAAGATGTAGAAGGGAAGTTTTGTTTTCATGAGAATTGAATGAAGGTTGAACAAGGGACATCTTGTGTAGCAACTAGCCTTCAACATCTGTGGCGCTTCAAGAGCACTGCATGGGAGTCAGGCGCCACTGCCAGCCGCCATAGAAGGTGTGCTCCTTCCCTGGCTCTATCCGCACTTCCACGAGGCCTTGCTTACCCAGAGCCCCAAGCGTGGCGTTCGTGCATCCGATGCCGGAAGGCAAGTCAGCCCACTCTTTTGACGCTTTTTTTAGGACTTGCTGTTGCCTTTCCGTGAGCGGTTTGGCCCTTGCTACCCCACCTTCTTCATTTTTTAGGATGTCGTTCAACGGTTGTTCCTTGAGCCCGTATTCCGCAATTCCAGGAAAAGGTCGTAGGTGCCGACAGGAAGTCGGTCGACCACGCTCAGTGCGCGGATGCCACCAGGGATCTGACCGTCCAGAACAGTGATGGTGGCCACCGGAAGCAGCGTCTGAAACTCAGGGTCGCAAAGAACCCGCTTCAGCGCATCGGTAGTTGCGTCCACGAAGAGCATGTAGGAGCCATTCGGGAGGGAGAACGCAGTGTGCAGGAGTGCCAGCGTCAAACCCGTGCCGGATACAGGCATGGTGATGCGTGCATGTACCTGCCACTGGGCACCCTGCAACCATCGGCTTTGCCCACCACCTGGTTTCGACGGTTTTTCGGGCTTGTCCATGGCCATCGGGCCTGCCCAGGTGCCGCGCAGAACGGCGATGCAATCGTTGGAGTCCAGCATGTAGCCGTTGTCAGCTGCGGCGTCATCGGCCGCCTTGATGCGCGCGCACATGCGCTCAATGATTTCCTCTTCGGTGAAGGCTGCCGCCTTCAGGGCTTCATGCACAGTACGCACCGTCAGGTCGGCGGTGCCGGTTGCGTGGTGAGCCGCCTTCTCCTCGATGTCGAGGATGCGACGCGCGCAAAGAAGCGGGGGCGCGGCGGGCTTGTCAGTCAGGCTGGGATGAAGGGGTTGGGTCGGGGAGTTCATGGGAGAGATTTTTGGAGAGCGTTCTTGGCGAGGGTGTTGAGCTGATCGCACAGCTCTTGGGCCGCCGTCTTGTCGGCGAACGGAGCGAACAAGCCGTCCCACCCGCGCGGGATGTAGCGACCGCGGCTGGCCACGCGCTCGGAAATCCCCCATCCGATGGTTGGCGCGCCGCGTTTTGCGAGGTCGCTCCACTCCAGAGGCTTGAAAGTGCTGCCGCCGCAATGCAGCGGCAGCTCAAAGCCTGGCGGCAGCTTGGTGGGAGCGGTCTTTTTGGTGGTGGCGGTCATGGCTGAGGTCCTTTGCGAGCGGCGGGCGCCGGCGCTGCCAGCAGTTGCTGGAGTTGAGCGCGACGATCCATGAGCAGACGACCCAGGTGGTTGTGGCCCTTGCCGCTGGACACACCCCAGAAGGTGTCGCCCCAGGTGTTGCCCTCGATCAAATCGACGTTGCCGGTGGCCAGCAGCTGGGCGGCGAGATCGGTTCCCGGGGCAAACTTCTGAGCCAGCGCTGCGCGCATGACGTCGACCTTGACCGAATCCCAGTCAGGGCGCATCGCCATGGTTCTGCCTAGGCGCTTCGCCTGGCCGGAGGTGCACAGAACGAAGACGCTGCGCTCGACCGGTGAAAACTTGGCCGCCTGGTAGGCGTTTTCTACGGAGGGGTAGACCACGCCTTCAAACTCGACACGGCACGGCCAGAAGTTGCTCAGCCAGCGGTGCTCGCCATGGAAAGAGCTGATGGCGACGGCAGTCGGGTCATCAAAGAGGCCGTTCATGCGATCACCTCAGCCCACTCGTACACCTTCAGGCACTCGACAATGTCGCCAGCCGCATCAAAGCGGACCCACGCATCCACCGAGCCCGTTGAATTCAGCCATTCGCGCACCGGCGCCAACCAGGCGTCGTGCGAGAGGTCGCCCTCGTAGCCGATGCACACGAATGCACCTTCTGCATAGGGCGCCACCATGACGTCCTGGATCTCAAACGCCGCCTGCGCATGGGGCATGTGGGCCGTGGAAATGACGGGAATCGTCATCATCCAGTCGACGGCCACAGGATTTTCGGGAGCAGCAGTCATGGTGACCTCCAGGCGTTTAGGCTGACATCGTCATCCGACGGTCGCGCGCCGGCATGCCCGGCACGCCAAAGACCACAGGG
>LNFM01011981.1_pt1 | contig 11562 bp, 10 predicted proteins | sample 596031 | NCBI WGS metagenome assembly LNFM01 (sample SAMN04254537, study PRJNA301005) | activated carbon metagenome | isolation source: dual media filters at the Ann Arbor, Michigan drinking water treatment plant | place: USA: Ann Arbor | reverse complement strand
CCGATGCCCGGGCGCAGCAACGAGACGCGAGGATGCTTGTTGGCCAGGTCGATGGCCGCCTCCACCGAAGTTCCAAGACGCTCTGCCACCATCGCGAGCTCGTTAGCGAGCGCGATGTTGACGTCGCGATACGTATTCTCCATCAGTTTGCAGAACTCGGCCGTCACCATGTCTGTCTGCGACAAGTTGCCCTTCACGAACGCGGCGTAGATCTCGGATGACCGCTCGAAGGCGATCGAGTTGCACGCACCGATGATGCGGTCGTTGTGAACGATCTCGTGCGCCACGTTGCCCGGGTAGAGTCTCTCGGGACAGTGCGCAAGCAGAATGTCGTGTCCCACCGCGAGCCCCGAGGTCTCGAGTATGGGCTTCAGCGTCTCTTCACAACACATCGGAGGGATCGTGGACTCGACGATCACCAGCGCGTTCTTCCGTAGCGCGGGTACGATGCTCTTCGTAGCAGCGACCAGCGCGGATAGGTCGGACACCTTCTTGCGCGCGTGTAGCGGCGTAGGTACCGCGACGATGTAGGCGTCGGAAACAGGGACCTGGTTCGAGTAGCGCAGGTTCGCCTTGGTCGTCGCATGAGTGAAGACATCCGCGATCTCGGCCTCATCGATCGGGCACTCGCCGGCACGCAGCCGCGCCAGGAGTGTCTCGTCGATATCAACACCCACGACGCGCTTGCCGTGCCGCGCAAGCATGAGCGCGACGGGGAGACCGACGAAGCCAAGACCGACAACCGCGACGTCGCAGCTGGCGTCGTCCACCTTCATGCTGGTCTCACCCATTACAACCCGTAGATATCGCGTTGCCAGTTGACGGTCCGCCGAATGCCTTCCTCGAACGTCAATTCCTGAAGCGCCCCCAGCTCGCGAAGCATCCGCGAGTTGTCGACGATCTTGTCGATCGTCGTCATCGGCTCCGGCGGCGCATAGTCAACGATCTCGTCGCTCCGCTCCAGCACCTTCAGGATGGTGTCGGACACGGTCTTGATGTCGGTGCGATGCGAACCCGCAATGTTGAAGACCGAACCAGCGCGGAAGTTCGTCGCGATTCGGGAGATCCATTCCACTGCATCGTCGATGTAGGTGTGAGTCCGCGTGTGACCGTTGTGCACGCGATACCGCTGGCCACGAAGGGCGGCGTGAACGAAACGGCAGATCACGGATCGCCACTCGGAGAAGTACTCTCCCGGACCGTACGTGTTGAAAATGCGAATCCGGACGACTTGCGAGTTCCACATCGCCTCGGCGTTGAGCACCTGCTGCTCGTTGACCCACTTCGTCATCGCGTAGTCGTTGAGTTGCTTGATCTCGAACTTGTCCATGACGTCCTCGGACATCACGCCGGTGTGGTCGCCGTAGACTTCGGAGCTCGAGAAGTGAACGAGCCTGAAACCGTGCTCCTTCTGGAGCATCAAAACGTGCTTGGTGCCGACGACGTTCGTGCGCCACAGGCTCTCGTAGTACGCCTCGCCGTTCCAGCGACCGAACTCGGCCCCAGCGTGGAAGACCAGGTCTGGTTTGCACCGCTCCACCACATCCGCTACCTGACGAAACTCGCCGAGGTCGGCTCGAATGAACTGCGGATCGAAATGGTGACCGCGATCGGTCATCCAGACTTCGTTGCCTTTGGCGCGAAGGTTCGCGACGAGCTTCGCTCCCACGACTCCGGTGCCGCCTGTCACTAGGATCTTCATGAGCGCGCGGACTATGCACCAGCCGTGCGCGTGGTGGCTAGCATGCCCCATCCGCAATGGCGGCAGCGATCCGTTCCGCCGCGTGACCGTCACCGTACGGGTTGGGGGCCGGCAGACGGCCCGTGTAGGGAGGCTTGTTCCACGCATCACGTAGCGCGGTTCCGATGCGCGCACGGTCGCGCCCGACGAGCACGTTCTGGCCCGTCGCGACCGCCTCGGGGCGCTCGGTAGTGTCCCGCGCGATCAGTACCGTCTTGCCGAGCGACGGCGCCTCCTCCTGTACGCCGCCAGAGTCCGAGAGCACCACGCGCGCATCCGCAAGCTTCATAGCGAACTCGGTGTATCTGAGAGGCTCGCACAGCCGAACGCGGGGATGCGCACCGATCGTCTCCGCGGCGGCCGCCTGCACCTGAGGGTTAGGATGCACGGGCCACAGCACTTCGGCGTCACTCTCTTCCGCCAAGAAGTCCAGGAGAGCTCCCGCGATCTCGCGGAGTGGGCCGCCGAACGACTCACGACGATGCAACGTGACAAGCACGTACGGTCGGCCGGTCATACGCGGCCCAAGCCGCTCGACCACACGCAAGAGCGTATCGATGCCGGTGTTGCCGGTGACAAGAATCCTGTCGGGTCGAACCCCTTCGGAAAGCAGGTTTCTTCGCGCCACATCGGTCGGAGCGAAGTTCCAGTGCGCGAGCCGTGCAATCACCTGGCGGTTCACCTCCTCGGGGAAGGGATTGTCGGGGTTGTACGTCCGAAGCCCCGCCTCTATATGCCCCACGAGGATTCGCTCGTAGTACGCCGCGAGCGCCCCTGCGAGAGCCGTCGTCGTGTCGCCTTGAACGAGTACCGCATCCGGCGCCACCTGTTGAAGGACCGACGGAAGCCTCTCGAGTACGTGGGAAGCGATCGCCGACAAGCTCTGATTCGGTTCCATGATCTTCAAATCGTGATCCGGTGTCATCTCGAGCGCAGCGAAGGCAGTGTCCAACAGATCTGAATGCTGCCCCGTCGAAATGATGATCGACTCCGTGCGTTGCGCGAGTAGAGCCCGATGGACCGAGCACATCTTGATCGCTTCGGGCCTCGTACCGATTATCAATGCAACGCGCATGGCTACGACACTCCGAGGGATGCGCGGGTCTGGGACCGGCGCTCGCAGAATATGACTGCGGCGCACGAAGCCACGAAGCCGAATAGTCCGGCGAGCATCACGATCCGGCGGCGCTGCGGACGCGAGCGGAGCGTCGGAGTGGTTGGCATGTCGAGGATCTGGAACGTGGACGTGTCACGAGCTTCATCGACCTTGGCGAGCTCGTAGCGCTGCACGAGAGCAGTGTAGACGGCCTCCTTTAGAGCATGTTCGCGCACGAGCTGCTCGAGCTGAAATCGGAACGCAGGCACATCCAGTGCGTTCGGAAAGAACGTCCCGGCCTTGGCTGCACCGCTCGGCGCAGGAAGGGCCTCCAGTTCGCGTAGCTTGGACTCGAGGCCAGCGATCTGCTCCTCCAGCTGGAGGACCTTCGCCGCGTTGTCTGAGGAGAAGCCTCGATTGTAGGAGAGCTCTAGCTCCTTCGACACGAGCAGCCCATTTATCTCTGACATCTCCGAGAGTGCGGCCCTGCTCTGGACCGGCAGGTCAACGATCGAGTTCGCCATCTGAAAGTCGCGGATCCTCACCGATAGGATCTCGACCTCTCGACGCGCGTTGTGAACTTGTGCCTCGAAGAACGTCCGTTCCTCGAGCGCTGACGACACCGACACTTGTTCGAAGACTTCGTTGCCCACTTCGCCGAAGTACCTCAGCATCATCGCGACGCGGTCCGGGTCCGTGTCCTCGCAAAGGACGCTGACCGTGGCGGCACGGCGATCTACGCTCGTGCGGCAGTGGTTCCAGAGCGATTCGCGCGCCTCCTCGAGCGAGCTCACCTCATAGACCTCGCGTAGTCCGAACTTCTCGATCACCGCGTCGGCAACCGATCGACTTATCAAGACAGCTTCGATTCGTTGGGCCTCGCTCGCAAGGCGATCGAGGCCGAACGGCAACTTCATCGCGGCTCCGAGCGTGGAGATGTCGTTGGGTCGGTGCGCCGGTACAGCAACTAGCTGGGCCTGAAACCACTGCGTCGCAAGGAGTGCGTAAGCCACGGCTGCGCACACCGCGATCGTGCTGCCGAGGGCGACCCACTTCCACTTGCGGAGCAGGAGTTGAATCGCCTCGCGCCCGTCATGCGGAGCGGCTACTGCGCTACGCATTGCTCGACGCCGGAGCTGAACCGCTCCACCATATGATCTAGCGTGTAGCGCTTGGCGCTCGCGGCACAGCCAGTGACAAGCTGCGATCGCATGGTTGGGCTGGAAAGGTACTTTTCGATCGCAGCCGCGTACCTCGGGATCGAGTGTTCTGTCACGATCCCGTTCGCACCGGGCTCGAGATAGGCGATTTCCGGACCGTGTCCGACGACGTTCGTCGTGAACAACGGAGTACCAGCAACAAAGCTGTCTACAACTACGAGTCCGACGTGCGCCGGCACAAGTAGAAGGTCGGAGATGGAGAAATAGGCTGCGCGCTCGGCTCCGAACGATGGACCTACGTAGTGGATCCAGGGGTGGAGCGCTGCGGCCGCCCTCACTTTCGAGCTGTCGGGGCCGTCACCCACGACCACCAGGTGGAAGTCGCGCACGTTGGAACGGACGACAGCACATGCCTCGAGGAGGAACTCGACCCGCTTCTCCGGGTAGATACCTCCGCAGTACAGCGCGATCGGCGCTCCGACCGGAACTCCGAGTTTATCGCGAAGGAGGCCTCGCTCTGACGTCCCGAATCTCGCGATGGAGTTCTGAAACGTCGTGTCGTCGATGGTGTTGTCGAGCACAGTGATCTTGCTCCGCGGCACGCCGCTTCGGGCCATCACGCCTGCGCTGATCTCCGTGTAAGCGAACCACCAATCTGCAAGCATAGTCATCCTGCGCTTGAGAGCTTCCGTGGGAGACGACTCGCTCGCTCGGAAGTCACGTCCGTGGCCCCAAAGGCCAAGCCGCGCCGGCTTGCGAACCCACCGTGACAGACTCAAAGCGAAATTGAGGAGATTGCGGTTCGCTTGCTCGACGATCACGAGATCGAGGTCGGCGGCGTACTTCCAGCAAGGCTGCCAGACCAGCTGGCGATCGCCGATACGGAAGTAGGCGTTGGAGACCTTGTGAGCCCACGGCGCCTTCAGATCGAAGGTCTCCGGAACGGTGCCCGGTGACTCGTCGCCGTACACGAGCTGAAGCTCGAACCCGCGCGCCGCGAGGGCCGTCCGAAGTGCGTGAAACAGCGCGTGCCGATAGTGCGGCAGCACGCGCTGGATGATGCCTACGGACTTCATTGATCTATGATACTTCTCGTCGGGACCTTGCCGTGCCAGTCGACGCCGTCCCCTCAGCCCACGACTACGACAAACAATACCGCGATGCACGAGCGGAGATGGTCCAATGGTTCCGAGCGGGTGCGATCGAGAAGGTCCGTAGCGTAGCTCACCTGGTCCGCAATCGAAGCGTCGAGGACGTTCTCGAAATCGGTTGCGGGACGGGCGCAGTCCTCGAACGCCTCCACCAGCAGGGCATCGGGCGTCGTTACTCGGGCGTGGACGTGTCCCCGGAAGCCGTTGCGTTCACGAAGCAACTCGGGCTCCCGTACGAGCGCATCGAAGTTGGAGACGGACTCGAGGCAGCGCAGCTGATGGATCGCAAATTCGACCTGGTCGTGCTGTCACACATTCTGGAGCACGTGCCGGAACCGGAGGCGCTACTGCGCTCCGCGTTGCGAGCCGGGCGAGCCGTCTTTGTCGAGGTGCCGCTTGAGTCGACGGTGGGGCTCAACCTGAAGTGGCGAGTGCTCGAGGCGAGAGGCCGCGATCGCACCGACAATCTCGCGGGCCACATTCACTTCTTCTCGAAGAGCACGTTCCTCGATCTTGTGAACCGCTGCCATGCTCGGATCATCGGCACGCGTCAGTACGTGCCGGTCGACGACAAGCTGTTAGCGTTGAACAAGACGCCGTTCATCAAGCGCAAGCTGATGCGACTCGCCTACCGCCTTCTAGGGACGAGAGGCTACGGCCGACTCTGGTACTCACACTTTGCCGTGCTGCTCGAGCCGGTCGCGACGACGTAATGCCGGCGCCCGCCCCGCGGTCCCGTTCGATCATCAAGATCGCGGCGCAGTATCTCCCGTCTGTCATCGTTCCTGCCGCAGCGAACATCTTGATCGTCGCCATCTTCGGCCGCCGGCTGGGGCCGTCCGAGATGGGGCAGTACTACCTCGCCCTATCGATCGTGGGCATCGGCAGCATCCTCGCGGGCGGCTGGCTTCAGCAGTCCATTCTTCGCTACGAATCAGGTCGATCGCTGGAGGCGCATCAGCGCCTGCACTTGAAGTTCTTCGCTGGAGTTCCCGCGCTCGCGATGCTCTTCGCGACCGTCGTGTACGTACTGAAGGCGATGGGTGTCACGGCCGTGCCGCTCACCTGGGTCATCGTGTTACTCGTGGTCAGCGAGGCTTGGTACCGGCTAGCTCTTGGCGTCCTTCAGTCTCAGTCGCGGTCACTGACCTATTCCACGACAACGTCACTGTTCTCCCTGTTACGGCTCGCCACCGCGATCGCGCTCTACGAAGCGGGGCACCACGACGTACGGTGCTTGCTCTACGCGTGGCTCATCGTTCAGGGAACGACCTGCGTGACACTGTTCTTCGCTCTCGGATACCACCGATCGCTGGGATCTCGTGAGGTCGCTCGTCCAGAGAAAACCATTCGCGACTACGTCGCGTACGGTCTTCCGATGCTCGGGTTCATGCTGCTGACGGAGCTACGACCGTTCACGGATCGACTCGTGCTTCTGGAGCTTCTTGACTCGGCTTCCGTCGGAGTTCACGGGAGCAACTATGCGATCGGCACCAATTCAATTGGTCTGCTCGCGACGCCCTTGATGCTTGCCGTTCACCCGTATTTGATGGGCCTCGCGAACAGCGAGAACTTCGACGCCCGCGAGTTCCGCGAGCAAACGTCGAAGCTGTCGGATCTCTATCTGAAGCTCAGTACCGCCATTCTCGTCGCAGCGGTCCCGTCCAGTCACTTCGTGTCGTGGCTCGTGCTGGGGCCTTCCTTCGAGATCGGCTACCCCATCTTCGCACTGTCCTGCTTCGGTTCTGTGATCGGCGGCCTCGCTATCTATTTCGCAAAGGGGCTCGAAGCTCGAGACCGCAGCGGCAGCCTCCTCCGCTGTAACATCGCTGCGTACGTGATCGCCGCGGTCAGCGCATTGATCTGCGTGAAGCTCTTCGGCGTGGTGGGAGCGTCGCTTGGCTACGTCGCAGGATTCGTCGGCTACGCAGGCATCGCATGGGCCGTTACTGACAAAGAAGTACGTCCCTCCCTCCCGATAGGGCCGCTGTGTGCCCTTGCGTCGATGTTTGGAATCTCGTTGTTCGTCGCCACGCTGGTTGGGGCATCTCCGTTGGCGCTCGTGGCGTCTACTGTTGCTGCGCTGGCCTTCATGGCGGTTCTATTCGTCCGTGGTGACGTCGCCAGGCTGCGCAGTATCGCCGGAGCCCGCGCAGGATGACGTCTCGAATCCTGACCCTGGCGCGCTACAGCTTCGTGCTGTTTCTCGTGCTGCTCTGGTACTTGCAGAGTGAGCTGGGACAGGACCCCGTCGTCGACGATTGGGTCTTGCTGGGGCTTGCGACCTCGACCGGACTTTTCGCCCTCTCCAACAAGACGTTTTTTCACGTCCTGTATTTCAACTACCTCGTCATCTGGTTCAGCGTCGGAACGATCAACTACGTCATCGTTCGGTTGATCTGGGATGGTTGGGACGCAGATATCATCACGTACAACCGCCTCTACGCGTTGTTCCTCGTCGTCTACAGCGGCGCGACCAGCGTGTTCACGCGCCGTCTGGATGCCAGCCAGATCGCGCCTATCACGTACGTTGGAATGGACCTGCGGTTCGCAACGCGGGTCTGCATCGTCATGATCGTCGTCGCGGCGGCTCTGCTGCTACCGGCCGTCGGATGGACCGGCGTGTTCGGCGGAGAGATCACGAACGAAAACCGGTTCGACGTCCAAGTGAGTCCGCTCGTCCCTCGACTGATGCTCGCCTTTCCGCTACTTGCGTGCATTCTCGCGTACCGCTTCGCTCGCAGGGAAGTGGGAGGCGTGGCGGTTGCGGCGTTCGTTTTCGTCGCCTTCTATCTCATGACCGTCTTCGGAGTCCGCTTCGGGTTCTTTCAGACGGTCGTAACCGGGGTCGTATTCTTGGTCGCTTCGGCGCAAGTACGGCTGCTTCGCGCGTACCGTGCGACAATCGTCGCGCTGCTGTCCGCGATGTTCGTCTTGCAGCTAGTAGTTCCGATCCTGCGCAACGTTGACGATACAACTTCGTCGGAGGTCGAGCAGCTAACGACGCTGACGTCGTTTCTCCGCTCGTTCGCCGGCGAACATCGCGACGCAGCCGCCTCACTGGTCATTCTCTCGGAGTCGGAGAAGCGTGCGATCGCGGACAACTACGTCGCGAGCGTCGTTCTTCCGATTGTCCCGTCGCCGGTACTCGCACCCTTTGGTATCGATAAGGCGCAGGCCATGGAAGGGGGGGCCGCGTACTTCATGCAGCGCGCCTACAACGTCGAGTACGGGGCGATTCGGATCGGCGGGATCGCCGAAACGTATCTGTATCTTGGGTGCTTCGGTGTTGTCTTGGCTGCCCTGGTAAACGCGTACGCGGCATCAAGGATCGATCGTGTGATCCACCAACGAGAGCCGAAGTCTTTTGCCGCTGTTGCGTTCGCCGCCTATGGCTCGGTCTGGGTGCTTTACTTCCCTGCATCGCAAAGCAACATGTTGCTTGGTGGCTTTGCGGGGTTCGTCGTCATGTACTACGCGTTGGTCGGCGTGCGTCGACTACTCCCTACGTGAGAACACGAAGTGACGATCTTGGTCACCGGCGGCGCCGGATTCGTTGGCTCTCACTTCGTCAGGCACGCGATTGAAGCCGCTCGCTCAGTCGTCGTCCTGGACGACATGTCCAGCGGACTCGTGGCAGCGCTCGGGCCAGTGACACTCGTGCGCGGCGACATTGGAGATGCGCAGCTCGTACGTCGCACGCTTGAGGAACATCGAGTTACTTCGGTCGTCCACTTCGCCGGCAAGATCTGTGTTGCGGAGTCCGTCAGGCGCCCGGACTACTACATCGAGCACAACGTGCGGCGCGCGAGCGTATTGCTCGACGAAGCCTTGGCCGCTGGCGTCCGATCGTTCGTGTTCTCATCGTCGGCGGCCGTCTACGGTGTTCCCTCCGGGAGTCCGATTTCCGAGACAGCGCGGACAGAACCGATCAGTCCCTACGGCGAAACCAAGCTCGCTTTCGAGCGTTTGCTTGCCGAGAAGGAGGGGCTTCTGTGGGCGGCGTTGAGGTACTTCAACGCCGCCGGCGCCCACCCCGACGGTAGTCTGTCCGAGCGCCATGAGCCGGAGACGCACCTCCTTCCTCTGGCGATCGATGCGGCGCTTGGGCGACGACCCGCTCTGCAGATCTACGGGGACGACTATCCGACCCCGGACGGCACCTGCATCCGGGACTACGTGCACGTCATAGATCTCGCGGCCGCACATCTGAGTGCGCTCGATGCACTCTCTTCAGGGACGCAACTCGGCGCTGTCAATCTCGGTTCAGGTCGCGGTCATTCAGTACGTCAGGTCCTTGGTGCCGTCGAGGCCGCGCTGAACCGCCCCGTCCCGACTCTGGTTGTCGCGCGCCGGGAAGGCGATCCGCCGACTCTTGTCGCGGATATCGAGAGAGCGAGCGCACTCCTCCAATGGAGGTGCGACCGAAGTGATCTGGCGACGATCGTCCGAGATGCAGTTAGGTCTCGTCGTTAGCGCGACGTTTCGCCGACGCGTAGAGTCGTGTAAGGCACGGCAAGCAGATCGAACGCAGTCTCGCCCGCACCTCGCCCAGGTGTGTCGTCGAACACCGCGCGCAAGATGCCCTGGAAGTCGACGGCGAGACCGACGAAGAGCGACTGCTCTCGCTGGTCGGCCATGTCGCGAGGGGCAGGCTTGTAGTTGCGGGCCTGGAAGCCTACGACCAGATCGACGAAGCGCCTCGGTGACCAGGTTGGTTCGTTCGCGATGGTGGGCGCGCCGAGGTGTAGCGCGAGCAGGTACGACTGCCCGGTGTAGTCCTGCGCGAAGTCGAGGTCAGAGGCGGCGCGAAAGTCGCCGGAGGGGAAGTACTCGAGGCGGAAGTCGAGCCACCGGTCGAGCGCAGGCACGTTCTCCATCGCGACGCCGAGGATGGCTCCAGTGACGTTCGCGATGACGTCGCCAAACTCGAACTGGTAGACGTACGAGTCCTCGATCTCGGAGAACGTCGAGAACGCGAGCTTCACGCCGGCCGCAACCAAGCTCGAGGGCCAGCGGCGCCATCCTCCGTAGACCAACGCTTTGGTCGTCAGCCGCGTGAGCGCGTACGAAGCCCATGCGTGGCCGAGCTTGTCGGCGCCGCCGGCATAGGTGTCCTTGCCGAAGCCCTCGAGGGTGTAGATCGGGTCGTTCAAGCGCGGCGTGTCGTGGAACCAGGCGAAGTACGCCCAGGTTCCGACGGCGAACCACGTGCCGCCGACGATGAGCGCGGCCGCTTCCTTGCTGTAGAGCGGCTCGGGCTGCGTCTCATCGGCCCGGGCGGGCGCCGCGAGCGCGAGGACGACACCGAGTGCCGCCCAGCGCTTCACCGGGCGCCGCGAGCCTGCAGGACGATGAACGGCGTCTTGGCGAGAATCGCGAGGTCCAACCAGACCGACCACGTCTTGGCATACTCGACATCGAGCTCGATCCATCGCTCGAAGTCTTCGATGTCAGCGCGGCCGCTGACCTGCCACAGACCTGTCACACCGGGCATGACGGCGAGCCGCTGGGCCTGCTTCGCCGAGTACTGCTCGACTTCATCGACGGTTGGCGGACGGGGGCCGACCAGGCTCATGTCCCCGCGCACCACGTTCCAGAGCTGCGGGAGCTCGTCGAGGCTGTACTTGCGGAGAAAGGCACCGACCGAGGTGACGCGTGGGTCCGCCGTGACCTTGAAGGCGGGGCCGACGATCACGTTCAGGTGCGCGAGCTCGGCTTTGCGCTCCTCTGCGTCCTCGACCATGGTGCGGAACTTATAGAACTTGAAGCGCTTGCCGCCGACGCCGACCCGGTCCTGGACGAAGAGCGCCGGCCCCTTCGATGTGGCTTTCACCGCGGCGTAGGTGGCCGCAAAGACAGGGGCGAGCATGACCATGCCGGCGGAGGCGCCGACCAGGTCGATGGCGCGCTTGAGCGCCCGAGAGACACGGCCGCGGGGGACGATTGTGATCTCGCGCACGACGGCTTCGAGGGGGCGTCGCAGGGGGGCGGACCAGACGATCCGCGGGCCTTCAGGTCTGACGTCGCTCACTGCCATGGCCGCTTCGCGCGCGTCTTCTTGGGTACGCGGAAATTGGACGGGATCGCAATCGCTGACGACGGGATTGTGGCGTTAAGAAGCTTGGAGCGAGTTACTCGCAACACGGTATTGCGAGGATGGCGGAGGTGGAGCCTGATGGGGGCATGAGCATGCGCGCTTGCCTGTCTGCCTTGGCTCTGGTGTCGGCGGTGACGCCGGCCCTGGCCGACGAGACGACGTCCGTTACCGAGACGACGACCACGACGACCACCACGGAGAAGTACGGCACGGCGGGCGTCGAAGTTGGGCTCTTCGGCGGCGGGTTCATCTCGAGCGTCAACCACCAGTTCTACAACGAGGGCAACGTCGCGTCGCGCGATGAGCTCGATCGG
>LNFM01020134.1_pt1 | contig 11563 bp, 14 predicted proteins | sample 596031 | NCBI WGS metagenome assembly LNFM01 (sample SAMN04254537, study PRJNA301005) | activated carbon metagenome | isolation source: dual media filters at the Ann Arbor, Michigan drinking water treatment plant | place: USA: Ann Arbor | reverse complement strand
GAAGCGGCCGTACGCTCGATCCGCTTCACGACAGATTGACAAGGATTGCCATTGAGCGGACGCTCGGCCCTGAAGGAGCGCCGCCCATGGCCACGATGAACATCTCCCTGCCCGACCAGATGAAAGCCTGGGTCGAGGAGCAGACCCGCAGCGGCCGCTACGGCAACTCCAGCGATGTCGTTCGCGACCTGATCCGGCGGGAGCAGGTGAAGGCCGAGAAGATCGCCAACATGCAGCGCCTTGTGGACGAGGGGCGCGCGAGCGGTATCAGCGACAGAACCCCCCGCGAGATCATTGAGGCCGCGCGCGCCGAACTTCGCAAACGCGCCTGACCTTGGCTCACCTGACGGTCAGCGAGGAAGCAGATCGCGACCTCGACGCCCTCTACCGTCAGGGCGTCGAGATGTTCGGGATTGCCCAAGCCGATCGATACGCCGAAGGACTGCTCAACGCGCTCGACCGGATCGCGGACTTTCCCGGCGCCGCCCGCTTGCGGACAGAGCTGCAGCCGCCGATCCGGGCCTATCCGTACAAGTCACATCTGATTCTCTACGACATCGGTGCGACGGGGGACCTGCTCGTCGTGCGCATCCGTCACGGACATGAATACTGGACCGGGCAGGCCGGAGACAGTTCGGACTGAGGTCGCGACGGCGCGGGGAGCGTGTTGGTGCCGGAGTCCGGACTCCGCCACATCGGGTTTCCCACGCCCGACGCGCGCGGCTAGAACCGCGCCATGCCGACCGAGAACGAGCGCAAATACGTCCTGTCCGATCCGGTGGCGGTGCTCGCCCTGTGGGACCGGCCGGACTGGAGCGAAATCCGGCAGGGCTATCTTCCGGGCGACGGCCGTATCCGGCGGCAGACGCGGGACGGGGCGGCGCGCGACAGTTTCACATACAAGATCACGGCGGGTGGCCGGCTGATCGAGATCGACGTGGCGCTGGCAGAGCCGCGCGACTTCGACGACCTGTGGCCGCTGACCGACCGCCGCATCCACAAACTGCGGCGCAGCGAGACCGACCGGCACGGCCTGCACTGGGATATCGACCTGCTGCTGGACGCCGACGGCGCCTGCTATTTCGCCATGGCCGAATGCGAGATGCCCGAGGCCATGGATGCGCCGCCGCAGATCCTGCCCGCGCTGGAGCCCTTCATCGCCTATGCCGTGCCGCGCGACCGGCAGGGCGAGTTCCTCAATTCCCGGCTGGCCGATCCCGGCTATGCTGCATCCCTGACCTTCTGACCCGAGCGGAGCTTGTCATGACCGGAACCATTCGCGTCGGGATCGGTGGCTGGACCTATGAGCCGTGGCGCGGGGTCTTCTATCCGGACAGGCTGAGCCAGAAGAAGGAGCTGGAGTACGCCAGCTCGAAGCTGACCTCGGTCGAGATCAACGGCACCTACTATTCGACCTTCAAACCGGACAGCTGGATGAAGTGGCGGGACGAGACGCCCGACGACTTCGTGTTCGCGGTCAAGGCCAGCCGCTACTGCACCAACCGCAAGATCCTGTCGGAGATGGGCGAGTCGATGGAGCGGTTCCTCGGCCAGGGGCTGAGCGCGCTGGGCGACAAGCTGGGGCCGATCAACTGGCAGTTCATGGGGACCAAGAAGTTCGATCCGGTCGATTTCGAGGGCTTCCTGAAGCTGCTGCCGAAGGAGCAGGACGGGGTGCGGCTGCGGCATGCCCTGGAGGTGCGGAACCCGACGTTCGACACCCAGGCGTTCTATGACCTCGCGGCGAAATACGGCGCGGCCATCGTCTATGCGATCGACGAGGAAGCGCCGGAGTGGCCGCGGATCGACCAGCCCACGGCAGACTTCAAATACGCCCGGCTGATGTCGAGCCGCGAGGACGAGCCCACCGGCATGACGTCCGCCGAGCTGGACGGGATCGTCAAACAGACCCGCGACTGGGCGAAGACCGGCGACGTCTTCGCCTATTTCATCGCCGGGGCGAAGGTGCGCAATCCGGCCGCGGCGCAGGCGCTGATCGGCAAATTGGCCTGAAGCCGTTGCGCAGGGCCTTCGGCGCCCTCACTTGAGACCAGCCTTCCAGGAGCCCTCCCCCATGCCCATCGCCACCCGCGCCTTCGCCGCCACGTCCAGCACCGCCCCGCTGTCGCCCTATGACTTCGACCGGCGCGATCCGGGTCCGGACGATGTGGCCATCGAGATCAAGTTCGCGGGCGTCTGCCACTCCGACCTGCACATCGTGAAGAACGATCTGGGCAATACGACCTATCCGATCGTGCCGGGCCATGAGATCGCGGGCGTGGTGACGGCGGTTGGGTCGGGCGTCAGCCGCTTCAAGGTCGGCGACCGGGTCGGCGTCGGCTGCATGGTCGACAGCTGCCGCCAGTGCCAACCCTGCCGCGAGGGCGAGGAACAGTATTGCGTGCCCGGCATGACCCAGACCTATGGCTCGGCCGATCCCAAGGGCGCGGCTGTGGGCCAGAAGATCACCCAGGGCGTGACCATCCCCGACAGCATTCCGCTGGACGCCGCCGCGCCGCTGCTGTGCGCCGGTATCACCACCTATTCGCCGCTGAAGCACTGGAAGGTCGGACCGGGCTCGAAGGTGGCGGTGATCGGCCTCGGCGGCCTGGGTCATATGGCGGTCAAACAGGCGGCGGCCATGGGGGCGGAGGTGACCGTCCTGTCGACCTCGGACCGCAAGAAGGGCGACGCCGAACGGATGGGCGCCAAGCATTTCCTGATCAACTCGGACAAGGCGGCGATGCAGGCGGCGGGCGAGAGCTTCGACCTGATCATCAACACCGTCTCGGCCACGCATGAGATCGCCAGTCATGTCCAGCTGCTGGCCAAGGACGGCACCATGGTCATGCTGGGCCTGACCACGGAGGGCCTGCCGGTCTATGCCATGGGCCTGCTGTGGCGGCGCCGGTCGGTGGCCGGCTCGCTGATCGGCGGCATCCGCGAGACCCAGGAGATGCTCGACTTCTGCGCCGAGCACGGCCTGGCCTGCGACATCGAGGTGATCGCACCGGCCCAGATCAATGAAGCCTATGCCCGGCTGGAGAAGTCGGACGTGCGGTACCGGTTCGTGCTGGATATGGCGAAGATCTGAGGAGGGTGATTGGTGGTTGGTGATTGGTGGCTGGTGGCCGCCTGAGCGGGAGCACGGTCTGCGCCGCCCTTCCGCCGGGATTGACGCAGCCAATCACCAGCCACCAATCACCAGCCACCCTTCCCGCGCACCCGCCATCCGGCTAAAGCATGGTCCTTGAAGGTCGCGCGTCAGACGCGGCTCCAAGGGACAAGGAAACGCACATGGCTCGAGTGGCTCTGGTCACGGGTGGAACCCGCGGCATCGGCAAGGCGATCGTTCAGCGGCTGAAGGAAGACGGCATGCTCGTCGCCGCCGGCTATTCCGGCAATGTCGAGGCCGCCGAGGCCACCGCGAAGGAGCTGGGCGTCTCGATCGTCAAGGGCAACGTCGGCTCGTTCGACGACTGCGCCCGCGCCGTGAAGGAGATCGAGGACCAGCTCGGCCCGATCGACATCCTGGTCAACAACGCCGGCATCACGCGCGACGGCTTCTTCCACAAGATGAACTCGGAACAGTGGTCCGACGTGATCCGCGTGAACATGGACAGCGTGTTCAACATGACGCGTCAGGTCATCAACGGCATGCGCGACCGCGGCTTCGGCCGGATCGTCAACATCAGCTCGATCAACGGCCAGAAGGGTCAGATCGGCCAGACCAACTATTCGGCCGCCAAGGCCGGGATGATCGGCTTCACCAAGGCGCTGGCGCTGGAGAACGCGCGCAAGGGCGTGACCGTGAACTGCATCGCGCCGGGCTATATCGACACCGAAATGGTCGGCGCCATGGACGAAAAGGTCCTGGCCGGGATCATTTCCCAGATCCCGGTCGGAAGGCTCGGAAAAGCGAACGTGCCGGATATGTCACAGGCTGCACCCTGTCGCTGAACGGCGGTCAGTATCTGGTCGGCTGAGCCGGTCCTGCCCAAAATCCGCCGCGTGGCGATTCCACCACTGCTGTCATGGAGTTGACGGCAAGGGTCAGATCGGCGCGAACGCCGCTTCCGGCCGCGATGGCGATCGCCCTCGCGGCGGCGGCGCTGTCGCTGGTGTCGATGCCCGCCGAGGCCCAGGCCCAGAACCAGGGCAACGCCCAGGCGGACCAGGCCCAGGCCCTACGCAACCGTAACGCCGCGGCGGCGCGCGCTGTGCCGCCGACCGGCCGCTATGTCGCTGAATCGGGCGAGGCCTTCATTCTCGACCGGTCGGGCCAGCGCCCGCTGCTGCGCTTCGACCGGCGGGACGAGACCTGGGTCCTGCGGCCCACGGCCGCCCCGCGCGGCGACGTGATCTATCGCAATGACGCCGGCGACCAGTTGCTGCGGGTCACGCCGGGCGGCGGCATGACGGTCTATACGCCCCGGGCACCCGGCGGCTCGCCGGCCTCCTTCGCCGGCCCCGGCCAGAGCCTGACGCCGCCCACGCTGGGCCCGACCCAGCTGTTCCAGCTGATGGCCCGGCGCAGCGCCATGCTGAGCCAGACGATGGGCCGGCTGATCGAGATCAATGTCGATACCGACGGGCAGGCCGAGGGGCTCGCCGTCGAGGCCCTGATCCTGTCCACGGATGCGGTCTTGCGGATCGCCCGGTCGCCGACCGCCCGGTCATCGCTGGACCGGCTGCGCAGCATCACCATCATCGAGGGCCAGCGGGCGTCCGTCACCTATGCGCGCGGCGACCTCCGGATCGTGGTGGCTCCGGTACAGGGCGTGGGCGGTCGCCCGTCGTCAGCCCGCGTGATCCAGGCCTTCCTCGCCCCGGCGGAGCCGACGCGGCGCTAGAAGACGTCCTTGGCGGCCCGCACCGCCGCGAACGCTTCTGCGTCGCCCGCCCGCAGGAAGGGATTGAACGCCTTCTCCGCGCCGATGGTGGTCGGGACGGTGGCTTCGCCCCGCTCCCGCATCGCGAAAATCTCCGCCGCCCGCGCCGCCAATTCCGGCCGGTCATCGACGCTGAGCGCGAAGCGGGCATTGGCCGCCGTGTACTCATGCGCGCACCAGATGACGGTCTCATCCGGCCAGGCCGCCAGCGCCAGAAGACTGTTCCACATCTGCGCCGGCGTGCCCTCGAACAGACGGCCGCAGCCGAGGGTGAACAGCACATCGCCGACGAAGGCCTGGGCGTCCCTGGGCGAGCGGTAGACGACGTGCCCCAGCGTATGCCCCGGTGCATCGGTCACTTCCAGCGCCGTCCCGCCCAGCATGACCGTATCGCCGCCGGCGACGATCCGGTCGATCGGCGCGGCCTTGCGGACCTCTTCGGGCCCGACGATCTCGCAGCCGGTTTCAGCCTTCAGCCGGGCGTTCCCCTGGGTGTGGTCCGGGTGCCAGTGGGTGTTGAGGACCAGGTCCAGCCGGCCCCAGCCGCTGGCCTCCAGATCGGCCAGAATCGCGTCGGCGTCCGGGCTATCGATGGTCGCGACCACGCCGGTCTCCCGATCCCGCACCAGAAAGCCGTAGTTGTCGTTCAGGCAGGGGAACAGGCGCACATCGAGGGTCATGCGCGCATTCTAGCAGCCGCCCCCGGCGCGGCCTATGGTGGCGGCATGCGGCGCAGTATCGAGGAACTCAGGACCTTCTACGGCGAGCCCACCGGCGCGCTCGCCCGTCGACTGCTGGCGCGGCGGCTGGAGGACGCCTGGGGCGATGCGGCCAACAGCGATGTCCTCGGCATCGGCTACGCCACGCCCTGGCTGGACGCCTTCGTAGGCGCCCGGCGCGTGATCGCAGCCATGCCGGGCGGTCAGGGGGTCGAGGCCTGGCCGTCGGTCGGCAAGAACCGCAGCCTGCTGGTCGACGACCGCCGCCTGCCCTTCGCCGCCGGATCGTTCGACCGCATCCTGCTGATCCATGCCCTCGAGGAAGCCGACGACGCCCAGGGGCTGATGAACGAGGCCGTGCGCGCCCTGTCTCCGGCGGGGCGGATCATCCTCGTGGCCGCGGCGCGCGGCGGGATGTGGGCGCGCTCCGAGGCCACACCCTTCGGCCACGGGCGTCCCTTCACGCGCCGCCAGCTGGAGCGGCTGGTACGCGGCGCGGGCCTTGAGCCGACGGCGTGGTCCCAGACGCTCTATGTCCCGCCATGGGCACCGCTGCTGCCGCTGGCCGAGGGCTTCGAACAGATCGGCAAACGGGTCATGCCGGGTGCGGCGGGCGTCATCCTGCTGGAGGCGACGCGACAGGCCTACGCCCGGATCCGGCCCGGCGGCGCGGTCGCCACGGTGCCGGTCATGACCCCCGCGATGCAGCCGCAACCGGCCTCGCGATCATCGCGCAATCTGGCCGGTCATGATCTGGCGGGACGCGGCGAACGCCCTTAAAGCCCTGCCTATGCAACGACTGATCCTGATGCGTCACGCCGAGGCGGAACGGGCGGCCGGCTCCGGTCGGGACCGCGACCGCATACTCTCGGCGCGGGGTCGCAGGGACGCCGCTGCCATGGGCCGGGCATTGGCCGCGCGCGGCATGCGGCCCGATCTGGCGCTGGTCTCGCCTGCCGCCCGCACGCACCAGACCTGGGACCTGCTGCATGACGCCTTCGGCGATGTGCAGGTTCGTGAAGACGAGGCCCTCTACAACGGCGGCTCCGGCATCCTGCGCCGGTTCGTCGAAGCGGCGGAGGACGAGGCCGGCTGTCTGATGGTCGTGGCCCACAATCCCGGGATCCACCTGCTGGCGGTCGAATATCTGGTCGAGGGCGCGGCCTCGCCCTCCATTCTCGATCGCATGAGCGGCGGCTTTCCGCCGGGAGCGGCGGCCATCTTCACCGTCGACGTGGCCGGACGCTGCGCCTTCGAGGGCTTCATCCAGCCGCGCGACCTGGGCGGCGAATGAGCCCGGTCGCCTACAAGCTGGTCGACCGGGCCGAGTGGACGGCGGCGCTGGCCGTCGGTGCCTATGCGGGCTCGGCGGTCGATCTGGCGGACGGCTATATCCACATGTCGACGGCGTCGCAGCTGGCCGAGACGGCCCGGCGGCACTACGCCGGGCGGACCGGCCTTGTGCTGATCGAGGTCGCCCTGGCACCGCTGGGCGAGGCGCTGAAATGGGAGGCGTCGCGCGGAGGCGACCTGTTCCCGCACCTGTTCGCGCCCCTGCCCGCCACGGCCGATGCGCCGCAACGCGGCCTGTCGGTCGATGCGGAGGGCGTCATGCGGTTCGATGACGGAGCCGTCGGATGGCCGTGACCGACATCGGCGCGGCCCTGCTGCGCACGCTCGACCCCGAGACCGCCCACGGTCTGGCGATCCGGGCCCTGCAGATGGTGCCCCTGCCGCCGGCGCGGGCGGACGATCCGATCCTCGCGACCACCCTGGCGGGGCTGTCCCTGCCCAATCCGGTCGGACTGGCGGCCGGTCTGGACAAGAATGGCGAGGCCCTGCACGGCCTGTCGCGGCTGGGCTTCGGCTTCGTGGAGTGCGGCTCGGTGACCCCGCTGGCCCAGCCCGGCAATCCGAAACCGCGCCTGTTCCGCCTGAGCGAGGACCGGGCGATCATCAACCGGATGGGGTTCAACAACGCCGGTCTGGAGGCCTTCGCCGCCCGGCTGGCCGACCGGCCCCGCAACGCCGTCGTCGGCGCCAATCTGGGGGCCAACAAGGACACGGAAGACAAGGCGGCGGACTATGTCGCCGGCCTGATCCGGCTGAAGGGTCTGGCCGACTATGTGACGGTCAATGTCTCCTCGCCCAATACGCCGGGCCTGCGCGCCCTGCAGGGCCGGGCGGCGCTCGACGATCTGCTGGGCCGGCTGGCCGAGGCGAGGGGCGCGGACCCGACGCCGGTCTTCCTCAAGATCGCGCCGGACCTGACGCCGGCCGAGATCGCCCTGATCGTCGAGGCCAGTCTGGATCACCGGATCGACGCCCTGATCGTGTCGAATACGACGCTGGACCGGCCCGAGAGTCTGCGCGCGCGTGACCGGGCCGAGGCCGGGGGACTTTCAGGCGCGCCGCTGAAGGCGCGAGCGGGTGCCGCCCTGCGCGCCGCCGCCGAGGCCGGGGGCGGGCGGCTGCCCCTGATCGCGGCGGGCGGGATCGACAGCGGGGCCGAGGCATACGCCCGCATCCGTGCCGGGGCTTCGGCCGTCCAGCTCTATTCCGCCCTGATCTACGAGGGTCCGGGACTGATCGGGCGGATCAAGCGCGACCTCGCCGCCCACCTGCGTTCCGACGGGTTTCCCACAGTCGCCGAGGCTGTTTCGACCGCCCGTTGACGGAGCGTTAGGGCAAGCAGGTCATCATCCCGAAACGGGCGAAAACGCTCATTTCGGGGAGCCGCATGGCGATAGCCAAAGCCGACATGCCTGCCGACGCGCCCGTTGCCGATCAAGGCGACTGGGCCGGCGCGATCCGTCAGCGGCGCAAGGCGCTGCTGCAACGGCTCGGCATGGCGTCCGCCAGCGCCCTGATCTTCAGCCCGCTTCTGGGCTGGTCGCTGAGCTTCGCCTGGGTCATCGGCTATTTCATCGTCCAGCTGCTCGACGTGTGGGTTTTTGCCCCGATCGTCAGCGGCAAGGCCGAGCAGCTGCGCGGCGCGCGGCGGGCTGCCGGCTGGGTGATACTGTCGCTCAACGCCGCCTATTTCGGCAGTTTGTCGGTGCCCCTCTGGCTGATGGGCGGAGCCATGGGCGGGATCTGCGCCGTCATGTTGCTGTCCGCCGGTGCCATCTATTCGGTGGTCAACGCACCGCGCTCGACCTCGGTCATGCTGATGACGGCGTCGATCCAGTTCCTCTATCTGGCGGCGACGCCGGTGTTCATGGCCATTCACGGCGCCCCGCCGGGCTTCGTCACCGCCGCCGCCATCGCCGTCGGCGTCTTCGTCACCTACTGCCTGTCGACCTGGCAACGGATGAATGAGGCCCGGCTGGCGGAGACCTCCGCCCGCATCGAGGCCGAGGAAAAGCGCGCCCAGGCCGAGCGCATCATGGCGGGCCGCAGCGCCTTCCTCGCCGCCATCGGCCACGACCTGCGCACGCCCATCAGCGCCATCCTGACCGGCGCGGCGGAGCTGGAGCGCGGCGCGACCGACGCCGCCGCCCGCTCGCAGGCGCATCTGATCACCGACGCCGGCTTCATGATGAAGGCCATGCTCGACGACCTGCTGGATCACGCCAAGCTGGACGCCGGCCACATGACCGTCGACCAGGTCGACTTCAACCTGCGTGAGCTGCTGAACCAGACGACCCGGCTGTGGCGCGGGCCGGCCCGCGCCAAGGGGCTGAAGCTGCGGGTCGAGGGTGCCGCCTCGATCCCGGCCGCCGTCCGTGGCGACCCGATGCGGGTCCGTCAGGTGCTCAACAACCTGATCTCCAATGCGATGAAATTCACCGAGACGGGGTCGATCACCCTGCGTCTCAGGGCCTGGAGCGAAGAGCCGGGCGGCCATGCCGTGCTGATCGCCGTCGAGGACACCGGCCCCGGCATGACCGCCGAACAGGTCGCGCGCCTGTTCACCCCCTTCGACCAGACCATGGCCGGGGTCAGCGCCCAGCACGGCGGCACCGGCCTGGGTCTGGCCATCAGCCGTCAGCTGGCGGAACTGATGGGCGGGCGGGTCACCGTCCGCACCCGCCCGGGCGAAGGCGCCAGCTTCACCCTGTCACTCTCCCTGCTGCAGGGACAGGCCGTCGCGGCCGCGCGCACGACGCTGGACCAGGAGAGCCGCGACGCCGTCGCCCGCGCCCTGTCCGGCCACATGGCCAGTTCCTCCGCGCCGGCCCCGGGCGCGCAGTCGCTGACGCCGGCGTCACGGCCCGTCGTCGCGGCGCCTGCCGCGTCCACGATCGCCCAGGCACCGGTCCCTGAAGATCAGTCAGCGGAGGCCATCGCGGCCCGGATCCTCGGCCCGTCGGTCGCGCCGGTGGAGACCGCCGTCACGCCTCCGGGCCAGCCCGACCCCGTCACCCAGGACAGCGACGAGGGCGAGGACCGGCCGATGCGGGTGCTGGTGGTCGACGACCACGACATCAACCGCCGCGCCATCCAGCTGATCCTGCAGCCGCTGGGCTGCGATATCTCCACCGCCGCCGACGGCATGGCGGCGCTGAAGATCTGCGAAAATACCGGCTTCGACCTGATTTTCATGGACGTGCGGATGCCGGAGCTGGACGGTCGCGAGACCACCCGCCGGATCCGGGCCGGGAGCGGTCCCAACGCGAACGTGCCGATCATCGCCGTCACGGCGGACACCTCGCCGGACGACATCGCCGCCTGCACCGACGCCGGCATGACCTATTTCGTGCCCAAGCCGATCACCCCGCCGATGCTGCTGGGCGCCATCACCCATGTGATGACCATGGGTCAGGCGGACGAGGCCTCCGGCGCGGAAACCGTCGCGGCCTGAGCAAGGCGGTTCGTCGCCTGGGTTGAGGTGCCGTCCGGGTCCGTTCCCGGCGATGGCTGGTTCATCACAAAGGACACGAAGAAGGTCACAAAGGACACAAAGGGTCCTGCGGGACGACGGCCCGATACAGCCAGGGAGCCGAGGATCAATGCGGCGTACGCCGCGATCCCATAGAAGCCCCACAGGACACCGACCTCGATGCGGCCCCGGCCCCCTTCGTGTCCTTCGTGATCCCTTTGTGCCCTTTGTGATGAACCCTCCGGCCGCCGCACGCTGCCCGAAAAGGCGCGGCGACAGCCAGATTCAACGCAGCGGACGATGAGCCTAGAGCTGCGCCAGCAGGTGCTCGGCGGAGGAGACGCGGAATTCGCCGGGCTGTTCGATGTTCAGCTGGCTGACCACGCCGTCCTTGACGATCATGGAGTAGCGCTGCGAGCGCTCGCCCATGCCGAAGCCCTTGGCGTCCATGGACAGGCCCAGCTGGCGGGTCAGGTCGCCGTTGCCGTCGCCCAGCATGACGATCTCGTCCTTGCCGATGCCCTGGCGGCAGGCGATGGTGTCGACGCCCTTGGCGGTCATCTCGCCACGAAGGTCCTTGAAGCCCGGCAGGTGGCGGGCCGAGCAGGTCGGGGTGAAGGCGCCCGGCACCGCGAACAGGGCCACGGTCTTGCCCGCGAAAATGTCGTCGGTGGTGACGGGCTTGGGGCCGTCGTCGGTGGCGCGGGTCAGGTTGGCCGAGGGGATGCGGTCGCCGATCTGGACGGTCATGGGGGCAGGCTCCGGGTGGGGGTGAGAGGATAACGCTGCCGACCAGATAGGGGTTGCGGCGCGGGGTGCCAACCGCATCGTGTCGATGCGCCGCCTTGCGCCGGCGGCCCGCCATCCCGATGATGGAGTCATGGACAATTTCGAATCCCTGGTCGGGCGGCTTCTGGTGGCCATGCCGGGCATCAGCGACAGCCGGTTCGAACACGCCGTCATCCTGATCTGCGCCCACCGGCCGGACCACGCCATGGGCCTGAGGCTGGACTGGCCCGCGCCGGGGGTGAATCTGAAGAAGGTGCTGACCAAGCTGGCGACCGAGGCCCCGGAGGCCGCGGCGGAGCGGCTGGTGCTGATCGGCGGGCCGGTGGAGCGGGAACGCG
>LNFM01011980.1_pt1 | contig 11566 bp, 8 predicted proteins | sample 596031 | NCBI WGS metagenome assembly LNFM01 (sample SAMN04254537, study PRJNA301005) | activated carbon metagenome | isolation source: dual media filters at the Ann Arbor, Michigan drinking water treatment plant | place: USA: Ann Arbor | reverse complement strand
CGGACTCGAGGTCTAGGCCGGGAATCGCGGTCTCCGCTCCAGTGTCGGAAGCTACCCCGACACATTTCCAAGATACAAGGTTGGGATGGGGGCGCTAGCGAGCGAAGGACACGCCCGTCAAAGATCCGTCTGGTACCTTCCCTTGACCGCCGCATCGAACGCGGCGATCTCCGCTTCCTGCATTCCCCCGTTCGCCGCGATCTCTTCGCCGAAACTCACTCGGACGCGTTCGCCCCAGGTTTCCGGTTTCCACAGTGCACTGCGCAGGAACGCCTTCGCGCAGTGGAAATAGCAATTGGTGATCCGCACGCGCACCACGAGCAGGGCAGGGCGGCCGCGCTCCACGAAGCGGTTGCACAGGACGTCATCGTCGAGCAGTTCCGCTTCGCCTTCGACCCGCAAGGTCTCGTCGGTGCCGGGCACAAGGAAGATCAATGCCACCCGCGGATTGCCGAGCACATTGGTGAGCGTGAACACGAGCTTGTTGCCCTTGCGCTCCGGGATCAGCAGCGTCGACGCGTCTTCGATGTGAACGAAGCCTGCCGGATCGCCCTTCGGCGAGACCATCGGCTGACCGCTCGCATCCACGGTGCCGAGCAGGAACAGCGGCGCGCGCGCGAGGTATTCACGCGCAGTCGCCGTCAGTCGGCGATGCATCTTGTGGGCGACCTGCGGGCTCGGTTCGCCGATCAGACGGCGCAGGTGCTCGACGTCGGCGATGCGAGCCATGACTATTTGGTCGACTCTTCGACCTGCTTGTCGGTCGCTTCCTTCTGCGCCTTGTAGACGTCGTCGACCTTGTCGGCGGCGTTCATGGTCTTGGCGCCTTCCCGCGCCGGCAGCATGAGCTTGTCGGCGTTCTTCACCCGATCGTCCGATGAGGCGGCGGACGGCGCGGCCGGTTCCTCCCGGCTGCAAGCTGGAATTGAAACCAGGAACAGCAGGAACAGCGCGGAAATATGTCGGCTCATGGGGTGGTCCTTTTCAGTGTCCACTGCTTTCCCTCACCCTCGGTCCCTCTCCCGGGGGAGAGGGAAGAACCCCGGAGGGACTAGCCCCTCTGCCTCCGGGAGAGGGGTTGGGGCGAGGGAGGTCTGGCGCATGCCCACGACCGCAGCGAACTACGCCGCCATCTTCACTTCGTCGTCGGCATCATGAACTCGGCCCCGGCACGGATGCCGGTGGGCCAGCGTTGCGTGATGGTCTTCATGCGCGTGAAGAACCGCACGCCTTCAGGACCGTACATGTGGTGATCGCCGAAGAGGGAGGCCTTCCAGCCGCCGAAGCTGTGGAACGCTGCCGGCACCGGGATCGGCACGTTGACGCCGATCATCCCGATTTGCGCCCGCATGGTGAACTCGCGGGCCGCGTCGCCGTCGCGGGTGAAGATGGACGTGCCGTTGCCGTATTCATGGCCATTCACCAGCTGCATCGCCGAATCGAAATCGGGCACACGCACGATCGACAACACCGGTCCGAAGATCTCTTCGCGGTAGATGGTCATGCCGGGCCTCACGTCGTCGAAGAGGCAGCCGCCCAGGAAGAAACCGTCCTCGTTGCCGGCCGCCTTGAAGCCGCGACCGTCCACCACGAGCTTCGCCCCTTCGCTGACACCCTGATCCACGTAGCCTTTCACCTTGGCGAGATGCTGGCCGGTGACGAGCGGCCCCATTTCGGAGCTGTCGTCGGTCCCGGCGCCGATCTTGAGCGCCCTCACGCGCTGCTGCAGCCGCTGCACCAGCCGGTCAGCCACGTCACCCACGGCCACGCCGACCGAGATCGCCATGCAGCGCTCGCCGGCAGAACCGTAGGCTGCGCCGATGAGTGCGTCGACAGCCTGGTCCAGATCGGCATCCGGCATGACGACGAGATGATTCTTGGCACCACCGAGCGCCTGCACGCGCTTGCCGTGCCTGGCACCCGTCTCGTAGATGTACTTCGCGATCGGCGTCGAACCGACGAAGCTCACCGCGGCCACGTCGGGATGGGTGAGCAGGCCGTCGACCGCGACCTTGTCGCCTTGCAGGACGTTGAATACGCCGTCGGGCAGGCCGGCTTCCTTCAAGAGCTTCGCGAGCAGCAGGCTGGCCGAAGGATCGCGTTCCGAGGGCTTCAGGATGAACGCGTTCCCGCACGCCAGTGCCACCGGGAACATCCACATGGGCACCATCGCGGGGAAATTGAACGGCGTGATGCCCGCGCAGACGCCGAGCGGCTGGCGCACCGACCACGAGTCGATGCCGGAGCCGATCTGTTCCGTGTACTCGCCCTTCAGCAGTTGCGGAATGCCGCACGCGAACTCGACGACTTCGAGCCCGCGCGTCATTTCGCCCTTCGCATCGGAGAACACCTTGCCATGCTCCGCCGTGATCGCGGCGGCAACGGCGTCCTGATGCTGCTCGGCCAGTTCCTTGAATCGGAACAGCACGCGCGCTCGCTTGATGGGCGGCGTCGCGGCCCAGCCCGAGAACGCTTTCTTCGCGACCTGCACCACGGCGTCCACTTCCGCCGGGGAGGCCAGCCCGACCTTGCCGGTCACGCGGCCGAACGCCGGGTTGAAGACGTCGGCGGTCCGTCCGCTGGTGCCGGCCACTTCCTTGCCGTTGACGAAATGGGGAATGTCCTTGACCTGCGTGGCGATGTCGAGGGGCTTGTTCATGGAGATCTCCTGACGAAATGCGGTTGCGCGCTTCAGGCGAAACCGGTGTCGAGCGGATACATCGGCCGCCGCACCTTCTCGAAGCGAAAGATGGAATTATCGGAAGAGCCGACACCGACGCCGTCGCACAGCACGGCACCCTTGGCGATCGGCAGGAACACGGGACGGTAGTACATGCGCGACTTGAGCAGCAGGAACCTCTTCCGCGTCGGGTCGATACCCACGCTGGTGAAGACGCCGCGATCCCACGGCTCCTGGTTGCGTTCGGTGATCACGATTTCCGCGGCACCGGTGTCGAGCACCACGGTGCGCCCCATATAGCAGCGCACGCCCGTGAGCTGCGGGCCGGTGATGGTGTACTCGCCGTCGGTGATGGACCGGACCACGCCTTCGAGCGGCAGCGGTTCGCCTGTCACGTGGATCTGCGGCATGTCCATCTTGCCGCCGACCTTGACCTTGACCGAAGCGCCGACGCCGGCGCGCACGCAGGCGTCCACGGTCTCCGGATCGCGGATCGGACCCACGGCGATGCCGGTCAGACCCTGATCGAGTGCGGCCTTGAGGACGTGCATCGTGTCCTGCGTCGCGCCCGAGGCGCAGTTGTCCGCATGGTCCAGCAGCAGGATGGGGCCGCCGGTTTCGGCTTCGAGCTGCCTTGCACGTGCCACGGCGCGATCGAGCGGTTCGCCGTGGTAGACATAGTCTTCCTTGCGCGACCAGGCGATGCCCAGCATGCGGTCGCAGGCGAGCAAGGCCTGCTCCGCATCGCCATCGGCTACCACCACGGCACTCAGCCCGGCATCGTGGATGTCGGCGGCGGGAAAACCGCCGAACGCGGTGGCGGCGAGAATGCCTTTCTGCTTCTCTGCCTCGCGGGCGGCGCCGACGAAGGACTGCATCGGCTGCTCGTCGGTGTTCATGCACAGCGTCTGCGCGAGCAGCGGGCGCTGGCCGAAGGCGATGACCGGCTTCACTTCGCCGGCGAGCATGCGCATGAGGATCCTGCCCGCGAGCTCGCCGGACTCGTACATGTCCACGTGCGGGTAGGTCTTGTAGCCGGTCAGGATGTCGCAGTTGCGCACCATCGCCGGCGTCACGTTCGCGTGCAGGTCGAGCGAAACGGCGATCGGCGTCTTCGGCGCCACGGCGCGGACCTTCTCGAGCAGCGTGCCTTCCCCGTCGTCGGTGCGATCGGCCACGACCATGGCCCCGTGCAGATCGAGCATGATGGCATCGCACCCCTTGGCGGCCGCATCGCAGATCAGTTGGCAGAAGCGGTCGTAGGCCGCGCCGTCCACCGGTCCGCTGGGCGAGGCGTAGCCGGCCACCGGCAGCACGATCTCGGCACCCGCGGCCTCGGCGATGTCGATGAAGGCGCCGATCGCCATGCGCGTGCTGCGCATGGCCTCCAGTGCCTCGGCGCCGAGATACGGACCGTTCTTGCCGAAGGCCTCCCACGGCGTGGGGACGGGCGAGAACGTGTTGGTCTCGTGCTGCATTTGGGCGATGAGAAAGCGCATTCTGGTTCAGGCCTTCATGCCGGGTAGCGTTGATTCGCAGGAGGGTCGTGCCCTACCCGGTGATCACTCGTTGATTCAATCGTTGAAGTATACGATGACCCGACCACGGGTCCGCGCACCTGCGGCCCGACCCGATGGCTCGCCTTGAGCCGCCCTGGCAAGCGTGCTATGGTCAAAATTCCCCATTGACGATGGCATTCGAGCGCGACGACCTGATTCAGGATGTTGCCTGGGGGATGCCGTTTCACCAGGCGGCGGCCGCGGCCTAGTCAGGCGCAGCCGCCGTGATTGAGCCGGTTCCGGTCCGAGAGAGTGGGTGCTGAGGGCACGACACGATGGAGGGCAACCCTGCTGCCGACGAGGCCGAGATCGCGGAAATGGTCCGCGGGTTCCTCGCACTACAGGCGCGTACTGCGGCCGAGGAAAATCGGCCGTTGTGTCGCGGCGTCCACGCGAAGGGTGTCTGTGCCGGAGCCGTATTCGAAGTGCTCGACGTCGCGCAGGGGCGGGAACCTGCGCTCGCTGCCCGGCTCGCCAGGGGCATCTACGCGTGCCCCGGAACCTATCCTGCGACGGTACGGTTCTCGAACTCCGATCCGAACGTAAACAGCGATTCGCGACAGGACATTCGTGGCATGGCATTCCGTGTCGAGCTCCCGCCGAACGGTCTTGCCGCCGAGGCCGCACGACAGGACTACTCGATGCAAAGTGCTCCGGCACTCCCGTTCAACGACGTGCGCGCTCTGACCTTGTACGCAAAGGTCTTCGGGGCAGACAACCATGCCATGGCCCTGCAGTCGCTGCCGTTCCGGGACCAGTTGATTTTCGCGCAGACCATGGTGGGTGTGATGCGGCAATCGCGCCAGCCGGTGCGACCCTATCAGCAACTGCGCTATTGGAGCGGCACGCCCTTTCGCAACGGACCACAGGAGATCGTCAAATACTCGGCCTGGCCTGCTGCCGCAAGTAGCGACTGCACTCTCGAACGACGCAATCCGAACGCGCTGCGAGACGAGTTGATCCGGCACCTGAACGAAGACGCCGCTATGAGTTCGTTCGACTTCGGGCTCCAGCTCCTGGATGTCCAGCGTATGACGCACCAGGGCAGACACCGTGACGCCGACTTCTGGATCGAGAATGCCGCAGTAGAGTGGCCGGAAGGCGAGGCCCCGTTCCACACAGTGGCCCGGCTCACGCTGCTTCCCCGGTCGCAACTGGGGCCGGAAGCATGCGACGACGTCCACATCAACGTGAGCAAGAACACCATGGCTGACCTTGCCCCTGTAGGCAGTGTCAACCGCGTGCGTTCGATGGTGGTCGCAGCGAGCCAGAATGCACGTCGGGGCGGGACAATGCGGGCCGCCGATCGAAACTGTCCAGGAGGCCTGTGATGGTCGTCGAGGAGTGGCTGCAGGCACTCGGCCTCGAGAAGTACATCGGCGTGTTCGCCCGTCATGAGATCACGTTCAAGATCTTGCCCGAACTCACGGAATCGGACATCGACCGTCTGGATCTGCCAACCGGCCCGCGGCGCACGATACTGCGCGCCGTCGAGAAGCTTCGCGATACGGTGCCCGTTCCATCGTCAGGGCGGTTTCCGGACCTCGGTGTCGCTCGCGACGCCGAGCGGCGGCAACTCACGGTGATGTTCTGCGATCTCGTGGACTCTACCAAACTGGCAAAGCAGCTCGATCCCGAAAATTTGAGGTTGCTGTTTCATGACTTCTTCAAGGCATGCAAGCGCGCGGTGGCGCGGTACGACGGGTACGTGGCACAGCAACTGGGCGATGGATTGATGGTTTATTTCGGCTGGCCCACTGCGCATGAGGACGACGCCGAACGCAGCCTGCGAGCCGCTCTCGAGATCGTCCACGCGATCGGGCAGGTGGCGGCAACGCCACCGCTGAAGGTTCGCATCGGGGTGGCGACCGGAACCGTGGTGGTCGGCGAGGTCATCCCTGGTGATCCGGCCGAGGGCTGGCTCGCCGTCGGGGACACCCTCAGCCTTGCGAGGCGACTGCAGGAGTTGGCTCAACCCAATGCAATCGTCATGGCAAAGGCGACCAAGGAATTGGTCGGTTCAGCGTTCGAGTTAAGCGGCCCGGGCACTGAGGAAGTGAAGGGCTTCCCGGGTCGGGTGGAGGTATGGCGGTTGCACGCAGTCGCAAAGCCGAAGGGAAGGTTCGAGGCTGCTCGCGGCACGGTGACACTGACGCCACTGGTAGGGCGCCACCACGAACGCTCGCTGCTGCTGCGGCGCTGGCAGCAGGCTTGCGAAGGCAACGGGCAGGTCGTGTCGATCAGCGCAGAAGCCGGATTCGGCAAGTCGCGCTTGACGCGGGCTCTGCGGGAGCAGATCGGGGACCAGGAACACGGCACGTTGCGCTACCAGTGCTCGCCCTATCACAAGAACTCGTCGCTCTATCCGATCACCGAACAGATCGAATTCGTGTCGGGCTTCGTCCAGGACGATACCCCCGACCAGAAACTCGACAAGCTTGAGGCCATACTCGTGGGTACCCCGAGGCAGCGCGCCGCCGCGGCACCTCTGATCGCAGCATTGCTGGCGCTGCCTACGGATCGATACCCGGAGCTCAAACTCTCCGCGCTCAAGCGCAAGGAAAAGACACTCGAGGCACTGGCGGACCAGGTAGAAGCGCTTTCCAGGCGCAATCCGGTGCTTGTCGTGTTCGAGGATGCACACTGGATCGACAACACCAGCCTCAAAGCGCTTGAGGTGCTGATCGCCCGTGTGCGGCGTCTGCCCATCCTGCTGGTGGTCACTTTTCGCACTGGTGAGTTCGCGCCGCCGTGGAGCGGTCTTCCGCATGCCAGTCTGATTTCGCTGGACCGCCTCGGTCCCGAGGAAGGGGCCGAGTTGGCATCCAATGTGGCCCGGGGCAAGGGATTGCCGCCGGAGGTGCTGCAGCAGATCGTCGCCCGTACCGATGGCGTTCCGCTGTTCGTCGAGGAACTGACCAAGTCGGTACTGGAGGCCGGGCTGCCGCGGGAGTCGGATGATCAGTCGGCACTACGACCCCTGTCCCCTGGACTGTTGATCCCCGCCTCGCTGCGCGATTCGCTGTTGGCACGCCTCGACCGGCTTTCGCCGGTAAAGTCCGTCATCCAGGTCGGCGCCTGCATCGGTCGGGAATTCTCCCAGGGCCTGCTCGCGCGAATCCCGGTGCTGCGCGGTGTGCCGATCGAGGAGGCCCTGCACACGCTGACCGAAGCGGGATTGGTATACAGACGTGGCACGGGACCGGATGGCACCTACGTGTTCAAGCACGCGCTGGTGCAGGACGCCGCGTACGAGTCGTTGCTCTTGAGCAAGCGGCAGGAGCTGCACGCCCAGCTCGCGCAGGTGCTACGGCAGGATTATTCAGACCAGGTCGACAAGAAGCCGGAACTGCTGGCTCATCACCATACGGGGGCCGGGAATCTGGATGCAGCCATTCCAGAGTGGATCAAGGCCGGCAATCTTGCAGTCAAGCAAGAGGCGATACAGGAGGCGGTCGGCCACTTCCAGACGGCCGTGGAGCTGATCCAGAAGCAGCCTTGGTCGCTGGAGCGCGACGCGCTCGAGCTGTCGATCCGGGAACCGTACAACGGAGCCTTGATCGGGTGGCGGGGGTGGGCGGCACCCGAGGTGGATGCCAACGCCCAGGCTATCCAGGAGCTGGCGAACAGGCTGGGTACCCCCGAGAGTCTGCTGATCGGGCTATACGGGATGTGGATCAACACGCTCACCCAGGGGCGTGTCGCGGCATCTCTCGTTTCGGCCGAAAGGTTGCTGGCAGAGGGCGACAAGACCGGCCAGATCGATCTGCGGGTCCTCGGCCATACCGCGGCGATGATTTCCAACTTCTATCTCGGCCGATTGACCGAAGCGCGCGAGCATGGACGCCGAGGCGATGCCCTTTACGATACGCAGCGGGCCGAGCGGTGGACACAGCTCACCGGCCACGACACGAGAACCGTCTTTCTTGGCTGGTCGGCACATTGGACCTGGATGATGGGTTATCCGGACCAGGCCGTGCAGATCAGCGACAAGAAAGACGCCCACGCGCGCGGGCTGGGCCATGGCCATGCACTCGACCTGGGATATGCGTTGACTGTCGGCGCCTACCTGTTCGACTACCGCTGCGAGCCCGAGCAGTTGTGGGAGCGGGTCCGCGAAGCCGATGCGCTGGCACGCGAGCAAGACATTCGCATCATCTATGAGGTGATGGTGCCGCAAGTCGAAGGTCTGGTGCACTTGCGCAGCCGTCGCTTGTCGGAAGCGGTCGTGCAGCTGCGACAGGGCATCGAGAACTGGAACAAGGGAGGCGGACACACCCGCGTTCCCTACCTGAAGTCGGCACTCGCGGAGGCTCTCGCGCTGCAGGGCGACCTGGACACGGCGCTGAAGACGATCGGCGAGTCCCTGGACCAGATCGAATGTCCCGGGTGGCAGGAACGCTCGCACTTCGCCGAGGTACTGCGACTGAAGGGATGGATGCTGATGAAGCAAGGCAAGCACAGCGAGGCGGAAGGCGTCCTGAACGCCTCCATCGATTGGGCGCGTCGTCAGCAGGCAAAGTCCTGGGAACTGCGTAGCGCCACGACTCTCGCGCAACTGCTGGTCGAACGCGGTCAGCACGAAGCCGCGTACGAGGTGCTCGCCCCGATCTACGACTGGTTCACCGAAGGCCTCGACACGCACGATCTCACGGCGGCTCGTGCGCTCCTGGAGTCCTTGCATGGAAAGTCATCGGCGAAGCCTGACTCCGATACGCAGAGGCTCCCGCATCGTCCCACACCTTGATCCGTTGGGACTCGCGCCGGCCTTCTACCGATGTGCTGGGCGAAACAGCACGGTTGCCCTCGGCGCTTCGATGCGGACTCGCCGTGGCCGTGGCGCCGCGTCCTCGGGGACGCCGGTGACCACGCCGCGAACGTTGGGAATGTAGCCGAGCACCGCCGGTCTGAACCCCCAGTCGATCAGCATCCGCCCTTCCTCTGAACTCGGATCGAAGACGACCGTATCGGGTCTCACCGATTGGAATCGGGGGACGACGTCGGTCCGCCATTGCCAGGTTGCGACAGGGCCCATGCCGATGCGGGCGACGCCCGGGTAGACGTATTCAGTGCCGGGTGGAAGCGTGCGGAACGCGATCCCGGCGGTCGCTGCCGCCTGCGCCAATTCTGGCAAGAATGCCGCTGGATCGCCGGTGGGGATCAGCTTGATCGTCGCGACGGCACGTCGATCACCATTCTTGATCGAGAACCGCAGCCGATCGCCCTCATGCGCCAGCTCGATGGTTCCGGGCCGCTTGTCGGTTCCCATCCGTTCGCGTCCCACGTCGATCGCGACCTGCGTCGAATCGAGGAGTCGAACGTACCAGAGCCTGGCCCGGTTCTCGTACGCGCCGGTGGCCGGGTCGATGCAGCCGTCGAACATCGATAGCACGCTCGAGGCCCCGTTTGCGTCGGCCTTGAAGGACGACTCGCGTGCCGGCGCATCGTCCGGAACAGCGGCGACGATGATGAACATCGCGTTGTACGGCCGCAGCGAAGTGTCGGTGAGCTGGTGCGACCAGAACTGGACGATGGCGTCCTCGTGGCCATCGGCCTGCGTCATGGTCAACGGTTTGTAGCCGCTTCCGCCCAGTGTCTTGCTCACCAGCGCGACGTTGCTGCATCCGCCGTAGAGCTGCACCATCTGCCCGTTGTAGTACTGGACTTCGTTCAGGACCGTCGTGCCGGTGGCGGTCGTGTAGGTCTTCCCGGTTATCGGGTATCGGTCGAAGATCGGTTCATAGCGTTGGTTGTCAACGTCCTCCGGCAACGGCACAAATGCGGCCAGCGTGAGCTTGCTTCTCGCTTCCCGCGTCAGTTGCTTCCCGAACCTGGAGAGCACCTCCTTGATCTCCTCCGGGCGGTGAGGAATCTGCAGAAGGGCAATGGCATCCGAGTTTCCGATCTCGCCGTCGGCGGCCAATCGGATAGCCTCCTGCATCAAACTGTTATTGCGAATCGCCAGCGGCATCTCGGTCTCCCGGCGCTCAGGATTCGCGCTCGACCACGTAGTCGAGAATCTGGCGGACGAACTGCTTCGCTTGGTCGTCCTTTGCCCCGGCGAAGGCGGTCTCGAACTCGTCGACCGCGGCGGTCGCAAGTTCGCGCGATGCCTGCTGGGCGTATTCGATGCTGCCGTGACGCCCCAACAGATCGTAGATCCATCCAAGCTCCCGCTGCAGGCGTCGCTCCCGTGGGCGGCCCAGGAAGTCCCTCAGCATGTCCGCCTCCCGTCCCGTGACACGCTCGAAGAGGTGCGCCAGGATCAGGGAGCGCTTGCCCTCCATGAGGTCGCCGCCGATCTCCTTGCCGTAGCGCCGGTCGCCGATCAGGTTGAGTACGTCGTCCTGGATCTGGAATGCAGCACCCATGAAGAATCCGAGCTTGTCGAAGCGATCGAGGTCGGTGCGCTCCCCGTCGGCCACCAGCGCGCCGATGCGCATCGGGTGGATAAAGCTGTAGCGACAGGTCTTCTTCAGCGTCATCCGCAGGTAGTCCGAAGCGTTCACCCGGATGTCGTTGTCACGGATCCAGCCGAGTTCCATCGCCTGGCCCTCGAGGGATTCCACCAGGAGCGTGTCGATTTCCTCGTAGATGCGGATCGCGGTGGTGGGGCCCAGGAGCGGCAGGTTCCGACGCAACAGGCGGAATGTCAGCGCATTCATCGCGTCACCCGTGTTCACCGCCAGCGGCACGCCGTGCTCGGCCACCATCGTCGGGTGATTGCGCCGCAGTTCGCTACCGTCCTCGATGTCGTCGTGAACCAGGAAGGCGTTGTGCAGCATCTCCAGTGCAGCAGCAGAGGGAATTGCGTTTGACTCGGTTCCACCGTAGGCCTTGGCGGTGGCAATGCAGAGGGCAGGACGAAGGCCTTTACCCGAGCGCGACAGGTGTGCTCGGATCAGGTCGTAGAGGTGGCGGCGTGGCTCTTGGGACGGCAGCGATCGATCGATCTCCGCGCTAGTGAGGTCTCGCCAAGCGGTGAGTTGGTGCTGGAAGGAATCGTTGACCTTGGTCATCGCCCAAAGCTGCAACTGCGAGTTGCATGTCCGGCTGAACGGCGGCGCTGGCGCGCAGGGCAGCTATTGAATACTTGAATCGGCCTTCTCTCGCCGTTTCGTGCTTTCAAACATCGACGAGGATAGTCCTGGCCTACTTCTTCGCGACAACCTTCGCTTGTTTGTACGCGTTCGGAAACGTCTTGGTTGAGGCGCCGGCCATCCCCTTCTCGGTCCGCCCTCTGGGTACTGAGCCAGATGTAGATGATGCGGTGGGTTGCCCATCAGCGAAAAGTCAGATGTGCGATCGCCGTCGGTTGCTTCACGCG
>LNFM01011979.1_pt1 | contig 11566 bp, 12 predicted proteins | sample 596031 | NCBI WGS metagenome assembly LNFM01 (sample SAMN04254537, study PRJNA301005) | activated carbon metagenome | isolation source: dual media filters at the Ann Arbor, Michigan drinking water treatment plant | place: USA: Ann Arbor | reverse complement strand
GTACTGTCTTGGCGGAGGCATGACCCTGCTGCTGGGAACCGACATACGCGTAGCCGCCCCGCACGCGACGTTCGGGCTGTCGGAAGTCAAGCGCGGGTTCATTGCGGGCAATGGCGGCACGCAGCGGATACTGAAGCAGTTGCCCCATGCCATCGCGATGGAGATCCTGCTGACCGGGGATGCGATGGATGCCGAAACCGCGGCGCGTTGGGGCCTGATCAACCGCGTCGTTCCGGCCGAAAAGCTGCTGGACGAGGCATTTGCCTATGCTCGGCGCATCGCCGCCAACGGCCCGCTGGCCGTGCAGGCAGCCAAGGAGCTGGCGATCCGCGGCGAAGACATGGATCTGGCAACCGGATTGCGCGTCGAACAGATGTGGAACCGGATGCTGCGCTTCAGTGATGACGCCAGGGAAGGGCCGCTGGCGTTCGCGGAGAAACGACCGGCCCGCTTCAAGGGGGAATAGCATTGAATCCGGTTGTGGCGCGGCAGCCATTGCAGGGCGTGACAGTTCTTGATCTCGGCCAGATATACAACGGTCCTTATGCCACCTTCCTGATGGCAATGGCCGGCGCCCGCATCATCAAGATCGAGCCGCTTGAGGGTGAATCGTTGCGCCAGAGAACGCTGATTGGCGGCGCGGCCCTGCCGTTTGCGATGCTGAACTCCAACAAGAAGGCGGTCACCCTGAACCTCAAGACCCGGCGCGGCCGCGAGCTTCTGTTCGACATGGCCCGGCGCGCCGACGTCCTGCTGGAAAACTTCCTGCCGGGCAAGCTGGAAAAGCTGGGGATCAGTTATGAGGCGCTGCGCGAGCTGAATCCGCGCCTGATATACGCATCGAGCTCGGGCTTCGGAAGCACCGGCCCTTACCGGGAGTATCCGGCCATGGACATCACGATCCAGGCGATGTCCGGCGCCATGAGTGTTACCGGGTTTCCCGATGGCCCACCCACCAAGATCGGTCCGGCACTTTGCGATTTTTCATGCGGGGTACACCTCTACGGAGCGGTCGTGACGGCCCTTTATGAACGGGAGAAGACCGGCGCGGGCCAGAAGGTGGAAGTGGCGATGCTGGATGCCATTTACTTCTCGCTGTCATCCAGCCTGGGGCTTTATTTCAGTTCCGGAAATTACAGCGGGCCGGTCAACTTTTCGCAACGGACCGGCAACAGCCACAGCGGAAAGGCGGCGGCCCCCTACAGCGTCTACGCAACCCGTGACGGTTACATCACCATACTCTGCACCAACAACAAGCATTGGGTCTCACTGGTCAAGGCGATGGGCCGGGAGGAACTGGCAACCGATCCGCGTTTTGACACTCCGAAGAAGCGCGCGACCAACAGCGCCGCGGTGGACGAAATCGTGGGGACGTTTGCCGCGCAATTCAGTCGTGAGGAATTGTTCAAGCTGCTTTTCAGGCATCAAGTGCCCTGCGCGCCGGTACGCGATCTGGCGGAAATCACCAACGACCCCCATTTGCATGAGCGGGGCATGCTGGAATGGATGAACCACCCGAAGTACGGACGCATCGCTGCCGCCCGCAGCCCGCTCCGATTCGGGGACCAGGCGCCCAATCCCCTTGAGCCGAGTGCCGAACTGGGCGCCCATAACCGGGAAATCTACGGTGACTGGCTGGGTCTTGCCGACGACGAGCTGGAAAACCTGAAAAAGGAGGGCGTCATCTGAAGCACGGCACCGGTCCATGTCACCGCAGCTCAACCTTCCGGCGTTTCATGGACAGCCGGGCTTGCACCGGCATGCCGGTGCATCGGCAATCAGGGCGGGGCAACCGGCACGGATCAGGCCATGCGGCTTAGCTCGATGATCTCGTGCGCGGTTTTCACCATGGCCTCGTCCACCATGTCCCCTTTGTACGTCACGGCGGCAATGCCGCGCTTGCGGGCTTCGTCCATCGCCTGGATCAGACCCTCGCAGTAAGCGATCTCTTCGGCAGAGGGCGTAAAGACGCGGTTAACGACGGGAACGTGGGAAGGATGCATGACCGTCTGCCCCCGGAACCCCAACTGGCGATTCCAGCGGGCATCGCGCTCCAGCCCTTCCAGATCCTTGATGTTCCACCACGAACTGATGGTGGGGTACTGGATCCCGGCCGCGCGGCACTCCAGCACCGTCCGTGACCGGATGAAGAGCGTCTCCATGCCCTCCTTCGACCACTGGTAGCCGATCGCCCGCGCGGCATCCCCGCCCGGGCCCGCGGCAAGACTTACCCGCTTCACCCGTCGGCAGGACGTTGCGATGTCATACACATTGCGCATTCCCTTCGCCGTCTCGCAGTTGAGCGGGGTTTCGATGGTTCCCGCCGCGATCCCCATCCGCTGTTCGAGGTGCGTGAGCAGTACATCCAGCTCCCGCATGTCGTCGGCCGTCTCGATCTTCGGAACCGTGACCGCTGCGAGCTCGGGACACATGATGCCTTCAAGGTCATCGAGGGTGAGGCCCGTGGCGAAAGGATTGATCCGGACCATTGCGGCCTGTCCGCGCGCCTTCAGTGCGGCGACCGCCGATTTCACCAGGGGGCGGGCTGCGACCTTTTCCTGATCGGGCACCGAATCCTCGAGATCGAGAATGAGGCAATCCGCGCCATAACCCGCCGCCTTTTCCATCCAGGCCGCGCGGTTTCCGGGAACATACAGCAGGGAACGATAAGGTTTCATATTGCGGGCACATCCTCGCCAACGGGATTTGTAATCGATACACGGTCAACGCCCGGCGAATTGTAAGCCACCCTGTGCACGCCTCGAGGCCTTGTGCCGCACACGGAATCGCCACTGCGCGCCGACCCCGGGCATGCAGTGCGGGAGATGGACATGCACCGGCCCGGCGCTTATGAATGCGGCTTGTTCGCGGCAATGCCCGCGGGCATTGCTTTTGTATCAGTGCGATGCCCTAAAAATAATTCAATTTAATCAAATACTTACAATTAATCAGGGCAGATGCCCAAGGCGGTGCAGAAACCGCCGCCCGCGACACGGCGGCCGCACCGGAGCGCAAATCACTTCGCGGGCTGACGATCGTGCTTCTGGCGATGGATGCGCCGGTTTTCGCGGTCCTGCGCCTGATGAATCCGCGCGCGTTCCGCTTTCGTGACCGTGCCGTCGGCCTTGGCTTTCTGCTCCATCTCTCCGATGCGATCCTGGCGCCGCTGCAGGCGCGCGGCTTCCTGCGGGTTCAGTTTGCCGGACTGGACTCCCTGGTCAATGCGTTTCTGCTGTGCCTGCTGGCGCTTGTCGATGCCGGGAGTTGCAGTGGCGTCCTGTGCGAATCCGGAAAACGGCAGCGTGGCGAGTACGGCGCCGATCAGTGCGATCTTCATTCTCATGTTCATCTCCCTCGTGGATAGGTAAATTCCCCTGAGGAAGATTAGCGCACGCTCCACCGTCGAATCGACTCCGGGAAGTAACAATGTGTAAGCAGTTGTTAACCGCCCTCCTGTTATCCGGCCCAGCGCCGAAGGCCCCGGTTCAGCCTTCGATCTTCTTCTTGAGCTTCGCCTGGTACTTGTCGAGATCGACGATGAAACGCTCGTGCTCGCAATCGCCAATCTGTTCCACGTCGTCGAAAACCCTGATCCTGAAACTCAGGCGCCGGCGGTCGATGCCGGTGAGTTCCACTTCGGCGCGCACGCGTTTGCCCATCGGGGTCGGGCCCATGTGGCGGATGGTCACCACCGTGCCGACCTGACCCTGTCCCGGCTTGAGATGCGGCGCCACCAGCTGTCCGGCCGAACTTTCGCAAAACTGCACCATGTTCGGGGTTGAAAAAACCCTGTACTCGCCGCGCTGCGTGGTCATCGTCTCGGTGACCTCGCGTTCTACAGTGATTGTCATGCCAGTCTGCAACGTATCCATTCGTGATCCATCCCTGCCTTGTTGAGCCGCATGCATTGTAGCTGCCGCGTGCGGTCGATCACCAACGTCCGATGGAAACCGCCAGCAGCAACGCGATTTGCAGGCCCGGCAGGATCAGGCCCAGCAGAAAGGAACGGTTGAAATGCGCCGCGATGCTCTGTGCGGGATAGGAACGGATCAGCGCGAAATTGACGATCAGGGTCAGCGGGATGCCAACCACGGCCAACAGCATCGCACCCAGCCCGGCGAAGGATCCGCCGGATGCGGCTTGGCTGAAAACCAGGGTCAGCAGTGACTGCAGCAGCAGTGGTATGCCAAGGCAGGCGAGATACTTCATCCGCTGGACGGATTCATTTCTCGGGATAGGCGTCGAAGGCAATGGCGTCGGCATCACAGCCCAGCACTTTGGCCATGCCGGACAATGCATCTTCGGTAAGGGCAACAACCGAATATTCTGCTTCGATGCCCTTCGCGGCGAGGAAAGCCTTTGCCCGGTCCGCGGAAGTCCAGGTCACCACGAGATCCTGCTGCCCGCCGCCAACACTGCGGCTGACCGGATAACCATCGGATTTGCTGACAATTGCAAACATGACTGGATCCCCCTGCTGTTTGTCGATTGTGGTCCGGCTGTCGCGGACCTGTGCGGCTTATCGCTCCGGCACATAAGCCCTGGGGTCGATTTTCCCATAGTCTTTGGGCGGCCGGCGCATGCTGTTTTTTCAGATTGCCACGGGTCATGGATCCCGAGGTGGCAATCATCGACCCTCGCCCGCAACCGGTCAGCGCGGCCGAAGTTGGCCCTCTCAAGGACCACCAGCGCGGCCGGTCATGCGCCGTGGCCGGGAGTGCCATCCGCGGGCGCCGGCGCAAGCCACGGCTGTATCAGCGGTAGATGTTCTCGAAACCGCTGGCGCTGAATCCGTTCATCCGGCGCTTGTCGACGAATATGACCGGGACACCCCTCCCGCCAAATGCCTTGTAGTCGCGGCGGGCGGCGGCGTCTTTCTCGATGTCATGCTCGACATACGGAATGCCCCGCTGGCGAAAATAATTGCGGGCCTGCTGGCAGTACGGGCACCAGCTGGTGGCATACATCACGACCCGCCGCTCGTTATAGTTGGCAAGTCCGGCCGCCATGGCCGGTAACGGCGCCAACCCGGCCGCTGCCGCCAGCAGCAGCTTGCAGAACATCCGGCGTTTTGCACGATCGGTCATGGCGGTGTGGCTCCGTTGGCTGAAGCCGCACTCTACTCCCCGACGGCCGGGAACGCAGCACGGACGGGTTCAGCCGTCGCGCTTCAGCACCGCCTCGATCTCCTCGACCGGCACCTTGATGCTGACACCGGCTCGCTCCTGCTGCAGAATCAGATAGGAGCGCGAATCGCGTTTTTCCCAGCCACGGTTCAGCGCCTCGGTCATTTCGGCGTAGGTCAGGTTCGCCAGCCGCATCGGCACACCGATCTCGCGCGCCAGTTCGGTGGCCAGCGTGACGTCCTTGTGCGCCAGTGCCAGCGCAAAATTCGGCGGATCAAACTTGGCCTGGAGGAACTGGTCGCCAATGCGGTCAAAAGAACGCTTGCGGCCGAGTGCGCCCTGGCGGATCGCCGCCCACAGCGGCAGTGGTTCAACGCCGGCCTTGACCCCCATCGTGAACAATTCGACCAAGGCGAGCTGCATCGCATAGCCGGCACAGTTATGCACCAGTTTTGCCACCGAGCCTGCGCCGACCGGACCGATGTAGATCACCTGGTCGCCGACGGCATCAAGCACCTTGCGGCAACGCTCGAACTCGGCTTTTTCGCCACCGACCCACAGCGCCATCTTGCCGGATTTCGCGCCAGAAGGACCGCCGCTGACCGGCGCGTCGAGCAGGGAAATTTTCTTTTCGGCGAAACGCGCATGCAGTTCGCGTATCACGGTGGGTGAATTGGTTGAAAGGTCGAACCACACCGTGCCCGGGCGCATGGTTTTGATCAGGCCTTCGGCAACCGCCTTCACCTCCTTCGGTCCCGGCAGCGAGGTCAGCACCACATCGGCCGCGCTGCCGACATCCTCCACGCTGTCCGCCCAGGTCGCGCCTGCCTTGATATGGGGTGCCGCCGCATCCTTCCGCACATCATGCACCGTCAGTGCAAAACCGCCCTTCATCGCATTGAGCGCAATCGAGGCGCCCATCGTCCCCAGTCCTATGAATCCAACTCGCATCTTCCGCTCCTTTGCCGATCCGGCATTGTCGTCATCAATCAACCTTGATCCCCGCCTTTTTCACAACCCCTTCCCATTTCACGATTTCGGCGGAAATATGTTTCTGGTACTCCGCAGGTGTCGATCCGACCAGCTCCACCCCGTCGGCCTTGAAGCGCTCCTGCATTTCCGGATTACGCAGAACATCAACAATTCCCCGGTTCAGTATATTGACGACAGTTCCCGGGGTCGCAACCGGCGCGAGAACACCATACCAGTTCGTCACTTCGTATCCCGCCACGCCGGTTTCTGCGATCGACGGCAAGTCAGGCAATGCGAGTGAACGTTTGGGACTGGTGACCGCGAGAGCGCGAAGGCGTCCGCTCTTGATATGGGGGACCGATTCCAGGGGCGTGGCAAACACCATGCTGATTTGTCCTGCCAGGACGTCAGCAAGCGCCGGGCCGCCGCCCTTGTAGGCCACATGCAGCAGGTTTGTATTCGTCAGTGACCCCAGCAATGCCCCGGAAAGGTGCTGCAAACTGCCCTGTCCGGCTGACCCGTAGGTCAGGCTGCCGGGTTTGGCTTTTGCCAGTGCAAGCAGATCGGGAATCGATTTGGCCGGTACAGCGGGATGCAGGACCAGCACATACGACTGGCGCGTCATCTGGGTGATGGCCCTGAAATCCTTCAGCAGGTCATACGACAGACGCCCTTGATGCGTGGCGCGGCGTGCGGTATGGGTTCCGGAAATCATCACAATCGTGTGACCATCCGGCTGGGCGCGGGCGGCCGTTTCCAGTCCGATGGCTCCGGTGCCGCCGGGCCTGTTGTCGACGACCACGGTCTGCCCCAGCAGCACACCGAGTCGCGGCGCGACGGTACGCGCGGTTATGTCCACGCCGCCGCCCGGCGCGAGCGGAATGATGAAGCGGACAGGACGCTGCGGAAACGGCTGTGCCGAAGCATCCGGCATGACGGTCGCAAACAGTGCACAGGCGAAACAGGACAGGCCGGTAAAAAGCGGGACTTTCATGAATACCTCCTCGATTGGACGGGTATTGCAGAGCCCGCGGCTGAAGCCGCTGTTATTGTGACCTGAAGTCATTCTTTGCCGCACCAAACCCCGCGTCAAGCTGCCGACCGCACTATGGAGCACGCATCACCAGGCCGCCGCCAGCGCAGCCATAAGCGCGTCGCGCTCGCGCAGGAACTCCCGCTTCGGATCGGCATTGAAATTTTTCAGCGAAGCTTCCAGCACTTCATCCAGGCTGTCCCGCGGTATGTCCAGTTCACCCAGCCGCACCGGCATGCCGGCCTGCACAAAAGCGCGCTCCACGGCATCGGCGGCACGCTCATGTGGCGGGAGCGGGCCGGCAGCATCAAATGCTTCGGCAATCAGCGTCATCGCGTCAGGATCACGCATGCCGAAATGGCGGATCACGGTCGGGGTGAGCGCCGAATTGGCCTCGCCCTGTCCGACATGGGCATGGCGATTGAACAGCGCGGTGGCCAGCGCATAGGTTACCCGTGCCGGCCAATGTTTCTCGGTCAACGCACCGCCGTCGTCGGCATCGCGGTTCTGCAGGAAAGCCGCGGCGCACATCTCGATGCGCGCGCCGGCATCCGCAGGATCAGCCATGCGTGGATAAGCCCCCCTGGCCAGGCGGAAAGCCTGCAGGCGGTCGCCTTCCGACAGCGGCGCCATGCGCGGCGCGCCGAGATTCATGATGGCCCGCCAGAACACCGATGTGCCGGTGGTGCGCGCCAGAGGCACCGGCGCAGTCAGCAGCGCTTCTTCATCCCAGAACAGCGCGACAGGCCGCGTCTTGGGATCAAAGAATTCCATGCGATTCGGCCGCGCGGGATCCTTCACCGCCGAGCCCGCGCGGTTCTGTGCGGTAGTCGCCGCGGTCAGCACGTTGATGATCGGCAGCTTCGGCGCCAGCAGCTTGGGGCTGATCGCCGGCGCGTTGTCGGGATACTGCGTGATCAACCGTTCCACCGGCGCCTGCTCGGCAAGCAGTATCGCCACCACGCGTGTGCCCTGCATGACGCTGCCGGCGCCAACCCCGATCAGCAGATCGGCGTTCGCCGCACGGGCAGCCGCAGCAGCGGCCTGCACCGAGGCCAGCGTCGTGTCCTTCTCGATTTCGTCGTAACGGCCGGCATAGGCCGGGCCGAGGATGGCTGCGATGCGGTCAACGAGCCCGGTCTTGCGTGAAACGCTGCGGCCACTGATCAGAAAGGCTTTTGCCGATTTAAAACGTTTCAGTTCAGCCGGCAGATTTTCCAGGGCGTCCTTGCCGCTGTACAAGCGCAGCGGATATCCGGTGGCGCGAAACCGGTGCTGATAACTCACCGATGTGCGGCCTTGAAGCGCTCAAATGTTGCAAGCGCTGCCAGTGGGTGGCCGGCGTTGGCCATCTCGTCATAAACCGGGACACCCAGCGCCACAGCCTTGTCGCGGAATTCGCGCTTGCGCGCCTCGAGTCCCGGCTCACCATCGGAACGCAGCACCAGGATGAAATGCGACTGGTCCGGATATTTTTCCTGAACACGCATCGCAGCGGCCACCAGGTTTTCGAGCACCTCGGGCTTGGTGCGGCCGACGAAAGCGGACAGGTTGAGGTGCATCACCAGCGCCTCGGGTTTGCCCTGGCCGCAGATGATATCGAGGATTTTTTCGGCGACGCGGCCGTCGTCCTGCTGCAGCGTGCCCACCGGACAGTCGACCGGATTGGTGATGCTGGTGCCCGGCGGCAGCTTGAGCGCCGCCAGCGCGTCGATCGTGCCCTGTTCGAAAGGCAGCACGTCGAGTCCGAGTCGAGCAAAATAGTCGGTGGCGAGCACGCTGGTGCCGCCGCCGTTTCCGAACAGCACGACCTTGCGTGTGGGCCGCTGCGCACGCGGCGTCAGAGTCTGGAAAATCAGCAACGTGTCGATGAAATGATCCAGCGTGTCGACCAGCATGCAGCCGGTCTGCCGCGCCAGCGCCACCCATACGCGGTCGTCGCCGGCCAGCGAACCGGTATGCGAAGCCGCAGCGGCGAGACCCTGCTGGGTGCGGCCGCCTTTCAGGATCACCACCGGCTTCGAGGCTCTGGCATTGCGCAGGATGTCGAACAGGCGGCGGCCATCCTTCGCGGTCTCGATGTACATGCCGATCACTTTCGTCTGCGGATCTGCAAGGTAGAACTCAAGCAGATCCGAGGGCGTGACATCGGCACAGTTGCCTACGGTAACCAACCCGGAGAACTTGACACCGCGCGACAGGCCACGGCGGATGATGTCGGTACCGAGGCCGCCACTCTGCGACACGATGCCGACATGGCCGACTTCCCTGGGGCCGATTTCGGCAAAAGTGACGCTGCCACGCGGCGTATAGATGCCGAGACAGTTCGGACCCAGCAGGCGCATGCCGCCGGCGCGCGCCGCGCTGACCAGTTCATCCTGCAGGCCCTTGCCCTCATCGACTTCGCCGAAACCGCTGGAGATCACCTGCGCAAAACGCACATGCCCCTTGGCAGCCGCGAGCATGCCGGGAATCTGCGCGCCGGAGACGGCGATATAGGCATAGTCCACCGGCTTTGGGGTGTCAGCCAGCGTCTTGTATGCGGTCAGCCCGTCGATTTCAGCCGCAGCGGGATGGATCGGATAGATGTCGCCGCTGAAACCGAACTCGCGGATGCGGCGGATGAATACATTGGGCAGCGCATTGCCCTTGGACGAGGCGCCGATGACCGCGACCGTCTTCGGTGCAAAGAGGGGAGTGAATTCTTCGATGATGTTCATGCTTTTTTTCCCGTGCTCAACCGAGGATGAAACGTGCATCGACGGCAACCGCTGCCGTATCGGACACGATCAGCGGATTGATGTCGGCTTCACTGATGTCAGCGGCATGCTGCATCAGCAGACCGTTTTCACCGCCGACTTTCAACAGTACATCGATGATGGCGTCCTGAGAGGCCGGTTTGCTGCCGCGTGCACCCTTGAGGATTGCCGCACCCTTGAGTTCGGCAAGCATCTCTTCCGCATCAATGCGGGTGATCGGGCACAGCCGGAAAGACACATCCTTGAGGATTTCGACAAAAATACCGCCAAGGCCGACCATCACCAGCGGGCCGAACTGCGGATCGCGCAAACCGCCGATCACCAGTTCGTGGCCGGCAGGCGCCATTTCCTCCACCAGGAAACCCTCGATGCGCGCTCCCTTGATCTTCGGTGCATCGAGCATGCCTTCAATCGCTGCTTTGACCTCGGCGGCCGAGCGAAGGTTGATCTTCACGCCACCGGCGTCACTCTTGTGCAGGATGTCGGGCGACATCACTTTCACCACCACTGGCGTCTGCAACCCGTTCATCACCGCATCGACTTCGGCAACACTTTTGGCAACGCGCGACTGCGGCACCCGGATGCCATAACCTGCCAGCAGTGCCTTGCCGGCGCTTTCGTCCAGCGAATTACGGCCCGCAGCCCGCGCGGCGGACAAGATGCCCTTACTATCTATCTGATTTTTAATCATATTTTTCTTCCCGTCACTTCTCCGATGATGCCGGTGTGTACCCGCCCTTCGCGGAACTGCGGCGAGCGCAGAATGTTCACGACCGCCGGGATATTGTGCTTCAGGCCCTGGATCTCAAAACCGTTGAGCGCATCAACCAGACGATCGATTGCCGCCTCACGTGTAGCCGCACGAACAATGACCTTGGCGATCATCGGATCATAATGCGGTGTGACATCGCGGCCTTCGGCATAACCGGTATCGACGCGTATGCCCTCGCCTTCCGGCGGACGGAACACTGTCAGTTTGCCGGGTGACGGGAAAAAGTTTTTCGGATCTTCGGCATACACCCGCGCCTGGATGGCATGGCCCTTGATCTCGGCCTTGCCCGGCAGGATGTCGCCCAGTTTTTCGCCGGCCGCGGAGCGGATCTGCGCGCGCACCAGGTCAACACCTGTGACTTCTTCGGTCACTCCGTGCTCCACCTGCAGCCGCGTGTTCATTTCGAGGAAGTTGAACGAACCGTCGGCGCCGAGCAGCATTTCGACGGTGCCGATGTTGTCATAACCCATGCTTCTCATGATTCCGGCAATCTGGTCGGCGACGGCGACGGCCTTCTCGCGCGGGATCAGCGGTCCCGGGGCCTCTTCGATCACTTTCTGGTTGCGGCGCTGGGTTGAGCAGTCGCGCTCGAACAGGTGCATCGCGCCGCCATGCTGGTCGCCGAGAATCTGGAATTCAACATGGCGCGGCCGCTCGATCAGTTTCTCCAGATAAACCTCGGTGGTACCGAAACCGCGGCCTGCCATTGAGCGCGAACGCTCCACTGCGGTCAGCAGTTCCGCCTCGTCCTTCGCCGGCAGCATGCCGATGCCGCCACCGCCGCCCGCAGGTTTCACCAGCACCGGAAAACCGATCTTGCGCGCGGCCGCAATGATCGCATCGTTGTCATCGGGCAGCACATCCGAGCCATGCGACATCGGCATGCCGTACTGCGCGGCGATGT
>LNFM01008245.1_pt1 | contig 11566 bp, 8 predicted proteins | sample 596031 | NCBI WGS metagenome assembly LNFM01 (sample SAMN04254537, study PRJNA301005) | activated carbon metagenome | isolation source: dual media filters at the Ann Arbor, Michigan drinking water treatment plant | place: USA: Ann Arbor | reverse complement strand
CATCGCGTGTTCACCGTCGAAGAGAACCCGCGCCTGTGCCGCTGGGGCGCGGAGATCGCCTCGATCATCGCCGACGAAGCGTTCTACGATCTCGACGGCCCCATCGTCCGCATCACCACACCGCACATCCCGTTGCCCGCCGCCGACATCCTGGAGGACATGGTGCTGCCGACGGCCGAGCGCATAACCGAAACGGTGCGCCGCGCACTGTCGGCTTAGGTCGAGTGAACGGTGCCCGCGCTGCGCCACTCGACATCTTCACGGTAGCATATAAAGCGGTCGGGTTACGCGGCCCTCCGCCTTCCCGACCTACCTGCAGGATCAATAGCAATGAGCGACGGAGACGCCGCGTTCCTACTTATGGTCCTACTCTTCATTTGGCCCGCACTTGGAGGCGCGCTTGTAAGCTTTTTTCTGGGATTCTTAGGACGACAGGGTCTGCTCTGGACCTTTATTGAGACGATAGTGGGCAGCGCGGTGGGATATCTGGTGTTCGCCAGAACAATGGATCTGATGCGCGATCCACAGGAAGCATATACAGACTTGGGAAAAATCTTGGTTGTTCCATTCTTTGGTTGGGAGCTGGATCACAAAAACAAGATGAGTATCTTATTGGCGTGCCCCATCGTCGGTGGTCTCTTTGCCTTCTGCATTGTCGCTCTGATGCGAAGGTGGGTGAGATTGCGCTACAATCGTCTCCCGGCTGTCACAAGCGGCTCTTCGGATTGATCGATCGGCTAATGCTTCAGAAAAAACAACGCCCTGCGACCTACGCCGACATCGAGGCTCTCCCCGCCAACATGGTCGGCGAGATCGTGTTTGGCGTGCTCCATGCTCATCCCAGGCCAACGCCTAGGCACGCTATCGCGACCAACGCGTTGACGACCAAAATCAGCGAGCCTTTCCAATTCGGCGGCGGCGGCCCTGGCGGCTGGATTTTCATGAACGAGCCGGAGCTTCATCTAGGTCCACATGCAGTTGTGCCCGATCTCGCAGGTTGGAGGCTCGAACGTCTCGCCCCAATCCCCGACACCGCCTTTGTCGAAACCCCGCCTGATTGGATCTGCGAGGTCCTTTCGCCGTCTACTCAGAAGCTCGATCGCACGGATAAGCTCACTATTTATGCAGAATTCGGCGTCGGCCACTGCTGGTACGTCGATCCGATCGCACGAACGCTTGAGGTGTTCGCACTAGTCGGCGGAAAGTGGCAGCTAGCAGCGACTTTCAAGGATTCTGATCCTGTCGTCGCTCCACCCTTCGAGACAAACACGTTCCCTTTGAATGCACTGTGGGGTCCGACAGCTTCTCCGCCCGGCAACGACAATCCGAAATGACAGGTCGATCGCTCACGACCGGAAGAACGAGGTAACCACCATGACCAACTCCACTTACGATAACCTTCTCGCCGGCGTGCCGACCGACCTGTGGATCGGCGGCAAGTGGAAGAAGTCGTCCGATGGCGCGCGATTCGACATCATCGATCCCGCCACCGAAAACAAGATCTGCGACGTAGCCTCCGCCACAGTCGATGACGCGCAAGCTGCGGTCGATGCAGCTCAAGCCTCGATGGCGGACTGGGCCGGCCGCAAGCCCCGCGAGCGCGCCGAAATACTGCGCAAGGCCTATGAACTGATCATGGCCGACGCTGAACGTCTCGCGAAACTGATTACGCTCGAGAACGGCAAAGCCCTGTCCGACAGCCGAGGCGAGGTCGCCTACTCCGCCGAGTTCTTCCGCTGGTACGCCGAGGAAGGCGTCCGCAACCTTGGGCAAATGTCGATTGCGCCGTCGTCGGGCGCGCGCATCCTCGTGCAGCACCGCCCGATCGGCGTCGCCTGCCTCGTTACGCCGTGGAACTTCCCCGCCGCGATGGCCACGCGCAAGATCGGTCCGGCACTTGCCGCCGGCTGCCCGGTGGTTCTCAAGCCCGCTTCCGAAACGCCGCTGACCATGCTGGCGCTGATGCCGATCCTCGAGAAGGCAGGCGTCCCCGCGGGCGTCGTCAACGTCATCCCCTCGCGCCGCTCCGGCCCCGTCGTCTCCAAGATGCTGCACGACCCGCGCGTCCGCATCGTCTCCTTCACCGGTTCTACCGAGGTCGGCCGCAAACTCCTGCACGAGGCCGCCGACAATATCGTCAAGCCAGCGATGGAACTGGGCGGCAACGCACCGTTCCTCGTGTTCGAGGATGCCGACATCGATGCCGCCATCGAAGGTGCGATGATCGCCAAGATGCGGAACATGGGCGAAGCCTGCACGGCTGCGAACCGCTTTTACGTCCACGAGAAAGTCGCCGACAGCTTCGCAAAGAAGCTGACCGAGAAGATGGGCGCTCTGAAAATGGGCAATGGCCTCACAGAAGGAGTCGCGGTCGGGCCGCTCGTCAACGCGGAAACCCGCGACAAAGTGCAGGAACTCGTCGACGACGCCGTAAAGAAAGGTGCGAAAATCACCGCTGGCGGCAAGTCTCCTGGCGGCAAGGGCTACTTCTATCCCGCTACCGTGCTGACGAACGTGCCCGACGACGCGAACCTCCTGCGCGAGGAGATCTTCGGACCCGTCGCCCCGATCCAGACCTTCAAGGACGAGGCCGAAGTGATCAAGAAGGCCAACGACACCGAGTACGGCCTCGTCGCCTATCTTTATACGAAGGACCTCGCACGTGGCATGCGCGTCTCGGAGAAGCTCGACTTCGGCATGATCGGCCTCAACCGCGGCCTGGTCTCCGATCCAGCTGCTCCGTTCGGCGGCATGAAGCAGTCCGGTCTCGGTCGCGAGGGCGCACACGAAGGCCTGATGGAATTCCTCGAGACACAGTACGTCTCGGTCACGTGGTAGGGCGCGGGCCTTGGTGTCGGGCCTTCCTGGTCCGACACCTGTCTACTGGTCTCCCATGGTGTTTGACCCAGCCGGTCCGACACCTCTTCCGAGGTCGAAGGAACTTTCAATGGACGTTCTGATGCCCCAGCTCGGCGAAACTGTCGCCGAAGGCAAGATCGTGAAGTGGTTCAAGAAGGCAGGCGACCAGGTCGCTGCCGGCGACAACCTGTTCGAGATCGAAACCGACAAAACCTCGATGGAGGTCCCGGCGACTTCCGCGGGCGTGCTGGCGGAAGTCCGCGTTCCCGTCGGCGCCGTTGTCCCTGTTGGCGCCGTGGTCGCCGTCATTGCAGCCCCCGGATCGGCTGTCGCTCCACCATCTCCGAACACGACGTCGGCGCCCAAAGCCGCGCCGCCGGCGATCGCTGCAGCGTTCGGCTCGGCGAAGCCATCCGCGCCCCCCGTTGCGACGACACCCGGCGGAATGCCGCTGCCGACCGCCATCGCACAGCGCCAGTTCGGCGCATCGCCGCCAACGGCAACAGCAGCGGCACAAAAACCCGCAGCCGTCGTCCCGCTAGAACCGTTCCGCGAAGTCCGCACGCCGGCGCGAAACTACGGCCCTGCACGGCTTCCCGGCGGCGGCACGGTCACACCGCTCGCGCGTCGTCTTGCCGTAGAAGCCGGTGTCGATCTCGCCCGCGTCTCGGCATCCGGCCCTCACGGCCGCATTCTCGCCCGCGACGTTGGTGTCGCCATTGCCAGTGGTGCAAGTGTAGCTCCCGCCATGCGCGCACCGGCGATCGTCGTCCCGGCCGCAAAGCCCACCGCCGAAAAGGTCAAGGCGCTCTACGCTCCCGGCTCCTACGAGGAGGTCGAAGTCGAAGGCATGCGCCGCATGATCGCCGCCCGCCTCACCGAAGCCAAGCAGACGATCCCCCACTTCTACCTCACTGCCGATTTCGAGCTCGACGCACTCCTCGAAGTCCGCGATCAGGCAAATGAAAAGGTACGTCGCAACGCCGACGGCAAACCCGCCTATAAGCTCTCGGTCAACGATTTCCTCATCAAGGCACTTGCGGCGGCCCTGCAGCGCGTACCGGCCGCCAATGCCGCCTGGGCGGAGGATCGCATCCTCTATTTCAACAACGCCGATATTTCGGTCGCTGTCGCAATCGACGGCGGCCTGCTCACGCCCGTCCTGCGCAACGCCGACCAGAAATCCGTCGCTATGATCTCACAGGAGATGAAGGAGCTTGCCGCCCGCGCACGCGCCAAGAAACTTCGGCCAGAGGAATACCTCGGCGGCGCGACGACCATCTCGAACCTCGGCATGTACGGGGTGCGCGAGTTTTCCGCGATCATCAATCCGCCACAGGCTACGATCTTCGCCATCGGGGCCGCCGAGCGTCGTCCCGTGGAAGCCAAGGGTGGCGGTATTCGCTTCGTCACCAAGATGTCGGTGACGGTCTCTTGCGATCACCGTGTGGTCGATGGCGCACTCGGTGCGGAACTGCTCGCGAACTACAAGGGCTTCGTCGAGCAACCAGTGACTGCGCTCGTCTGAAACACCTTATTGGGTCGTCGTGACGGCCAACGCTCGCGTAGCTTTTGGCCCCCGTCTTGCGAGCTTTTCCACGAGCGCCCGTGTGGCCTCGATCCTTGCCTGTAACGCGGCCGATCCATGCTCGCGCGACATCACCTCGGCAGCGTCGAGCATATGTCGTGCATCGACCGCCCGACCGGCGTCGATCTCGACCATGGCCCAGGCTTCCAGCCTCCGGACATCAGGCATATAGAGCCACTCTCCGTGCCGTTCACCGGCATCCCGCACCGGGGCCAGAAAATCGATCGCATCTTTCGGCTGGCCGGCATCAAGAGCAACCGTCGCCGCAAGACATGCCGAGAACACCGCTGCGCGGCTCGACCCGGTCGCAACATAGGCGTCGAGCGCAGCGCGCATCGAATCGACGCCACCGGCAGAGTTCTGCAACGACGCCTCCCAGGCCAGAATGATGTTGCTGCGCACGCACCAGTACGTGAAGCCCTCCCGCGTCGACACCTCCCTGCATCCTCGGGCAAGGGCAGCGGCAGCCCCCGCCTCGCCCATGTGGAAAGCGCTGATCGTCAACACGCCCAGGACGTTTGCCGACGTATGGGGATGCCGGGTTTCGGCGGCGAGAAACAGCGCCTGCTTCCGACATCGCCGTGCCGCTTCTTTGTTCCCGGCGACAGCATAGGCGGTGGCGAGATGGGCGAACGTGACCGCGCCCGGATCCGACACGAAGCGACGCTGGAATTCGCCGTGCATACTCCGGTCGTAGCGAGAGGTCGCATCCTCGAACAGACAGATCGCCTCGCGAACAGAGCCAGCGAGCAGACGCGCCGTGCCATGCACCCTGAGCGCCAGCAGAGAAATGTCGTGCCGGTTGCGTTCCCCCGCATCGTTCAGAAGCCGGCCGCTGCTTTCTGCTGCCGATTGAATGTCCCCACGCACCAGATGGATCGTCGAGATACCCCACGCGATCTCCAGATCGATGTCGTCTGGCCGCGCCGGCATGCTCGACACCACCTCCATCGCCCGCTCGTAGGCAGCGACCGCCTCCCGCGAAGCGCTGCCCCGCAGCACGCGCAATTGGCCGCCGAGCACGCTCAACAAAGTCGCTTCGTCATGAGCCGAACACGCATGTGGCGCCAGTTCCTTGGCACTCAATGCATGATTGATGAAGGCGACGGCCTTGGCTGCAGCGCCCCGCTCCGCCGCCTCGAGCGAAGCTCTGAACCACCATTCGAACGCCTTCGCCGGATCGCCGGACTTTTTCCAGTGATGCGCGACGATCTCGGGTCTTACCTCGAATCTTTCCGCAGCAGGCCCCTCAATGACGCTCGCGATCCTGCGATGCAGATCGCGCCGCCGGCCTTTCAGAACAGAACCGTAGGCCTGCGACCACAACAGCGCGTCGTGGAAGCGATAAAGGTACCCCTTGCCCCGTCGCGGCATCAAGAGCCCCATGTCGACGAGCATAGCCAGACGCTCGTCGATGACGCGCTCTTCCATGCCGAGCACCGCGGCCAGCACGCGGCTGTCGAAAAGCCGTCCGAGCACGGCTGCCGCCTGCGCCAGGGGCTTCAACGTCGCCAGCGCATCGAGCCGGCTCGTCAACGCCGAGTTCAATCGGTTGGGGCGCGCCAGCAACCGGTGATCCCCGTCTTTATCGGCATGCTGCGCGCACAACTCCGCGAGTTCCAACGCGATAAAGGGAACACCGTCCGAACGCTCGGCAATCCTTTCGCGTGTTTCCGCGTCGAGCGTCGCCGCGAACTCGCAGGTGTCGAGGAGATGCCGGATCTCGGCCAACGAAAGACGCGCCAGCTGCAACCGGCGCCATCGGCAAGATTTTACAGCGCCCCCGCGATCGGGCCGCGACGTGACGATGAGCAGCGCCGCGATTTCTGAACCACCAAGCGCGTCTAGACCTTCGATCACCCGCATTGTGTCCGCGTCGGCCCAATGCAAGTCCTCGATCACCACGACCAATGTCCGCGCCTTGGACTTATAGGCGATCAATTCGGCGAGCGTCTGCGCCATGGCTTCTGCCACGAATTTCTTGGAACGTAGGGCCTCCCCGCAGGCAACGACCAGCGCATCCCCTTCGATGTCCCCATCGTATGGAAACGCGTCGATCACGAACTCGCCTGAAGCTGTTTCACGTCCCGACGGCGATGGCATCCGCGCGAGCTTCGCGATCATGCGTCTCACAGGTTCCAATGGCCTGTGCTGCTGCTCCGGCAGGCACGGCAGGAGAACGAACTCCGCGAAGCACTTCGCAGCCTCCTGCTCGAGCCATTCCATCAGCGCGCTCTTACCCACGCCCGCTTCACCTTCGATACCCAACAACTGCGCGCGGCCGGCTTTTGCCGCATGCAGAAGCTTGCCGATCTCCGCCGATTCTCTGTCTCGCCCGATCCAGGAACGCTGCCCCCCGAGCCCTTTGATCCGTCCACGCCTCACCTCGCCGCGCCGCTCGACCTGCCAGAGCCGCGCTTCTTCCGCCCATCCCTCGCGTTGGACCAACCAGAATGCATCCGTGACGAGACGGCCAACCGCGCTGCTGACGAGAACTTCCCCTGCGGATGCAATCGCCTGAAACGATACCGCAGCGCCGACCATCTCGCCGACGAAACCGAGATCGAAGATGCCGTTGTCTGCGTCGGCAGTGATCGCAATTCCCGCATCGACGCCGCACCTCGCCCTGTGCGAGGTATCGGCGGCGATTTCGAGCGCGGCGGATACCGCCAGCCTCGTATCGGCTTCCCCGGCCACCGGCCATCCCCAGGCAACGATCTGGAGGTTGGGATCGATGCGGCCGACGCCACCGCCGCAACGGGCCACGATGTCGAGGACGAAGCGCCGGCGTCTGGAGAGGGCCTCGACCAACTCTTCGGGATCGGTCACCTCGACAGGATCGAACCCCACCGCCAGCACGGCCATCTGTCGCCGCTCGGCGCGGCCTGTACTCCGTCCTATCCAAGCCAGATCGAACGCATCCCCTTCCGGCGGCGTCCCAGATCGAACGAATGCCCCTTTGCTCGAATTCGACTGACTACCCATCTGACTGAACACACGCCCCACAACGCACACGCCCCCTGTTCAATCCGGTTCACGTGGCCGCGAAGTCGATGTTCCGAAGAATAAACGAAACGAAATCGGGCGACACGTTGCCGAACTAACGGCCACCACCGCCCCTCGGCCACTCCCCAACCATAACCATCGAGCCGATAAGAAACGACGCAATCGGATCATCGCAATCGTCTTAAGTTTTCGTTGTTAGGAAACGGCAGAATACGGGGAGATCTTCGACCGAGCCTATTCACTCAACTGCCGTCGGCCCCGTCCATCTCGGGACGCATCCCCTTGGCTTGCCCGACGATCAGCGACTGCCGAAACTGCCCGGCCTCCGCAGCGATCCGGATCGTGCGACGCTGCTCTGACCTCACCGCACCGAGGTCGCGCCCGGCAATCCCCGGCCCCAGATCGAGCCCGAACCGGGCGACAATCGTGGGCGCGATATCGACGATGCCTGCCACGGCATAATTGATCTGACCACGGCCGAATCCGGGCCCGGCCACCAGAAGTACCGTCGACATTTCAGCGGCGTTGAGCCCTCCGTGCGTCCCGAGGCTATGCGAGGAGACGGAATTGTGGCCTCCTCGCCCAGGCATGCCGTTCCTGTCGAGCCCTCCGTTGGATGCGAGCGTGAACATCACATCCCCTGCACGCTCGTGATCCAGACCAGCGATCCCCAAGGCGAGCGTCCCGGGGAACCGTCCTTGGACGACCTCACCTTCCGACGTTTGCGCTCGCTTAGTGAAGACATGCCCGATCCAACTCTGCTCGGTCAGCCAATCGACGAGACACCGTTTGCGCTGCTCGTCCTCTGTCGTGAAATGAAGCGCCCCGTAACCTTGTCCCGTAACAACGACCTCCGCTGCTCCAGGATCCCTGCGGTCGGCTGCCCTGAACCCGGCGCGCCGCATCTCGGCCGCGACGTCGACCTGGCCGGTCGCCGAAATTTGCCCATGATCCGACGCCACGATCACCAGCGTTCGCTCGAGCCCCTGGCGGTGGTCGACGGCCGCCAGCACCCGTCCGAGCTGACGATCCACATGCCGCAGAGTGTTCTCGCTCTCGAGTGATCCGAGTTCCCGGTAGCGGGTCGTCGAGTCGGGCTCGGACAGCCACAGCACCCCGACATCCCGCGGCCCACCAGCGATCACCTCGCTGATGAACACGTCGGTGGCGTATCTGACCTCGTCGAAACGCGGCAGCTCGCGCTCAGGTGGAAAGCCGTGCCGACGCACCACCTCGTCCCAAGCGTCGAGTGTGGCCGTCGCATCACGGCCAGAGGTCGAAAACGTCCAGTCCCTATTCTGGGCGGCCCGTGGATTGAGCAGGCAGGACGCCACCGAAGCGCCCCCATCGACGATGGCGACACTGCGATTGGCCCTGGCGAGCACATCCGCGAACGTCGGCACCGCAACGAGACCGAAAGACATCGACTGATCCAGGCCCCGCAGGATTCGATAATCACTGAAGTCGAGCACACGCCCCCGCGAAATCTCCTCGCCGAACGCCTCGTTGCCCATCACGCCGTGTCTCACAGGCAACTCTCCGGTCGCAATCGACGCGGCAGCCACGGAAGTCACACTGGGGAATACGGACTTTGCGTGTACGAAGTCAGTAGCAATCGTCCGGAATGCTGCCAGATTGGGCATCACGTCGGCCGTGACCATATCCGGCCGCAAACCGTCCATGATGACGAGGACCACACCTATGATTGCTTTGGAAGCCATTCCCACTCCGCCCATGCTCTGCGCCGGCACTGTGCATCCACTCGCACGCCCGGCCACTTTCGAATGCCCCGAGGCAATAACTGTGAGAATACGGCGGCATCCTACCACCTGAGCGGGAAGAGAAGAACAGAGCGGTTACAATGGGGCACAGGTGTCGCTCAACAGGTGTCGCTCAGGCGCCGGTTCTCTTCAAGCGCCAATGGCCTCATTCGGCCATCCGGCCGAACCTTTCATTGACAGCCGCTAAAACCTGTCGGAAACCGAAACGGAAGCCGCGAAGAGTTCGCTATGCCTTGAGAAATTTGATTTCACCCGACCGCCACGAAAAGCCACACCAGAAAACTGCAGAGAAAATTATTTCAACGAACTCGAACCGGTCGAGCCATCCATTCATTCACCTGGCCACATATCAACACAAGCACACCGATCACGCAGCCTATAAATATCACTCGCGAATTTGACGATCTACTTCCTGAAGTAAGCATGGCGAACAGCAATGCCGCTCGCCATGCTCCCGCCGCGTCGAGAACAGCCGCCAACCGCCCGTGGCGGCTCAGGCGTCCCCGATGGCAAGCTCGAACAATTTCAGAACTTCGTCGTGAGAAGCTCCGTCGTTGAATACGGGAAGCCGCTTGATCGCCGAGCGCCGGCCATCGCCCAACAACTTCATTAGGATCTTGAAGGCGCCCGACGCCGGCAACCCCAGATCCTGGGCGGCATCGTAGACCGCCTGATAAGCACACCGCTGGAAGGCGCCCTGCTCGATGGGGCGCTTCCACGCACCTTGCAACCAGCAGTTTTTCTCGGAAATCATACCATGAGCGCGAATAAGCACCAGCCGTGCTATTGATTGAGCCATTACATTACTCCTCGATCTTTCCAGACGATAGAAGTGGACAACTCGATCCGATCGAGCCGCACATCCTTGCACTACGCCATTTCAGAGGCCCCACGAAAACTCGAATAACCGATCGCAAAACCATCGTAAAGCGAGATGTAAAGCAACCGCAAATCGGCACTTCAACCACCACATGACGCAACGTACATCAGATCATCGAAAGCGAAAACCAACTTTTGAATATCCAACTTCACATACGAAAGGACACTATTCACACCCACTCCTTGCCGTTCCGATTTTTTTCGGGCACCGTCCTGCTCGACGATGAACGCAAAGGTTGGATATCGAATGTCCTCACGCGCAGAGCGAGCGACGAAAGCCGTCGTTGGAGACGTTGAGATCATATCGCTGTGGGACGGAACCCTGAGCGCGAATCTGGATACGATCCGCAACCTCGATCCTGCAGAGGCGCAGCGGCTCATCGATAACGCTGCATCCGCTACCGGCGCCGATCCGCTGGTACTCCCTGTTCGTGCGTTCCTACTCCGAACAGCCGACCGCCTCGCGCTCGTCGACGCCGGCTCCGGCATGACGAAGGGCCCCACCATGGGCCATCTCCCAGCGAGCCTCGCAGCGATCGGCGCCACCCCCGAAGCCATCGATGCCGTGCTGCTGACCCACCTCCACATGGACCACATCGGCGGCCTGACAGACGACCGCGGCCGACCTGCGTTTCCCAACGCTGAACTGGTGCTCCACAGCAAGGAAGCAGAGTTCTTCCTGGATACGCCGCTCGACCGACTGGATGAACGCTCGGCCCGGCACGTCGCCGTCCAGCGAGCGATCGTGGGAGCCTATGGAACGCGGGTTCGCCGCGTCGACGACGGAGAAGGCTTCCCTGGCATTTCAGCCCGCCTCGCACCGGGTCATACGCCCGGGCATTCGACATGGCGGATCGGGCCGCCTGAAGCGGGCGCCGTGGTGCTTGGGGATGTTGTCCACCTGGCAGCTATCCAACTGCCGCGCCCCCTCGTGCCTATGATCTACGACGTCGACCCCGACAGAGCCGGCCGCACGCGTGTGGCTTTGCTGGAGGAGATCTCCCGCACCGGCATGCTCGTTGCCGGCGCACATCTCCCCGCGCCAGGCATCGGCCACATAGCAAAGAAGGGTGACGCCTTCGTTTTCACGCCCTATCGGCCGCGCGGCTGAGCGCCTTCAGGCGCTCCTCGCCTGGCCGCCATCGGGCGGCAGTGATGCAAGCGCTTGCGCCGCAATGGCAATCGCGATGACCGAAGGCTGCTTCGACCTGATCTGCGCCAGTCCGATGGGACATGAAAGCCGCCCGATCGCCGTCGCCTCGAACCCGTCGGCCTCTAAATGCCGGACCAACCGCTCTCGCTTCAGCCGCGAACCGATCACGCCGAGATAGTGGAAGCTCCCCGCACGGAGTATCTGTCCGCACACCGCGAGATCGAGATCGTGGTCCGCCGTCATGACGGCATGGAGGGCGCCACGCCTTACAGATCGCGCCGTATCTTGCACGTCGGCACT
>LNFM01011978.1_pt1 | contig 11567 bp, 5 predicted proteins | sample 596031 | NCBI WGS metagenome assembly LNFM01 (sample SAMN04254537, study PRJNA301005) | activated carbon metagenome | isolation source: dual media filters at the Ann Arbor, Michigan drinking water treatment plant | place: USA: Ann Arbor | reverse complement strand
AAGTTCAGGTCGCGGGCAAAAGTTTCATTTAAATAATGCAAGGCAATCAACGCAATGGTAATAGTGCCCATACCGACCACAAAGGCGCCCCAGGTAATTCCCATACCCGGACGTAACAAACCAAAAATAAATACCAAGGGAACAACAGTGCCGCGAATGAAATTGGGAACAGTGGTCGCTACTGTAGAACGCAGATTGGTACCAAACTGTTCTGCAGCAATGGTTACAAACAAGGCCCAATACCCTGTACCAACACCCAAGCCAAAGCAGACTGCGTAGAAAACAGTAGAAGAATCAGAGGGGTTGAATAAATAGGTCACGATAAAAATGAGTGTGATGATAATGTATAAAAACACCACTTTCTTCCGCGACTTTAACAGTTGACTGATCAACCCGCTACTCAGGTCTCCTACTGCCAGACCGATGTAGCTAAACATCACGGCATCACCAGCATTGATTTTTTCGGTTACCCCCAGCGCCATAGCAAACTCAGGTGAGAAGCTAATCAGAATGCCAATCACAAACCAAATTGGAAGACCAATAAAGATACACGACAGAAAACGCTGCAAGCGATCGCGGCTTGTAAAGAGCTGAAGAAAATTTCCACGCTGTACGTTTTCCGATTTTACTTTTTCGTACATACCCGATTCAAAAATACTCACGCGGGCCACCAGCAACATTAATCCTAAACCGCCTCCAATAAAATAGGCGGTTTGCCATTCAAAATTGCGAGCAATAATATTGGCCAGTACAGCACCCATCAAGCCTACCGTTGCCACAATGGTAGTGCCGTAGCCGCGCAATTCTTTCGGCAGAACTTCCGATACCAAGGTAATCCCCGCGCCCAGTTCTCCTGCCAAACCAATTCCGGCAATAAAGCGAAGCAAGGCGTATTGATCTACTGTAACCACAAATCCGTTTCCAATATTGGCCAGAGAATACAATAAGATTGAGCCGAACAAAACTGAAAGCCTTCCGCGTTTGTCACCCATAATTCCCCAGATAATTCCTCCTACTAACAAGCCAAACATTTGGGCTTGGATCAGAAATTCTCCGGTGCTCATTAATTCGGCATCGGGCACTCCCAGACTTTTCAAGCTGGTAATCCGCACAATGCTAAAAAGTAAGAGATCGTAGATATCTACAAAATAACCAAGGGCTGCTACCACAACGGGTACACTGTATAAGGATCGGTAATCGTGTTTCATCATATCTATTAAATGTCAGCCTGAGCTTGTCGAAGGCTATTCCGTTAATAAACAGGTTTCGACATGCCTGCCTTTGCCGAAACGGCTACGTGCAGGCAGGCTCAACCTGACATGGGTTGAACTCCCAAACAACAAAAATTACCATTCATAAAAAAGCCTTTATTCTCTTGAATTCAAATAGCTAACTCATAGGTTGGTACCAAATCGATTTCGATAAACCTAAACATCATGAAAAGAATAGTTCTGTTAGCCGTGCTCGCGTTGGCTGGTTTCGTTACGCATGCACAGAAAAAAGGAAGCGCACCTGCCAAAGCAGCGCTTTCTTACGATGAAAAATTATATGCCGGCATGGAATGGCGCAGCATAGGACCCTACCGCGGGGGCCGCTCAGCAGCCGTTACGGGAGTGCCTGGCAAACCCACACTCTTTTATATGGGCTCTGTTGGCGGAGGTGTTTGGCGCACCACGGATGGCGGTGGAACCTGGGAAAATATTTCTGATGGATTCTTCGGCAATTCCATTGGTGCTATTACCGTAAGTGAGTGGGATAATAACGTACTCTACGTGGGCGGTGGTGAAGTGACCGTGCGTGGTAACGTATCGTTTGGTGAAGGTGTCTATAAATCAGTTGATGCTGGTAAAACCTGGAGTCACATCGGGTTAAAAGACTCCAAGCATGTGGTGAAGATTCGCATCCATCCTAAGAATCCTGATCTCGTATATGCAGCCGTGTTGGGTGATCTGTTTAAATCATCCGAAGAACGTGGTGTTTACCGTAGTGAAGATGGTGGCAAAAACTGGAAGCGTGTGCTTTTCGCCAATACCGATGCTGGTGCGTGTGATCTTACTTTCGATCCAAACAATCCACGCATTTTGTATGCATCTACCTGGCGCGTTCGCAGAACACCCTACAGTTTAGAAAGTGGTGGAGAGGGCTCTGCCCTTTGGAAAAGTGTAGATGGTGGCGATACCTGGACTAATATTTCTAAAAGCGATGGCATGCCTAAAGGTACCTGGGGCATTTCGGGGGTTACCGTTTCACCTGTAAACTCGAATCGCGTGTTTGCCATTATTGAAAATGATAATGGTGGTGTCTACCGCTCGGATGATGCCGGTAAAACCTGGAAGAAGATGAACGAAGATCGTGCCCTGCGTCAGCGTGCCTGGTACTACTCACGCATTTTTGCTGACACGAAGGATGAAGACATGGTCTACGTAGTGAACGTATCCTATCACCGAAGCAAGGATGGCGGAAAAACATTCCAGGCTTTCAACGCTGCCCATGGCGATCATCACGATATGTGGATTGCTCCTGAAGACAATCAGCGCATGATTATGGCCGATGATGGTGGTGGAAGTATTTCCTACGATGGTGGTGAGAACTGGAGCACCTACCACAACCAACCCACCGCTCAATTTTATAGAGTAATTACTGACAACCATTTCCCCTACAGAATTTACGGAGCACAACAAGACAACTCTACAGTACGCATCTACCATCGCACCGATGGTTTTAGCATTGGCGAGCGCGATTGGGAAGAAACAGCAGGTGGAGAAAGTGGACACATTGCCGTTGACCCTACTGATTTAGATGTGGTGTATGGCGGAAGTTACGATGGTTATTTAACACGCTTGAACCACCGCACCAAAGAAGAGCGTAGCATCAATGCCTGGCCCGATAATCCGATGGGGCACGGAGCGGAAGGTGCGAAGTATCGCTTCCAGTGGAACTTCCCTATTTTCTTTTCTCCACACGATAACAAAAAATTATATGCAGCTTCAAACGTAGTTCACGTAACACGCAACGGTGGCGAGAGCTGGGAAATTATCAGTCCGGATTTAACCCGCAACGATGCCAGCAAAATGGGGCCGAGCGGTGGACCGATCACCAAAGACAATACCAGTGTTGAATACTACTGTACCATCTTTGCGGTGGGCGAATCGCCATACGAAAAAGATGTGATTGTAGCCGGTTCTGATGATGGCTTGTTGCACATCACCAAAGATGGTGGCAAGAACTGGGAGAAAATAACACCTGCCGGTATGCCCGAATGGATGATGTTAAACAGCGTTGAATTTGATCCACACACCAAAGGTGGATTGTATGTAGCCGGCACGCGTTATAAGTCTGGCGACTACGAGCCTTACTTGTATAAGTCTAAAGATTATGGAAAAACCTGGACAAAAATTACCGATGGCATCAAGGCTCCGCATTTCACACGTGTGGTGCGTGTAGATCCGAAACGTGCTGGCTTGTTGTATGCAGGAACTGAGTTTGGCATGTACGTATCCTTCGATGATGGTGCCAGCTGGAAACCTTTCCAATTGAACTTGCCTAAAGTTCCCATTACAGATTTAACCATCAAGAATGATAATTTAATTGCCGCTACACAAGGCAGAAGTTTCTGGATCATTGATGACCTTACTCCTTTACATCAGTTAAATGAAAGCGTAGCGAAAGCTGATTTCCATTTATACAAGCCGATGCCAAGCTACCGCATGAATGGTGGACAAGGCGGTTGGAGAGGTGAATCGAAAACAGAAGGCAAGAACCATCCCAATGGTGTACTCCTTCATTACTACGTAAAAGATACTGCCAAGCTTTCAGCCTCTTTGGAAATTATGGAATTGAATGGAACGCTGATCAAAAAATTTAGCACAAAGCCGGATAAGAAAGCGAAAGAAGAAGAGATGAAAGTGAAGCCAGGTTTCAATCGCCACAACTGGAACATGCGCTATGCAAATGCAGAAGGCTTTGATGGTTTGATTATGTGGGGTGGTGGGTTGAACGGACCGAAAGCCGTACCTGGTAAATACAAGGCCAAACTTACCATCAATGGTCAATCACAAGAAACCGAATTTGAAATTGTGAAAGATCCTCGTTCACAAGGAACAGTGGCTGATATCAAAGAACAATTTGATTTCTTGATTCAGGTACGCGACAAACTCAGCGAAACCAACCTGGCCGTGAAGCGCATTCGTTCGGCCCGTGAACAAATTAATCGTGTTACGGAACCTATGAAAGGCAAAGAGGACATGAAAGAGGTAACCACACTTGCCAAAACTATTTTGGATGATATGAAGAAAATTGAAGAAGCTTTGTATCAAACCAAAAACAGAAGCGGACAAGATCCTTTGAACTTCCCGATTCGCCTGAACAATAAATTAGCAGGCTTATCCGGTGAAGCCAGTGGTGGAGATTACAAACCCACGGAACAGGTAAAAGCTGTCTACAAAGAAATCAGCGGGAAAATTGATGAGCAGCTAGTAGCCCTTGATAAAATTATTAAAGAACAAGTACCCAAGTTGAATGACCTGGTGAAGCAGAAAAATGTGAGTGCGGTAGTGTTAAATGACTAAAGTTAAGGTTTAATTGGGGCCATCTCGAAAATCAAAATGTCATGCTGAACTTGTTTCAGCATCTTGCAAGAAGTGTTTTTAAAGCAGATTCCGAAACAAGTTCGGAATGACAAATTTTCTTAAATGATTTTTGAGATGGCTTCTAGTTATCAGTTAACGGTTCGCTGTTAACTGATAACTGGTAACCCATAACTATTTACCAATTACTGATAACAACCTCTCTGGTATAACGGCAATTTTCCGTTTCTCGTAATCAAAACAAACAATACCTGTCTTAGCTCTGGCCACTTCTTTACCTGTTTCCACATTCGTGACCAGGTAGAGCATATCAAAGCCATATTTGGATATGTCAGCTACAGCCAATTGAATGGTGAGTACATCGCCTAAAAAAGCTTCTGCTTTATAAATCACCAAGGCATCGGCAATAACCTGTCCCACACTTTCTTCAAAGCTCACTTCATCTTTAAATCCGCTAGCTCTATAGAATTCAATGCGCGCCTGTTGCATTAGTACCAGCATATTATCATTACCCACATGGGCACCATAGTTGAGATCGTTCACACGTACGGTGAGGTTCGTAGTATAGATAAAGTGTTCAGGAAGGTCGAGTTGAAGGCGTGCCATAATTCTTTTTTCAAAACTACACAGCTTTGCGCATATCCAATATCTTAATAACCGCTTAGAGAGGTTTAGCACACTCTTTTACAAGCTTTGGATTGTGTAGTGGATCGTACAGCTTGGAAATGTGTGCTTGTGATTTAATAGCCAGAATGATTTTCAAGTCAACTAATTTAGTTACTCGGTTCTTAGGCTATCAACAGGGTTTAGCAAGGCCGTCTTAATTGTTTGATAACTTATAGTCACACCAGCTATCACTACAACGAATAGTCCTGCTCCCATAAATGTTCCTATGCCAACTTCAGTACGATACGGATAGTTATCAAGCCAAATGCTACCCGCATAATAAGAGGTTGGCATCGCAATCAGGAGAGCTAATGAAATTAGGGATAAGTGGTTCTTATAAAGTGCAAAAACTATGTTTTGTACTGACGCTCCTAAAACTTTACGGATTCCGATTTCTTTAAATTTATTTTCTGCTGTGAGAATGGAAAGACCAAACAATCCAATACCCGCGATAAAGACTGAAAGAAATGCGCTTAAAAGAATTACTTTTTTCCACTTTGCTTCTGTTTCGTAGCTCATTAAGTTAATCTCGTCATAAAATTGGTAGGTGTAAGGCTGCAGTGGAAATAACTCCTTAAAAGTCTTCTCGATAAAAGGAAGTGAAACGGATTCCGAATTGGGTTGGATTCTCACCAACAGATTTTGATAGTATGGGTAATCTGAATTGAAAGCAAGCGAAAAGAGTTGAGGTTCAATCTTCTTCTTCAATGACTCATAGTTATAATCCCGTATTACGCCTATTACTTTTCTCACAGCTCCATCCATCATTTTAACTTCTTGTCCAATTGGTTCTGACCACCCTGCCTTTTTTGCAAATGTTTCATTAATGATTACCGAATTGGATGAGTCCGAAATATTTTGTGGTGAAAAGTCTCTTCCTTGAGCAAGTTGAATTTCAAACATGCCCAGGAAATTTTCATTCACTGCCTCATAGGTAAAGTGAAGTAAAGAATCATTATTAATTTTTCCGTTTTCCGCTCCATGATGTTGAGAAGATACAGAAATGATCGTTGGATTCTTGGACAATTCCTCATTGAAAAGTTTTGCTTCTCTATGAGATAAACCTCTCTTGACAACTTTTATTACATTATCCGGTTGATATCCCAAGTCCTTTGTAGTCAGGTAATCAAATTGCATATAAACGATTAGCGTAGCAATAATCATAAACGTTGCTAATGCAAATTGAAATACGATCAGCGTTTGCTGCAAATAGTTTTTACCTGCTAATTTAAATCTGGCATAAAGTGTTTGAACAGGATTATACCCAGATAAAACAATGGCAGGATAGAATCCCGCTAACAGTCCTGTTACAAAGAAAAGAGAAAGGTAGATGGCAATCAATCTGCTATCTATCAAGTAGGAAAGAGATAATTCTTTGTTTACCAAATTGTTGAACATCGGAAGTAAGAATTGACCCAGAACCATAGCCCCGAGGAAAGATAAAAGGCAGAGTAAAAACGATTCTCCTAAAAATTGCACAATCAATTGCTGTCGGCCACTCCCTACCACCTTTCTGATTCCAATCTCCTTTGCTCTCTTCGCTGACCTTGCAATGGTAAGATTAATAAAGTTGATGCAAGCAATGCTTAATATGAATACAGCAATTCCAGAAAGTATGTATGAATAAATTGAATTGCTTGCATTCGTTAACCCTGCCTCTGCCTTAAAATCCTGACTTAAGTGTATTTCAGGCAATGGTTGCAGTTCGTGATGAAAAGATTGGGTAAAACCATAGGCACGAACTTGTTCCATGACTTCCTTCGCTTCACTTTCAAATACCTTTTGCATTTTAGATGAAACTGCCTTGATATTACTACCCTTGTTTAGCTTAACAAATGTTGAGAAAGAAACATCTACCCAACTGAAGTCATCCTGCACTTCTTTCAGTGGTATAATTGCCTGAAACTGGATAGACGAGTTTTGTGGGCATCGATTTGCCACACCGGTAACTGTGTATGGAACAAGAACTCCATCATTTTCAAATAGTATTTCTTTATTGAGGGGGTCATCATTTCCAAAAAATCGGATGGCCATATCTTCAGATACCACAATACTATTAACATCTTGAAGCGCTGTCTCTGGATTACCTTTAAGTAAGGGGAAAGTAAAAAACGAAAAAAAATTACTGTCGGCTTCTAGTATTTTTTGACTGTTTATCTCATCGACCAACTTAATATTCCTGTAGCTATTTTTTAATCGTACGAATGACTCTACTTCAGGGAGATTATCCTTAAATCGTGGACCATGAAGAATACTGGTAAGGCCCATTTTTTCAGAGGAGCTTCCGTCAGGATTTTGAACATCTATTGCTAGTAGGTAAGTTGAACTTAAATCTTTGTGAAATTTATCAAAGCTAAATTCATCCTTAGTATATAATATCATTAGCATAGCACACGCAAGGCTCAAGCTTAGTCCTGCTACGTTAATAAATGAATAAATCTTGTTCTTAGACAAATACCGGAGGGCAATCTTCAAATAGCTTACAAGCATTAGATTAAAATTAGATACGATTAAAAATAGTTAAATTAAGTGACAGAATTAACTGTTCTATGCCGTCATTCTATCCAAACACACTGAGTTACTGTGAGGAGTGTCTGTTAGAAGCGTGTCTCGCGTTCAAAGCCTTATTTATCCAAACCACATGGCAAGCAACATTCACATCCGCGAAATAGTCAAATATTATTTTGTTAGCGATTCCGTAACTTCACAACCTGCTACATGACTTCCCTTGAACAATATATTCACCAAAGCATAGCCCTCTCACCCGAGAATCTAAAGGCCATTGCTGGATACTTTAAACCAAGCGAATTAAAGAAGGGTGATTTCTTCGCCCGCTCTGGCCGCTATTGCGAAAAGTTAAGTTTTATTCAGAGCGGGTACATGCGTGTATTCTTTGAAGCGAATGATCGGGAAGTTACACAGTGGATATCGCCACCTGGTTATTTCATGACAGATCTATCCAGTTACATCTACCGCCAACCCGGGCGCTGGAATATTCAGGCACTCACCGATTGCACGATGTTAGATTTAAGTCGCGATGCCTACGACACCTTATGTAAAGAAGTGCCTGTGTGGAAAGACCTCGACCGACTCTTTATTGTAAAATGTTTTGGCATGCTGGAGGAACGTGTATTCAGTCATTTATATATGAGTACCGAAGAACGCTTCAATCTCTTAATGAAAACGCAACCCGAACTCTTTAACATAGTCCCACTACAATACCTGGCTTCCATGCTGGGCATGACGCCCGAAACGCTGAGTAGACTCAGAAAAAAATCCTCTTCCCTTACTTCTTGATTTTTATCAAGAGGACGAGCGATTAATTCGCCCACCTTTGACTCATCAATAACACAACCCGTATGAGTCGTATAAAAAAAGAAATCCGCACCGAGTTAGTCATGAAAGCCAGTCCAGCCATTGTTTGGTCCGTGCTGACTGATTTTGAAAAATATCCTTCCTGGAATCCCTTCATTAAATGGATCAAAGGCGAAGCTATAGAAGGATCAATAATTACTGCACGTATCGAACCTCCCAATGCTTCAGGCATGACGTTCAAACCATTAGTACTCAAGGTAAATCCTCAAAAAGAATTTCGTTGGTTAGGCCATCTGTTTATCCCGGGCCTTTTCGATGGGGAGCACATCTTCGAACTTTACGAAAACTCCGATGGCAGCACCACTTTTGTACAGCGAGAAGAATTTAAAGGATGGCTGGTCGGTATGTTCACAAAAATGCTCGACACCAATACCCTGCAGGGCTTTGAAGCGATGAATAGAAAGTTGAAAGAAAGAGCGGAAGCGTTGGCAGCCTTGTAAATCACGTTGGCAGTTGGCTTTCTGGCAAAACTTGAAGAAAGGAATTTAACATGACAATAGAAGAACCTTGCCGGTTACAAGCAAGATACTCTGCTCTTGTAAAATACATTGGCCTGGCCATGACTTTTTGGTATATTCAAAAACATCAAAACCTTTTTCCAACATGAAAAGTCATTACCCACTATTGCTTGTGATACTCCTCTGCCTTGTGCTGCAGGCGGAAGCACAACCCACCTCTACTACTTACGATTCGAAATACTTCGACAACCTGAAATGGCGCAACATTGGTCCTCAACGGGGTGGGCGATCGTTAGGCGCTGCAGGTAGTCCGGGCAGACCGAATGAATATTATTTCGGTGCTACTGGTGGGGGACTTTGGAAAACGACTGATGGTGGACAAGAATGGTCCTCTGTTACCGATGGACAAATATCAAGCTCTTCCATTGGTGCTGTGGCGGTGGCTGAAACCAATCCGGATATTATTTATATAGGAGGTGGGGAAACACAATTGCGTGGCAGCATTACACAGGGTGATGGTGTGTACAAATCAATAAACGGTGGTAAAACGTGGCGCCATCTCGGATTAAAAGAAACACAAGCTATCTCCCGCATCCGCGTTCATCCTACTAACCCCGATATTGTATACGTGGCGGCACTTGGTCATCCTTATGGCGATAATGAAGAGCGTGGTGTTTTTAAATCCATCGATGGAGGCAACACCTGGAAAAAAGTTTTATATGTGAGCCCGAAAGCTGGTGCTGCCGACTTAATCATTGATCGTACCAATCCTAAAATTCTCTATGCCTCTACCTGGCAAGTATATCGCAAAACATGGAAGATGTGGGGCGGTGGGCCGGATTGTAAATTATGGAAATCAGAAAATGGTGGAGAGACGTGGAGCGAACTAACCAAAAATCCCGGTATGCCCACAGGCACCTTAGGGAAAATAGGCATTACTGTTTCACCCGTAGACAATAAAAGACTCTGGGCCATAATCGAAGCGAACGAGGGCGGTGTGTATCGCAGCGATGATGCCGGTGCTACCTGGAAAAAAACTAACGAAGACCGCAAACTTCGCCAACGTGCTTTTTATTACTCACGCATTTATGCCGATCCTTTCGATCGTGAAACAGTATATTGCCTCAATGTGGATTTTTGGAAGTCTACAGACGGAGGATTAACCTTTGACCAGGAAATTAAGGGTAAGCATGGCGACTATCACGATCTGTGGATCGACCCCAATAATCCCATGCGAATGATCGTGTCAGATGATGGCGGTGGTGCCGTGTCCGTAAATGGCGGAAAGAGTTGGACCGAGCAGGATTATTGTACTACACAATTATATCATGTTACTACTACCAATCATGTACCCTACCATGTTGCCGGTGCTCAACAAGATAACTCAACGCTTGCCATCCCCAGCGAGGGGTGGGGGCATATGAATGAGTTGGGAGAGTGGGGTTACGATGTGGGTGGTGGCGAGAGTGGTTACATTACGTCACATCCGGATAATCCAAATATTTTTTATGCTGGTAGTCAGGGGGCCTTGCTCACCCGTAAGGATGTAACAACGGGACAGGTACGCGATATTCAAGTATACCCCCGTTTCTTTTCGGGTGAACCCGCCAGTTCCCTACCCGAACGCTGGCAGTGGACATATCCAATTGTATTCTCACCCAAAGATGCCAGCCTACTGTTTACCTGTTCGCAACATGTATGGCGCACTACTAATGATGGACAGAGTTGGGAGAAGATCAGTCCTGACCTAACCTATGCCGATCCCGAAACCCTTGGGCTCACCGGTGGTGAGATCACTAAAGACATGAATGGTCCTGAAATTTATGCAACCGTGTTTGCACTTGCTCCCTCCAATCATGATGTCAATACAATCTGGGCCGGTTCAGATGATGGCAAGATTCACATCACCCGTGATGGTGGAAAAAAATGGTTGGACATTACTCCAAAAGAGTTACCAAAACATTCTGTTGTAGCCATCATCGATGAATCAAAGCATGCTCCGGGCACTGCGTATGTGGCTGCCTTCCGCTACCAAGTAGATGACAGACAACCCTATGTTTTCCGTACACGCGATTTTGGAAAAACCTGGACAAAAATTGTTACTGGTATTAAAGACGGACATTTTTCCAGATCGGTGCGAGAGGATCATGTGCGACCCGGATTGTTGTTTTTAGGAACCGAACATGGCGCGTATGTATCCTTCAATGCAGGCGATCACTGGCAGCCTCTGCAATTGAATTTACCAGATACTCCTATCCGCGATTTAGTGATCAAAGACAATGACGTAGTGCTCGGCACGCACGGCCGCGGCTTCTGGATTCTAGATGACATTCAGCCCTTGCGACAACTCACTCCCGAGTTGATGAACCAGGAGGTGATTCTCTTTCAACCGAGTGATGCCATTCGTGGTGTATATGATGCTTCTTTCCAATACTATTTAAAAACCAAAATGGATTCGGTTGTAATAGAAATTCTTGATGCA
>LNFM01011976.1_pt1 | contig 11567 bp, 7 predicted proteins | sample 596031 | NCBI WGS metagenome assembly LNFM01 (sample SAMN04254537, study PRJNA301005) | activated carbon metagenome | isolation source: dual media filters at the Ann Arbor, Michigan drinking water treatment plant | place: USA: Ann Arbor | reverse complement strand
TCGACATGTCGCAGTTCTTCAAGCAGTACCACTCGATCAAGCCGTTCCTGATCAACGACACGCCGCCGCCCGAGAAGGAGCGGCTGCAGTCGCCCGAAGAGCGCGAGGAACTCGACGGCCTGTACGAGTGCATCCTGTGCGCATGCTGCTCGACCAGTTGCCCGAGCTTCTGGTGGAACCCGGACAAGTTCGTCGGCCCGGCCGGTCTGCTGCAGGCGTATCGCTTCATCGCCGACAGCCGCGATCAGGCCACCAACGAGCGGCTCGACAACCTGAATGATCCCTACCGCCTGTTCCGCTGCCACACGATCATGAACTGCGTCGACGTGTGCCCGAAGGGGCTCAACCCGACCCGGGCGATTGGCAAGGTCAAGGAACTGCTGGTGCGTCGCGCCGTGTAGGCCTCGGTGATGAATGACAGCCTCTCCGCTCTCGACCGCCGACGGTTGCGCTGGCGGGCGCGGCGCGGGCTGCTCGAGAACGACCTGATATTCACGCGCTTTCTCGATCGCCACGAAGACAAGCTGGATGAGGAGCAGGTGAGTGCACTGATGCGCCTGCTCGAACTGCCGGACAATCAACTGCTCGACCTGCTGCTGGCGCGGGTTGAGCCAGCCCCGCCGCTGGACACCGAATCCGACCGCCGCCTGCTCGCGCAGTTGCGCGCGGCCTGACTGCAAGGGACGAGAACGCCTGCTCAGACCGGGTGCATCGACCACACCGCCAACCGCATCAACGAGGAACACGTCATGGCACTCCCAGCACCCAGCGACAAGGCCACCCTGACCTTCAACGACGGCACGGCGCCCATTGACCTGCCGATCTACAAGGGGAGCGTGGGTCCGGACGTAATCGACATCCGGGCGCTGTACGGCAAGACGGGCAAGTTCACCTACGACCCGGGCTTCCTGTCGACCGCCTCGTGCAACTCGGCGATCACCTATATCGATGGCGACAAGGGCGAACTGCTTTACCGCGGTTACCCGATCGAGCAACTCGCCACACGGTGCGATTACCTGGAGACCTGCCATTTGCTGCTGTTCGGCGAGTTGCCCAACGTTCAGCAGAAGGCCGACTTCGTCAAGCGCGTGACCAATCACACGATGGTCAACGAGCAGATGCAATTCTTCCTGCGTGGGTTCCGGCGTGATGCGCACCCGATGGCGGTGATGACCGGCCTGGTGGGCGCGCTGTCGGCGTTCTATCCGGACTCGATGAACCTGAACGACCCGTGGCAGCGCGAGGTGTCGGCGATCCGGCTGATTGCCAAGATGCCGACGCTGGTGGCGATGGCCTATAAGTACACGGTGGGCCAGCCCTACGTCTACCCGCGCAACAACCTGTCCTACGCCGGCAATTTCATGCGGATGATGTTCGCCACGCCCTGCGAGGAGTACGAGGTCAACGACGTGCTGGTGCGCGCGGTCGATCGCATCTTCATCCTGCATGCCGATCACGAGCAGAACGCGTCCACCTCGACCGTGCGACTGTGCGCTTCAAGCGGCACCAATCCGTTCGCGGCCATCGCGGCCGGTGTCGCCTGCCTGTGGGGACCAGCGCATGGCGGCGCCAATGAAGCGTGCCTGAACATGCTGTTCGACATCCAGAAGCAGGGCGGTGTGGCCAAGATCGGTGAGTTCATCGCCAAGGTGAAGGACAAGAATTCCGACGTGCGCCTGATGGGCTTTGGCCACCGCGTCTACAAGAACTACGACCCGCGCGCAAAGCTGATGCGCGAGACCTGCCATGAAGTGCTCAACGTGCTGGGCCTGCAGGACGACCCGCTGTTCAAGCTGGCGATGTCGCTGGAGAAGATCGCGCTGGAGGACGAGTACTTCGTCAGCCGCAAGCTGTACCCGAACGTCGACTACTACTCGGGCATCGTGCAGAAGGCGATCGGCATCCCGGTCTCACTGTTCACCGCCGTCTTTGCGCTGGCGCGTACGGTGGGTTGGATCGCGCAGCTCAACGAGATGATTGCCGATCCGGAGTACAAGATCGGGCGGCCCCGCCAGCTCTTCGTCGGGGCCACGGCGCGCGACGTCAAGCCAATAGACCAGCGCTGATCGATCGGTGATGGGAGCTGACGCGGCGCCGGAAGGCGCCGCGTTCTGTTTCGCGCTCGCCGTGGTCAAGCGCGTGCATCGGCTCTAGCCAGACCTTGCTGAGAGTGCCCGTCCGGCTGGCGGCGTCAATGGCGGCGTCAACGAAATGGCGCGGCGCGTTCGAGAAGTTCGGCCAGGCCGGGTTCGTTGGGATCGCGCGGCAGGCCGGGGTGAATGATCGCCACCTGGCATGCCTCGGCCGCCTCGACCATTTGCCTGTAGGTGCCCGCCGAGATGTCCTTGATGAACGCCTGCTTGTTCTCGTTGTAGGCGAACATGCGCGGATTGATGGTCTGGCATTCGTTGCAACTGGGGCAGCGGGCCGTCTCGATCCAGGCGTCGTCGCGCGGGGGTTCCTGCGGTGACGCCTCGAGCGGCGTTGCGACGATACCCGGCGCCGCGACCGAGGCCGCTGGCTCAGCGGCTGCCGCCGGTGCATCGGCTGAACCGGCGACCTGTCGCTGCGCATCCCATACCGCACGTTCGCGCGCGAGCAGGGCGGCGGCATAGGCGTCGTTGATGCCGGCGTGCTCCTGCAGTCGCCGCCACAGCAGCTGGCAGCGGCGCGTGGCCTGCATCAGTCGCTGGTCGACGATCACGCGCTGAAGCCGAGCCTCGGCATCGACCGCGAGCACGTACGGAATGCGATCGGACTGTTGTGCTTCGGGCAGCTCCAGCCACTGCGCCGCCGGCACCATCGCCGGGTTCCAGCGCGCGCGGGGCACCAGCGCAAAATGCCGCGCGTAGCGGCGGTCGCATAGGGCAAAGTCAGCGAAGGTGAAGGCGGTCCTGACGGTCGTGCGTTGCAGGTGCTCGTCCTCGTACGCGAGGTCATCTTGCGGCCAGTCGCCCTCGCGTTCGCGGTTGTTCTCCAGCGAGAAGCGGGTTGCCCAGTTCTCGCCGGCTGAGGCGTCGTAGGTGAAGGCAGGAAAGGCGCGCCCCTGCATCGCGGCAGCCGCGACGAGGTAGGCGGGCTGGTTCGCCGCCGGCGTTGCGCTTCCTGGATACACGCAGAACAGGGCGGGCTGGCTGCAGCGCATGCCGTGGCGCACCCGGTCGCGCAGCGCATACAGATTGGAACTGGCCGTTTGCAGCACGAACATTCCGCCCAGCCCCATGGCGGTGGTGGCCAGCCGTGTGCTGCGCACGCCGAAGGCGTACTGCGCCGCGCCGCCGGCGCCGTCTTCGAGCAGATCGCCGGCTTCCACCAGAACCTTCAGCGGCATGCCTGCCGACAGCAGGCCGAGCAGGCCGGCGTTCTCCGGTGCGTCGCTGCGATCGGCCGGGATGCTGACGAGATAGTCTGGAAACAGCGCGAGGTCGGCGGCGGTGAGTGTCTCGACGTCGTAGCGCGCAAAGAACGGATCGTGATCCGCCTCGACATAGCGGCCTGCCGCTTCCAGTTCGGCGATCGCGATCGCCCTCACCAGGTCGACCAGATGCGGCATGCGCATCCGATAGGCCGCCGCTGCGCTGGCGCAACTGGTGAACTCGAACAGGAAGGCGTCGCGCTGTTCGTCGTGGGCGCGCGGATAGAAGCGCTGGGCGCGCAACACCTCGAGGGCCTGCGCGATGCGTTCGCGGCGCGCGCGCGGCAGGTCTTCCTGCGGCACGCTGCGCGTGACCAGGCGCGACATCGCCTCGAAGTCGAACGTGTCGGCATGCGGCGCGCCGATGGCGCTGCGCAGCGCGGCGGGCCGTTGGCCCGCGGCCGAGCGCATCAGCGCGGCACGCAGGATGTCGGACAGCTTGCGCACCAGGTCGTCGACCTGCACGTGAAACGCCCGCGCCTTTTCTGCATGCACCGACAGCCAGGCGTGATGGACGAAGCGGGCCGGCAGGCGTGCCGAGCATTCGACCAGTTCACCGTCGACGTGCAGTGCGGCGGCGATGCGCGACAGCACCTGCGCCACGTCGGGATCGTCGGCCTGGCCAATGCGCTCGGCGGCTGCGGCCCACAGTTCGGACAGCCGACCGGTGCTGCCCTCGGCGGTCAGCCGACGCAGCTCGCGCTCGAGCCGCACGACGTGACGCCGCAGGCGCTCGCCTTCCGGGCCGCGTGGAGCGAGGTCACCCAGCACCTCGCTCGTCAAGGCGCTCAGTGACGCAACAAAGTGCGGCTGGGCGGCCGGCTGCTCGACGTCGTCGCGCAGCACGAGCGGAAAGTCGTAGCGCAGCGCGGTGAGGTCGGCATACGGCGACAGCAGGGCCGGGCGCAGACCGTTGGTCAGCGGCAGCAAGCCATCTCCCGCCGGCTTGCCGGTCATGTGGAAGACGACCTGGTCCTGCGGCTGGGTGACCATGTCCATGAAGAGCGACCTTTCGGCGTCGAGGCGCCGCCCTAGGCGGCGTTGGCGAGGGTGGGTTCCTGGTCGGGCCAGATCGTGACCTTGTCCAGTTCGGCTTCAAGGCCGGCGCGGATCACGTCCGGCGTGCGTGGCTTGCCGGCACCACGCAGGTCCTCGTAGCAGGGCACCGCCGGGTTCTGGTAGAGGATGCCGACCGGGATCGGGTCACCGAGCGAGGCGATCTCGCGCGCCGCATGGATGTTGAGCGGATCGTGCTCGCGCTGGTTGCGGTAGATCCGGCTCGTGTCCGCGCTCGGGCGCAAGCCGTTCTCATGCGTGAGAAGCAAGGTGCGGCCCGGATCCTGCAGCCACGGCTCGAACATCTTGGGCAACCACTCCGGGCAGCGCTGGATGATGCGCACGAAGGAGAAGCCGCGATGGTGGAACGCCTTGCTGATGATGTCGTACAGCAGCTCCGGCATCCAGTCCACGCCTTGCGCCACGAAAGATACGTTGGAGACCCCGAGCGTCACGGTGAGCGGATTCAGTGCTTCGAGCACCGCGCCCCGGGGTGTCGTGTTGCTCTTGAAACCGATAGGCGAGGTGGGCGATGCCTGCTTCTTGGTGAGCCCGTAGACGTGGTTGTCGTGCAGGATCACGGTGATGTTCATGTTGTAGCGCAGCGCATGAATCCAGTGCGCCGCACCGATGCTGCAGCAGTCGCCGTCGCCGGTGTTGACGAAGACATGCAGGTCGGGACGGGCCATTTTGACGCCCTCGGCCAGCGGGAACGCGCGGCCGTGAATGCCGTGGAACCCATAGGTCTTCATGTAGTGGGGGAAGCGGCTGGAGCAGCCGATGCCGGAGACGAACACGGTGCGCTCGGGCGCAAGATCCTCGTCGCGGCACAGGCGCTGCACGGCGGTGAGCACGGCGTTGTCGCCGCAGCCGTTGCACCAGCGCGGCACGCCGCCCTGGTAGTCCTCGAGCTGGTGGTGCTCTTCGTGCAGCTTGATGATCGTCTTGGTGATCGGGATCGACATCACTGGTCTCCTCGTGCCAGACGTGCCTCGATGGCCTTCACCACCGCGGCAGGCTTGATCGGTTGGCCGCGCGCCTCGGTCCAGCAATCGGCGTCGACCAGGAAGCGCGAACGCAGCATCATGGCCAGCGGCGCGTAGCGGCGGTTGTCGGCATCGATCAGCTCGTCGTCCAGGCTGTCGGCGTAGGTGCCCTCGACGGTGAGCACCTGCTTGAAGCGCTTGAGGATCTCGCGGATGCCGGAGGGCATCGGCTGGATGAAGCGCAGGTGCAGCGCCGACACCCGTGCGCCCTGGGCGCGTGCGCGCTCGACGGCTTCCTCGATCACGCCCTGGGTGCTGCCCCAGCCGACCACCAGCAGGTCGCCTTCCTCGTCGCCGTAGACCTTGGGTGGACGCAGCGTCTTTTGCAGCGTGGCGAGCTTGAGGCTGCGCGCCCGCAGGCCTTCCTCGTTGATCGACGGGTCATAGGCGACCTTGCTGTTGCGGTCGTGCGCCAGTCCGGTAACGGTATGCATGCCTCCCGGCTGGCCGGGGATGAAGCGGCGCGTCATGCCCGTGACGGGATCCCAGTCGTACGGCTTCGCACCGGGCGGCACCGGGCTCTGGTCGAGCGGCGGGGCCAGCCAATCTTCGGAGAACTGCGGCCGCGGGAACGGCTGCTGCGCGGTGGCGAGGCTGGCATCCGACAGCACCACCACCACCATGTTGAAGGTTTCGGCGATCTTGCGCGCGGTGATCATCGAGTAGAAGCAGTCCTCGATGCTGCTCACCGCGATCACCACCTTGGGTGCGTCGCCATGGGCGCCATAGATGGTCGTGAGCAGATCGGCCTGCTCGACCTTGGTGGGCTGGCCGGTGCTGGGCCCGCCGCGCATCACGTTCACCACCACCAGCGGGATCTCGGCCATCACGGCGAGCCCCAGGCCTTCCTGCTTGAGCGAGTAGCCGGGGCCGGAGGTGATCGTCACCGCACAGCGGCCGGCGTAGGACGCGCCGATGGCGAAGGCGCAGGCGGCGATCTCGTCTTCGGCCTGGTGGACCAGGCCGCCCACGCGCTCGAAGATGTCCGACAGGTAGTGCGAGGCCGATGTGGCCGGCGTGATCGGGTACATCGCGCAGATGTCCATGCCCGAGGCCACCACACCGAGGGCGATCGCAGTGTTGCCGTTGACGACGATCTGCGGCTCCTTGGCCTTGGTGGCCGGAATCGCGTATTTGAAATCCAGGTGCTCTTCACCCCACGCGAAGCCGGCTTCGAGCAGACGCACGTTGCTGGCAATCACCTTCAGGTCCTTCTTGCCGAAGATCAGCCCCACCTGTTCGCGTGCCAGCTGAAGATCCAGGCTGTAGATGCTGCACAGGATCCCCAGCACGAACATGTTCTTGCCCTTGCGTGGATCGGACACCAGCAGGCGGCACTCGCGTTCCAGCGGCACTTCGACCAGGCGGTAGCCGGCGGCGCGCAGCGCCTCCACGGTGTCGACGTACGACTTGGCAATGGCCGGATCGCCGTGCTCGCGCCACATCGATTCGAGCAGGATCGTGGCGCCAGGCTTCAACTCGCCGGCGCGCACGCGGCCGAGCAGGACCTGCTCGTTGAACGCGATCACCAGATCGGTCTCGTCGCCGCCATTGGTCACGCGCTCGCGCCCGATGCGGATGCGGATGCCGCTGGCACCGGCCACGCTGCGCGCGGGCGGCTGGATCTCGGCCGGGATGATCTCCACCGTCCAGATGCCGTTGCCGCTGCGCGCGGCGATCGCCGCGAGCGACTGGCCGCAGCGCTGCGCGCCCTCGCCGGAGTCGCTGATGACCTCGACGATGTGCTCGGGCAGACTGAGCGCCGTCCTAGGCGAGATGGTCGGCGCGGGGGAGGGACGATCGATGATGGCTGCCTCGGTCATGGCGAGTCCACACAGGAAGGGATCGGGTCCGCTACGCGCTACGCGCTGCGCACGCGGACGAAGTTGTGCTGGTCGGCCGGCAGGCCGAAGCGCAGCGTGGCGGCATCTGCCGGCGCCTGGTAGACGACGGTGGAGTCGTGCAGACCCAGATAGGCTTTCATCGCGGCAGCAGCCTTGCGCCCCGCGCCCATCGCCTTGATCACGGTGGCTGCACCGGTGACGATGTCGCCGCCGGCGTAGACGCCTGCCATCGACGTGGCGAGGGTCTCGTCGGTGGCGATGTAGCCGCGCTTGTCGAGCTTGAGCTTGGCGGTCTGGCCGATGATGGGATTGGCGTTGGTGCCGATCGCGAACACCACCATGTCGGTGGCGAACTCGAACTCGCTGCCGGGGACCGCGACCGGCGAGCGCCGGCCCGAGGCGTCGGGCGCACCCAGTTCCATCCGCACGCAGCGCAGCGCGCGCACGTTGTTCTTGTCATCGCTGAGGATCTCGATCGGACTGGTGAGCCAGTTGAAGTCCACGCCTTCCTGCTCGGCGTGATGGATTTCCTCGGCGCGTGCCGGTGCCTCTTTCCTGGAGCGGCGATAGATGCAGTGGACCGAGTCGGCCCCCAGCCGCAGCGACACGCGCAGCGCATCCATCGCGGTATTGCCGGCGCCGATCACGGTGACGTGCTTGCCGGGCTGCAGCGGCGTGTCGAAGTTCGGGAAGTCGCGCGCCCGCATCAGGTTGCAGCGCGTGAGCAGTTCATTGGCTGACAGCACGCCGTTGAGCGATTCGCCGGGAATTCCCATGAAGCTCGGATAGCCGGCGCCGGTGCCGATGAACACCGCCGAGTAGCCCATCTCGGTCAGCAACTGCTCGATCGTGAACAGGCGACCGACCAGCGTATTGCATTCGAAGCGGATGCCGAGCTGGCGCAGCTTGTCGATCTCGGCATCGACCACCGAGTTGGGCAGCCTGAAGTCCGGAATGCCGTACTTGAGCACGCCGCCGGGCTCGTGGAACGCCTCGTAGACCACCACCTCGCAGCCGGCCTTGGCCATGTCCGCGGCGCAGGCCATGCCGGCCGGGCCGGCGCCGATGATGGCCACCTTGTGGCCGGCGGGCTCCATGTAGGGCACGTTGGCCCAGCCTTCGGCGATCGCCAGGTCGCCGATGAAGCGCTCCAGCCTGCCGATCGCCACCGGCTCCAGGCGCGTGTCGGGCGCACCCACCGTGCACACCCCCTCGCACTGGCTCTCCTGCGGGCAGACGCGTCCGCACACCGAGGGCAGCAGGTTGGTGTCGGTGATGATGTCGTAGGCGCCGTGGTGATGCTTTTCCGTGATCTTGCGGATGAAACCGGGGATGTCGATCCCCACCGGACAGCCGCGCACGCACGGCTCATCGGCGCACTGCAGGCAGCGCTCGGCTTCGCGCTGCGCATCGACGATCGAGTAGCCGCAGGCCACTTCGTCGAAGTTGCGAGCGCGCGCGCGCGGGTCCTGCTCCGGCATCGGCGTGCGCTCCTGCGGGATCGTGCGGATCGTCTTCTTCTTGGCCGCCATGGCTCACCTGTCGGCCGCAGGACGATCGGTGATGAACACCGACTGCTCGAGTTCGCCCGCTGCGTTGCGCACGCGGCAGGACTCCTCGAAGCGCGTCATGGCTTCGCCCTCGGCGCGCTTGTAGCGCACCAGGCGCGCCATCAGGTCGGCGAAGTCCACTTGGTGGGCATCGAAGTCGGGCCCGTCGACGCAGGCGAACTTGATCTGGTCGCCGACCTTGACCCGACAGCCGCCGCACATCCCGGTGCCGTCGACCATCACCGGGTTCAGGCTCACGACGGTGCGGATCTTGTGCTCGCGCGTGGCCTCGGCGCAGCCACGCATCATGACCGGCGGGCCGATCGCCACCACCTCGTCGATGTCGCCGTGCCGCGCGATCGACTGCTTGATCCCTTCGGTTACCAGGCCCTTGATGCCTGCCGAGCCGTCGTCGGTGCAGATGATGAGTTCGTCGCACACGGCGCGGAACTTCTGCTCCCAGAACATGAGGTCGCGGTTGCGAAAGCCGATCACGCCGATCACGTAGGCGCCGCTTTCCTTGTAGGCACGTGCCTGTGGGAATACCGGCGCCACGCCCAGGCCGCCACCGACGCAAATCACCTTCTTGGCGCTGCCGATGTGGCTCGGGATGCCCATCGGTCCGACCATGGCGTACAGATGCGTGCCGACCGTGCAGTTGCGCTGCATCTCCTTGGTGGTCTTGCCGACCGCCTGGATCACCAGGGTGATGGTGCCGCGCTCACGGTCGAAGTCGGCGATCGTGAGCGGGATACGCTCCCCATGCTCGGTCTCCATCACGATCAGGAACTGGCCGGGCCGCGCCGCCCGGGCCATCAACGGGTGGCGGACCTCGAGGAGGAAGGTCACGTCCGAGAAATCCTCGCGCGCGACGATCTCGAATTGCATGCCTTGCTCGTTGGCTGGCATCGTTGTCTCCTTGACCGGTTGCGTCTTGGCGGCGCCGTGCCGGTAGTGCCGACACAAGACCCGTTGCCGACCAAGGCACTTTCCGCCTCAGTAGCGAGGTCAACCTTGACGTGCGGCAAGCCATGTCGATTTGCGGAACCCCCGTGCGCCATGCGGTACGCGCTTCCATCCGGCGACGGCCCAATGGTTTGCCGCAAAACGTTTGCCTGCCGAACGCTGCGCCGCGCCAGGAGACAGCGCGTTCATTGCCGATCTGGGGCGAAAGTCGCGTGTTATCCTCGCGCCCCGTTTTGCGTAACGAAACGCGTTACTCCGCGACGTCCCGCGCAAGACAAGCTATCCGCGGCGACGGTCATGCCGGCAAAGCGGAAGGACCGATTGGTTTCCTGCATCCCACGGGCGAAGCGCCCGGAAAGGTGAACGCTGATGCGACAGTTCCAGGCGAACTCGTACCTGTTTGGCGGCAACGCGCCCTACGTCGAAGAGCTGTACGAGCGCTACCTCGACAACCCGGCTGCGGTGCCGGACAAGTGGCGATCCTATTTCGACCAGATGCAATTGGTGCCGGCGGCCGACGGGTCGACCAGCTCGGTCGATGTTGCGCATGCCCCGATCGTCGAGAGCTTCGCGCAGCGCGCCAAGGCCGGCACCCTGCGACCGGCGGTGGCACCGACCGACCTGTCGGTCGCGCGCAAGCAGGTGCATGTCCAGTCGATCATCGCGGCGTACCGGTTCCTTGGCGCACGCTGGGCCGATCTGGATCCGCTCAAGCGCCAGGAGCGGCCCAACATCCCGGAACTGGAGCCCGGCTTCTACGACCTGACCGAAGCCGACATGGATACGGTGTTCTCCGCATCCAACACGTACTTCGGCCAGGAGCAGATGAGCCTGCGGGAGATCATCAAGGCGCTGCGGCAGACCTACTGCAGCACCATCGGCGCGGAGTTCATGTACATCTCCGATCCGGCCGAGAAGCGCTGGTGGCAGCAGCGGCTGGAGTCGAACCGGTCAACCCCCAGCTTTGATGTAGACAAGAAACGGCACATCCTCGATCGGCTGACCGCCGCCGAGGGCCTTGAACGCTATCTGCACGCCAAGTACGTGGGCCAGAAGCGCTTCTCGCTCGAGGGCGGAGAGAGCTTCATCGCCTCGATGGACGAGCTGATCCAGCGCAGTGGTGAGAAGGGTGTCGAGGAGATCGTCATCGGCATGGCGCACCGCGGACGGCTGAACGTCCTCGTCAATACGCTGGGCAAGATGCCCGCCGACCTGTTTGCCGAGTTCGAGGGCAAGGCGGCGTCCGACCTGCCGGCCGGCGACGTCAAGTATCACAACGGATTTTCGAGCGACGTGCCGACGCCCGGCGGCCCGGTGCACCTGTCGCTGGCGTTCAATCCGTCGCACCTGGAGATCGTCAATCCGGTGGTCGAAGGATCGGTGCGCGCACGTCAGGACCGCCGCGGCGCGAACAAGCGCGATCAGGTGTTGCCGATCCTGGTGCACGGCGATGCGGCCTTTGCCGGCCAGGGCGTGGTCATGGAGACGCTGAACCTGGCGCAGACGCGCGGCTATCGCACCGGCGGCACGGTGCACATCGTCATCAACAACCAGATCGGTTTCACGACCTCGGATCCGCGCGACACGCGTTCGACAAGCTACTGCTCGGACGTGGTCAAGATGATCGAGGCGCCGGTGCTGCACGTGAACGGCGACGACCCCGAAGCGGTCGTCATGTGCACCCAGCTCG
>LNFM01011975.1_pt1 | contig 11567 bp, 11 predicted proteins | sample 596031 | NCBI WGS metagenome assembly LNFM01 (sample SAMN04254537, study PRJNA301005) | activated carbon metagenome | isolation source: dual media filters at the Ann Arbor, Michigan drinking water treatment plant | place: USA: Ann Arbor | reverse complement strand
TTCCGCCTCCAGGCTCAACGATCCCTTCCTCTGGCGTCACATTCGTCGTTACCGGCAACGCCAGCGCGACCCTGACCGCAGAGCCGACGGCTTTTCTGCAGGTTCCAACCGAGGGGTACATAGGAAAAGCAGTCTTGAACGGGGAGGAGATCGGCTACAAGATCGAACTTCGGTTTCCTAGCATCGGCATCCTCGGATCACCGGCGCAATATGCTGGGCTGCCGGGATACGCGCCGGGGCCAACTACGCCGCCAGTGACGGCAAATCTGATGTTGACCGGCGGCAGCCGTCAGGGCGTTCTGCATCTCGAGGCCAGCCCGAACTGGACTGCTTCGGGAGGAATTCCATTGCCCGGAATCTATGTTGGTGAGGTGACCTTAACTTTGCTGGCCGACTACTGACGCGTCGCTTGGAAATGACCTGATGACGCCGACCAACCGTTCCGCTTTTGCGGCAGTCCTCGCCGGCGGTCTTGCCGCCGGCGCAGCGCATGCCGCGAACAGCGATGTCGTGATGGTCAACATCCGCGTCAAGCCCGTTGCCTGGATCGAATGTCCCGGGGACGTCGACTTCCATCTCTACGTGCCCGACGATGGCAAGCACGACAACAAGAGGGGCAAGGGCCACGACAGTCACGGCAACGGCAAGGGCCACGACAATCACGGCTCCTCATGGCCGAGGCTGATCAAGCCCGTGGTCGTCCCGTTTAAAGTCAGGGGAAACGTCTCCGCGACGGTGTCCGCCCGGCCGGAACTGTTCCTGCGCGTCAAGTCCGGGGCCTATCTGGGCAAGGCGCTGCCGATCGGCGGTGGCCATTGGCATAACCATGGGAACGGTCATGACTACGGTCACAATCATGGGAACGGTCACGACCACGATCATGGCCATGGCAACAGTCACGGCAACAAAGACAAGAACAAGCACGGCAAGAGCTACGGCCACAGCTACGGTCACGGCAGCCCCTCGCCGCCCTCGACAGGCGCGCTCGGCTACAACGTCATCATGCAGTTCCCAATCGCCTCCTGGAGCGCGGCAAACCCCAACAGCTGGGAAGTCTTCCTCGCCTCCTATCTAAGCGGCTTCGCCTCGCTGTCTGGCATCAACAACCAGGGCACGCGCCCGCTTAGCGCTAACCTCGCGCAACGTCCGCGTGGCACCTATGGCGTCCTCTATATCGGTTCGCGTGTCAACTGGACGGCGGACGGCAAGGAAGCGGCCGAGGGCAAGTATGGCGGATCCGTCCTGCTGACGCTGACGCCCTTGAACAACTGACGACACGGGACCAGGGACATTATTGGAATGACAGTCTGGACATTTGCAAGAACTGGTCGGTCCAGGATCGCCGCCGTGCTGTTCGTGTTGCTGTCGGCTGCCTTGCCCGCGGCAGCGCAGGATACGCCTTTGGTTTCGAACGTCTTCTACCAATCGGACCTGCGTCAGGCGATCGAGGATGTTGCCGCGCAGGCCAAGGTCAACATCATCGCCGACCCGAGCGTGCAGGGCGTGGTCTCCGTTACGCTCGACAACGTCACCGTCGAAAAGGCGCTCGACCTTCTGCTCGCCGGCACCGGCTATCAGATGCAGGTGACGTCGGACTATTATCTGGTGTTCAGCCCGGACGAATCGGCTGGCATGTTCCCGGGGGTTGCCGAGACGCGGATGGTCGGCGTTCAACATGTTGCGCCGGAGACGGCCCGCAGCCTGCTGCCCAATACGCTGCAACGCTATGTCCGCGTCGATCCGGGCTCCGGCAAGCTTGCTGTCACCGCGCCTAAGGAAATCCTCACCCGTATTCTCCTCGACCTCAAGACCATCGATATCCCGAGCGGCGACCAGACAGTTTTCGTGGCTCTCGCCCATGTCAAGGCGCCCACCGCGCGAGGGCTTCTGCCGGAGAACCTGCAGCGTTTCGTTCGACTGGACGCTGACCGCAACACGCTTGCCGTGACCGCGCCGCCCGCCGCGCGCGAACAGATCATCGGCCAGATCGCAAGACTTGACGTTCCACTCTCCCCCGGCAGCTTCGATGTTCCCAACGTCCATCGCACCAAGATCGTAAAGCTCAACCATACCAAGGCGCTGAGCGCCATGAACCTGCTGCCGGTGGCGCTTGGCAACTATGTGCGGGCCGACGAGGAATCCAACACGCTGGCGATCAGTGCGCCATCGCACGTGTTGAAGGGCATCATTGCCGACATCGCCGCCATCGACGTGCCCCGCAAGCACATCATGCTCGATGCCCGGGTGGTTGTTCTCGCCAGGCAGGATCTGCTCGACTTCGGCGCCGACTGGAAGCTTCCGCAACTCACCGCGGGCGGCGTGATCGGGGATGCGCTCGGTTTCCCCTGGGAACTCCAGATCGGCTTCACCTCGGGCCGCGAATTCACCAACGCTCTGTCTCTGACGCTCAACCTGCTTACTCAGAACAACGAAGCGACGATCATCGCCAGCCCGCAGGTTCTTGCCCAGGACGGCAAGGAAGCCGAGATCAAGGTCACGACAGAAGAGTATTTCCAGATCACCTCGGAAACCGGGACGTTCGTCAGCGCCAGCCTCGAAAAGATCGAAACCGGGACGATCCTCGGCATCACCCCGCAGGTTGGTCCCAATGGCGAACTGACGCTCAACATGAACATCGAGGTCAGCGACGTGGTCTCGCGCGGGCAGCAGAATCTGCCGGTGGTCAGCCGACGCACCGCGCGAAGCACGGTGCAGATCAGGAGCGGAGGAACCGCTGCGATTGCGGGCCTGGTCGACACGCGCGCGCAATTCGGGCGCGAGGGCATTCCCGGGGCGGCCGACCTGCCGCTTCTCGGAAATGCGTTCCGTACCGATACGCTGAACCATCAGGCACGGCAGGTCGCGGTATTCATCACGGCCACCCTCGTGGACGAGAACGACAAGCAGTTCAAAACCGGCAGGAAGAAGAAGCCTCCCATTCACTTGGTTGACGAAACCGTATACCGAAATGAGCTTGAGGCGGCACTGGATCGGTTGGGAGTTGCAAATTGATCATCAACCGCAGCGGGGTTGATCTCCGGCTGGCAGGGAAAATAGCTTGCTTCAGTTTGGTGATTTTGGCCGGGTGCGCCTCAGTCGATCGCAACATTGCCATGACCAGGGAACCCGTGACCGGCATCGTCTCCGGCGAGGCGACGAATGTGTCGGCTGCCGACCTAGCGGAAGCCATGGTTCGCGCGGGCTTCACCCGCGAACAGATTCTCGCGCAAGGTCCCTCCATACGCCAGTCTCTGGCGACGCAGGGCGGCGCCCAGGTGCGGGACGGCAAGGTCGTTGGCGCCATGTTCTCCATCCACGCGGACAAGCTCTACGTCACGAGCCGCACACGAGGCACGTTCGTACAGACTCTCCGGCCGGACGGGACCCAGGACGCGACCTAGACCCTGCTTGCCGACGGGCCAGAGTGCGCTGCCGTCGTGGCGCTCTGGAGGGTTGGATCATCCGCTTGGACTGAACCACAACGGGCGGCAACTTGCTGCAAAGAGCGCTGCCGTACTGTACCCCCCGAAAGAACCAAAAGCCCTCGTCCTCTGGTCATCCCCCGTGTCGTCGGTCAGAGGCGTTTCGCCGTGCATGGAGGCCCGGCTCTGACAACGCTGGCAGGTATCTGCGTGCCATGGGCGAGCGCGGCTACGCTGGACGCGTCTGCCCGACTGCTTTGAAGATCTTCGTGTTCCTCGCGAGTGGAAAGGTTTGGCGTGGAACGTTCCTGCACCATGGCGGTTCTCTTCTCCGAACAGGAGATGAATCATGCGCGCACTATGCTGGCACGGAAAAGGTGACGTACGGGTGGACACCGTACCCGATCCGGAGATTCAGCATCCCCGGGACGCCATTATCCGCGTCACTGCCTGCGCGATCTGCGGGTCGGATCTCCATCTTTTCGACGGCTACCAGCCGACTATGGAGAGCGGTGACATACTGGGCCACGAGAACATGGGCGAGGTGGTCGCGCTTGGCGCTGAAGTGACCAACCTCAAGATCGGCGACCGCGTCGTCGTGCCCTTCACGATCAGTTGCGGCAACTGCTGGTTCTGCAAGCAGGGACTGTTTTCCTGCTGCGATACCACCAATCCGAATGCGGAGATGGCCGTCAAGGCCATGGGCCACTCTCCGGCGGGCCTGTTCGGCTTCAGCCACATGCTCGGGGGCTACAGCGGTGGCCAGGCGGACTATCTGAGAGTGCCGATGGCGGATGTCGGTCCGATCAAGGTGCCTGACAGCCTGACCGACGAGCAGGCGCTTTTCCTGTCCGACATTTTTCCGACCGGCTACATGGCCGCGGAGAATGCGCAGATCAAGGATGGCGACACGGTTGCCATATGGGGTTGCGGACCGGTCGGCCAGTTCGCCATCCGCTCGGCTCTGATGATGGGCGCGGGCCGCGTGATTGCGATCGACGAAGTGCCGGAGCGGCTGGCAATGGCGGAAGCTGGCGGGGCCGAGACGATCGATTTCTCCAAGGTCGACGTCTATGACGAGCTCATGTCGCGCACCGATAACCGGGGTCCCGACAGCTGCATCGACGCCGTCGGGTGCGAGGCAAGCGGCCATGGCGCAATCGACGCGGTCGTCGACAAGGTCAAGGCTGCTACCTATCTCGCGACCGACCGCGTGCATGTCCTGCGCGAAGCGATCATGTGCTGCCGCAAGGCAGGCACGATATCGATCCCCGGCGTTTATGTCGGGATGGCGGACAAGCTCCCGATTGGCGCGGCCATGAACAAGGGCCTAACCATCAAGATGGGGCAGACCCACGTGCAGGCCTACACGAAGCCCCTGCTCGAAAAGATCGAGGCGGGCGAGATCGATCCCAGCTTCGTGGTGACGCATCCGGCAAGCCTTGAGGACGCTCCGGAGATGTATGCGAAGTTCCGCGACAAGGAAGACGGCGTCATCAAGGTGGTTCTGCGCCCGAACAACTGATCCGCCCCGTGGAGCCAGGTCCGCGCCCTGTAGGCGTGGACCTAGCCTTGGAGCGCAGGAGAGGCTCGGCAGCGTCCGCCACTGGACCGCTTGTGCGGACCCGCGAACCGGCTGATCAGTCGGGGACGAAATTCATCGCGACGCCATTGATGCAATAGCGCAGGTAGGTGGGCGGCGGGCCATCGTCGAAGACATGGCCGAGATGGCTGCCGCAGGTTGCGCAATGGCATTCGGTCCGCACCATGCCGTAGCTGCGGTCGACGGTCGTTTCCACCGCACCTTCGACAGGGTCGTTGAAGCTCGGCCACCCGGTTCCGCTCTCGAATTTGCGCCTGCCCTCGAACAGCGGCTCGTTGCAGCCTGCGCATGTGAAGCGACCCGCCCGCTTTTCCTGCAGGAGGGCGCAGCTGCCGGGGCGCTCGGTACCATGCTGCCGCATGACGGCGTACTGCTCGGGCGTGAGCAGCGCGCGCCACTCTGCCTCGGTATGGGAAACGGGGTAAGTCCTGGTCAGATCCATCGTCTTCTCCGCTGCAGCGCCCGTCCGGCCGGCTGGCCATCCTTCCCGGAGGCCTTTACCATCACCGACCTGCGCAATCTCGCCCCCCTTATCTAGTGCGATTTGCTCTCCAGGCAAACGGGGCCGGCCGGACCCGAGGATCCCGTGAGGGGACAAGTGTCCCGAGGTTCTGGCGGGTCGGCTCGCAGGCTGGTACCAAGGAGATCGGCAGCGCTTTGTCAGTCGGTTCGTGACTGTGCTGGCGCATGCCGGGGAGGCGGGGGCTTCCGCGCGGGGAGGATGGCATGTCGGTTGGGGTGGTGGTCAACCCGGTAGCCGGGGGCGGACGCATGCGCCGCGAATGGCCCGCGATCGCGCATGCGTTGACCGAACGCTTCGGCGCCATCACCATCGAGGAGACCCAGGCCGCCGGCGATGCCTGCACGCTTGCCCGTAAGCTTTCGCTAACTGGTGCAACCATCGTGATTGCGGCCGGTGGCGACGGGACCATCAGCGAAGTGGTCGATGGTCTCCTGCAGGCGCGCGTGGAATCGGGGAGCGTGCCCGAACTCGGCATCGTGCCGATCGGCACGGGGTCCGATCTCGCCCGCTGTCTCGGAATCGGCACGGCGGCTGGCGGCATCGCCGCCCAGATCGCGGATGCGAAACCACGTCTGATCGATGCCGGGCGCGTCGACTTCATCGATGATCATGGTGCGCTGGCCAGCCGGCATTTCGTCAACATCACCAGCCTTGGCCTTTCGGGCCCGGCGGCCCGCGCGATCAATTCCGCAAGACGGGGCGCCGGCGCGGGCAAGGGCGTGTTTCTATGGCACACGGTCAAGGAAATCCTCCGCTACAGGTTCCAGACCGTGCGCGTGACCATCGACGATGCCGTTGCTTTCGAGGGCAGCATCGCGCTCGTCGCGGTTGCCAATGGCCGTTACTTCGGTGCCGGCATGATGATCGCGCCCGATGCGCTGCAGGATGACGGGCTGGCGGATATCGTCATCGTGAAGGGCACCTCCAAGCTCGCGCTGCTGCGGGATCTGCGCCTCGTCTACAGCGGGGCCCACAGGAACCTCGACTCCTGTGTCTTTCTGCGCGGCACGAAAGTTCTGGTCGAGCCGGTCGGCGATCCGGCACTGATCGACATTGACGGCGAGTCGCCCGGCCGCATTCCCGCGACCATCGAGATCATGCGCCAGGTGCTCCCCGTGCGCTGTTGAGCCCCCCGACCGCCGCAAAAGCGTCCGAGGCACGGGCATTGGTGTAACCCTTTATGGAGTGGCAGAGACGTCGGGTGGGGCTTTGAAAGCCTCAAGGCTGGTCCCGAAGCCGGCCATGACCACCGAGAGATCATTGGCAGCCACTGTCGGTGAAAAACCCTGCGCCGAGCGTTTGCGCGCATCGGCCGCGTTCATCGTGAAGAGGCCGCAAGGCTTGCCGGCGGCGAGGCAGGCCTCGCGCACCAACTGGAATGCGTCTTCAAGCCGATCCGTGGTCTCCGGCGTCGTGCCGAGCGACAGAGCGAGATCGCCGCTGCCGATGAACACGAAATCGACATTTCTGGCCGAAGCGATGGCATGGGCATTTGCAACGCCCGTCTCCGTCTCGATCATGACGCCGACCGTTATGGCGCTGTCGGCCGCGCGGCGGTAGGCGCCGAAATTCGCAAGCGGCCGCACACCACCGCCCGATCTGCCGCCCAGTGGCGGATAGTGGCAGAGCGCCGCCACGCGCGCCGCCTGTTCGCCAGTCTCGATCATCGGCGCCAGAATGCCTTCGGCGCCCGCATCCAGCGCACGCGACACGGCTGCGGCCGAATCGTCCTCGATGCGCACGAGGCACGGGATGCTGGGCGGAACGGCGGCAACGGCCGCCTCCAGGTCGCGCCGCTCGAAAAGCCCGTGCTGCAGGTCGAGCACCACGGCGTCGCCTCCATTGGCAACGGCAATCTCCACCAGCGCGGCGCTGCCCAGCGCAAACCAGAACATGCCGATGTCCTCGCCATCGAGCAGGCGCTGCTTGAAAAGGGGATGATCGAGATCGAACATGGTGCCATCGTTCTCCGGATACGGGTCGGCTGCGGGTTGCGGGCAGTTCAGCGTGCGCGAAGGCCGGCTTCGCGCAGCAGGGGAAGCACTTCCGCGCAGAAATAGGGCAGTTCGTCGGCGTAGTTCACGAAGCTCATGGCGACGCCCTCCCAGCCCTCGGCTGCGATGCTCGCGATCAGTTCGGCGATCTTTTGCGGCGTGCCGACCAGCGGATAGGTGCCCGCGCCGCCCGCAAAGCGCTGACGATAGCGCGTGTACGCGTCAAGGTCATGCGAGGCGCTGAACTGCTTCTTGCCGGCCATGTGGTTGTCGACCGCCACCTGGTCGGCCTCTCGCAGCGCGTAGCCGTCATAGTAATCCTCGGCTTCCGCCTGTGTTGGCCGGCAAACGACGTGCCCGACCGTGTAGGCGCCGACGTCCCGTCCGGCCGCCGCAGACCGGGCGCGGATGTCGGCCAGGTGTCCGCGACCGTCGGCGATGTCCGAGAAGGTCGAGAACAGGAAGTCGCAATGCGCCGCGGCAAAATCGCGGCCCGGCCCGCCAAACGCGGCGTTCATGGTCACGGGGCGCGGCCGCTGCAGGCTCGCCGGTCGGCTGATGACGCCTTTCAGACGATAGTAGGTCCCGTCGAAGTCGAAGGGCGCGTCCTCGCCATAGGAGCGCTCGACGATGTCGATCCATTCGGCCGCACGGTCATAGGCCTTCTCGTCCGGCGTGGCGCCGAACATGGCGAATTCTGCCGGGTTCCAGCCGCAGACGATGTTGAGGCCCGCGCGTCCGCCGCTGATGTGGTCGACGGTTGCCAGCGCCTTGGCGGCGTAGACCGGGTGCACGAGCGGCACGTGCACGGTCGAGAAGATCGAGATCTCCCTGGTCAGCGCGGCAAGTCCCGCTGCCCAGGTGAAGGTTTCGAAGGACCATTCGCGCGATTTGGTCTCGCCGCCGAATCCGGCCCAGCGGGCGATCGGCAGGAAGAAGTCCAGACCCGCCACGTCGGCGATCCTGGCGGCCGCGACATTGCCCTCCCACGTGGCCGGCCAGCGCTCGGCGACCTTGGTGATGGCGAGACCGCCATCGGCGTTGGCTGAAAAGACGCCAAGCTTGATGCGGTTGGGATTGTCCTTCGAAAGCCTCACCGAGCGTCCTCCATGCCACGGGGCTTGCCCGACAGCGCAGGGACTATGGCGAGGCGGTAAATTAACTTCAAGCTTGAAATGAATCGGCGATGCACATAGCGTCGCGCCCATTCTGGAACCGGAGTTGGCAGGGCATGCGCGCAGGCAAGGGTACAGCCGGGGCCGATCTCGCCTATTCCGGCATCCGGCCGCAGATCATCGATCTGCAGGTGGAAAACATCGCGCGCATGGCGGTGCGGGCGAAGTCGATCCCGGACGTCATCACGCTTTGGTACGGCGAAGGCGACGTGGAGACGCCGCGGTTCATCCGCGACGCCGCCAAGGCCTCGCTCGACGCGGGCAACACGTTCTATGTGCCCGACATGCGCGGACTTCCGGCGCTGACCGCCGCCCTGTCGGATTACCAGACGAAGCTGCACGGCCGCGACATCCCGGTCATACGCTCCACGATTACGCCGGGAGGCATGCAGGCCGTCTACCTCGCCATGCAGCTCGTGGCGGATGTCGGCACGAACGTCGTCTATGTCGAGCCGCAATGGCCCAACATCCGCAACGCGATCCATGTCGTGGGTGCCGAGCCGCGCGCCGTGCCTCTGCGGGAGATCAACGGCGTCTGGAGCCTCGATCTCGCTGCGGTCTTCAAGGCCTGTGATGCCCGGACGCGCGCGATCGCCTTCTCCACGCCGTCCAACCCGTTGGGGTGGACCGCGAGCCCGGACGAGTTGCAGGCGCTCCTCGACTTCAGCCGCGAGACGGGCGTCTGGATCATCAGCGACGAACTCTACAACCGGCTCTACTTCAAGGACGAGCGGGCGCCGTCGATCCTGCAGATCGCCGATGCGGAGGACCGCGTGCTGTGCGTCAACGGCTTCTCAAAGGCCTGGGCGATGACCGGCTGGCGCATCGGCTGGCTGACGCACCCGGCTTCGGTCGCCGCGCCGCTTGGCGCCATGACGCAGTATGTCAACAGCGGCACGGCAGCCTTCGTGCAGGCCGGGGCACTGGCCGCGCTGACCGAGGGCGAGGCCTTCGTGGCATCGACGCGCGAACGCTGCCGGGAGGGCATGGACATCGCCTACCGCATCCTCGGCGCCTCAAATCGCATCAACCTCCCGGTCAAGCCGGATGGCGGCATGTATGTGTTCTTCAGCGTCGAGGGCGCCGACGACGCCAGCGAGATCTGCCAGCGCTTTCTCGAAGAGGCGCATGTGGGGCTCGCACCCGGCTGGCTGTTCGGCGAGGCATCGCGGCGGCATATCCGCATGTGCATCTGCCGCGACCCCAATGAAGTGGCGGAAGCCTGCCGGCGCATGGTGAAAGTGCTGGCGGGGTAGTCTGTTGCGCAACGCAATCGCAGCTCCCACGAGGGCAGGAGGGGCTGCTGCTGCGGCCCAGACGCCATGTTCAGGCCCTGTTGCGCATTGCAGCCACAGTGTACCTTGATCAGACAATGCATTTGCATTACCTTCAGCGGTGAAGACAACCGAGGGATTGGTCATGGCTGTGCTCGCCGAGGACGTCTCGAAGCTCACCGATCGCTATCAGACCACGGTGCCCAGCGCCGTGCGCAAGCATCTGCAACTCGGCAAGGGCGACCAGATCCGCTATCGCACCGAACCGAATGGCCGGGTCTATATCGAGGCGGTGCATGACGTTCCGGACCCGGCGCTTGGTGCATTTCTCCAGCTTCTGGAATCCGATATTCACGCTCACCCCGAGCGGCTGACGGCGTTCGACGGGGCGCTCCATGAGCGGCTGAAAGCGCTGGTCGGCGATGTCGAGGTCGATCTCGACGCGACATTGTCCGTCGATGACGAATGAAGAGGCGCGACGCCCGTTTGAGGCACCGCTCGTCATCAACGGATGGTCGCTCTACGCGCATCCGCTCCTCCTCGATCAGATCGAAGGTCTCATCGAGGAGGTTGAGCTCCGCAAGAGCCGCGATCCGGCAAGCTACAGATCCAAGAACTGCACAAAGCGGCTGGCTGCGATCACCAGGCTGGTGACCGAGGATGTCCCGGCCGATCCGGCCGCCGCGCAGTTCCGTCAGGGTCAGACGCTCGGTGGCGATCGCAAGCACTGGTTTCGGGCCAAGTTCTTTCAGCAGTACCGCCTGTTCTTCCGGTTCGACAGCGCCAGCAGGATCATCGTGTTCGCGTGGGTGAACGACGATAATACGCTGCGCGCCTATGGCAGCCGGACAGATGCCTATGCGACGTTCAAAGGCATGCTGGACAACGGCAATCCTCCGGACGATTTCAGCGCGCTGCTCAAGGCCGCCAAAGCATCGGCAAGACGTTTCGAGGCCACCGTCAAATCGGCAACGGATGTCTGATCTCGCAACGCGTTGGGGAAAACGGTCTCGTCAGAGCCGTCTTCACCCCGCCCCCGCCACGATCTCCTTCAGCGCCACGCCAAACCGCTCGACCTCTTCCAGCGTGTTGTAGTGCACCAGCGAGGCGCGGATCGCGCCGGACTCCATTGACAGGCCAAGCCGGTTCATGAGGCGGGGCGCATACATGTGCCCGTCGCGGATGCCAATGCCACGCTCCGCCATCTGCTCGACGATCATCTGCGGCGACAGCGTGCCGATGTTGAAGCAGAAGGTTGGAACGCGCTCGTCGAGCCGCGCCGCGTCGCCTACGCCGTAAATGGTCGCGCCGCAATCGTGCAATGTCTTCAGCATCGCGCGGGCGAGCACGAGTTCATAGGCGCGGATCGCGCTCATACCGGCGGCGATGTTCTCGCGCCGCGACCGGTTCGTATCGTTCGAGAAATTGCGCCCGATCGCCTCGAGATAGTGCACGGCAGCGTTCATGCCCGCCACGTTTTCATAGATGAAGGTGCCGGCCTCCACCTTGTAGGGCGGTTCGTCGGGAATGAAATCCTCGCGGAACGTCGGCAGGCGCTTCAGCGTCTCGAAGCGGC
>LNFM01011974.1_pt1 | contig 11568 bp, 8 predicted proteins | sample 596031 | NCBI WGS metagenome assembly LNFM01 (sample SAMN04254537, study PRJNA301005) | activated carbon metagenome | isolation source: dual media filters at the Ann Arbor, Michigan drinking water treatment plant | place: USA: Ann Arbor | reverse complement strand
CATCGACGAGATCGACAAGATCGCGCGGAAGAGCGACAACCCGTCGATCACGAGGGACGTCTCGGGTGAAGGCGTTCAGCAGGCGCTGCTGAAGATCATCGAGGGGACGACGGCGAGCGTGCCGCCCAAGGGTGGTCGCAAGCATCCGCAGCAGGAGTTCCTGCAGGTCGACACGACGAACATCCTGTTCATCTGCGGCGGCGCGTTCACGGGTCTCGAGGAGATCATCGAGAACCGGATCGGCCAGAAGATGATCGGCTTCGGCGCGGGGATGAACAAGAAGGTCGAGCGCTCGCAGTGGGAGCTCATCCAGGAGGTCGAGCCCGAGGACCTCCTGAAGTACGGCATGATCCCGGAGTTCATCGGGCGTCTGCCGGTCATCGCGCCGCTGCACGAGCTGTCGGAGGATGCGCTGGTGCAGATCCTCACGCAGCCGAAGAACGCGCTCGTGAAGCAGTACCAGAAGCTGTTCGAGATGGACGGCGTGAAGCTGAAGTTCGGGAAGGCCGCGCTGACGAAGGTCGCGTCGATGGCCGCCGATCAGAAGTCAGGCGCGCGTGGCCTGCGCGCCATCCTCGAGAGCGCCTTGCTCGACATCATGTACAACGCGCCGGGGCAGAGCGTGTCCGAGGTTCACGTCAACGAGGACGTGATCGAGAAGCACGCGACGCCGCTCATCACGTACAACAAAGACAAAGACGCGAAGCCCGCCGACGCCTGATCGGGGCTCGGGCCTCGATGGAGCCGCCACGTGCAACGCGTGGTCATCGCTCGAGCGGACGGCCGTCCTTGTTTGATGACTCGATGGTGATCTCGAACGTCCCGCCTACCCCTGCATTGTTCCAGCGCCCAACGTCGAGCCCACGTACGACGGCGACCAGGCATGTAAAGAGCCTGGCGGGGAGCTCGACCGGCGGCTGGAACTGCCACCATCGCTTACCTTTGAAGGCCGAGACGGACCCCTCGGCATCGATGTGGAACGCGAGCTCGTCGTTCTGGTAAGCCCCAGCGATGGCTTCGCCGCGGTAGCAGCGGGCGAAGTCCAGATCCCGGAGGACCGCCGCGAGCGCTGGCTTCTTGAAGTCTTGTACCTCCTCGTCGAACTGCCACCTATGAATCATGACCGTGATGCCCTTCACGCGAGGCACTTTCGGGGTGGGGCTCGGTCGCGGCGATTCTCTCGGCTGTGCGTCCGCGATCACACCGGGCGCGTCGGGACCTGGCTCGACGAGCGCGTCGAGCATCGGCACCGCGTCGCCACTCGGCATCGCGTCGCCGCTCGACATCGCGTCGGTCGTCACGCGAGCGACCAGGTGGTCCTGGACTCGCGGGCCACGACACTTCGCGAGGCCCACGCCTGCGCCGACAGCGCCGACCGCGACGACGGCCATCACGAGTCCGAGATGCGGGCGCGACGGAGGTGGTGCCAGGGCCCGCGGGCTCGACCGAACGGTGGGCGCCTCGCCGAGGACCACCTCGGGCTCCGGTTGCGGGTCGCCGGCCCGCACGGCGTCGATCGCGGAGAGCAGCATCGTGCCATCGCGCAACCGTCGCTCGGGGTCGCGCACGAGACAGCGCGCGAGCAGGTCGACGACCGCCGCGGGGATGACAACCCCACGCGCTGCGGCTCGCTCCTCGATCGGCACCAGCGTGTTCATCTCGAGCCCGACCAGGATCGACTGGACGGTGTCGCCCCGATGAGGGAGGGCGTCCGCGAGCATCTGGTACAGCACCACGCCCAGCGAGAAGACATCCGATGCGGGCGTGATGGCGCTAGCCGTCGCCTGCTCGGGCGACATGTACGCGATCGTGCCCACGATCTGATGGGAGGTCGTGAGCGAGACCTCGCCCGTTCGTTTCGCGATCCCGAAGTCCAGCACCTTCACGAAGTCTGTCTTCGACGAGCTCGTCACGAGGAACACGTTCTCGGGCTTGATGTCCCGGTGCACGATCCCGGCCCGATGCGCTGCTCCGAGCGCGTCGGCGATCTGCGCGGCGATGTCGAGTGCTCGCGAGACCGGGAAGGCACCCTCACGGCGCAGCGCAGACGCGAGGCTCTCGCCCTGCAAGAGCTCCATCACGATCAGCGCGGGCTCGCCCTCCGTGGCCAGCGCGTAGTCGAGGACCTGCGCGATGTGCGGATGGGCGAGCCCCCCCGCGGCCCGGGCTTCTCGGCGAAACCGCTCGATGGCGAACTGGTCTGACTCCTCGACGATGAGCTTGATGGCGACCTGGCGCCCGAGGTGGAGGTCCTCCGCCGCGTAGACCGCGCCCATGCCGCCACGACCGAGCTGCGCTCCGAGCCGGTACCGGCCGCGCAACACGCGCTCCGGCGCAGCGGGGAGGTCGGCGCCCATCGCTCGCAGTGTCGCATGGCCACGGGCCCCCGCGCGTGGAGCAACCTTCGGGTGTCTCCTGCGCGCGACGGCGGCGTTTACCCGCGGGGGTCGATCGCGTAGCGCTTGAGCAGGTCGCTGAGGTGATTACGGTCCATGCGGACCGCGCGCGCCGCGGATGAGACGTTGCCTCGATGCTGGGCGACGAGGGCGCGGAGGTAACTGATTTCCCAGCCCGCGATCGCGGCGTCCTTGGCTTCCCGGAACGACCGCGTCGGATCGATCTCGGTCGGAGCGGCCGGGGTGCTGGCGTCGACGTGACTCGGGTCGATCTCGTCGAGGATCAAGGCACGTTCGACCGCGGCTCGGAGCTCGCGCACGTTGCCCGGCCAGGCGCGCGCAGAGAAGGCCGCGGTCAGCTCCTCGGGCGCAGCCGTCCCGGTCAGCTCGCGATGAAAGTGATCGGTGAGGATGGCGATGTCGCGCGGGCGTTCGCGGAGCGCAGGGACCCGCAGGCTGACGACATCGAGGCGGTAGAACAAGTCGCTTCGGAACTGCCCGGCGTTCACGCGTTCGCGAAGGTCGCGATGGGTGGCGGCGAGGATCCGGACATCCAGTGGGAACGAGCGATCCTCGCCGACCGGGGTGACCTCTCGCTCCTCGAGCGCGCGGAGGAGCTTCGGCTGCAGGTCGAGCGGAAGCTCCCCGACCTCCTCGAGCAACACCGTACCGCCGGCGGCCGCCCGGAAGGCTCCAAGGCGATCGCGATGCGCCCCCGTGAACGCGCCCTGAACGTGGCCGAACAGCTCGCTCTCGATCAGCGAAGGTGGGATCGCGCCGCAGTCGATCACCACGAACGGGCCGGTCCGCCGGGGACTCGCATCGTGAATGGTGCGTGCGATGAGGCTCTTGCCCGTGCCGGTCTCGCCCGTGAGCATCACCGTGGCATCCGCGGCCGCCACCTTGGGCAGCTTGGTGAACAGGCGACGCATGGCGGAGCTCGTGCCGAGGACGGCGGAGAACGAGCTCTCCTCCGACAGCGCGTCGGTGGTCACGCCCGCGTCCTGGACCAGGAGGGTCGTGTCACCCAGCGTGATCGTCGCTCCGGCGTGGAGGCTCGCGTCAAAGATCTGGGTGCCGTCGACCCGCGTACCGTTCGTACTTCCGAGGTCGCGAATGCGCGGGCTGCGGTTCAGGAACGAGATCGCGAAGTGATGGCGCGAGACCGCCAGATCCGTCAGGACGAGGCTGTTGCCCGGAGCCGTCCCCACGGAGAGCTCGGTGTCCTCGGGCTCGCAGGCCCGCCCTCGATCAGGCCCGCTGGTGACCACCAGCCGCAGGCGAGCGATCGGCGTGGTGCGCGCGTGGTGAGTAACCGGATGGGTCTTCACGGAGGCCGGCTCGAAGAGCGAAGACGGTAGCATCGATCGTCGATGCTCCGAGAGCCTCGTGGCGCAGGCGGCGCCTCAGCGCTTCTCGGGGGATGCCCATGTCGCCGTCGAGCAGCACGCCGACGAGGATCACGTCGAGCATCGTGCGATCGAGGACACTCGCGCCAGCGGAACTGCTTGTGCGCGCTGCCCTCGACCAGGCGGTGGAGCCCGTGCACCCGCGTGATAACCTCGTCCCGTGCTTCGGATGTGGTCGGTTGCCGTCGGGCTTTCGGTTGCAACGGCCTGTGGCCTGCCGGCCCTCGAGTTCGAGTGTGAACAGTCGGGCCAGTGCGGCCCCGGCGGCACCTGCGAGGCCGACACGGGCCGGTGCAGCGTCGACGACGACACCTGCGACGGTGGGCTCCGCACTGGCGGGCGTCGGTATGGCGACGCGGCCGGGGAGGCCCTGGCGGGACAGTGCGTCGCCTTCACGTGCGAGGCGTGGGCGGACTGCGGGGGCGGCGGCGCCTGCGAGCCCGACGGCGGCTGTAGCGAGCCCGACGCGTCCTGCGAGGGTGGTCGGCGTTATCACCCTGACGCCCCGATGCTGGCGGGGGAGTGCGTGCCGCTGGTGGCGGGTGGCGATATCGGGGCGCTGTGCGCCAGCGACGAGGACTGCCGGATCGAGGGCTACTGCGCCTCGGATCGTTGCATCACGCTCGATGAGTTGGCGGTCTCGACAACGGTGTTCGCGACGCACTGCCTGGGCTCGTCCACCAAGCAGGGCCTGCCGATCGTGTTTGGCGACGTACCCTTCGTTACGAGCCTGGTCACGAAACTGGACTTCATCAACTTCGACACTCTGCCGGCGTGCACCAACTGTGGCGATGCGTGTCCCGCGTATTGTGCCGGGCCCATGACGACGCGCGCGGTGGCCGTGGGGAATCAGCACGTGTGCTGGGCGGCTGGCGGCACGGGGTGCATCGGGCTAGGGGTCGAGGGCGAGCAGATCGCAGACACGGTGGGGAATGCCCCGGGGTTGATCACGCAGACGGCCATCGTTCATGACCTGATCGCGGGAGGGCCCAAGCACACCTGCGGCTACGGTGGCCTGGGGACCTTCGTCCAGTGCTGGGGCGACAACACCGCCGGCCAGCTCGACGGGGTGGTTCCAAGCGCGCCGCCGCTGTTCTCGGCGGAGCCGCGGCCGCGCACGGTGTCGTTCGTGCCGGATTTTCTCGCCCTCGCCGCTGGCCTGTCGTGTGCGGCCTCCAACGCCGCGGTCGAGTGCTGGGGCACCGTGCCCTGGGGGGCGGGCCTCGTCCCCGGGCTCACCGGCATCATCACGGCGTTCGACGTCGGCCCGCGTCACGGGTGCGTGGTCGCCGCCGGCGAGGTGCGCTGCTGGGGCGACAACGCCGACCGCGCCGTGGATCCGGCGCAGGGGAGCGGCATGCTGACGGTGTCGTCCCCGTTGCCCGGCATCACCGTCCGCGACGTCGACGTCGGCTACCGCCACAGCTGCGCCGTCTCCGTCGACGACGAGGTGTGGTGCTGGGGCTCCAACGATCGCGATCAGCTCGACGGCCCAGCGCCCGGGCCGGTGCGCGCCGCCGTCGATCATCCGCCGGTGGTCGGTCCCCTCGCGGCGGGGCAAGACGTGACGTGTGCGGTGCACGCCGACGCGGTCACGCGCTGCTGGGGCGACGTCCTCCGGGTAAATGGCGTGGCCGTAGACGAGTTGGCGCTGTGTCTCCCGGACCCATAGGCGCTCGCGACGCTTCGTTCGCTCGCCTCGCATAGCGGTTCCTGAACGCAGGTGAGCCTGCGGAGACGCTGGGCTCGCAGTGTGGACATCGGGTCCACAACGGCGCCGAGCGACTGGGGTTTGCCGGCCACGCGGCGGCGCTAGCAGCACTCCGCGCGGGCTGGGTGGAGGCCAGGTGGTCTCGGAAACCAGCACTTGCAACCCAGACCAGAACATCCGCACATGGCGCGGGGGCTGCACTACACAGGGGCGGAGGCACATGATGAAGACCCTATTCAAGGTTGCCCTGGCACTCGTTTCGTCGCAGTTCCTCGCGTGTACGGTCGTCGATGGTCTAGGCGACGGACTGCCCAGCGGCGAGTTCGAGCTCTTCGTCGACTTCGAGCTCGAGTCCTCGAGTGCCAGGAACGTCGTTCCCGTCGACGGCGACCACATCCGCATGACCGTGCGGGAGCGCAGCGCCGCCGAGGGGGCCACCTCGCTCATCGCGCCCCAAGAGACCAGCATCACCCTCCCCAACCTCGCATCGGGGACCTACGAGCTTTCGTTCCAGTACCTGAACGACCGTGGCCTCCCGGAGAGCCAGATCGCAGAGTGGGTGCTGGTCGGCGAGTCCGACGTACAGACGGTGACGATCGCGGGAGCCGACGAGGAGATCGAGGTGGACATCGTCGTCAACCAGGGCTTCTGGAAGGTCACGATGGCGTTCGAAGACGCAAGCGGCAACCCGGCCTCGTGCGCAGACTTTCCGACCGCGGTCGGGGTCCAGCTCGACTTCAGCGCATGGGACACGATACCGGGCGTGACCCCCGACGAGGGGAGCTACGTCTTCCCGTGCGCCGAGGTCGAGTACCCGAACTTCGCGTTCTCGCCGCCGACGAACATCTCCTACTACAACATCACGACCCGGCTCGTTGACGCCAGCGGCCAGACGCTGGCGACCGAGATGGAATTCACGTCGGGCGAGCCGGGGATCCTGAACCTGCCGTGGGGCAACGTCTACACGCCGACGGTGTACCTCGGGGTCGACACCCAGCCCTTCGTCCTCACGGCAACGCCGTAGCCGCGCACGGCGATCGGGAGGCCTTGCACCGGCCTGACAACGCCCTACCTAGCGGCGCTTCGGCTTGCGCTTCGGGAGACCCTTGTCGCCGTCGCGCAGGACGCCGACGAGCATCACGTCGAGCATCGTGCGATCGAGGACGCTGCGCTCGCGCCAGCGGAACTGCTTGTGCGCGCCGAGCACGATCTGCAGCGAGACCATGCCGTGCACGCAGCCCCAGATTGTCTGCGTGACCGCGTTGACGTCGGTGTGCTCGGGGCGGAAGCGGCCCGTCTCGATGCACTCCGTGACCGTCGCGAGGAGCACGCGGTAGCCCCCGATCTGCATCGGCGACTCGTGCGGAGGCTTCTCGTGCGTGCTCGCCGGGGTCAAGAAGAGCAGCTGGTAGTGATGGGGCATCCCCAGCGCGAACTCGACGTAGGCGTGGTGGAGCTGGACGAGGCGCTCGACGGGGTCGGGGATGCTCGCCGCCGCTTCGAGTCCCTTCGAGAACGCGGCGAAGTCCTCGGTGAGCATGGCCTCGATGAGCGCGGCCTTGTCGGCGAACTGCACGTAGATCGCGGTGGTCGAGTACTCGATGCGCTGCGCGATCTCGCGGAGCGTGACCGCTTCGAACCCCCGCTCGACGAACAGCTCGCGCGCGGCCTCGAGGATGCGCGCGCGCTTTTGCTGGCGCTCACGTTCGATGCGGTCGGCAGTTCCCATGAGGAATTCGCAGGGTAGCGGGGTTCGAAAGCGGCCGATTGACAGGGTGACTGTATCATGGTTACTTCACGTAACAGTGTTACGTAGAACAATGGCGTTATGGTTGATGTGCACCGGGGTCGCGTTCGCGGACACCGAGGCCATCCGGGGTCGGGTCCTCGACGACGCCACCGGGCAGCCGCTGCCGGGGGTGACGGTCTACGGCGAGAGCGACGAGGCCGCGGTCACCGACGAGAGTGGGGAGTTCGTCCTCCCGGGCACGCCGCTGGCCGTCACCGTGATCGAGGGTAGCTACGAGCCGGTCGTGGTGCCCGTGACCGGTCGGCTCGAGATCCGGTTGGTCGCCCGGCCCGAAGGTGCGGAGGTGATCGAGATCGTCGGCGAGAGCCGCGCGGCGACGCCGGGCGCCGTGACCATCGACCGCCAGCAGCTCACGACGATTCCCGGCGCGCGCGGCGACGTGCTGTCGGGCATCAAGAACCTGCCGGGCATCGCCAACAACGGCTCGCTCACGCCGCTGTCGTCGGGCCTCATCATCCGCGGCGCGTCGCCGGAGAGCTCGCGCATCCTCGTCGATGGCTTCGAGATCCCGATCCTCTATCACTTCCTCGGCGTGCAGTCGGTGCTGCCCACGGAGATGCTCGGCAACGTCGAGTACCTGCCGGGAACGTTCGGCACGTCGTACGGGCGCGCGAGCGCCGGCATCGTGGCCGCGACGTCGCGCGAGACGCCGACCGAGACGAGCGCGTTCGCGGAGCTGTCGTTCATCAACGTCGCCGGCCTCGTGCAGGGGCCGATCGGGAAGCGCGCCGGCTATGCGGTGGCGGCCCGCCGGTCCGTCATCGACGCGATCCTGCCGGCGGTCATCCCCTCCGACAGCGGGCTCAACTTCACCGCCTATCCCCGGTACTACGACTACCAGGGCAAGGCGACCTACCAGCCCACCGACCGCTGGTCGCTCCAGGCCTTCGTGTTCGGCAGCGACGACGGCGTGGAGCTCGTCACCGACCGGGACAACGCGGCCGATCCGGTCGCGACGGGCTCGTTCGTGAACACCGCGAGCTTCACCCGTGGCATCGCCTCCGCGCGGTATCGGCGACCGGGGCTCGACATGAAGCACGCCATCTCGGCGTACACGGACACCAATCACTTCACCGTCGGGCGCGAGCGCTACCTGCTGCTCGACCGGCTCGGCATCGCCACGCGCTCGGAGACCATCTGGGACCCGACCGGCTGGCTCCGGCTCACCGTCGGGGCCGAGTCCGATCTCACGCGCACCGACTTCGACATCAAGTTCACGCGACCGCCGCGCGAGGGCGATCCGCGCGGGCCGAACTTCACGAACGATGCCCTGATCGTCGCGACGGGGGCGGCCACATCCCGGGACCTCGCGGGCTGGGCCTCTGCGACGGCGTACCCGATCCCCAGCCTCGAGATCACCGCGGGCGCGCGCGTCGACGCGTATCTACGCAACGACGTCGTCGAGGTCCAGCCGCGCGGGCAGGCGGCGTTCACCGTGACGGGCGGCTCCACCATTCGCGCGGCCGCCGGGACCTATACGCGCCCGGCGCAGAACCTCGATCAGGGGCTGCAGGCGGACCTCCGGCCCGAGACCGCGCATCAGTTCTCCGTCGGCGTCGAGCAACGCCTCCTGTCGAGCGTCACCTTCCGGGGCACGGCCTTCTACAACCGGCTGTCGGATCTGATCGTCCTCCCGGCGGACCGGCGTGATCCGACGTCGCTCGGCGGGTACGAGAACCTCGGCAGCGGATCCGTGCGTGGCGTGGAGATGCTGCTGCAGGCTCGCACGGAGAAGGTGTTCGGCTGGCTCGCCTACACCGGGGCGATCGCCACGCGCCGCGACGCGGACGGCATGCCCGAGCGCCGCTTCGACTACGACCAGACGCACAACCTGATCGCCGTCGCGTCGGTGCAGATCGATCCACGCTGGCGCGTGGGCGGGCGCTTCCAGCTCACCACGGGCCGCCCGTACACGCCGGTGATGGGCGCGGTGTACCAGTCGGACATCGATAGCTACCTGCCGATGTACGGCGCGCCGAACTCGCAGCGCGTCGACGTGCAGCACCAGCTCGACCTGCGCGTCGATCGCACGTGGACCTTCGATCGCTGGAAGCTCGCCGCGTACCTCGACATCAGCAACGTGTACGTGAACGCGGCGGCGATCGACTACCAGTACAACTTCGACTACTCGCAGCGCACGGCCCTGACGTCGCTGCCGATCCTGCCGTCCTTCGGCGTACGGGGTGAGCTATGAAGCGCATCGTCCTGGTCTTCGGTCTCGTCGGGTGTGCCGACGTCCCTCAACCGTTCGAGCTCGAGCACGCGCGCGTGATGGCGGTGCGCACGGAGCCGCCGGCTCTCGCCCCCGACGCCGTCGGGCGCATCGACGTGCTCGTCACCGATGCCGAGCGCGGCCCGCGACTCGCCGAGCCCTCCGCGATCGTGGTCACGGCGCCGGCCGGGATCGAGGTCACGCAGACGGCCGCCGGCTGGGAGGTCCAGTCACCGAGTGCGGACGAGCTCGCGGGGGTGCGCGCGTCGCTTGGCCTTCCGGCGGACGCCGACGTCATCGTGCCGCTCGCGATCACGGTCGAGTCGAGCGAGGGCGCGCTCGCGGCGCAGAAGACGATCGCGTTCGGCACGGCCGCCGCCAATCCATCGGCCCCCACGCTCCTCGTCGATGGCGCGCCCATGGGAGACCGCGTAGAGGCGCGCGCCGACAGCTCCGTCGCGGTGGCCGCGCCGGTCGCCGAGCTCTCGTACCGCTGGTTCTCGTCGGTGGGCGACCTGATCGGTTACACGACGAGCGCCGTCCGCTTCGACGATCCGTCCGCGGGTGAAGGCCTCCTCGGCGTGGTGGTGCGCGATCAGGCGGGTGGCGTCGCATGGACGATCGCCCCCGCGGAGGTGGCCCCGTGACGGCCTCGCGCTCGTGGGCCGTCGTGACGGGGGCCTCGGATGGCATCGGACGCGCCGTCGCGTGGGAGCTCGCCCGCCAGGGCTACGACCTCGTGCTGGTGGCCCGCCGCGAAGCGACGCTGCTCGAGATCGCCACCGAGATCGCACAGACCCACGGACGGGCCTGTCAGGTGATCGCGCTGGATCTGGGCATCGGCGGGACCAGCGAAGAGCTGGCCGCTCGCACGTCCGGGCTCGACGTGAGCCTGATCGTGGCGGCCGCGGGCTTCGGCACCTCCGGGGCGTTCGTCGAGATCCCGATCGCCGACGAGCTCGCGATGGTGGACGTCAACTGCCGCGCCGTCGTCGAGCTCGTGCACGCGTTCACCCCCCGCTTCGTCGCGCAGCGCAGTGGGGGCTTCGTGCTGCTGAGCTCGCTGGTGGCGTTCCAGGGCGTGCCGCGAGCGGCGACCTACGCGGCCACGAAGGCCTTCATCCAGACCTTCGCGGAGGGCCTCCGCCACGAGCTCGCGCCGCACGGGATCGATGTTCTCGCCGTCGCCCCCGGCCCCGTGCGCAGCGGCTTCGCGGCGCGGGCGCGCATGACCATGACGATGGCGCAGACGCCCGCCGACGTGGCGACGGTGATCGGCAAGGCGGTGCGGCGGCGCACGCGGGGGACGGTACGTCCTGGCTTCCTCTCGAAGTTCCTCGAGGCCTCGCTCGCCTTGCTGCCTCGCTTCGGGCGCGTCCGCATGATGCGGCGGGTGATGGCCGGGATGACGCCGCCGCCCGCCTAGGCGAGCGCGGCGCGCCCCGCGAAGGCCTGCGCGAGCGTGCCGACGGCGAGCGCCGTCCATCCCACGCCCCCGATGATCAAGAGCGCCCATCGTGCACGGTCCCCGAGCGGGAGCTGGAGCAGCGCCAGCGCGAGGAGCGGCAGCGCCTGCAGGCCATGCAACGCAAAGAAGTGCGGCACGCGGAGGTCTCCGCTGCCAACCGAGTGGCTCCCGCGGCCACCCATCGCGAACCCCGACACGGCGACGAGCAAGAGGAGCCAGAGCCCCACGCGCACCGCGAGCCCGACGAGCGGGTGGAAGGCGAGGGGCCGCGTCGAAGCGAGGATCGCGAGCGCGACCAGAGCCAGCAACGCGACAACGATCGCCATGACCATCATGTTCCACAGCGCGGCGTCGAGGGCGGTGCTGGTGTTGAAGTGCGAGGTGCGTCCGCGCATCGCCTGGCCGACGATCGCGACGGTCTCGACGAGCATCGTGAGGCTCAGCGTCCAGCCGATCGCGGCGCGGGCCGCGGACGGTGCATCCAGGGCGCGCAGCACGAGCGCGACGCTGCCGAGGAAAATCGCGATCGAGAGCGCGAACCTGAGCGGCTTCACCGCCGGAT